>Ga0169931_10003347_pt1 | contig 25443 bp, 23 predicted proteins | sample Kivu_15m_20L_FD_129675 | JGI IMG/M metagenome (GOLD analysis project Ga0169931, IMG submission 129675) | Freshwater microbial communities from Lake Kivu, Western Province, Rwanda to study Microbial Dark Matter (Phase II) - Kivu_15m_20L... | ecosystem: Environmental > Aquatic > Freshwater > Lake...
CGAACGCGTCGGTCCCATCCGATGCCGAACGTTTCGATGCGACCGACCGCCTGATCATTCCGGGCCTGATCAATGCGCACACGCACGGGCATGGCAATCTGATGAAAGGCGTGGGGGACCGCTGGACGCTCGAGCTTTCCCTGGTCAACGGTCCCTGGGCCTCCGGGCGGCGCGATCCCGAGCAGAAGTATCTGTCTGCGCTGGCTGGGGCGGTCGAGATGCTCTCCAAGGGTGTGACGGCCTGTTATGACCTGGTCTACGAGCATCCTGTACCTTCCGTGGAAGGACTTCAGGCCATTGCCCAGGCTTATCACGACGCCGGTATCCGGGCGATCGTCTGTCCGATGATTGCTGACCGGAGCTTTTACGAAGCGATTCCAGGGCTTGCCGATTCGCTGCCGGCCGAACTGGCCGCGGAGGTCAAAGCCTTTCGTATGGCTCCGGTCGAGGAGACGCTTGCAGCGGTCGAGACGGTGATGCGCGAATGGCGCTTGCCACGTGACCGGGTGGCCCCGGCCGTGGCGCCGACCATTCCGATGCATTGCAGCGAATCCTTGATCCGTCGATGTATCGCACTCGCTGACGAACACGGGACTGGGCTTCAGATGCACCTGGCCGAATCCAAGGTGCAGGTCGAGGCTGCCCGACTCTGCTATGGGCAGACGCTTGCCCAGTATGTGGATCAAGTCGGTCTGGCGGGGCCACGGTTTGCGGCTGCGCATGCGATCTGGCTTGATGCTGATGACTACAGACGGCTCGCCGACAAGGGCAGCCAGTTCATCCATGTGCCAGGCAGCAACTATCGGCTTGGTTCGGGTATCGCTCCGGTACGCATGATGCTCGACGCCGGTGCGACGGTTGCGCTCGCAACCGATGGCGCAACCTCCTCTGACAATCTCAATGTGTTTGAAGTGATGCGCCTGGCCGCCATGAGCTCGAGAGCCTTTGGCGAGCCGCATGAGCGCTGGCTGACCAGCCGGGAGGTATTCGGCATGGCGACGCTCGGCGGCGCGCGCGTGATGGGTCTGGAAGGCCGAGTGGGTCGGATCGAGGCGGGCTTTGATGCCGACCTCACCTTGCTCGACCTCACGGGATTCAACTATCTGCCGCTCAACGATGCCCTCAATCAGATCGTCAATTGTGAGGATGGGACGGGCGTGAGCGATGTCATGGTCGCGGGTCGCTGGGTCGTGCGGGATCGCAAAGTGCTCACGACTGACGTGAGGCGTCTGCGCGAGCGCCTGCAGTCTGCCGCCGACGCGGCTCGCGAGGTGGCCGCCCCGATCCAGCAGCAGGTTGCCCGTCTTGCGCCGCACGTCGCGGCTTTCGCCCGCCAGTTGATCGAGCGACCCCATCCCGTCAATCGTTACGTTCGCAATTGAGCGGCGAGACAGGCTGGCGCGCCCCACCTTGGTGCGCTACTCTTTGGTTTTGCACCGAATCGGGTTTGTCTTGTGAGGTGGTGGGCGAGTCGTCATCCAAACTCCCCGGTTTGCATTTGGCATCGTTCTTGCGCGTGGATGCACTCTCTCCCCGTATCACCCTCTTCACCGAAATCGGTTTTCAAAGGAGTCCGGAATGAACTTGCTGAGTTTGCGCCTGCCCATCGCTGCGCTGCTTGTTGCTGCGTCTGCATCCGCCCTGGCCGAGCCGCCCACCATGCGGTCGGCCGGTGTCGCGTCGTCCAATCGCGCCCACAGCGATGGAGTCGAGCGCCCGTTTTTTGAGGGTCTTGCCAGTGCAGTCGGCGTGAAGACCAAGGTCAATTACAACCCCTACGACGTGCTGGGCCTCAATCAGGGCGATGCCCTGCGAAGCCTGCGCTCTGGCACCTTTGATGTCATGACCGTGCAGATCGGTCTGGCGGCTCGGGATGACCCAATGTTTGACGGTATCGATCTCGTGGGCGTGTCGACGTCGATGGCGGATCTGCGCAAGATTACCGAGGCGTATCGTGCGACGCTCGACCAGCGCCTGCAGCAGCGCTTCAACGCCAAGATCATGACGCTCTGGCCCTACGGACCCCAGGTGGTCTACTGCGCGACGCCTCTGAAATCGCTCGATGACCTGAAGGGTCAGAAGATCCGTGTTCATTCCCAGTCCCTGGGTGCTTTTGCGCAGTTTTTCGGGGCGGTACCTGTGACGCTGCAGTTTCCGGAGGTCTATCCGGCCCTGCAGCGCGGCGTGGTCAACTGCGCAGTCACGTCCCCGACTTCGGGTAACACCGGCAAGTGGCCTGAGGTGACCTCGGTCATCGTTCCCCTGTCCCTCGGGGGCGGCATGCAGGGGCATTTCATGAATCTTGACCACTGGAAGCGCTACAGCCCCGAGCAGCAGGCGCGTCTGACGGCCGAATTCAAGAAGCTCGAGGACCGCCTCTGGACGGTCGCCAACGAGAGCAATGACGATGCGCTCTCCTGCAATCTTGGCAAGGAGCCCTGCAACAAGCCGCACACGAAGTTCGCGATGCGCACGCTCGAGTTGTCAGCCTCCGACCGCGAGAAGTTCCGCGCGGCGGTCTCCAACGCCATTCTGCCGCTTTATCGGAAGACCTGCGTGGCGGTCGAAGCCAAGTGCCTTGAACTCTGGAACTCGACGGTGGGCGCGGCGTCCGGCTACACGATGCAGTGATCAAAGGGGACGTTTGAAAAGGAGCAGCGTGCATGTCGGGTCAGACACCCTCCACCTTGGCCAATCCGGTTGCCCGTTGGCTTGAGCGCAGCTTTCGCTGGCTGCTCTACGCCGCTGGCTGGTGGTTGATGGTGATCGTAGTCCTGACCTGCGTCGAGATCCTGGGGAGAAAGCTCTTTGGCTTTTCTCTCCAGGGGGTCGACGAAGTGGGCGGCTACACGCTCAGTGTGACGGCCTCGCTCGCGCTGTCCTGGGCCTTGATCCAGCGCGGGCACACCCGGGTAGACTTCCTGCTCTCGCGTTTTTCTCCCAATGCGCAGGCGCTTTGCAACGCGGCGGCCGTCACCACGTTGGCGCTTATGGCAAGTTATGCGGCCCTGCGAGGGGTGACAGTGCTCGCCGAGAGCCTGGAATTCAAGAGTCGCTCGACCACGCCCCTTCAGACACCGCTCTGGATTCCGCAGTCGGGCTGGCTGCTCGGCTGGATGATCTTTGCCGCGACCTCGATCACCTTTGCCGTACATGCCTGGATCCTGTTCATTCGGGACAGGGCTCGGCTCAATTGCTACTACGGTCCCGTCACGGTCGAAGAGGAAATTGAAACCGAGTTGGGCAGATCGGTTGTCGAGCCTGACCCGCGCCCGTCCGTGTCAGCGGAGCAGACTCGTGCTTGATGCGGGGGGGGCGTTCCTCGGGTTCCTGCTGTTGCTGGCCCTGATGTTTCTGGGCCTTCATGTCGGAACGGTATTGGCAGGGGTCGCGCTGATCGGTGCCGGCTTCTACATCGGCGAGCCGGTCGTCAAGGCGTTCGCAACGCAATTACTGGCATCGATGGAAGACTCGATTCTGCTGGCGATCCCTCTTTACATCCTGCTGGGTGAAATTCTCGTGCGCGGGGGAGCGACCGACCGCATGTATCAGTCGCTTGCGCTCTGGTTCAACCGGCTGCCTGGCGGTCTCTTGCACACCAATATCGGCGCATCGGCGATGTTCTCGGCGGTCTCGGGCTCCTCGGTCGCGACTGCGGCGACGATTTCGACGGTGGCGCTGCCTGTGTTTCGAGCGCGCAGCGACGATCAGCGCCTGGTGCTGGGTTCGATCGCGGCGGGTGCCTCCCTGGGCAACCTGATCCCGCCGGGCATTGCCTTCATCATCTATGGGGTGATGACCAATACCTCGGTCGGCAAGCTCTACGCGGCGGGCATGCTGCCCGGTGTCGTGATGACCATCATCTTCATGGCGACCATCGTAGTGATCGCGCTCGCCCGCCCCCACATGGTGGCGGCCGAGCGCCGTGACGTGACCTGGCGCGAACGCATTGTGGCCCTGCCCGGGCTGATTCCGCCGACCGTTGTGTTCACGGTCATTCTCGGGAGCATCTACACAGGGTGGGCCACGGTGACCGAGTCGGCTGCACTGGCTGTGGCGGTTGCGCTCCCCTTCGCCTGGATGAACCGCCGTCTATCGATCAGGATGATGCACGAGTGCTTTCTCGCGACCTTTCATCTTACGGCGATCAGCATGTTGATTCTGGCGGCCGCGTTCTTTCTCAATTTCGTGATGGGCCTTCTTGGCGTGCCGCAGGCGCTTGCCCGGTTTGCGGGTGGGCTGCAGCTTGAGCAAACGCTTTTTCTCTGGTGCCTGGCGATTTTCTATCTACTCCTGGGTGTGTTCTTCGAGACGCTTCCGATGTTGGTCGGCACGGTCCCCATCATGTTTCCGATCGTCACCGCCCTGGGGGTCGACCCGGTGTGGTTCGGCGTATTCATTGTGCTGATGTGCGAGATCTCGTTGATCAGCCCGCCTGTGGGCATGACGCTCTACGTGATTCAGGCGGTGCGCCGGGAGGGTTCGATCGCGGATGTGTTTCAGGGCACGCTGCCGTTTTTCCTGGCGATGATCGTGATGGTTGCGCTGCTCATCCACTTCCCGCAGCTTGCCCTGTGGTTCGCGAATCTCTCCTACTCGTAGCGAGAGCTTGAACCAGGTGGCCTGACTGGCTGAGCTTGCCCGGCTTGGCGCGACGCTTCAGGCCCGTTTCGACGGCCGGGGCGGGGCGTTGAACATGAACATCGCGATGATCACCAGCGCGGCGCCGACTAGTTGGGTCGGCGTCATGTACTGCTCGAGAATGAGCGCCGCGAAAATGATGACGCCCACCGCCTCGAAGTTGCTGAAGAAGCCCGTTCGTACCGCGCCGAGCACACTGACCGCGGTCATCGTGCCCACAAAGGCCATGAAATAGAAGATCGGTGCGGCGGTAAAGCCGATCCAGCCGCGAGTCGTCTCGGGCAGTGACAGGCCATCGGTGAGCAGGAGGGCCAGAGCGAAGACGGTCGTCGCGCAGATCATCATGTAGAAAGTGTGCACCTGGGTCTTGCGTCCGCCCAGCACTTTCCCCGTGATGAGCATCAGGCCGCCCCAACTCGCCGACGCTGAAAAGGCGTAGATGAGCCCGATCGGATCAAGCGGACCGCCTTTGACCTGCAGCGTCAGTGCGAGGCCGATGAGCGAGATGGCCAGCGCAGCGATCACTCTGAGCGTAGGCTTGTCCCGTCCCGTGGTCCAGCCCACTATCGCGAGCAGCAGCGGGTAAGTGTAAAAAATCAGCAATGCAATCGAGACCGGCAGGCTCGCGATCGCCTGATTCAGCAGAAAATTTGATAGCGCAAGGAGCAGCCCCAGCGCAAGCGAGGCCGTGCGCTCGGACGCCTCCAGGCGGAACGTCATGCCACGCCAGGCGAGGAACGCCCACAGGGCAACTGTCACGATCACCGCCCGAAAGGCGATGAAACTGAGCACGTTGCTGCCCCCATCGTAGGCGAGACGCGCGCTGATGGTGACCATCGCATAGGCGAGCGCGACACCAATCACGTAGGCGTTGTTGACGGGGATGAGCATGTACCGGGAACCTCTTTCGTTTGCGTCAGTCGGACTGGCGATCGATCAAGAGGCCCGTCGTCAAGGTGGGGCGGCCTGGATCCAAAATAGAGCTTGTCCAACGCGACCGAGCCCGATCACTGGTACTCGGTCGAAGCGAATGTCCCAGCCGAACATTCAGTTCGGTTTTGCGCCCGAGATTTTGACAGCTTTTTCGAAGGTCACCATGTTGCTCCGGATGTTTTCAGCATAGGCTTGGGGCGTACTGGCGATGATGACGAAGCCCATGGCGGTCAGCCTGTCCTTGACTTCCGGGTAGTTCAGGGCCTTGCCGATTTCGGCGCTCAGCCTCGAGACGATTGCCGCAGGGGTGCCGGCGGGGTAGCTCACCCCGAGCTCGGAGCTGAAGTTGAAGCCCGGCACCCGCTCGGCAACCGGTGTGGCTTCCGGGGCCTGGGTGATGCGCTGGGGCGAGGTTACCGCCACGAAGCGAGCCTTGCCACTTTTGACATGGCCGGCGAGCGCCGTGTAGGCCGAGACCACCAGTGACACCTCCCCGCCGATGAAGGCCGGGACGGCCTGCCCTGAGCCCTTGTACGGAACATGCACGATGTCGAGTCCGAGCGCGGCCTTGACCGATTCCATCGAAATGTGATGGATACTGCCGATCCCGGCCGAGCCATAGGTGAGTTTGCCCGGGTTGGCCTTGGCGTAGGCGACCAGATCATTGAGCGAGCTGATGCCCAGCGAGCTTTGGGCCACGATCAAAAGCGGAATCGAGCCGGCCAGGGTCACAGGCGCGAAATCCTTGACCGGATCGTAGGGCAGTTTGGTAAAGAGTTGGGGGTTGATCGCCAGTTGCTGGATATCGGAGAAGAAGACGGTATAACCGTCTGCCGGCGAGCGTGCCGTAAATTCGGCCGCTGCGATGCCGCCCGCGCCAGGGCGATTCTCGACGATGAACTGTTGTCCGAGCGATTCCGACAAGCGGCGGCTGAGCAGGCGCGCAAGTGCATCCGGAGCGCCGCCGGTGGCGTAGGGGACGATCATGCGAACCGGCTTTGCGGGCCATTCCTGGGCTGCCGCCGCGACGGGCAAGACCATCGCGGCAGCCAGTGTCAGGGCTTGCAAGATGCGGGCAGGAAGAAATCTCATCGTGCTCTCCAGTAAGTGGTTTCAGGGATCAAAATGGCTGGGTCAGCATTGGGAAAGCCTGATCGCAGTTGGTGAGCGCGACCTTTTTAAGGACGATCTGCAAACCGTTGTCGGAACGGCGCAGCGTGTGGGTGAGGCGACCGCCAAAAAAGCGCCGCTCCGCACCCGGCCTGTCCTCGAGCATCAGAAATTTCGATCGCACCCGATACTCGCTGCCGTCTTCGGCGACCCATTCGAGCTTGAAGTTGGACAGCACGCGTACGCAGGTCGATCTGGGATCCTGACAGTGGATCATGGGGTGATTGAGCCGCTGGATGCGGGTCTTCATGGTGTGCTTGTCGTCGTAGAAGAGCGATACGTGGTTGAGCCAGTTGGCCTGGTCGCGCGCAGCCGGCGCCCAGTAGACGGCATCCTCGGAAAACAATGCGGCCCAATCGTCAAATCGCTGTTCGTCCAGCAGCTCGGCCTCATGCTCGATGAAGTCGCGTAGCACCTCGATCGTGAGGGCGGGCTGGGTAGCCTGTTTCATCAGGGTGGCGGTACTCATCTCAGTGTCCTTGTTCGTGTGGGGTCAGGCGCACATCAGGTCACGCCACATCTGGTGCTTGGCGCGCATGCCCACTTCGCTCGAGCGTGGACCAAACATCACCCCGTTACCCTCATCGATCTCGGCACCGATCCCGCGGGCAAGTAGCACCCAATCCGTTCCTTGAGTCTGCAGCCCCTGCTGGCAGCGCTCGAAGGCCTCGAGGTCGTCGGTCTGAATGAACGAGGAAGCCGAATGGGTGATGTTCACGAATTTCACGAGGTCGTTCGAAATCTTTTCAGGCGCGCCCTTCAGGCGTACCGGCCAGATCTCGACCTCGGTCAGGTCGACCGCGATCGGTTTCACGATGCGCACCGAGGTCTGTGCCATCAGGATGTCGGTCGTCGGGAACAGCGTGAGGCTGTGTCGGCGGTTCTTCATGATCTCGGCGGTGCGTTCCTCGCCGAATTTGGCGACCATGATGGCGCGGTATTCCTCGATGTCACCGCCCCGCTGCTCCTTATCAAAGAGTGATTGCTCCGAGCTGTGCCCGTTTCGAAAGCCCCTGACACCGAGCTGCGACACGACGGCCTCGCCGTTGGGGGCGAAGAAGGGCGCCGCCCCGCCCTCGGCGCCTGCGCGCCGCTGGAACTGCCGGCCATCCGGGCCAACGGTTGACGCATGGCAGGCCGCCGGGTGGTAGGTGTCGGCCATGTTGTCCATCTGAAGCTTCCAGTTACCCCGGAAGGTGTAGCGGTGACATCCCGCCCAGAACTCGACCTCGCCATCGGGCGCACGGTCGACCATCTCGTCGATGCCCCGGATCGCTTCGCCGAGGTATTCCTTTAGCGGCATCACGCTGGGGTCCTGGCAGGCGAAGACAAAGCCCCGGTAATTTTCGACCCGCGCGAGCGGCGCCATGCCGAACTGGGGATCGTCGAGCAGACCCGTGGGAAAGTCCCGCAACATCGGCACTCCAGCCCGCGACCCATCGGGGTGAAAGCCCCAGCCGTGGTACATGCAGGTGAAGATGCGCTGGTTGCCTCGTACGCCTGACAGGACCTTGGCGCCTCGATGACCACAGCGGTTGTAGAGCACGTGCACCTTGCCGTGCTCACCGCGGCTCAGCACGATGGGCTGGCGGCCGATCGAGGTGCAGTAGTAATCGCCCGCATTGGGGACCTGGCTGTCATGACCCACAAAGACCCAGGTGCGCCCGAAGATCTTGTCGAGTTCGATCTCGAAGATCTGGGGGTCGATGTAGATCGAGCGGTGCACGCGGTCAGGGAGCACCAGGTTGCGGAAATGTTCGTTGTTGTAGGCACTCATTCGACGCTCTCAGTGAAAATCAAGCTCAGCGAACCAGTACGCCTTGGCCCAGGCTCTGGTCGTACTGGTAAAGGCCGTTCAGGAACATCTTGTGGCGTTCGTAGTACATCTGTTTGCGCGGTACGGGCGGGGTGCGGTCGATGGGCTCTCCGGACTTGAAGATGTAATCGAAGCGCGCGGGTTTCTGCAGCAGCGTGATGTCCCGCGTCGGGTCCCCGTCGATCACGAGGATGTCTGCGTATCGCCCCGCCTCGAGCTTGCCGACCTCATGGCCGATCCGCTTCATCACCTGGGTGGGCGCAAGCGTGCCCGCATGAATGGCCTCGAGCGGTGACAGGCCCATCATCTCGACGAAGATCTGCATTTCGCGGGCATGCCAGTGACCATACGGGATCGGCGACCAGCCACTCTCCGAACCCTGCGCGATCCGCACACCCGCCCGATACGCCCGCGGAATGTTCGTGACCGCCGCATCGACCTCGCGCTTGAAGGCATCCGATATCGATGCGCCGGCGCTCGGCGGGTTGGCCTCGAGGATGTTTACCAGCAGGGGGAGCGTGGGGATGATCAGGCAGTTGTTCTTCATGCACCAGTCGATACCCTCGTCATCAATGAACGAGGCATGAAAGATCACGTCGAAGCCGGCTTTCGCGGCGAATTTGATCGAATCGCGTGAACGGGCATGCACGGTGCAGACCCGGCCCAGCCGGTGCGCCTCGTCGGCGATGATCTTGAATTCCTCGTAGGTGAAGGCTGCGCCGTCCAGCGAGTCGGGCGTGATCAGCGAGTCGTTCGAGCCCGAGACCTTGATCGCATCGACACCGTCCTTGACCTGGTAGCGGATCTGTTCGATCAGTTCGTCTTTGGACTTGATCAGCACGCCTGCCTGACCGGGCGGGTACTGCATTTCGTTTGGAAACGAATCCTCCAGGCCCTGATGCGAGGTCAGTTGCTTGCCCGATACGGTCAATCGCGGCCCAGGGAACATGCCGCTGTCGATTGCGTCACGAACGGACTGTGCGATGTTGTAGGTCGTTGCAGCGTCGAACGCGCTCGTGACGCCGGCCTGCAGCACCTTTTTGGCGTTCCAGATGGCCTTGAGCGTTCTGAACTCGACGGGGGTGTAGAGCGCGAGTTCCTCTTCCGAGCGCGCTTCGCCGAAGGAAATGTGGATGTGCGCGTCGATCAGCCCCGGCATGATGCTGCGGCCGGGAAGATCGATCTCGGTGCGCTCGCTGGATTTGAATCGTGCCGGCAGCGCCGAGGCCTTGCCCACCCAGGCGATGCGCTCGCCTTCGGTGACGACCGCACCTTGTGCAATCGGCTTGCCGAGACTGCCGTCGATCACCTTGCCCTTGAGAATGTAGCCCTTGTTGGAATTGCCTTGCGTCATGCCTGCTCCCTGTCAGTGTTGCCCGGGTTGACTGAAGAACGATTCAGCCAGGGTGAGAAATTTGCCGGGGTGCTCGAAGGCCACCGAGTGCGAGCAGCGCCCCAGCAACACGAGGTCGGCATGCGGAATCGAGCGACTCAGTGTGAGTGTGAGCGGCTCAGCCGGGAATCCCTTGTCGTCTCGACCGTGCACCATGAGGACTTCGCACGTCACGCGAGCAAGCTCTTCGGCGCCGAGCAACGCCTGGTCGATATAGCGCAGCCGGTCGCCTTCGAACATCTTGCCAAAATAGGTTTCGTAGTCCCCCGAAAACAGCACGGCTTCGCGCCCCGACAGATAGGCCTCGTCGATGAGAGACTTGTCGTGGATCAGACCTTCGGCCGCGCGGCGCAGTTCGTCCCGATTCCTGGGGAAGGTCCAGGTGCGTCGCGTCTCGTCCGACATCGGAAAGACTGCGCCCACGGTGGCGGTGGTCATCACATGAGAGATCCTGGGCTCGCGCGCGGCGAGCTTGAGCGCGAGCGCGCCCGATATCGAGTGGCCGATGACGCCGACTCGTCCGGCGGGCATCCTGCTGATCATCTCCAGGCATTGATCGATCCACAAGGAGAAATCAAAGTAGGGCGGGGCCGGCTTGCGACCGGATCGCCCAAAGCCGATCAAATCCATTGCGAAGATGTGGTGCCCCCGCGCGAGCGGCTCAATCACCTTGCCCCAGTTTCCCCGGGTCGATGCGCCCGGACCCGAGCCATGGATCATGAGAATCGGCATCCCCGAGCCGCCTTCCACGAAGTGGACGGTGATGCCCTTGAAATCGAATGAGTGCTCTTTCATGACAGTGCTTCAGTTCACTAGGAAGGGTTCGGACCGATGGGCTTGCACCCGCGGGCAGGCATGGCAGGGATGAAATTTTTTAGAGTCGCGCCGATTGAGCTTGTCAAGCCAAGACGCCATTTCAATTTGATTTCGAGCAAGATATCGGGCCGTAAACAGGCTGTCACGCGAATTATCTTGTCTTTAGAGATGAATTTAATTAACCTTAACAGATGCCTGCCACCCTGCCCCCGTTGACCGCGCTGCGCGCTTTTGAGGCCGCTGCTCGGCACCTGAGCCTCAAACAGGCCGCAGCCGAGTTGAGCGTGACGCCTGCCGCGGTCAGTCACCAGATTCAACAGCTCGAGGATCTGCTCGGGGTGCGCCTGTTCCGCCGGCGCCACCGAGGGGTCGAGCTGACCGAAATCGCGCAGGCCTGCCTGCCCAGGCTTCAAGAGGGCTTTGAGAGCCTTAGGCAGGCGGTTGATCGGATTCGGGTTCACCGCGGTGCCGACGTCCTGACGGTGGGCGCATCGCCTTCGTTCGCCTCCCACTGGCTGATGCGGCGCCTGCATCGATTCGTGATTGCAAATCCCGAGGTCGATGTGCGCGTGACCACCCAGATGCGGCAGTTCGCCCGCCTTCCGCGGGGTCGCCGAGGCGATCTCGAGAGTGTCCTCACATGGGTCGATGAGGTCGACGTGCTCGTTGTCTTCGGCAACGGAGACTATCCCGGACTACGGGTCGACAGACTGCTCCCGCTCGAGATCACCCCACTCTGCAGCCCAGCGCTGATCCAGGGGGAACAAGCCTTGCTCGCGTTAGAGCACCTCGTTCACCATACCCTCTTGCATGATGACCGGGGCATTCTCTACGAGGGGCGGTCCTTCTGGGAAATCTGGCTCGATGCGGCCGGCGTGAGTGGTCTCGACACTCACCGCGGCCCGCATTTCACGCATTCGATCCTGGCGATCGAGGCTGCGATGGCGGGGCTCGGTGTGGTGGTCAGCACGCCTGCGCTGGCCTCGGCCGACCTCGCAAGCGGGCGTCTGGCTGCCCCCTTTGAGCTACGCGTGCCGCTCGAGTCGAGCTATTACATTGTGAGCAATGACCTGGTGTCGCGCCGTTCCGTGATTGGTCTTTTCAGAGACTGGTTGATGAGCGAAGCTCAGTCTGTTGTGGTGGACAACGACGTTTCGCCGCGCTCAAAGACCGCGTACGCGCGACCCACAATCAGGGGGTCGATGCTGCCCAGGCGCTCGATGTCCTTGCGCACATAGGGAAGCTTGTGCAGCACGTAGCGCATCGCGTTCAGGCGCGCCCGCTTCTTGCAGTCGCTCTTGATCACCGTCCAGGGCGCCTCGGCCGTGTCGGTTTCAGAGAACATCGCTTCCTTGGCGCGGGTGTAGTCGTCCCATTTGTCCAGTGAGGCCAGATCGACCGGGCTGAGCTTCCACTGTTTGAGTGGGTGCACCTGTCTCTCCTTGAAGCGTCGGCGCTGTTCGGCGCGACTCACCGAAAACCAGAACTTAATCACGTAGATACCGCTGCGCGCAAGATGGCGCTCGAACTCGGGCGCCTGCATCATGAACTCGCGGTATTCGGTTTCGCTGCAAAAACCCATCACTCGCTCGACGCCTGCCCGGTTGTACCAGCTGCGGTCGAACATCACGATCTCGCCTGCGGTGGGCAGGTGTTGCACATAGCGCTGAAAGTACCATTGGCCGCGTTCGACCTCGCTTGGTTTTTCCAGCGCCACGACGCGTGCGCCCCTGGGATTGAGATGCTCCATGAAACGCTTGATGGTGCCGCCCTTGCCCGCTGCATCGCGGCCCTCGAACAGGATGACGACGCGCTGGCGCGTTGCCTTGACCCAGGCTTGCAGTTTCAGCAACTCGACCTGCAGCTGATATTTTTGCGCCTCGTAGGTCGAACGCCGCAGCAGATTGCGATAGGGGTAGCCTCCTTCACGCCAGTCGGGCGCAAGCTCCCCATCCGGGTCGATCAGCTGCGTTTTCTTGTTGCGTCCTTCGATTGCGGTCTTCAGGAGCTGCAGGTCGTCCTGGGAAGTGCCCTTGAACACATCGACTAGGGCCTGCTCGCGCGCGCTGCCGACCAGGGATGGATCAGACAGCACGCCAAGAAGCTGGGCAAGCTGCCGCCCTTGAGCGGCCTCGGCCGCTTTGCCCGCGACCAGCTTGGCGACTTTTTCGCGGTTTTCCTCGACGGCTGACTCGCTGCGGGCGACCGCGCGAGGGGCTTCGGGCAATTCCGGCGCGCTCTTGGGCGCGTCAAAGATGTTTCGGACCGGGTCTGCAGACCGGCCGACACGATTGGACAGCTTGTTGGGTCCCAATTCAGTGCTTCCTGATCATGTGTCAGAACCGTCCAATGTTTCGTTCTGCGACCGATTCGTGGGCTGATGAAGATCAAGAAAATCGACGTAAGCCTTGAAATCGTGGTCCGGCAGGGGAAACGCGAAGACCGCCCGATTCTCAATCAGTGCCGAATCAGGTTGAGGATCCGGAGCTTCAACGCGCTGAAGCTTTCGCTCGCCGTGTCAGCGACCGTCCGTGGGCGCTTGAGTGGGACATCGATCCGCTCCTGGATGCGGCCGGGACGGGCCGACATCACATAGATGGTGTTCGAGAGGAAAATCGCCTCGTCGATGTCGTGGGTGACAAAGATGATGGTCGGCTGCAGTTTTTGCCAGACCGAGAGCAGCAGTTCCTGCATGGTCAGCCGGGTCTGGGCATCGAGCGCCCCAAAGGGTTCGTCCATCAGCAGCACCCTGGAGCCGAGGGTGAGGATGCGGGCGATCCCGACCCGCTGACGCATGCCCCCAGACAATTGCACAGGCAGGTGGTTTCTGAAGTCGGTGAGGCCGACGATCTCGATCATTTGCCTCGCGCGGTCCTCGTACTCGGACCGCGGCAGTCCCTGCACCTTGGGCCCGAACACCACGTTTTCCCAGACCGAGAGCCAGGGAAAGAGTGCAGCCTCCTGAAAGACAACCCCCCGATCCGGGCCCGGCGCGGCGACCGTCTTGCAGTCGAGCAGCAACTGACCCGAGGTCGGCGCCTCGAAACCTGCAATCAGGTTCAGTAGCGTCGACTTGCCGCAGCCCGAGGGTCCGAGCAGTGCGACGAAGTCGCCGGTCTCCACCCGTATGTCTATGCCATCGAGCGCCTGTACCGGTACCGGACCGGGGTAGACCTTGCTCAATGCCTGGATTGCAATCTCGGCCATCGCGGAAATGCCTTCAGTGACTCTGGAGAATCCGCCAGGCGAGCACCCGGCGCTCGATGAATACGATCAGACGGTCACTGAGGAACCCCAGCATGCCAATCGACACCATGTCGGCCAGCACGATATCCATCCGACCCACATAGTAGGCGTCCCAGAGCACATAGCCCAGACCCGACTTCACCGCGACCATTTCGGAGACGATCACGGCGGTCCACGAGATGCCGAGGCCGATGCGAAGCCCGGTGAAGACCGAAGGCATCGAGGCCGGGAACACCACGCGCATCAGCAACTGCCGACGACTCGCACCCATCATCAGTGCGGCTCGTACCAGATTGCGCTCCACGTCACGCGCGCCTTGCGTAGTGTTGACAATGATAGGGTAGAGACCACCCAGGAAGATCAGGAAGATCGACCCGAAATCCCGGATCCCGAACAGCGCAATGGAAAAGGGCAGCCACGCCGTGATCGGGATGGGGCGCAGGCTCTGGATCATCGGATCGATCATCTGGGCGACGATCCGGCTCCAACCGATCATCAGCCCGAGCGGCACCCCAAGGAGCGCGGCAAGACCAAAGCCCTGGGCGACGCGCATCGACGAGTACTGGACATTGGACCACCAGGTGCCCAGGTAGGGATTGAGACCCAGGCCCTGCTGACCGAAGATCCACCCATGCCAGCCGTCCAACACCTTGAGCGGCGTGGGAATGATGCCCGCCATGCCGGGCCGGCTGCCTGCGTACTGCCAAAGCAGCAGCAGTACGACCGGCACCACCGTACCCACCAAAAGGCTTCCGGCACGATCGCGCAAGCTCAGGGCACCGGTCGCCATGATCCGATCACTTGCCTTTCAGTTCGCGCACGATCGAATCGTCATAGAGGGCGCCCGCCTCACGAGTCACCTCTCGTTGAACGATCCCCTGCTTGAATGCCGCTGCGGCCAGACGCTCGACCTGTGCCCTGTCGAGCACGCCACCCAGGCTGATGATCTTGGCTGACTCTGTGGTGACTGCAATCGGCAGCCCCGTGTACTTCGAATAGGCATCAGCGAAGGTGGCTTTGTCTGCGGCCAGGCTTTGTTCCGCCTTCAGGTAGGCCCAGAGGAATCGGCGGACGAGCTCGCGCTTTTTCGCCATCGCCTCGCCCGATGCGGCCAGCATGCCGAGCTCTGCTCCGACGGCCTTGGACTGGCTGTAGTCGAGTTTGCGTGCGAAGACGGCATCGCCCTCGGCGACCGACTGCGACTCGAAGGGCTCCCAGAGCACCATCGCGTCGATGTCGCCGCGCTTCATCGCCTGCACGAAGGCGGTACCTCCACCCTGTACGTTCACGGGCGAGAAGGTGTTGTAGGGGATGTTGCGCTCGATCAAGGTCATCGCCCATTGGAACCAGACGGCCGAGCCAGGCGCGATCGCGATCTTCTTGCCGGCGATATCGGCCCAGTCGTCGATCTTCACACCCTTGCGCACCACTAGGTATTTGGGTGAGCTGCCCACGCCGGTGAGCCCGATCAGGTTCTTGCTGCCCTGGGCTGCGACGATCGCGAGGTCGCCGGGACCCACGGCCGAGATGTCCACCGAGTTGGAAAGCAGAGCGGTACGGGCGTCCGCGTAACGGACGAACTCGGCGCGCTTGATCTCAATGTTCATTTTCTTGAGTTCGTCGGCGACCATCAGCAGCGGCGACAGGTGACCGACCTTGACGTAGCCGACGGTGAGGGTTGCCGGTTGTGGCATCGGCGAGGGCATTGGCCCCAGGGCCAGGGCGGCTGACCCCATTGCAGCGAGCGCGAGGCCGGCCAGAGCGCGGAACAATCCAGGCGTTTTCATTGACGACTCCATTCGGTTGAAAGGAACTGATTCGACCTTCATTTAGCCACAGTTCCGCTCAATATCCGCAAATCGCCGCAATTTCCGACTCGGATGCAAGGGCAGCCCTGAAGCGTCATCTGATACGACCCGCAGCCCATCAGGGTCTGTCGTCAAGCACTAGACTACGCGCCGACTAAAGGGAGGAACCGATGCTGATGCGACTGCGCGAGGATGTCGCAGCGGTGCGAAGCCGCGATCCGGCGGCTCGCTCGACAATTGAGGTGTTGCTGTGTTACCCGGGGATACACGCGCTCGCACTTCACAGGCTGGCGCATCCGCTATGGCGCAAGGGCTGGTCGACGGCTGCCCGGCTGATTTCCCACCTCGCCCGCTTCCTGACCGGTATCGAAATCCATCCTGGCGCAGTCATCGGTCAGCGCGTGTTCATCGATCATGGCATGGGCGTGGTGATCGGCGAGACGGCGGTGGTCGGTGACGACTGCACGATCTATCAGGGGGTGACCTTGGGGGGCACCACGCTCAATCAGGGCAAGCGTCATCCGACGCTTGAGGCTGGAGTCGTCGTCGGCGCAGGCGCCAAGGTCTTGGGGCCGTTTACCGTCGGCGCAGGCGCGCGCATCGGTTCGAACTCGGTGGTGCTCAAACCGGTCGAGGCCGGGGTTTCGGTGGCGGGTATCCCCGCGCGCGTCGTCGTGTCGCAAGGCGATCCGGCCGTTGAGCGAGCGAATCAAGGTGCGTTCGCCGCTTACGCGGTCGCCCAGGGCGCGGGCGACCCCTTGTCGCTTGCCTTGCATCGTCTGATTGATCGTGTCGCCGAGCAGGACCGGGAGATTGCCACGCTTCGCGAGGCCTTGACTCGCGCGGGCATCTCGCTCGGACCGCCGCAGGACCTGCCAGCGGGCCCTTTCGATGCCCCGGCGCTCAACCGAATGGTGGATTGATCCTTGTTGAACGAGGCCTAGCATGAAGCATCTGAACGACTATTCAACGATCGAGTCAACGATTGGCAACACACCGCTCGTGCGCCTGCAGCGGCTGCCCGGCCCGGATGCGCTGGCGCGTGGCAATCTGGTACTCGGCAAGCTCGAAGGCAACAACCCGGCTGGGTCAGTCAAGGATCGTCCCGCCCTGTCGATGATCGCCAAAGCCGAGGCCCGTGGCGATATCCGGCCGGGCGACACGCTGATCGAGCCCACTTCGGGCAATACCGGTATTGCGCTCGCAATGGTGGCCGCGATTCGAGGGTATCGGATGGTGTTGATCATGCCGGACAACCTCTCGCTCGAGCGCCGGCAGGCGATGAAGGCCTATGGGGCGGAGCTGATTCTCGTCAGCCGGGAGCAGGGCATGGAAGGGGCTCGCGACCTCGCCGCGCAGATGCAGCAAGAGGGGCGCGGCAAGGTTCTGGATCAGTTTTCCAATGACGACAACTGGGCGGCGCACTACGAGGGAACGGGACCGGAGATCTGGCGCGATACCGAAGGTACGGTCACGCATTTCGTCTCGGCAATGGGCACCACCGGCACCATTACCGGGGTGTCGAGATATCTGAAGGAACGCAATCCCGATGTGGCGATCATCGGCGTGCAGCCCGCAGAAGGCTCGTCGATTGCCGGTATCCGCAAGTGGCCTGCCGAGTATCTGCCCAGCATCTACCGCCATGCGCAGGTCGATCGCCTGGAGATCGTGACCCAGGCCGAGGCCGAACACATGGCCCGAAGACTGGCCGCAGAAGAGGGCATCTTCTGCGGCATTTCGGCAGCCGGGGCCTGCTGTGTGGCCCTGAGGCTTGCGCAGACCGAGCGCAACGCGCGGATCGTGTTCATCGTCTGCGATCGCGGGGATCGCTATTTGTCGACGGGGGTGTTTCCGGGTTGAGCGTTGCCCTCACTCCGCTCGATCAGGCATTGCCGGAGGTACGTAGGGAAAACGTGCCTTGCCCTTGGCGCCGGTCGGACCTGCGCTACCTGAGCCCCTCACAAACCGCGTGGTGTCATCCACGTGTGCCTGAAAGGCCCAGTTCGGGAAGCGGCCGGATTTCTGGGCGACCTCGGCAAGAAACATACGTCTTTTTTGGCTCTGAAGAATACGGTGATGCACAGCCTCGGGGTCCCAGTCGGCAAGCAATCGTGCCCGCATCGTGGATTCGACCGCTTCGTACTCTGACCGGCCAGCCAGATTCAATCTTTCATCAGGGTCGGCCTCCAGGTCGAATAGCATGGCAGGCAGTCCGCGCGTGTAAATGTACTTGTACCGATAATCCGTCAACATCCTCGAGGCTGCGCAGACCCCTTCGGAACTGTATTCAGAGATCACTGAACGGGCGTGACCGTTATCGCTGCCGTCAATCAGCGGAAGCAGGCTCTGGCCATCAATGGGGTCGACAACCAGGTCCTCGGCATGACTGCCGGCGAGATCGATCAGCGTTGGTAGCAGATCAACCAACGAGACAGGAGCGGCCGAGCGGCCGCTCCTCAGTCGACCCGGCGCCGAAATCATCATCGGGACCCGTGCGGACCATTCGAAGAAGGTCTGCTTGAACCACATGCCCCGCTCGCCGAGCATCTCGCCGTGGTCGCCCGTGAAGATGACCACCGTGTTGTCCTCGAGACCGCATGCACGCATCGTTTGCAGCAATCGGCCCATCTTGTCATCGATGTAACTGATCATCGCGTAGTACGCGTGTCGCGCATTTCGGATGTGGTCATCCGTCACGTCATAGATGTTTTGCGCGTGGGCGATCCAAAGCCAGCGACTGTGCGCATCGAGTTGATCAGACGGAATCGGCTCGACTTTCGGCATGTCGATGTCTTCATGCCGGTAACGATCCCAGTGTTCACGCGATGAAACAAAAGGTGGGTGAGGGTGGGTGAATGACACCGTCAGGAAAAATGGGCGGTCATCGCTCGATCGCGCCAGGTCGTGGAGTTTTTGGAGGGCCCTGAATTCGACCTCGTCGTCGTAATCGATCTGCAGGCTCCTCACGCAGTGCCCCGATTCGACGATCGGTCGCATGCTGACTCCCGTCGGGCGAAAATGCGGCCCCCTCTTAAAATCCGGAGTCCAGGCGAAGTCCGACGGATAGATATCCGTCATCAGGCGCTCTTCGTAGCCATGCAACTGATCAGGACCGATGAAATGCATCTTGCCGCATAGTGAGGTGCGGTATCCCAAGGCGATCAGATAGTGCATCAGGGTCGGAACGCTGGCGGGGAACTCCGCTGCGTTGTCATAGGCATCGATCGAATGCGGAAGGCGACCGCTCAACATCGAAGCGCGCGAGGGTGCGCAGATCGGAAAGTTGCAGTAAGCGCGATCAAATACGAAGGCCCTGCTCGCGAATCGATCCAGATTTGGCGTCTTGACGAGGGGGTGACCATGGACAGGAAGGGTCTGAGGCGCGAGTTGGTCGGCCATGACCAGTACGATATTGGGCGGGCGGGGCATCCGTTTTTTTCCTTGTAGCGAACGCAGACGATGTGAGTGAAGACGTGCTTAGGGGGCACGCGCTCAGGTCGCCTTGATGCCTGCGCGTTTTGCAAGATCGAGCCAACGTTTGAAGTCCTTGGCCAGATATGCGCGAAACGATGCAGCCGATTCGGGCGAAGCAGCCTCCATGCCATGCTCAGCCAATTTCGACTTCAGGCTGGCATCTGCCAGTATCCCTGCCAATGTGACGTTGATCTTGTCAACGATCTCGTCAGGGGTTGAGGGTGGCGCAAGAAGACCGAGCCACTGGTCGGCCTCGAACCCCTTGACGCCCGCCTCATCAAGTGTGGGCAAATCGGGCAGGACGCTCCAGCGCTTCGCACTCGTGACCGCGAGCGCCCGTAGCTTTCCACTTCGAATGTGCGGCAAGGCGACGGCCGCATTGGCAAACTGTACAGGTACCAATCCGGCGATCTGGTCGATGATGGCGGCTGGTGCGCCCTTGTAGGGCACATGAACCATCCCGACTCCCGTGAGCGCTGCGAACAGCTCGCCCGCAAAGTGAGCCGGGCTGCCGGGGCCAGCCGACGCGTAGCTCATCCCGCCGGGCGTTCGTCTGGCAACTTCGATCAATGAACGTACATCGCTGGCCGGAACCCCAGGGTGGACCAAGAGAACCGACGGGGCGAAGGCTGCAACGCCAATGGGCTTGAGCATCGCGTTGGCCGACTGAGATTCGCTTTGTCGGAGCGCGGCGCCCATATTGAGCGCACTTGTGGTGAGAGCGATTGTGTAGCCATCGGGTGGCGAGTCTTTGACCAACTGGGCGCCGATCATGCCGCCGGCCCCGACCCGATTCTCAACGATGACGTTCTGTCCAAGCTTTTGTTGCATGCCCGTCGCAACCGATCTCGCGAGAATATCGACGAGCCCTCCCGGAGGCCACGGAACGATCATCTTGATTGGCCGATTTGGGAACGCTTGCCCGCAGGCCAATCCAGGCAGGGCTGCAATCGTGCCCATCGTCAGCAGTGCGGTGCGTCGTGTATTGTTCATTATCTAACTCCTTTCGAATTGCCCTCGGCGCGGTTCATGCGATCGTCTGAACCTTCCGGAGTTGAGCCCGGGCGGTGGAATGCCATATTGACCAGTCGAGGATGTCACAATAACGATTGATTGGAAAGAAGGCGCTCCGTAGCGCTCCGAGGGTGAAGTACTATCCGGCTCTCATCTACCACAACTGTACGCCCGATTGGGCAAGCTGGCGCAGCCGTCTGCGTGCGATCAAGCCTAAAATCGGGCCGTCGTTCGTACCGGTCAACTCGAACGCGGGTCGGACGCTCGCGCAACAGATCGCTGAAAAGCCATTCCGGTAGCCGACACTGCTTGGTACGGATCGACCTTCGGTTTTCAGGCTAAAGCTGACGGCGAGAGGAGTGCGTTAAGGGGCAAACCGGCTCCGATTCGCTGGGGCGACCGCCGTAGGCGCGTTCTCTGCCGGTCGCGTTCGGGCGAGTGGTCGTTGAGGGATTGATCGAGCATTATGTCTGCTGGCGCGAGGTGTGCTCCGGATCGACGGCCGCGCAATTGCTGCGCCGTTGGAAGCGCGCGATGATGACAGCGTGTTCGTTCGACCGGAGGATCTGCGAATCAGCGCCACGACCGAGCACGATTGCCAGGCGCGGATCGTCCAGCGCACCTTTCTGGGCGATCGCGTACAGATTCGTCGGCCAGCCGACAACCAGCAAGAGAGCTTCGTTGTCCGGCCCCGAGACAGTTCCGTCCTCATGCGAGATGCTGTAAAACAGGGATCGTTCCGAAAGCAGTCCTACCCTCTCAGGGCCATCCGCCATGAACGCCATTCACCTTGTGCAACTCACCGATCTGCATATCCGCGAGCCGGGGCGCCTCGCCTACGGTCGGCTCGACACTGCGCCCTACCTGAGGACTGCGCTGGACTCGATCGCCCGGCTCCGCCAACGTCCCGATGCGCTGGTGCTGACCGGCGACCTGACCGACTTTGGGCGCGAGGCCGAGTACAGCCACCTTCAAAGCCTGCTTTCCGCACTGGACCTGCCCGTCTATCTCCTGCCCGGCAATCACGACGATCGGGCGCAGATGCGGCGCAGCTTTCCTGAGCATGGCTACCTGGGCGACGGGGAATTCATTCAATACTCGGTAGACCTCGGACCGCTCCAGCTGATCGCGCTCGATTCGGTGGAGGCGGGCCATAGCGCAGGTCGTCTGTGCTCGCAGCGCCTGGCGTGGCTCGCTCGCGAACTCGAGCGGCAGCGCGATCGGCCCGTGATCCTTGCCATTCACCATCCCCCCTTTCGAACCCTGATTGGTCACATGGACCGGATCGGTCTGCTCGAGGGGACGGTCGAACTCGAGCGACTCGTGGCCGAGCATGGCAAGGTGCAGCGGGTGATCTGTGGCCACCTGCATCGAACGATTTACCGGGGCTTTGGTGGCACGGTGGCGTCGACCGCTCCGAGCCCCGCCCATCAGGTCTCGCTCAATCTGTCTGAGGATGCGGCCTCTTCGTGGATACTCGAGCCCCCGGGCTTCCACATTCATGTCTGGACATCCGATCACGGGCTGGTGACGCACGCTGCGGCCAGCGGGCAGTTCGAGGGGCCTTTTCCCTTTCGCGACCAGGGCGGTCTGATCGACTGAGGGTCGCCCTTCAGCCAACGCCTCGCTCCGCGGGCCGACGTCATCGAAATGTCACATTGAGGCGTGATCCTCACGGACATTCGTTCCACCCCCGTCTGTTCGCAGGAGTTCACATGCGTATCGTTCACCTCGGCGCGGCTGCGCTGTCTCTGGCCCTCACCGCTCAAACTGCAGTGGCGATGGATCCTCGCTTCAGGGATGCCGATGGCGACCTGGTCGCTGACGCGCCGACCAACCCCAGGGAGTGGGTCGATCCCGCCACGCTGGTTTTCGCCTACACGCCCGTTGAAGACCCGGCGGTCTATGCCAAGGTCTGGCAGGAATTCGTCGATCACCTCGCCAAGGTTACGGGCAAGAAGGTGCAGTTTTTCCCGGTGCAGAGCAATGCCGCCCAACTCGAGGCGATGCGGGCGGGCCGTCTCCATGTGGCAGGCTTCAATACCGGATCGAACCCGCTGGCCGTGAACTGCGCGGGATTCGTGCCGTTTGCGATGATGGCGTCGAAAGACAACTTGTTCGGCTACGAAATGGAGATCATTACGCATCCGGGCAGCGGCATCAACAAGGTCGAGGACATCCGCGGCAAGCGACTTGCGTTCACGAGCGAAACCTCGAACTCGGGCTTCAAGGCGCCTTCGGCCTTGCTGCGTCAGACCTTCAAGATGGAGCCGGGAAAGGACTACACGCCTGTCTTCAGCGGCAAGCACGACAACTCGATCCTGGGCGTTGCCAATCGTGACTACCCGGCCGCAGCGATCGCCAATTCGGTCAAGATCCGGATGGAGGCGCGTGGGGTGGTCAAGCCCGAGCAGACCCGCACGATCTACAAGTCGCAGACCTTTCCCACTACCGGCTATGGCTATGTTTACAACTTGAAGCCCGAGCTTGCCGCCAAGGTCAAGGAAGCATTCTTCAACTTCAAATGGGAAGGCACGGCGCTCGCGAAAGAGTTCAACAAGGCGCAGCCTCCCCAGGAGAAGTTCATGCCCATCACCTACAAGCAGCACTGGCAAGTTGTCCGTGACATCGATCGCGCGATGAACGTCAGCTACGCCTGCAAATGAGGTGACGGCTTAAGTGCTCAGCATCGAATCACTGCAGAAGCGTTATCCCACAGGCGACCTCGCGCTACGCGGGGTCGACCTCAGTCTCGAGCCGGGCGCCGTGCTCGGCTTGATCGGGCCTTCGGGCGCGGGCAAGTCCACCTTGATCCGCTGTGTCAATCGGCTGGTCGAGCCCACCTCGGGGCTTATCAAGCTCGACGGGCAAAACCTGCTTGAACTCGATAGGCGGCGGCTGCGTGAGGCGCGGCGGTCGATCGGAATGATCTTTCAGGAGTACGCCCTCGTCGAGCGATTGACCGTCATGGAAAACCTGCTCTCTGGGCGTCTCGGGTATGTGGGGTTCTGGCCGAGCTGGTTCAGGCGGTTTCCGCAGGCGGACATTGATCGCGCGTTTGAGTTGCTCGAGCGCGTCGGGCTGTCTGGCATGGAAAACAAGCGGGCCGATGCACTATCCGGGGGCCAGAGGCAGCGCGTGGGGATCGCCCGTGCGCTGATGCAGGAGCCGCGGCTGCTGCTTGTCGACGAGCCCACGGCGAGTCTGGATCCCAAGACCTCACGCAACGTAATGCGGCTGATACTGGAACTCTGCCGCGAGCGTGGCCTCGCCGCGATCGTGAATATCCACGACGTCGTGCTCGCGACTGAATTCCTGCCCCGAATCGTGGGGCTGAGAGCCGGCGAGGTGGTGTATGACGGTTCGGCCGCTCAGGTCGACGAGTCGGTGCTGTCGCGCATCTATGGTGAAGAGGACTGGAGTGCGATGACCCGTCGGATGAATGCTGATTCAGTCGAGGCTTCAGGCGGTTTGCCTGAGGAACGCGACGTCGCCGTAGCATGATATCCCCGACACTCGAACGGTCAGGTGGCCAAACCCGGCTCTGGATCCGTCCGCCCTTCATTCAAAGCGCAAGGCTCAGGTGGTCACTCTGGGCAGGAGCACTGATTTATCTGGTTTTGGCGATCGGTTCGCTCGAGGTCAATTGGGCGCGGCTCTCCCTTGGGCTAGAACGCGGGCTCGCCTTCGTCGTGGCTTTCCTGCGTCCCGATTTCGTGAGCCGTTGGGACGAGATCCTGATCGGATTCCAGGAGAGTCTAACCATGACCTTGACCTCGACCGCGGTCGGCGTCGCGCTGTCGATTCCGGTGGCGGTGGGTGCGGCCCGAAACCTCGCACCCACACCGATCTATCTGGCCTGCCGAGGGTTCATCGCGGTGTCGCGCACGTTGAACGAGATCATCGTCGCGATTTTCCTGGTGGCAATGTTCGGCTTTGGGCCGTTTGCAGGATTTTTGACGCTCACCTTCGCGACGATTGGCTTCATGGCGAAACTCCTTGCCGAAGACATCGAGGAGATCGAGGCCGCTCAGCTTGAAGCGCTGCGCGCGACTGGAGCGGGGCCGATGCAAGTGCTCGACTACGCGGTGTTGTCGCAGGTGCTGCCCAGACTCGCAGGCTTGTCGCTCTATCGGCTGGATATCAATTTTCGGGAATCGGCGGTGATCGGCATCGTCGGCGCCGGCGGCATCGGTTCGACGCTCAATACTGCAATGGACCGGTATGAGTTCGATTCGGCCGCGGCGGTGATCATCGTGATCATCGCCATCGTGCTGTGTGCCGAGTACCTGTCCGGTTGGGTCCGCAGGAAGGTGCAGTAGGCATGAGTGCGAACCACCCTGTTGAATGGCGAAAGCGGAGCGCACGCGCGGAGCTTGGAATCTTTGCCGGCTGGGTGTTCGCCCTGGCCCTTTGCTCGTGGGCCTTTCAGGTCATGACTCAGGACACCATCTGGTCCTTTGTCACCGACGCGCCGCGTCAGGCAGTCGATATCGGCACGCGGATGATGCCGCCCGACTGGGGGTTCACCCAGGAACTGTTGTGGCCGCTCTGGGAAACCATCAATATTGCGACGCTCGGTACGCTCCTGGGCCTGATCATGGCGGTACCGGTGGCGTTTCTTGCGGCGAGTAACACCACACCGAGTGCGCGGGTGATCCGCCCGATTGCGCTCCTCGTCATCGTGTCCTCGCGGTCGATCAACTCGCTGATCTGGGCGCTGCTGCTGGTTGCGATCCTTGGCCCGGGGGTGCTCGCCGGCATCATCGCGATCGCCTTGCGGTCGATCGGCTTCATCGGGAAACTTCTCTATGAGGCCATCGAGGAGATCGATGCGAGTCAGGTCGAGGCGATCGATGCGACCGGTGCCAGCCGCACCCAGGTGATGGCCTGGGGCATCGTTCCACAGGTTGCGCCCACGCTCGCCGGCATCAGCGTTTTTCGCTGGGACATCAATATTCGGGAATCCACCGTGCTGGGCCTCGTGGGAGCAGGCGGGATTGGCGTCAAGCTCGAATCGGCGCTGGGCTCGCTGGCATGGCCCAAGGTCACGATGCTCTTGATCGTGATTCTCGCCACGGTGGTGGTGAGCGAATGGGTGACCGCGGCCGTGAGGAAGCGCCTGATCTGAG
>Ga0169931_10003348_pt1 | contig 25443 bp, 24 predicted proteins | sample Kivu_15m_20L_FD_129675 | JGI IMG/M metagenome (GOLD analysis project Ga0169931, IMG submission 129675) | Freshwater microbial communities from Lake Kivu, Western Province, Rwanda to study Microbial Dark Matter (Phase II) - Kivu_15m_20L... | ecosystem: Environmental > Aquatic > Freshwater > Lake...
CCAGACAGCCGGCCGTAAAGAGCGTGAGGTCGGCCACGGAGCCGGTGTTGTTGGTGTTGTTGTTGAAGCTCTGTCCGCTGCAGATGGTGATGGACCCCACACAGTCCTCGGGCGGCGCCGGGGGGGGCTGGCAGGTGACGGTGTTGGACCATGCGATACCTGCGGCAGGCGGCGAACCGGAGGCAAAGAGCAATCCTCCGTTGAGAGTGATGGTGTAGGAGTTCTCAAGTTGGTAAGTCCCTGTTGCGTTGTATTGGATCACCACCACATTTCCCACGCCCACCGGAATGTACACGGTATTGGTGAAGCCGGTCACGGTGTACCACGTGAACGCCCCTCCGTTCACGCTGACACCGACACCCGAAGTACCCCATCCGTCACCGAAGCTGTCATTGAGCGTGAGCGTGTACAGGCAACCTCCCGGCGGTGGTACTGGCGGGGCGCTGATGGAGAACGTACCCGGACAGGGACTGGGTGGTGCGGGCCAGGTATCGAACATCACCCAGTACTGGACACCTGCGGTCATGTTCACCGTAAGCGTCTGGGTGGCCCCGGTCCCGCTCACCGAACCCACGCAGGTCCCCCCCGCCGCCGGACACGCTGCCGTGTAGACCCAGATGGAACTGTAGGTCTGCCCGTTGTAGGTGATGGTATGCGGGCCGCTGGTGGCCGGTGTCACCGTGTAGAGGGCCTCGTTACCGCCCAGGTACAGCGTGCTCCCCGGGCCGCAGAGGTTCGCCACGTTGGCCGCCGTGATCAGGTTCGCGGCATGGCAGGCCACAGCCTGGTTGGTCACCGGCAGCGTGGGGATGTTCACCGCGGCACAGGCCGATGCGGCCGTGGTCACACAGATGGTGAAGGTGCCTGACGTGGCGCCGTAGGGATACACCCGCACCCGGTATGTGACACCTGCGGTGAGCCCGTTCAGCGTCAAGGTCTCTGCGCCACCACCTGCAGTGGCATCCACACAGGAGATGAGCGTTCCCGGGCAGGCACCGGAGTAGGCCGCCACCACGGCGTCGAAAGTTCCGGCACCCTGCACGTTCACGGCATGGGTGGTTGCTGTGGCGGTGAAGCTGTACCACACCTCGTTCGCGGTGGCACTGGTGGCGCCGCTGCAGATGGTAGGGGGCAACTGCTGGGTGGCCCCGGCGGTACTGCCCGCTGTGGGGGTGCAGGTGGCACCAGGTACAAGGGCAGTGGCCGTGGCGCAGTTGTCGTTGGCAGGTGCCGATGCGGGGCCGTAGGCGCAAATGCTGAAAGTGCCGGTGCCTCCTCCATACCGCCAGAACCGGACATACACGGTGCTTCCCGGGGTGAGACCGGTGGCGGTGATAAGCGACATCCAGCCGTTCCCGCTATCGTCGTCATCACAGTCCACCTGGGTGAAGGTCCCGCTACATGACGGTGCCGTATACAGGGCCATGCCGCTGTCCGTGATGGTGCCCGTGTTGGAGTCGATGGTGACCTGGCCGCTCGCCGGGACCACCAGCCTGAACCATACATCGGCACCGCCATAGCTGGCGCACGTTGGCGCAGGTACGCCTGTGGTCGCGGTGGCGGCGGTATTGTTGGTCGCGGTGAAGGTGCAACTGGCATTCACGGTGAGCAGGGTGGCACCGCAAGGGTTGTCGTTGGCGGGCTGGGCCAACACGGGCGTGCCTGCCAGCACACAGGCCGCGATGCAGAGCCATCGGTACACGAAGGGCATGGGCATGTTCATGGCTGCGTGGTGTTGGCCGTTATTCCGCACCCACGGGTACGGCATCCGCATCAGGGTGTTCATTGAGCACACGTACCTCACCGATCCCGGCGGTGCTGAACAAGTGTAGTAACGTGGTCAAAGCAAGGTGGGTGCGCACCTTGAACTGATCGCTGTCCGCGGAGATACGGGCATTTTCATCGACCTGCACGACAGCGGTGATCAGGCGCTTCTCAGCTCCCTGTGGCAGGCCGTTCACCGCTACGAACCGATGGATGCGCTGCTCCTGGGCCTGGAGCCCGGTGGAGAGGAACAGTGCTGAGAGCAGGAGTAGGAGATGTTGCATACGTCGTGGCCAGGGGGGCTTTCCTGCACACCATCATCCATCACACCCTGCGGTACAAGGATAGCGAATTCCGTGGATCCCGCCAACCGGTGCCAACCAGTACCGTGACGCTCTATTCCACCACCAGGCGGACACGCTCCGGCACAGGGCCGGAAGGCCATGCCACCTCCAGGATGTAGCATCCGGGCACCGCATCGGGCAGGGTGAGGCCGCCGCCTTCCAACAGATGCGCCACCTGCCTGCCGCTCATGTCCAGCACACGCACCACACCACCGGCATGGCCCTGCAGCAAGAACGTTCCCTGACTGGGGTTGGGGAAGGCCCCCAAAGCAGGAATGTCCAGATGAACAGTACGGATCTCGGAGTAGCCCACCTGGCCATCCAGGTCGTTCTGGCGGATGCGATAATAGATCGTTCCGCGCGGTGGCGCCTGATCGAACAACCGGTATGTGTTCGTGTGGTTGCTCGTCCCCTGTCCCGGCAGCGAGCCCAACTCCTTCCAGCTCGAGCGGTCCGTGGAGCGCTCCAGCGTGAACGACGCACTGTTCTGTTCAGCCGCTGTGCTCCACTGGCATTCCACGCGCCGTGCGACCGGGTCCGGAAGGGCATCGAAGCCCAGCCAGCGCACAGGCAGCTGGATGGGGTCGCAGAAATAGAGCGTTGCATCCAGTATCTGGGCACCCGGGGTGCATGTGCAACCGAACTCCTCGTAGGGTGAGGTGTCCAGGGTGATGGTCAGGGTGCTGAGGTTGGTTCCAAGGCTTGCGGGGAGTGCGCTCACCGGCACCGAGACCGATGTGCTACCGACCGGGAATGTCACCTGAATGGGTACGGGCGGTGAGAACGTGGCGCTGCCGGCCTGAGTGACCAGGTACGTGAGGGTCAGCGCCTGCGTCAGTGGCTGGTCGATGGTGAAGACGAAGGCACCCTCGGTGGCGCAGTTCACCGGCGAGCTCGCTGCACCATCCGTGTCCGTTTCAATGGCCAGGTCCACACCAGCGGAAAAGCTCTGGGCCTTGAGGAATACCGCTGAATCGTAGTTGGTATCACCCGCGTCGGCCACTGCGATGGTGATGGTGTATGCCTGGCACGGGACCGTCGTGATCGTCACCGTGAGCGGTACGGTGAAGCCATCGTACTGGTTGTGGGTGCCCCCCACGTTGTTGACGTAAAGACCCGGGTAGGCAAGCGATGTGCAGCCTGCAGCTGTGCCTGACGTACCGACCACGCCCGGGTTCACGGTGTTGATGGCAACGGGCAGTGTGCTGCCGGGTATCAGGGCCACGTTGGTGTTGGCGGCATACCCTGGACCGGAGATGAAGAAGCCGAACACATCGTTGAAGTTAGAACATACGAATTCAGGATACTCGTCCGAAGCGAAGACGTACGTGAAGGTGACCTCGTCCGTCTCCGGTACGAAGGTGAACTGGAACACGGCCGCATCATCGGTGGGCTGACCCGCAAGGGCGGTCAGCAAGGCGTTCCCGCCCGAAATGTTCGAGGTGCTGATGCTCTCCGTGTTGTTGGGCCCCAGGGCTGCAGTGGCTGCGCCGGTGGTGATGATGATGCCGTCCTGGATGCCGATGGCCCAGCCGTTGCTGAAGGTGCCAACCGCTGCAGTGGCCCCTGTGAAGGTCACGTTGGAGGCGGAAAGGCATTCGCCGAGGAACCGTTCGGTGATGAGCTGTACGGGGGTCAGGTTCTGTTGGATCTGGATGCCCCCCGCCCCCGTGCCCAGGCAGGTAGGGCACACCACGGTGGTGATGCAGCAGGTGATGTCCGTTCCGCAGGCATCATTCGTGTTCCAATGCACATAATAGGTGCCACCGACGAGCGGCGTGAACGATAGCGGTGAATTGCCGGAGGCCACCAGCGGACCTCCCGGGGCGGTTGAACGCACGGTCACGTACCCGCCGCAAGAACTGCCGAAGATGTAGGTCTCACCTGCCAGCATGCCGGTGATGGTGCTGTACTCGGTCTGGTAGTTGCAGTTGCTGATGGTGACGGGCGTTGAATTGTTAGGTGCAGCCGCCGTGCCGAAGGGAATGCTGTTCACGCAACCGCTTGCGGAACAGTTCGTGCAGGCAATGGTGGTGATGCAGCAGGCCGAGGCCGTTCCGCAGGCAGCGTTGGTGTTCCAGTGGATATGGAACGTTCCGGAGGCTGGTGCGACGAAGGTGAGCGGAGCATTGCCCTGGGCGGCGACCGGTCCGTTGAAGGTGTTCTGACGCACGGTGACGTAACCGCCGCAGCTGCTGCCGATGCTGTAGGTGGCACCTGCAACCACTCCGGTGATGGTGCTGTATTCGGTCTGGAAACTGCAGCCGGAGATCGTGATCGGTGTGTTGGAGGTGGGGGCTGTTGCAGTACCGAAGGGGATGGAATTCGCGCAACCCACAGGACCCGAGCACGAGGTGCACGCGATGGTGGTGTTGCAGCAGATGGAAGCCGTTCCGCAGGCAGCGTTCGTGTTGTAATGGATGAAATAGGTGCCGGCTGCAGGCGCAACGAACGTCAGCGGAGAGGCGCCCTGCGCTACTACAGGCCCATTGAAGGTGTTCTGGCGCACGGTGATGTAGCCTCCGCATGCGCCTGCCGAGACCTGATACGTACTGCCCGCCACCACGCCGGTGATGGTGCTGTATTCCCCTTGGAAATTACAAGTACTGATCGTGGTCGGTGTGCTCGTGGTGGGCGCGATGAGCGACCCAAAGGGCGTTGCGTTCGTGCAACCTCCGCCCCCACCACCCCCGCAAGAGGTGCAGGAGATGGCGGTGGTGCAACAGATGGATGCCGTCCCGCATGCCGCATTCGTGTTGTAATGGATGTAATAGGTCCCCGCTACTGTGGCGGTAAAGGTCAACGGGGCATTGCCCTGGGCTACGATCACGCCCCCAGGTGTGGTGTGGCGCACCGTGACATAACCGCCACAGGTGCTGGTGACCTGGTAGGAAGCACCAGCGACGACCCCTGTGATGGTGTTGTACTCGCTTTGATAGGTGCAGGTATTGATGGTGGCTGAGGTGTTCGTTGTTGGTGCCGCAAGGGACCCGAAGGCCGTGAGGTTGGTACACCCGCCTCCCCCCCCGCCACCGCCGCAGGATGTGCAGGTGATGGCCGTGGTGCAACACGTGGACGCCGTGCCACATGCTGCGTTGGTCGTGTAATGGATGTAGTACGTGCCTGCTGCGGGTGCCGTGAAGCTCAATGGGGCATTGCCCTGCGCCGCGATGACTCCACCAGGCGTGGTCCGCCTCACCGTGATATAACCGCCACAGGAACTTGTGATCTGGTAGGTGGCGCCTGCCACCACGCCTGTGATGGTGTTATACTCGTTCTGGAACGTGCAGGTGCTGATGGTCAAAGCCGTTCCCGTGGTGGGCGCAGCGACGGTCCCGAAGGCCGTGGGATTGATACAGGGCCTTGCGCTGGCCGCATACAACAGGAGCGAACCCAAGGCCAGGGAACGCAGTACGCCGGTGATGTTGTTGCGGTGATCCATGGCGTCCGGTCGGTTCAGCGATGCGGATGGGGGCGGGGACCATCGGTGCAGGTGGCCGGGTCCATGGGCCCGAACTCCTCATCCGGGCTCAGCGTGCGCAGGCAGCGGATCCGCAACCCTTTGGCTCCGAGCATGGAGTTGATGCCCGCAGTGGTAAGGCCATGGCCGTTCTTCGCCTGGATCATCACAGTGTGGGAGTTCGGGTCCACACGCACCATGCCCACCAGCGGCAGGCCACCGATCAGCTGCCTGACGGCGACCATGTGTTCAGGCACCGTGATGCCATCCACAAGTCCCTGCAACCGGATGAGGTCCTGGGTGAATGCGGAGGCACCGCCCAGCAAGCCGGCCATGAGGCTCACGATACGCAGCCATCGTATCGGTCGTATCGGGATGCACAACCCCTTGTTCATACTTTGCGCACTTGGAGATGATCAAATCTAAAGAAATTTCTTCAATGAACGGACGAATGGATGCGCAAGGGTTGCCTGTACCCGGGCAGCCGACCTCTGATGCTGCCGGACCGTCACCGGTCGGTCCGTTGTCCGAACTCAGTGCCGAGGTGGATGCATGGATCCGGCAGGTCGGCGTGCGCTACTTCTCGCCCCTCACCAATATGGCCATCCTGAGCGAGGAGGTCGGAGAGGTGGCGCGCATCATGGCCCGTCGCTACGGCGAGCAGAGTGAAAAGGAGAGCGACAGGGACAGGGACCTCGGAGAAGAGCTGAGCGACGTTCTGTTCGTGGTGTTCTGCCTTGCCAACCAGACCGGCACCGATCTGCAGCAGGCTTGGAAGGAACGGATGCGAGCGAAGACCGCCCGCGACAGAGACCGGTTCACGGGGTTGGACCAGGGCTGATCCATGATCATCGCGATCCGTTCCGCGCGCTGGCGGATGCACTGAGTGCGTGATCCCTGCGGGCCAGCGCTGCGAGGATGGGAGGCAGGGTGTGGTCCGTGGCACCTGCCATGCTGCGCACGTAGTGGGCCGCCGCCGATCCTGCCAGCTGGCGCTCCTGCGGCCGTTCCATCCACATGGAAAGGGTCCGCCTGAGGTCCTCTGCTGTGCGCACCTCCACGGCAGCGCCGGCATCGATCAGTCCCTGGACCTCGGGGAATTTGCGGTGTCGGGGACCGACGATCACCGGTCGGCCCCATGCCGCAGCCTCCAGCACGCTGTGGATACCGCTTCCAAAGCCCCCGCCCACGTATGCCATGTCGGCATGCTGATAGGCGCGTGATAACAGGCCTGTGGTGTCCATCACGAGGGTGCGTGCAAAGAGCGGGTCATCATCGTTCGGCCCGGTCGCGTGACCGCCCCCCTGCTCGAGGAGCCGCGCCACCGCTGTCCATCGGACCACCGGTCCTGGCATGGCCTGCATGCTGCGGAGCACATGATCTTCCGATGGTTCATGGGGCACCAGCAGCAGGCGCGGGGCGTTCGGGAGCCCCTTCAAGGCGTTGGCCAGCAGGTCCTCGTCCTCCGGCCAGGTGCTGCCTGCGATGAGCACGGGAGCATCAAAGGCGCGATGGAACGCATGGGCCAGGGGGATGCTCCCGCCTTCCTCCGCGATGCGCCGCACACGATCGAACCGCGTGTCACCGGCGCGCGACACACGCTCCAGACCGATCCCTTCGAGCAGGTGTAGTGAGGCGTCGTCCTGTACGAATATGCGATCGAAGCCACGGAGCAACCGGCGCATGTGACCACCATACCAGCGGAAGAACGGTTGTTCGCTGCGAAAGGTGGCGCTCAACAGGTAGGTCGGCACGCCTGCGCGATGCAACGCGGTGAGGTGGTTATGCCAGAATTCATACCGCACCCAAAGCGCTGCACGCGGCTGCAACAGGGCACACATCCTGCGGGCGTTGCCGGGTGTGTCGAAAGGCAGGTACTCCACATGCGTGGCCAGTGGGTGCCCCTTGCGTGCCTCATAGCCGCTGGGGCTGTAGAAGGTGAGCAGCACGGGTAGCTCAGGGTGCTGCAACTTGATCGCTTCCAGCACCGGAAGACCCTGCTCGAATTCGCCCACACTGGCGCAGTGCATCCAGATGCATCCGTGGAGCAGTGCGGCGCGTTCCTCGAGGCGCTCCCAGAGGCCCCGGCGCCCTGCGATCGAGGCCTTCGCCTTGGCGTGGAATGGCGCGGCGAGCCAGAGCCCCAACGCCCAGCAACGCGTGACCAGATCGGCAAGCAAGGTGCCCGGATCAAGCCGTTCGATCCGATCCATGCCTTCAGTAAAGGAAGTAGCGTTCATCCTCGCTGCGGTCGATCGGTAAGGTCCATCCGATCCGGAGGCCGGTGAGCAGGTCCAGCCGCCCCGTGCGGTTGTATGTTTCCGTATCGAAGTTGAAGGCCCGCAATGGTTGTGTAAAACCGGCCACCAGTTCCAGCGTTAAGTGGAAGTTGGCCCTACGGCGGGGCCCCAGGTACTGATAGCCGACCTGCAACAAGGCCGCAGGCCCTGCTGTGAGCCTGTCGTAGCCCCGCAGGTAATCATCCTCCAATTGGGGGACCACGTTCTTCTGCGTCTGCACGCGCACCTTGTGCCGGAGATACCCGGCCCCTGCTTCCGTGGTGACTCCGCTACGGCCTTTGCTGCGCGCGGTGGGGAACATCCTGCCGAAGGTGATGAACGCGTTCCATCCCCGCTGGAAAAGGAATACGTCGGCCATGGCCCCGTCCTGGTCCACCACCTGGCCCGCACTGTTGATCACGTTGGCGATGATACCAGGTTCGGTCACGTTGTTGCCGAACAGGAAGCTGCCCTTCAGGCCGGGCAGCCAATCCGCACTGGTGCGACGCACGATGCTGAGCCCCAGGTTGCTGTTGTGTCCGAAGCGATCGGCCAGGTCGCCCCCGGGGAATTGGTGCGCATAGCTCGCAGTGATCAGCACCATGCGGTGACCGGTCGTATCCCTGGACGTGCTTTGAGCGTATGAAGGGCCCGCCAGCAACAGGGCGGGTAGGATCGGCCAGTACGGTGATCGGAACATGCAACGCCAAAATTAGTCCTGAATAGCGGAAGAATGAGCGCGGGGCCGGCCTTCCACCGCTTTGGCACATGCACCGGCGGTGGGCTATCTTCGCCGCGCTTCCAAAACCTGCGGTGAACGATCCATGACAGGGAGCAACGCACACATGAAACCCATCCAGATGGTCGACCTGGTCGGCCAGTACGAGAAGATCAAGCCGGAGGTGGATGAAGCGATCCTCGGGGTCATTCGTACAGCCGCGTTCATCAATGGACCCGAGGTCAAGTCCTTCGAGCAGGAGCTTTCCGCCTACCTGGGGGTGAAGCACACCATCGGCTGTGCGAACGGCACCGACGCTCTGCAGATCGCCATGATGGCCCTTGACCTGCAGCCGGGGGATGAAGTGATCACACCCTCCTTCACGTTCGTTGCAACCGTGGAGGTGGTGGCTTTGCTCGGGTTGAAGCCCGTGTTCGCCGAGGTGCTTCCGGGGACCTTCAACCTCGATCCTGCCGATGTGGCGCGCAAGATCACACCGCGTACAAAAGCCATCGTGCCCGTGCATCTCTTCGGCCAAACCGCGGACATGGCCGCCATCATGGAGATCGCCAGGGAGCATGGCCTCCACGTGATCGAGGACAACTGCCAGGCCGTTGGCAGCGACTACACCTTTCCGGATGGTACGGTGAAAAAAGCAGGCACCATCGGTACCATTGGCACCACGAGCTTCTTCCCCAGCAAGAACCTGGGCTGCTACGGTGACGGTGGCGCCATCTTCACCCAGGGCGATGCCTTGGCGAAACGGATCCGCCAGGTGTGCAACCACGGCAGCGAGGTGCGTTATTACCACGACGTGGTGGGTGTGAACAGCCGGCTGGACAGCATGCAGGCCGCGGTCCTGCGCATCAAGCTTCGCCGCCTCGACGCATACGGGAACGCGCGACGGTCCGCAGCTGCGTTCTACGATCAGGCGTTCGCTGGCATGGAACACGTGCATACGCCCGAGCGCAGTGCCAACAGCACCCACGTCTTCCACCAGTATACGCTGCGTATTACCGGTGGGCACCGTGATGCGTTGCGCGCCCATCTGGAGAAGCACGGAGTGCCCGCCATGATCTACTACCCGGTGCCGCTGCACCTCCAGAAGGCGTATGAAGGATATGGCATCAAGCGGGGCGACCTGCCTGTTACCGAGCGCCTCATGGATGAAGTGCTGAGCCTTCCCATGAGCACGGAACTGGATAAGGAGCAGCTGGACCATATCACATCGGCCGTGAAGGCATTCTTTAAGAACTAGCAGTAGGCAGTTGGCAGAACGTGGTCGGCAGTATGCCAATCCTCAACCTCCCAACGCACAATACCCAACCACTCCAATGAACATCGCAGTAGTAGGAACCGGATATGTGGGCCTCGTCACGGGGACCTGCTTTGCGGAGACCGGGAACCATGTCATCTGCGTCGATATTGACGTGAACAAGGTGCAGATGATGAAGGACGGTAAGGTGCCGATCTATGAGCCGCACCTCGACGTGCTGTTCGAGCGCAACATCCGTCAGGGCCGCCTCCACTTCACCACGGAACTGGCCAGTGCCATCAAGGATGCGCAGATCATCTTCCTGGCCCTGCCCACGCCTCCCGGCGAGGATGGTAGTGCCGACTTGAAGTATGTGCTCGGCGTGGCCGACGAGCTTGGCAGGATCATCACCGATTACAAGGTGATCGTGGACAAGAGCACCGTGCCGGTGGGTACTTCCGAGAAGGTGCACGCCGCCCTTGCCAGGAACGCCAAGGAAGAGCTGTTCGACGTGGTGAGCAACCCGGAGTTCCTGCGCGAAGGCTTCGCCGTGGATGACTTCCTGAAGCCCGACCGCGTGGTGGTCGGCACGAGTAGTGCGCGCGCCCAAAAAGTGATGGAGGACCTCTACAAGCCTTTCGTGCGCCAGGGCAACCCCATCATCTTCATGGACGAGCGCAGCGCCGAGCTCACCAAGTACGCGGCCAACGCCTTCCTTGCCACCAAGATCACGTTCATGAACGAGATCGCGAACTTCTGCGAACGCGTTGGCGCTGACGTGGACAAGGTGCGCATCGGGATCGGCACGGACAGCCGCATCGGCAAGCGCTTCCTGTTCCCCGGCATCGGGTATGGCGGCAGCTGCTTCCCCAAGGATGTGCAGGCCCTGGCCAAAAGCGGCAAGGAGGCCGGCTACGAGTTCCAGATCATCAAGGCTGTGATGGAGGTGAACGAGGACCAGAAGACCTCCATCATCCCCAAGATCAAGAGCCACTTCGGCGACCTCAAAGGCAAGCGATTCGCCCTGTGGGGCCTGGCGTTCAAGCCGGACACCGACGACATCCGCGAAGCACCGGCCCTCTATGTCATCGATGAGCTGATCAAGGCTGGTGCCGCGGTCATCGCGTTCGACCCTGAAGCCATGCCCAACGTGAAGAAACTGGTCGGGGACAAGGTCGCCTTCGCCAAGGATGAGTATGAGGCACTGGACGGTGCGGATGCCCTGGTCATCGCCACCGAATGGGCCCTGTTCAGGACGCCGGATTTCGGCAAGGCGGCCGGGCTGCTCAAGGGGAAAGTGATCTTCGATGGCCGCAATCTTTACGACCTCGATGAAATGGAAAAGCTCGGGTTCACCTATGTCAGCGTGGGCCGGCAGACCGTGGGAGCGAAGAAACCTGTGAACGCCTGAAATGCGATCAGAAGATCAGATGATCAGAGGGTCAGATGATCGGCGGAAGAAGGCATTTCCATTGTCTGATCTTCTGATCTTCTAATTGTCCGATCATGCACCGCGAACGTGTCCTCATCACCGGCGCCGCCGGCTTCCTCGGGTCCCACCTGTGTGACCGGTTCATCAAGGAGGGCTACCATGTCATCGGCATGGACAACCTCATCACCGGTCGGCTCAAGAATATCGAGCACTTGTTCAAGCTGGAGCAGTTCGAGTTCTACCACCACGATGTCTCCAAGTTCGTGCATGTGCCGGGTGAGCTGAAGTACATCCTGCACTTCGCCAGCCCCGCCAGCCCGATCGACTACCTGAAGATCCCCATCCAGACGCTGAAGGTGGGCAGTTTGGGTACGCACAACCTCCTCGGTCTGGCCAAGGCCAAGGGTGCACGCATCCTGGTAGCCAGCACCAGCGAGGTGTACGGCGATCCGCAGGTGCATCCGCAAACGGAGGACTACTGGGGCCATGTGAATCCCATCGGTCCGCGTGGCGTGTACGATGAGGCCAAGCGCTTCCAGGAGGCCATCACCATGGCCTACCACACCTACCACGGGTTGGAGACGCGCATCGTGCGCATCTTCAACACCTATGGTCCGCGAATGCGCCTCAACGATGGCCGCGTGCTACCCGCCTTCATCGGTCAGGCACTGCGCGGAGAGGACTTGACCGTGTTCGGCGATGGTAGTCAGACCCGCAGTTTCTGCTACGTTGATGACCTGGTGGAGGGCATCTATCGCCTGCTCCTGAGCGACTACGCCGGCCCCGTGAACGTGGGCAATCCCGGCGAGATCACCATCGCACAGTTCGCTGAGGAGATCATCAAGCTCACCGGCACCACGCAGAAAGTGGTGTACAAACCGCTGCCCCAGGACGATCCCATGCAGCGCCAACCGGACATCACACTGGCGCGAAAGCTGCTCGGTTGGGAACCCAAGGTGAGCCGTGCCGAAGGCCTCAAGATCACCTACGCGTATTTCAAGGGGTTGACGCTGGAGGAGTTGAATGAGAAGGATCACTTCAGCTTCGAGGGGTACGTCAAGAAGTGAACCACTTGGAAGCCCATCGGGCCTCCCGCCGGTGCGGTTTCCCCAATTCAGGCACCTTCATACCTTCGCAGCCCATCCAGCTTGGGTCCATGGTCGTATGGGCCCGTGACCGGTTGCGCAGATGAGCTACACCGCCCACCCCACCGCCGTCATCGACGAAGGCTGCACCATCGGTGCCGGCACTCGCATCTGGCACTTCAGCCACATCATGCCAGGCTGCCAGATCGGTGAGGGATGCAACATCGGGCAGAACGTGGTGGTTAGCCCCGGGGTGAAGCTGGGCCGCAACGTGAAGGTGCAGAACAACGTGAGCATCTACACCGGTGTGGAATGCGGGGATGATGTGTTCCTGGGTCCCAGCATGGTGTTCACCAATGTGATCAACCCCCGGAGCGCGGTGAACCGGAGGGAGCAGTATGCGAAGACCCGGGTGGGCCGCGGGGCCAGCATCGGCGCCAATGCCACCATCGTCTGTGGGCACGACATCGGCGATTTCGCCTTCATCGGTGCCGGTGCGGTGGTTACCAAGGAGGTGCCTGCCTACGCCCTGGTGATGGGCAATCCTGCACGCCAGACCGGCTGGATGAGCGAGTTCGGCCATAAGCTGAAGTTCGAGGCCAACGGCGAGGCCACTTGTCTGGAGAGTGGGCAGCGGTACCGCTTGGCGGATGGGCGGGTAACACGCGTTGCTTGATCAGAAAATCAGACGATCAGATGATCGCACGATCCAATACCCCCAAGGTGGAAGCCATCCCTAATCCTGTTCGACATCGGGGGGTCTCATCCACGGCATTTCCATTCTTTGACCGTCTCATTTTCTGATCTTCTGATCGAATGGCGCTTCCCCCCGAACACAAGATCAAGTTCGCCGTTGTCGGCTGCGGCCACATCGGCAAGCGTCACGCCGAAATGGTGAGCCGCCATCCCGAAGGGGAACTGGTGGCGCTGTGCGACACGCGTCCGGTCGCTGAGCTCGGTGTGGATCACCTGAAGGCTCCCGTGTTCCAGGACCTGGACACCATGCTCAGGGAGGTTCCGTCCATCGACGTGGTGAACGTATGCACCCCCAACGGCCTGCATGCACCGCAGAGCCTCAAGGCGCTTGAACACCGCAAGCATGTGGTGTGCGAGAAGCCCATGGCGCTGACCAAGGCCGATTGTGAGGCGGTGATCTACAAGGCCCTGCAGATGCACCGTACCGTGTTCGGCGTGATGCAGAACCGCTACAGCCCGCCCAGCATGTGGTTGAAGGATGTGGTGGAGAACGGCATTTTGGGAGCGATCCATCTGGTGCAGGTGAACTGCTACTGGAACCGCGATGATCGCTACTACAAGGCGGGAAGCTGGAAGGGCACGGCCGAACTGGACGGAGGCACGCTCTTCACCCAGTTCAGCCACTTCATCGACATCATGTACTGGCTGTTCGGCGACATCAACGACATCCAGGGCAAGTTCGCCGACTTCAACCACAAGGACCTCACCACCTTTGAGGACAGCGGGCTGGTAACGTTCCGCTTCCGCAACGGCGGCATGGGGTGCCTCAACTACAGCACGGCTGTATGGGATAGGAACCTGGAGAGCAGCATGACCATCATCGGCTCCAAGGGCAGCGTGAAGGTGGGCGGGCAGTACATGGACCAGGTGGAGTATTGCCACATCGATGGTTACACCATGCCTGCGCTTGCGCCGACCAATCCGGCCAACGACTATGGCCACTACAAGGGCAGCGCCAACAATCACGGCTACATCATCGATAATGTGGTGGATACCCTGAAGGGACGCTCCACACTGACCACCAATGCCCTGGAGGGTCTTAAAGTGGTGGAGATCATTGAACGCATTTACCAGAAACGGGATGAACAACCTGTATGACCGGCTCCTGAGCAAGGACGCCAAACTCGCCGTCATCGGATTGGGGTACGTCGGTTTGCCGATCGCCCTGGCCTTCGCACGCAAGATCAAGGTGGTGGGTTTCGATATCAACGAGAAGCGGGTGGACATGATGCGTCGCGGGGAGGATCCCAGCAACGAGCTGGACCCCTCCGAGTTCAACGGTTGCGACATACACTTCACGGCCGACATCAACGACCTCAAGGACGTGGAGTTCTTCATCGTGGCCGTACCCACGCCGATCGATACCCAGAACATCCCGGACCTTGCACCCCTGCTCGGTGCCACGCGCACAGTGGGCCAGGTCCTCAAGAAGGGCGACTACGTGGTGTACGAAAGCACAGTGTATCCCGGCTGTACGGAGGAGGACTGCGTACCTCTTCTGGAGCGCTTGAGCAACCTTCGGTTCGTGGAGGATTTCAAGGTGGGGTACAGTCCCGAGCGCATCAACCCGGGCGACAAGGAACACACCCTGGAGAGCATCGTGAAGGTGAGCAGTGGCTGCGATGCCGGGAGCGCCGAGGTTATCGCCAGGGTGTACGAGCTGGTGGTGAAGGCCGGCGTACATCGCGCGGCCAGCATCAAGGTGGCCGAGGCCGCCAAGATCATCGAGAACACCCAGCGTGATGTGAACATCGCCCTGATCAACGAGCTCTCGATCATCTTCAACCGCATGGGCATCAACACCTACGATGTGCTGGAGGCCGCAGGCACGAAGTGGAACTTCCTCAAGTTCCAACCGGGCCTCGTAGGAGGCCACTGCATCGGCGTGGATCCCTACTACCTCGTTTACAAGGCCAAGGAGCTCGGTTACCATGCCCAGATCATCGATGCAGGCCGCTTCGTCAACGACAGCATGGGTGGCTACGTGGCCAAGCAGACAGTGAAGAAGATCATCAGTGGTGGCACCAACCCCGCCGATGCCCGCGTGCTGGTGATGGGCGCCACCTTCAAGGAGAACGTCACGGACATCCGCAACAGCAAGGTGGCCGACGTCATCAACGAGCTGAAGAGTTTCAGCTGCCAGGTGGACGTGACGGATCCGCACGCCGATGCCGCCGAGGTGAAGCACGAATACGGCTACGACCTTGCACCCGAAATGCAGGGACCCTACGATGCCATCATCGTTGCCGTGAACCACAGCGAGTACATCGACAAGGATGAGGCGTGGTTCAAGGGGATGCTGAAGCCCAAGGGTGTGCTCGTGGACCTGAAGGGCGTGTTCCGCAAGAAGGTGAAGGAGCTGCGATACTGGAGTTTGTAAGGAATTGAACCACAGGGTCACAGAGGACACGGAGGGATCGGTCTGTATGATCTCTGCGCACTCCGTGCCTCTGTGGTAAAGCATAGCGACTCGTGGAAAGGAACATCCTCATCACCGGCGGCGCCGGTTTCATCGGGAGCCACGTGGTGCGCCGCTTCGTCACCAAGTACCCGCAGTACCGCATCATCAACCTCGATGCGCTCACCTACGCCGGCAACCTGGAGAACCTGCGCGATATCGAGGATGCGCCCAACTACACCTTCGTGAAGGCTGACATCTGCGATGCGGAGGCTGTTGCCAAGTCCTTCAAGGAGTACAACATCGATGGCGTGATCCACCTCGCCGCAGAGAGCCACGTGGACCGCAGCATCACCGACCCGCTGGCCTTCGTGCGCACCAATGTGTTCGGCACCGTCACCCTGCTCAACGCCGCCAAGGAAGCATGGAAAGGCAGCTTCGAGGGCAAGCGGTTCTATCACGTGAGCACCGACGAGGTGTATGGCTCCCTGCACGATGGCGGGCTCTTCACCGAGACCACGCCCTACGATCCACAGAGCCCCTACAGTGCCAGCAAGGCCGCCAGCGACCACTTCGTGCGGGCCTACGGCAATACCTACAAGCTGCCCTTCGTGGTGAGCAACTGCAGCAACAACTACGGCAGTCACCACTTCCCGGAGAAGTTGATCCCGCTCATGATCAACAATATTCGCACCAGCAAGCCGCTGCCCGTGTACGGCAAGGGCGAGAACGTACGCGACTGGTTGTGGGTGGAGGACCATGCCGCCGCCATCGATACCATCTTCCACACCGGCAGGAACGGGGAGACTTACAACATCGGCGGCCACAACGAGTGGAAGAACATCGACCTGGTGCACCTGCTCTGCTCCATCATGGACAGGAAGCTCGGGCGTGCGGAAGGGGAGAGCGCGAAGCTGATCACCTACGTCACCGACCGTGCCGGCCACGACCTGCGCTACGCCATCGACGCTTCCAAGATCGAGCGTGAACTGGGATGGAGGCCGAGCATCACCTTTGAGGTGGGCCTGGAGCGCACCGTGGAATGGTACCTGGCCAACACCGAATGGCTGGACCACGTGACCTCGGGTGCGTACCAGCAGTATTACCAAGAGCACTACGCCGGGCGATGATGAACCCAGTTGGAGAGTGCAAGGGTGCAATGGTGCGAGGGACGCACGCGCTCGTACCCTTGCACCATTGCACCCTTGCACCCTTGCACTGAAACATGGGCCTCTTCACCAACCTCTTCGGTAAACGGGAGCCGGCCTTGGCCCCAGCGGATCTTTCCGTGCTGGGCTGCGATATCCATTCGCATTTCATTCCCGGCATCGATGATGGTGCACAGAACCTCTCCCAGAGCATCGAACTGCTTACCGCCATGCGCGAACTGGGCTACCGCAAGGTGATCACCACACCGCACAGCATGGCCGACGGCTACCGGAATACACCGGAGATCATCCTCGGTGGGCTGGAGAAGCTGAAGCGTGAGGTGGTCCGGGTGGGCCTGGACATCCAGGTGGAGGCAGCCGCGGAATACTACCTGGACCATGAACTGGATCCCAAGGTGGAGGGGCGGCAGGTGCTCACCTTCGGCAAGGATCACCTCCTGTTCGAACTGCCCTTCATCAGTGAACCGCCGATGCTGCGGCAGGTGGTCTTCCAGATGCAGACACAGGGCTACCGGCCGGTGCTCGCTCATCCGGAGCGCTATGCGTTCTGGTACAATGACTTTTCGCGTTACACCGAGCTCAAGGACCGCGGGGTGCTTTTCCAGCTCAACACCATTGCGTTGATGGGAGCTTATGGCCCCAAGGCGAAGGAGATCGCCGAACGGCTGATCGATGCGGGCGCATACGAGTTCCTGGGCAGTGATTGCCACCAACTGGGCCACGTGGAGGCCATCAGGTCCGCCCTCACGCGGCCCTACCTGCACAAGTTGCTCGACAGCGGCAAGCTGCTGAACGCAACGCTCTGAGGCTTATTCAAAGCGTTTCTGGTCGGGCAGCCACCAGCACAGCAGGCCCAATAACGGCAGGTAAGCGCACACGGCGAACACCGTATCGATATCGGTGGCATCGGCCAGCCGCCCCAGCAGCGCGCTACCAAGACCAGCCATCCCGAAGGCGAAACCGAAGAACAGCCCGGATACCAGTCCCACCCGGCCGGGTATCAGCAGCTGGGCGTAGACCAGGATGGCCGAGAACGCCGAGGCCAGGACCAGCCCGGCCAGGAAGGCCAGTACCCCGGTCCAGAACAGGTTGGCGTGTGGCAGTGCAAGGGTGAACGGCGCCGCGCCCAGGATCGACGCCCATACGATGTTGCGGTAGCCGATGCGGTCGCCCAGGAAGCCACCCACCAGAGTGCCGATGGCCGCCGCCAGCAGAAAGAGGAAGAGCATCAGCTGTGCCTGCTGAACCTCCAGATCGAAACGGCCGATGAGGTAGAAGGTGTAGTAGCTCGTCATGCTGGCGACGTAGAACTGCTTGGAGAAGATCAGCAGCAGCAAGGTGGCCACGATGAGCATCACCTGGCGCGCGGATAACGCACTGCGCCGGGGTGCGCTGTTGCTCGCTTTGCGGGCCTGTACCGCCAGCATACGCAGGTACCACCGCCCCACCCGCCAAAGCACTACCATGGCGATCAGGGGCAGCACCACGAACCAGCCCACGGTGGCCTGCCCCAGCGGTACCACGATCAGCGCTGCCAGCAAGGGCCCGAGCGCAGAACCGGTGTTGCCGCCCAGTTGGAACACCGATTGGGCCAGCGAGCGCTTGCCCCCCGACGCCAGGTAGGCCATGCGCGAGGCTTCGGGGTGGAAGATGGACGAGCCAATGCCGACCAGCGCCACCGCCACCAGGAGCAGCGCGAAGCTGGAGGCCTGCGACAACAGGATCAGGCCGGTCAACGTGGAGCCCATGCCGCCCACCAGCGCGAAGGGCCGCGGATGCTTGTCGGTGAGGTGGCCCACCACCGGTTGCAGGATCGATGCGGTGGTCTGGAAGGTGAGGGTGATGAGGCCGATCTGCGCGTAACTGAGCCGGTACGACGCCTTTACCAGCGGATAGAGCGCGGGTATCAGGGCTTGCACCGTGTCGTTCAGCAGGTGTGAGAAGGCGATGGCGAGCAGGACCGGGTAGGCGGTTCGCTGCGCGGTGGACAGGGAAGAGGGGCCGCTCTCGGGCATGAGCGGCACAAAGGTACCGGGAACAGGGAAGGTCCTGTGTGGGGCATTTCAGGCGATCGGCCGCGTTATCTTTGAGTTCATGTGATCATCATGACCATCCCGCAGCGCAAAGCCCAGCTCAAGAAGCTGATCGATTCGGTGAAGGACCCGGCCGTGTTGGATAGGGTGGCCAAGGTCCTTGAAAAGCCTGTGCGGCAAAGTGCCATGGTCAAGCGGGCATTGAAGGCGGAGGAGGACCTGAAAGCAGGGCGCGTTCATTCATGGGATGAGGTCAGCGCTGAGATGGATCTTCTGATCGATAGTCTCTACAGCGAGAAGAAGAAGGCGCAGCCAAGCACCCCTCGGTCAAAACGCTCGGTTTGAATCTCGTCGTAAGCACTGAGGCCCGCCGTAGTTTGGCGCGCACTATTCGCCTGTTGGCGCGAACACATTCCAAGGATTACTTGGTCCGACTGAAGCGGGAGGTGGACCAGCAGGTGAAGCAACTTCCTGTTCGTCCGTTAGCTGGAGCGTTGGAGCCTGAATTGGAGCACCTCGGGGCTGGGCATCGTCGTGTGATCGTGGGTCCGTTCAAGATCATCTATCGGCTCACGACGAATGCGGTCTACGTGACCGACATCTTCGACTCGCGCCGTGATCCGAAGGGGATGACAGGGTGAGTGTCAGGGTCCGCTTTGCGACTTACCTGGTGGAGTTGAGATCACCAGGACTTAACTGGAAGCGCATTAGCGATGCCTATTCCATTCAAGCCCGTTGCGAACCTTGATATCGTGTATGTCAGCGACGGCGAAAGGAATGTCAGGCGAACGATCAACCTCATGGATCTCATCACCGATGATGACCACGCGTTCGAACACCTGGCCGTCTTTCACTTCGACAAGTGCGATCTGATGGCCCATGCACGTCTCTGGTTGCATCAACAAGTGGCGCACCCAGTGTTCGGTCAGTTTGAGCATTACGCCGCGCTCGTCTCCAGCTCCCGGCTCACCTTCTTGAACAATCCCTGCAGAACGTTGCCGGGGCCCACTTCCACCACCATCTTGCAGCCATCGGCGAGCATGTGCTGCATCGTCTGGGTCCAACGCACGGGGGCGGTGAGCTGGGCGATCAGGTTGGCCTTGATGCGGGCCGGATCGGTGTGCGCACGCGCGTCCACGTTCTGGTACACCGGGCAGCGCGGGTTCACGATGGGCGTGAAGGCGATGGCCGTTTCCAGTTCCACGCGGGCAGGCTCCATCAGCGGGCTGTGGAAGGCACCGCCCACGGGCAGCACCAGCGCACGCTTGGCACCGGCGGCCTTCAGGGCCTCGCAAGCGGCGTTCACGGCCTCCACGCTGCCGCTGATCACCAACTGGCCGGGGCAGTTGTAGTTGGCGGGCACCACAACACCGGGAATGGTCTTGCAGGTCTCTTCCACCTTGTCATCCTCCAGGCCCAGGATGGCGGCCATGGTGCTCGGCTGCAGCTCGCAGGCCTTCTGCATGGCATTGGCGCGCGCGGCCACCAGTTTCAAACCATCGGCGAACTCCATGGCACCGGCGGCCACCAGCGCGCTGAACTCGCCCAGGCTGTGCCCGGCCACCATGGCGGGTTGGAACGCGTCGCCCATCACCTTGGCCTTCACCACGCTGTGCAGGAAGATCGCCGGCTGCGTCACGTTGGTCTGCTTCAGGTCGGCCTCGCTGCCCGTGAACATCACGTTGGTGAGGTTGAAGCCCAGGATGTCATTGGCATGCTCGAACCAGATGCGCGCATTGCTGTCGGCATCGTAGAGGTCCTTGCCCATGCCGGGGAACTGCGAGCCCTGGCCGGGGAAGACGTAGGCGGTCATTGGATCAGCGAGTGGTTGGGGGTTGACAATTGGGATCGTTGTGGGTTGCGGGCGACCATGGGCTCCACCCTCAACGGGCGATCCGGATCAACCTTCAACTCCCAACCTGCCTGGGATCAATCGCGCCGGCCGAACAGGCGCAGCAACGACAGGAACAGGTTGATGAAGTCGAGGTACAGGCTCAAGGCACCCATCAGTGCCATCTTCTGGGCGGCTTCGGTGCCACTGGCGACCACTTCGCCCATCCGCTTGAGCTTCTGCACATCGTAGGCGGTGAGGCCGGTGAAGACCACCACGCTGATGATGCTCACCACGTAACTCATGGTGTCGCTCTTCAGGAACATGTTCACCAGCGAGGCGAGCACAATGCCGATCAGGCCGATCATGAGGATGCTGCCCAGCTTGGTGAGGTCTGTCCGGGTGGTGTAGCCCGCCACGGCCATGATGCCGAACACACCGGCTGTGATGAAGAACACATTGGTGATGGAACCGATGGAATAGATAAGGAAGATGTAGCTGAGGCTGATGCCCATGATGGTGGCGAAGGCAATGAAGGTGACCAGCAGTGCTGTGCCGCTCATCCGCTCCACCAGTCCGCCCATGAGGAACACCAGCCCCAACGGAGCGAGCATCACCACCCAGCCGAGGATGGTGTTGCTTCCGGTCTCGAAGTCGATCAGGTAGGACAGTTTGTCCATGTCCGTTCCGAACCACCAGGCCATTACGCCGCTCACCACCAGGGCGAGCGCCATATAGCTGAAGACCTGCGCAAGGAAGGTGCGCACACTTGCTGCGGCGTAGGCATCCGGACCGTGGATCACCTGTCCGGTCTGCTGGGAGGGATAGTTGCTCTGTTCCATGCTCGTTCGTTGGGTCTAAGGTAATGTCTTGCGTGTCCTAATTCAGTGCAACGAAGCACTGATGAGCTTGATGAACTCCTCGCGGGTGCGGTGGTCCTCCAGGAAGACACCGGTGAAGGCGCTCGTTGTGGTCACGGAATTCTGCTTCTGCACGCCGCGCATCTGCATGCACAGGTGGCTGCATTCCAACACCACGGCAACACCCAATGGGGATAGCGTGTCCTGGAGACAATCGCGGATCTCGTTGGTGAGCCGTTCCTGCACCTGGAGGCGGCGTGCGTAAGCATCCACCACGCGCGGCACCTTGCTGAGGCCCACGATGCGTCCGTTGGGGATATAGGCCACGTGTGCCTTGCCGAAGAAAGGGAGCATATGGTGTTCACACATGCTGTACACCTCGATGTCCTTCACCAGCACCATCTGGCTGTAGGCCTCGGTGAACATGGCGCTGCGCAGGATGGCCGCGGGATCGAGGTCGTACCCGTGGGTGAGGTACTGCAGGGCCTTGGCCACCCGCTCCGGGGTCCTCTTCAGTCCCTCCCGCCCCGGGTCCTCACCGATGGCCTTCAGGATATGGCCGTAGTACCCACCGATCTCCGCAATACGACCGGCGTCGTATTGGTCGATGCGCTCGTACCCCTCGCCGCTGGTCTCGTGCTCACTCCCCATGGTACTCGGCATAGTTGTTCTCCGTCTCCTCCACCTTCACGCTCCGCAGGTGCACGCCCAAGGCATGCACCGGGCCCACCAATTGCTCCCAGATCGCCACGCAAAGGTTCTCCGTGCTGCTGTGGCGGCCGCGCATGAAGGGCACATCCACATCGATGTTCCTGTGGTCGAGCTGATCGATGACATGCTCCTTGATGATCCGGCTCAGCACGCTCAGATCGGTGACGAAGCTGGTATCCGGGTCCTGCTGGCCGCTGACGGTCACCCACAACACATAATTGTGCCCGTGCCCGTTCGGGTTCGAGCACTTTCCGAAGACCTCCATGTTGCGTTCGTCGCTCCAATCGGTCCGGGCCAGGCGGTGCGATGCGCAGAACCGCTCCCTGCGGGTGATGTGTACGATGGGCATGGTTCGGGGACCCGCAGCGGGGCCGTGTGATGGTGCAAAGGTAGGGTCGTTCGCCGCAGGCCCCCGGTATCGGTTCCCAGGCAACCCTTGGATGGGCCCGCTGATCACCGGTACCTTCGCACGGCTGGACGTCGCGTGGCTTCGGGATCGGTCCCGAAGGTGTCAGTGACCTCCGGTTCGAAACATGATCGTTGTGACCGGCGCGGCAGGCTTCATCGGTAGCGCCCTTGTGGGTGAGTTGCTGCGCCAAGGATGGCAGGACATCGTGGCCGTGGACGACTTCTCCCGAGCCGACAAGGCGCCCAACCTGGCCGGCAAGACCCTTACGGCCAGGGTGGACCGCAAGGAGTTCTTCACCTGGCTGGACGCCAACGAGCAGCTGGTGCAGTTCATCTTCCACCTCGGCGCCCGTACCGACACCACCGAGTTCGACAGCGCCATCTTCAACGAGCTGAACCTGCATTACAGCCAGCGCATGTGGGAGGCCTGCGTCAAGTACGGCATCCCGCTGGTCTACGCCTCCAGCGCTGCCACCTACGGCAGTGGTGAGCTCGGCTACAGCGATCACGATGACAGCCTGCCCCAACGCCTGAAGCCGCTTAATCCATACGGGGAGAGCAAGAACGACTTCGATAGGTGGGCACTGGTGCAGCAGCGCAAGCCCTTCTTCTGGGCGGGACTGAAGTTCTTCAACGTCTACGGTCCCAACGAATACCACAAGGGCCGTATGGCCAGCGTGGTATTCCACGCCTTCAACCAGATCAACGCCACGGGTGGCATGAAGCTGTTCCGCAGCCACCACCCCGACTACAAGGACGGCGGGCAGCTGCGCGACTTCGTGTATGTGAAGGACGTGTGCAATGTCTGCATCTTCCTAATGGAGCACCGCAACCACAGTGGGCTCTACAACCTGGGCAGCGGGACGGCGCGCACGTTCCTGGACCTGGCGCGTGCCACGTTCAAGGCGATGGGGAAGGAGGAACAGATCTCCTTTATCGATACCCCGGCGGATATCCGTGACAAGTACCAGTATTTCACCCAGGCGGACATGTCAAAGTTGAAAGGCATCGGCTACGATACACCGTTCCACACGTTGGAGGAGGGGGTGGCCGATTATGTCGGCCAGCACCTCATTCCTCACCGACATCTGTAGGGGAGGAGGGAGCGAGTGCGAGCAGCTGGGTGCGCAGGTGAAGAAGGCGCTGGCGTAATTCGAGATGCGGATCGAAGGGCTGTTCGAGCGGTACAGTGCGGCGCAGCAGGTCACGCGCACCCTGCAAGGTGTATCCCTGCTCCTTCACCAGCTCCTTGATCCGCTTGAGCAACGCGATGTCCTTTCGCGTGTATTGCCGGTCGCCACGCCCGGTGCGCTTGGGCCGGATCATACCGAATTCCTTCTCCCAATGGCGGATGAGCGACGTGTTCACGCCCATGTCCTCGGCCACCTCGCCAATGGACCAATACAAGCGCTCCACGGTCTTCTCCTTGTACGGCATGCGGACGGCAAATGTACCGATCAGTCCAACGACTGTCCTGCATTGCGCGACAATTCCACCAGGCGTGCATATTCCTCGGCGGTCAGGTCGTTGAAGTAGTAGTTGGCAGGGTCCACCGGCTCTCCCTTGCGGCGCACTTCATAGTGCAGGTGCGGTCCGGAACTGAGGCCCGTGTTGCCCACGAGGCCGATCACATCCCCCCGCTTCACACGCTGTCCCACGCGCACCTTCACCCCGCTAAGGTGGGCATAGAGCGTTTCGTAGTCGAAGCCGTGGTCGATGACCACGTGCATTCCGTAGCCATTGCTGCCGTAGTCGGCATAGGTCACCCGCCCATCACCGGTGGTGTGGATCTCCGTGCCGGTCTTGGCCGTGAAATCCATCCCCGCATGGAACTTGGGGATCTTGTGGATGGGGTGGATGCGCATGCCATAACCACTGGCCATTTTCGTCAGGTCCTCGTTCGGTATCGGCTGTATCGCCGGGATGCTGGCCAACAGCTCCTTCTTCCGCATCACCAGTTGCGCCACCTCGTCGAACGAGCGGGATTGCACCACCAGTTTCCGGCTGAGCTCATCCAGCCTTCGCCGGGTGTCGATCACCAGGTCGCTGCCTGCATAGCCTTCCAGGTCCCGGTACCGGTTAATGCCGCCCACCCCCGCCTGGCGCACGGTGGCTGGAATCGGGTCCGCCTCGAAGATCACGCGGTAGATGTTGTCATCGCGGCGTTGTACGTCCGCCAGGACCACCTGCGCCTGCTCCAATTGCTTGTTCAGAAGCTCATATTGCAACTGAAGCTGCTGGTTCTCCCGCCGCATGTTGGCCTCCTTGGGGCTGTCCACGAACTGGTACACCAGGAAGATGCCGAACAACCCCACGACCAGGCCGGGAAGCAGGGCCAGTGCCGTACGCCGGGTCTTTTGCCATGCACTGAGCCGGATACGCTCGAAATTGAGCGTCTGCGGGTTGAATCGGTACTTATGCTCTGGCATGCGGCAACAGCGGTCGGGCCAAATTAACCCAAGCTGTCCGGTCATGCCCCCGATCATCCGTTAAAGAATGTGTACCCGGCCGGGGAACCTTCGCGGCACCACCGGCTGCCGCTCGGTACTTTTGCCGCCTCTTCGCGTTCCCCATGCTCACCAGCCAGCAGATCCGCCAGAAGTTCCTCGACCATTTCGCCCGCCACGGCCACGCCATCGTGCCCAGCGCACCCATGGTGGTGAAGGACGATCCCACGCTCATGTTCACCAACGCGGGCATGAACCAGTTCAAGGACCTTTTTCTGGGGAACCGTGAGGCGAAGCACAAACGCATCGCCGACACGCAGAAGTGCCTGCGCGTCTCGGGCAAGCACAACGACCTGGAGGAGGTGGGCATCGACACCTACCACCATACGATGTTCGAGATGCTCGGCAACTGGAGCTTCGGCGACTACTTCAAGAAGGAGGCGATCCAGTGGGCGTGGGAGCTGCTCACCGAGGTGTACGGCATCGACAAGAA
>Ga0169931_10003349_pt1 | contig 25437 bp, 22 predicted proteins | sample Kivu_15m_20L_FD_129675 | JGI IMG/M metagenome (GOLD analysis project Ga0169931, IMG submission 129675) | Freshwater microbial communities from Lake Kivu, Western Province, Rwanda to study Microbial Dark Matter (Phase II) - Kivu_15m_20L... | ecosystem: Environmental > Aquatic > Freshwater > Lake...
AAAAGATACGATTAATGGTGAATTGCTCAAAGAACTAGAGATTGTCTCCAATGTTGCCATAAAGTCTTGAGGTTTGACTGCAAAAAGAACTGCATCAAGTGAGCTGTAATCCTTAATCTCACTAACATCATACTTATTGATAATTTCATCTTTTCGCTCTTGACGCTTCTCGGCAACAAATAGTGACTCTCTTGAAAGTCCAGCGCGAAGCAAAACTTCAATTAGCGCCTCACCAATGATTCCTGTCCCCACAATGCCAACCCTTGAAAAGCTCATATGACAAGGCTACACGCGAGCCCTACTATGGCCGACTATGAGCGAGATTGAAAGCAATTTTGCCCGAGAATGGGTTGAATTTGTAAACCCTGAAAACCCTAATGAAATGTTCAAATGCGATCTCACCTGGCTGACTTCTTATTGGAACTGCATATTTGGCCAGGGCTGCCAGGGGATTGATAAGAATCTCTCTGATCATGGCTGCTGCAGCGATAGCGCTTATTACTATGACAAAGAAGATGAAGCTGTGTTACTGCCGCTGCCAAGCGCCTTCCTAAAACAATGTGGCAGAACTTTGAGGTAGCAAGAAAAAATGGCAAAATCAACATTACAGAGCTAGGTCTAGATAAGGACCGGAAAACCAAAAAAATAAACAAAACTTGCATTTTTTTCAATGAATCAGATTTTACTAATGAGTATTTTGGCTGCGCTCTTCATCACTTAGCTCTGGCTGAAGATAAACACTTCGTTGACACTAAGCCTGATATCTGCTGGCAGTTACCACTTCGCAGATCCTGGGAATCTAGAAGTGTTGGTGACAAAAAGTATGACGTGATTGTTATTGGTGAATACACCCGGGAGGCTTGGGGCGAAGGTGGGGCTGATATGGATTGGTATTGCTCTTCAAATAGTGAAGCCCATAATGGTGCTGAGTCAGTTTACATCTCCCATAAAACAGAGCTAACAAAGCTAATGTATGCCCCTACTTATGAAACTCTTGCTCAGTTATGCAAAGTTAGAATTGAAGCGCAGAAAAATAGAAAGGTTAAACACTTACCTCTATTTGTTATTCACCCTGCAACAAAGGCTGCAAAGAGGTAGTTTTTACCTTCGTTTCTTTGAAGTTGGAGGCAGGAGACGATCTAGGAGTTCTTGAGCGACTAGAGTCACATCTCCCTTAGTTCTAGATAAATTCGCCTCAAAGCCCTTTAATATTTCAGTAATTGTTGGCTCACTTAATGATCCAACAAGGGGCCCATATCTATCTTGAAAGAGGTTATGCAGAATTCTGCTTATCGATCCTGCTAATTCAGCCCTTGCTTCATCAAGGCTGACCTCACCTCTTAGCCCGGTATTGATCCCAAGGGCAGGACGCTCTCTTGCTGCGCGCAGATAGGCATCCTTAAGGTTTATTGAGTCCATAATCCCCCATCCTTCCAGACCACTAGCATTTGTGCTTATGAAGCAGAGAGCCCTAGTAATTCGCATCCTTGCTCCCATTCTCTTTCTTACATTCTCGCTTCTAACTCCAGTTTCAGCCCCTGCTCTTGGCTTTAAGACAATCCCCGCAACCAAGTGGGGTCACTTATATGGATCAGGGAAAAATACAAACTTAAACACCCAGCCAAGAGCAGAGAGTATTGAAGTTGGTACCCCGCGCTCTATATGGAATATCGAATACATAGGAGTGCCAGAGGATGCAAAGGCAGCATTTAAATATGCTGTTGACATCTGGGCTTCATATTTTGAATCAACAGTTCCTATTGAAGTTCAAGCGTATTGGGAGCCTTCAAATATAAATGGAGTTCTGGGTTCGGCTCGTCCTGGTGATTACTTCAACGCCTTTGACGGAGCCCCAGATATAGATCTTTGGTATCCATCCATTTTGGCAGATCGCTTAGCAAAGAAAGATCTCGCTCCAGGAAAGCCAGATATTGTTCTTCGTTTTAATTCAAATGCGCTCTGGTATACCGCAATTGATGGCAAGCCAGAGCGGTTTAGTTATGACCTTTCCAGCACTGTTTTACATGAAATAGGCCATGGTTTGGGCTTTCTATCAAATGCGGAATATGACAAGTTTTTTGGCACTGGATATTTAGTCCAGCCAACTCCATATGATGCATATGTTCAACTTAGTGATGGCCGACTATTTACTGATTTTTGTGCTCGCTCAGTTGATTTAGGTAAAGCTATGACATCGCCGCTTCATTGGGCTGGCTCGCAAGCGACAGCTGCAAATAATGGCGTAAAGCCCAAGCTCTATTCGCCCCAGAGTTATGAAGATGGCTCATCAATTACACATCTTGATGAAGCAACGTTTTCAGCTAGCGGGACAAACTCCATTATGACTCCTGTGCTTGACACTGGAGAGATCTTTAGAGCTCCAGGAAGTATTGCGTTAGCGATGATTGAAGATATGTTGTCAAAGCCTCCAGCAAATAAAGCGCAAAGCCTTCCTGCAAAACCAATTGATGTTAGAGCTTTAGTTGGCGATAGATACGCGCTATTAACATTTGATTCCCCTAATTGTCGCCGTATCGATCGAGTTACTGGATATACAGTCACAATCAGCCCTGGAGGACAGGAGCGAAGCTTTACTAAAAGCCCTGCCAAGATAACTGGGCTAAGTAATGGAAGTAGCTACTCATTTACCATTAAGGCTAAGAACGATAATGGGGAATCTGATGCTGTGAGCAGTAATGAGGTAACCCCTCGCTCCACAGCGAAGGTTAAAACTATTGATAAGAGAGCTGATGTTAAATACCTTGCATCTGGAGTATTTAAAAAGAGACAGATAATTGCATACTCTGATGCCATCTCTGGGAATCTAAAGCTTGCAACACTTGTTAAAAACTCTTGGAAGACATCAACTATTGATGGCATTTCAACTTCAGGTGGAAGGTCAGATAGGAATCTAGCTGGTCCAGTATCGCTCTGTGTTTCAGGGTCTAAGGCAGGCGAGAAGCTCCATATTTTCTATACAGATACTGAGAATAAAGATCTTCGCCATGCCTCATACGATGGCAAGAAGTGGCGCTATGAAACTGTAGATGGCGATGGCGAAGATGTTCAGAATTATCAAGAGAGCACCAGGCGAAAAACTGCCAGTGATGTCAGCGTTTCCAACGCTTGCGCTGTTACCCCTGCTGGAGTTCAAGTTTTCTATCGCGATGAATCTCAAGGAATAATTCTTGGAGCAGCTCTAACTAAAAGTGGCTGGATTTATGAAATTGTCGATGGAGACCGGCAGAGCGAAGGTCGAACAACTGGAGATGTTGGATTTTCTCTAAGCGCAGTAGCAAGCGGTAAGAGTGTTTATCTGATTTATGATTCAGTACTAACACTTTCCTCAAGTAATGTTGCTACTCGAGGGGAAGTAAGACTTGCTAAGCGCAACTCGATCTATCCTGAAGATTGGAGATATAGAACCCTTGATGGCCCAGATAATGGTGTTGCAGTTGCTGGTTATGATGTTTCAATAAGTAATTCTGGAAATAGAATTGCAGCAGCATGGCTTGCTGCAAGTGGTATTCGTCTACCTGAAGCTGATGAAGTTCGTTTTCTTATAGTCAATGAGGATGACTCGCCTATCCGGATATCTCCTAAAATACATGGAACCCCTGGTTCTCCTCTGCTAATTGATAGCAAAGGATTAGTTTTTGGATGCCAACAGCGACTTTGTTCGGTTAGCTTCTATAATTCATCACCTAAATTAATCAGTGGCGCCATCCTTGATAACGTTAAAGATAGCGCCATTATAATAAATAATAAGGAGCGCTACATCGCTACCTCTATTGCCAAGAAATTGGTTCTTGCGAGAGCTTGAAATTACTTCTTGTTTCTGCGCTGTATTCTAGTCTTCTTCAACAACTTCTTGTGCTTCTTCTTTGCCATTCTCTTTCGGCGTTTCTTTACGACCGAACCCACAGTTTCCTCTTTTCTCTCTGATTTATTTTATGTTTCCAAGTCTCACCAATAGGCTACAAACAATACCATTAATTGATTACACTTTCCCGTATTCATACAGTAATTTACTAGACCAAGCTGGAGGAACCATAATAGATGAAGGTTTGTGTTCTAGACTCAAAACCCGAACTTCCCTTGATAGATCTTTTAGGCGGATCTTCGGGTTTATTTTCCGGCGAAGTCCCGATGATTCAGTTCACGAATCGAAGCCGAAGTGAATATTTCCTCTCGCCCCATGATTGGTGGGATATTAAAAAAGACTCAGAATACCTACGTTATTTGGTATCTATGAGTAGAAAGAAAAGATTATTGCTTTTTAACAGGAATGACTTCCCTGGGAGAATTGAATCATCCAACGTAGTGTACTTGCAAAATAGCATAGAGACTGGAAGTTCAACGAAACAAATAGCTATCATTCCCTACAATGTACTTGAACCTAAAAGTCACAGGTATCGGGATTATGGCCCTAACCCAGTAATATCTTTTATGGGTTATGTGCCCAAGATTACAATAGGGCGAGTTGTTAGGAGTATTTTCCCCAGCCTTCATATTATCAGTAGAAATTCAGCAGTTGTCCGCCGCCTAGGATTAATAAGGATCCAATCTTCCTTCGAAAACAGTCAAATAACCAGTAATTCCTTCTACGGTGGTGCGCGTAGTCAGATACAAGGAGTTGTTAGTGAGCATAGAGAGAGATATATTCAATCTATGTTGTCATCTGATATCGTATTTTGCCCTAGGGGAGATGCAAATGGATCTCAAAGACTTTATGAAACTCTTGCATGTGGCAGAATTCCATTGGTTCCTGATACAAGAATTTATCTTCCTAAAAACGTAGATTGGAACGACTTTGTTGCGATATTAATTCATCCAACAATGAGGAAACTATCTGAAGTGATACAAAATTTCTGGGCATGTTTTGATGACTCTAAGTATCTTTTTGCACAGCAATTAAATCTGAATACGTACGAGAGTAAGTTGCGTTACACCTCTTTTATGAATACAATGTTTAGAGCAAAGGCATCGGAATTCGAGTCGAATTACGTATACTGATTGATTACGCTCTTGACTGCTCATGATTAACTTAGTGCCACTAAGATGTGTTTAATTACCCATAAGCTTAGCGCTAATTTCCCCCTGAAGTTTCTTGATCATGCTTTATATCAGAATCCAAAATAAACCCTTTTAATCGATAAGAGATATCGTGAATTAGATTTTTTAAACTATTCTCTTGTTGAACTTGAAACGAGACTCTATTTAGGTAAGGAATTGTCCGTGACTCATGCGAAAGAAATTCATTTAATTGATTTTCAAGTGGGGGAATTGCATCTAGATTAGAGTGAGCTGAGTGAATTTCCATCAAATGAAGATGGTCCCATAGCGTCGGCACAGTCGTAATAACCATTGCACCGCACGACAAGGCTTCGACTGCAGCCTTGTCAATTGTTGAGGGATTTCCTGTATAAGCAAATTTATATTTATTAATTAACTGCGAGATATCACTTAGTGGATAAGTCCCTAAGTGATTAAGCGTCACATTACTATCCTCAGCAACTCCTTGAAGTTCAAGCCAATAATCATAATCTAGAATTGGGCCAACTAAATCGATTCCGAATCTCAAGTCCATTTCAATATTTAATCTTTCAATGGCGTGAATCAAATTTTCAATCTGTTTTATCCTCGACACTCTGCCAAGGTGAAGAATTTTATTGCTAAGTCTTTGGTCAAAAGGAATAATCCGCTTGAATTCGTTAGAGATTCCATGGCCGACCGTACGAACCTTCCTATGCTTAAGTGGGAAACTTTGCGAAGTAGGTGAATAAACAAAATCACAGAATAATACACTTAGTTTAAGCCAGATGCTTCTACTTGAGTGAGAATACCAAAGAGCTTGCTTTATATTTGCTACTCTAAAGAATAGCGAAGTTATCCCTGAGATTCTCTCGGTCATATGGTAAAAAACTACAAAATCCCTTCTGTGTTTTATAATGCTTACTACCGCCAAAATAATGTTGTAGGCTGCTTTTAGTTTAGATACCATAGACCCACCACCTAGTTCTTTAATGTGCAAGTTTTCAATATTTGGGAATCTTCCAACATGCACTGAGTACACATGAACTTCTTTAAATTCTTTCAGAAACTGTCTTGCCCAGAGAATGGTGTGTCCCAGAGTAGGATCTGTCTCATCAAAACGCAGATTGAATATTGCTACATGCATCGTTTTACCATATTTGCGTGTGGTTATTTTGTAACCATTTCGATAGTACCACCAATGACCAAAGTTTGGTTATCTGCTGAAAGTTTCCTGACGTTGGAGCATCTTCGTACTTCTTTAATTCCTTGTTATTAAACCCGTGTTCTCTGCCTAGGGAATCTAAGCAGTTCTTTACCAGATTAGGATTGCTTCGTAACCAATGACCAATAGGACTAATGAAGCCAAATTTATCATTTCGAACCCCTAACGTTGAAATCTCAGGGAATGCTTTACGGAGTAAACTCTTGTTTAGAAAAGTCTTTGGATTTTCCTGCGAAGTCATATATGCGTATTCGATGACATTTTCGTCTTGGAACGGACACCGTGCCTCTACGGAGTGAGCCATTGATATTCTGTCTAATCTCTTATTGGATTCATTCACTAGCCAAATTTGGTGATCTCGTTGTAAAAAGATCCTAATCGCTTTTTCCTTTTGCCTTATTTTCGCCACAGAATTAAGAGTCTCTATAAAATCACTATCGTCTTTAAGTTGCTTGCCCATCAATCTAGTTATTTCATTGATTGAAAAAATTTGATGCCAAAAGAGCCAATGTTCTATACTTGTCGGTGGAGTCAAGCTATTTAAAGTATAATCGAAAAAGGTTCTTTTCTCAGCTGATTTCTTCAGGGAAAGTCCTGCTAAAAAACCGAAGGTAAAAGGTGACCTAGCGATAGATTTTGCGACAATTAAATGTCTCTCATAACCTCCAAAGATTTCATCTGCTCCATCGCCAGTCAAAACCAATCTGCACCCCGATTGGCCTATTCTTGAATATAAAGAGTACAAAGAAAGTCCGGAGGCGTTGTTATTTGGTTCTGACATTGCGGCCAGATAAAGGTCTAAATATATTTCTACTTCAGAGGAGCTAAACATGTTTACTTTGCTATGCTTAAACTCTAGTTGATCACTTATTCTTCTTGCGATTTTGGAATCTACGTTGTATTTATCTTTATCCGAATCTTCCCAGTTAGCTGAAAATGTGTGTACTTTCTTCCCTAATATTTTTAGTATTACTCCAATAATCGTTGAGTCAACTCCCCCTGAAAGCGAAAGTGCTACTTCGTCATGGCCTGAAACCCTTCCATCTACTGCATCTATTAGTAACTGACGCAAATGAGTAGGAGCAAAATTTGAAGTTTCTCTCGAAATATCTACTATTGGAAATCTAGAAAGATTCACCTCCTCAAATTCTAGTCTTTCGTCGAACTCAAGTACTGCTCCAGGCGCGATAGACTTAACACCAATTCTTGAAGTGTTTGAATCAAGCAAATAGCCCAATCTTAGGTAACTCATTAAAGACTCCTTACCCATAGCAGATATCGAAGGTAAGTGTTCGCTACTAGATGACCAATATAGACAATTTTTATGGATTACCCAATACAGAGGCTTTTTGCCTAGAGAGTCCCGACCTAGATATAGTCTATTTCTAATTTTGTCGAAATAAGCAAAAGAAAACATACCCTCAAGCTCATTTATACCCAATACCCCGAATTCATTCAGCCATTTGGCAAGAACTTCAGTATCTGATTCCGTGTCAAAATTGATTCCTCGTGCGATAAGAATTGTTTTAAGCTTCCTAAAATTATAAATTTCACCATTGAATACTATCCATTTTGTACCGCTGTTGATGCTCATTGGTTGGTTACTTCGAGGATGTGCATCCGTCATGGCAAGTCGTGATGCGCCAAGTGATAGCATTGGGGATACTTGCACGACTCTTTGAGAATCAGGCCCACGATTTGAAAGTCTCTCAATTTCTAAGTTTAACCAAAGTAAATCCAACCTTGAGCCAAACAAGCCTGCAATTCCACACATACAATAACTATACATTCAAAATGACAAACTATTTAATTAGGATGAGTTTTATCCTGAGGTTTTTACATAAGACTCTACTGATATACGACAGGTGCGAAGGCTGTTCACTCATCTATCAAATCCTTGCGCTGAGTGAAAGCTTAAAACCTGGTTATTGTGAAAAGTGAGCCTTCATAAGTTACTTTATTGCTTAGTAGGACTTTTCCCGCTTAATCTCCTTAGATAGAGACTTTGAATTTCTTTTGAGGTTTGTACTATATCAAACCTGTCCAATCTTTGATTTTGCCAACTTACACTTCTTTGGCGAATCTCTGGATTCATGAATTGCTTTATTTTAAGAAATAAAGAAATTGACGAATTGTTTTCGAATAGTCCGAAATAATCAGGGCCCAAAACTTCGATTGATGTCGGTATATTTGACGCAATAATGGGCAACTTTGACTTCATTGCCTCTAATAAAACGAGGCCAAATCCCTCATATTTGCTTGGTAATACAAAGCAGTCAAATTCTTTCATCACTTCACTTATTTCGCTACATTCTTGAACCCATGTGATTCCATTTTCTATTCCTAGATGAATTGAATATTCTCTTAGGGTTTGCGCTAGATACCCTTTCCCTATGATTCTAAGTTCACAGTGTTTGTTCAATAAAATAAGTTCCTTAAAAGCCTCTAACAATATCTCGATGTTTTTTTGAGGCACAAGTCTTGCTACACATAGAATTCTGAAAAGGGAAGTTTCTTCATTTTTTTTCACAGCGATCGTTCTGAAATTTGGAGTGGTCAGAGAGAGTGAAATTCCATATCGGACAACCTTAAGTGGAGTTTGCTTAGGAACTTCATTATTTGTCTGCAAATAATCTCTCACACTTTCACTAATGCAGATGCATAAAAACGAACGTCTAAGTACAAACCTTGATAAAAGCCTAGAGAATACCTTTGGGGCTCTTGGAAAAAAAGGCTCGGAGTTATGCCTTGATACTAAGAATGGTGTCTCTCCTCGGGCCATTCGTACTATGACTTCTGACCGAGGTAAATGGGCGTGTATTAAATCTGGAGAAAGACACTGAATTAATTTTCTTAATTTGAGAGTTTGTTTAAAGAAGCTAACATTTGATACTTCTTTAATAACAATAGCGCCAGACGCTTGCAAGTACTCTTGAAGCTGAGGTTCTCCTTTAAGAAAAATAACAATTATTCTGTCCCCAGATTTTGTCTGTTCTGCTATCAGCTCCAAAAGTTGCTTTTCTGCACCACCCATCTCAATTGTCGTAATTACGTGGCAAACAGTAATCATCTGCGGGTTCTGACTCGTTTTGTCTTTTGATCATACTTCAGTGCTTCGTGCAACTGAATCATTATTTGAGCATCTATTCGAGAACCCAAGACATCATATCCTTTAGTTCTAATGAATGGATACCTGGCGAGCAAACTCGGATCTGAACACCTTAAATCATCCAGTGATTTTATCCACAACAACGGCATACTGGTCACATGAATCCCCGATTTACCAAGAGTTAAACCTAATGCCTCGTCATCAAAAAATTTAGCAAAAAATTTATGATCAGAGTTTATGAGTATTTTACAGATATCTCTATGAAGAACTGTGCCCCACCCAGACGCAAAAGTTTTTTTCTTTTCGATGGGACCTGCATACATAGGTTTTTCTAAAATTAGAAAATCTGTTAACTGCCTTGTGTTAACATACAAAGTTGCATTACACTTAATGAGGTATTCAAAATCAAAATTTTCAATGCAGTATCTTAGTGCTAGGAGAAACTTTTGACCATGACGCCACCAATTGTCCGGAACATCAACCATTATGATTGAGTCTGTCTCGGTTACAAGTTTAGAGTATTTTTTTGATATTTCATATGCAATGTGGCTCTTAGGCCAGAGTTTAAGTCCAAATCTGCTTATTTGCAACTTATTTAGTTTTTTACTCACAGAGCGAATGGTTTTTCTTCCTCTATAACGCAGCACCTTTGCATTTGCTTCACGAATCCAAGTTTCCTTGCATCCCTTTTCGAAAAGGGATGACCACGGCTCATCCTCAAAGTCCATCATTAAAAAGAGAACTTTTGGTGATTCTTTATTTGTTATTGCCTTCATGATGTCAAGTTTGCGCTAAATCAGGCCCATAAGTTTAGCTTGATGATCAAAATCTGGAACGCTGCTTCTAACTTCATCAAAATTTCCAACTGAAAGTATTCGGCCGTTATCTAAGTATATAACCCTATCCGCTGCCTTAATAGTAGACAGTCTGTGGGCAACGATAATTAAGGTAACTTGCCCCTTGAGCCTTAATATCTCCTCTGTTATGTTTGCTTCAGTCACACCGTCAAGCGAGCTTGTTGCCTCGTCTAAAACGAGAAGTTTTGGGTTTGTGTAAAGAGCTCGAGCTATGCCTAATCTCTGTCTTTGTCCACCACTAAGTCTTGTTCCTCTATCTCCCACGTTTGATTCAATCCCATCAGTAAGTTTAGATATAAAGTTTAAGGATTGAGATTGTTTGATTGCCTCATGGATTCTGGTCAAATCAATTTCTGACTCCGAAAACCCAAGTCCAATATTCATTTTTATTGAAGTGTTGAAAATTGTTACATCTTGGGGAACGTAACCTACGGCTCCCGGCCATAGGTTAAGAGCCTCACTCGGCTTTAAACCTGAAAGTAAAATACTCCCATGATTCGGTTTCAAGATTCCTAAACATACGTCAACTAGGGTGCTTTTCCCGGAACCTGACGGACCGACAACAGCCACAAATTCCCCCGGCTCGATTGAAAAGTTAATGTCATTCAAGACCAGGTTATCCTTGTTGGGATAAGTAAAGTTGACACTTTTAAGTTCGATCTTTGCAAGAAAGTTTTCATGTAGAAAACCTTGTACGTTATTGGGTTCTAATAGGTCTCCTGATTCTGTTAATTTTCTTATCAGATTTAAGGTTGGTATAGCAATTCCTATATGAGTTCGCATTGTTATTACATTTTGTTGGATTCGTAAGATTGCTGGGGCTATTCGATAAGACCCAGCTAGAAAAAGAACAAGTGTCCCAACAGCCCTCCCTGTGTCATTCGTAGTAAATTGCACAAATCCCATAACTAGAGCACTTATCACAAGAAAGATCTCCAAAACATATTTGCTTATACTTGGAAGAAAGGCGTACTCTGCAGACACATTAGCTAACATAATTCTCTGCTTCCCAATCAATTCAGCATAGTGGGAAACGCGATTCCTTACCACTGCTTCACGAAATGCGACAAGTATCTCATGAATACTCTCGTTACTCTTAATATTCAACTGCGAGGACTTCTGACCTAGGTTTTCTGCACGTTGATGCAAAATAAAATAGAGTACAAATGAAACTCCTGAAAATAAAAGAATGACCGTAATAGCCATTATCTTATCAATCACAAAAAGTCCACTGCCGATAATAAAGAGTAGAAATAAATCCGAAGCCATATTTAGCGTCACCCCAATAACACCAGTGGTTAAACTAGCTACTCCTGAAGTGACTGCAAAAACATTTTCATGCACCGAATTCTTCTGAACAGAAGTTATTTGTTGGGATAGAAACTTTTTTACAAGCCGTGCGGATACTAAAGCTGCCCTTCTGCTTAGGAAAAATAATGCTCGGCGATTAAAAGTTAAAGACAAAATCGTCTTTAAAATGAGTAAAAAACAAGCGATAAACGAAATTAGTAAGACCTGTGTTCGAAACTCAAAATTTTCAAGTTTCAAGAACTGAAGAACCAACACAACTCTATCCCCTGGGCCTGAAGAAGTTAAACCATTTGCAGCAATTGCACCAAGAACTCCAAAAAGTGCCACTCCTGCTAAATCCAGAAATGCAAGAAACATTTGGGCCATTGCAACAAGTGCAAGTTTGTACTTTTCGCTTTTTGTTATTAGAACTTCACTTTGCATTATTTCTCTGAGCACAAAAAGTGGACTTAGTTTCATGGTGTAACTCTACAGGTTTTGTCCTGTACTCATCTACGGCTTAGGATACTATTGGGTGTCAAATCTAACAAGAATAGGAAACCGTGCTAATAGATTGTTTTTTGGGTTTTGACGAAGTAAAGCTCGCTGAATTCAGGGTTGTTTATTTAAAAGACGTCGTGAACCAAACTTTAATTCTAGAGTCTAAAAAGACCTTTTCTGGAGATGCAAAACCACTTCATTTTTCTGATTGGAAGCAAACACTCCCTGATGATCTCAAGCAAAAAATTGAGATTGTCGAGTTAAATGATTCAGATTTGACTAGTGACTCCGCTTGGGATCGAGATATCTTCAGCAGAGAGAGTCTTAATAAAATTGCGATAGAAAAATATCCTGGTTCTAGATTTATTTTCAGTGACTTGGACGAGATACCTGCGGTTGAGCAGGTCGAAAAGTTCCTTCTCTCGCAAGGTAATTATCATTTTAAGTGCAGAACTATTTACAGAAAGGCAAACCTTTTTGTTATGGGACGACATGACAATTGGAACTATGGGGTTTTCTCATCTTCTCCAGAACTTCTTGTTAAAAATGGAGGAAGATTTCAACGTCTACCCCTGATAACTTCAAATGATTTTGGAATTCACTTTTCCTACTTGGGTATGAGTCCGAGAAGAATAAAGTCAAAATTAAACTCCTTTGCGCACACAGAATATAGGGGTTTGAGTATCAGTTTTGATCATTATCTTGCTTTTTGTGACAAGTATATAATTGACCACTTAGGAAGGATAAGATCTGAAACCTACGGTTTATTGAAGTACCAATCTACAAGTGAATGCACTTCCTCAATTCTTAATTCTCTTTTTGACTTCGAACCTTCTTGGTTCTATCCAGAATTTTTCAAGCAAAATTTGCTCAAAAGATTGATAGCCTCGGGAATGGCCAGTTTTGGAATGCGGGTGTCAAAACAAGGTGAAATAACTCCAATAAGAAAATTCATATTTTCAAGGTTTTTTTCTGAAAAACCAAGCCCTGGTTTTAGTCCAATCCACGCATTAGTACGACTGATTCTAATTTCAGGCGCCATCATTGAGATTTTTCTTGCTGTATTGTGGAATTTAAGGCGTTACGCAAAAAAGTTTGCAACTCATGGCTATACGTAAATTACGGGTGATGGTCATAAATGACAATCATCCTAAAATTTTCCCAGGGGCTGCAACTATAGCTGAACGCATGGCAAGGGACTTAAGTGGAATTTTTGAAGTCACTTTTTGTTGGCCTCACCAAGATAGTTCAAACGTTTACATTGAATCCATGCAGTTCTCTGGTGAGGAAGAGGTTGAATTTTGTAGATCTAAAGGAGGCAAAAGAGCTCCGAGAATATCACTATTTAGAAAGTTCCTCTTTTTAATTTTATTGCGTTCTCGAGTAAATAGAGATAGACCAGATGTAATTTGGTTCCATAACGTCGGAGTTCACTTTCCTAGGATTGCAATCGTTATGATTAAGTCACTTGGTTTCCCAGTCATGATAACGTTGCACGATTACACTTGGCTAACTTGGCGGAATTCTAAACTTTACCCAGAGCAATTAGTAAACGGGAAACAAATTGATGATTCTGGAATTATTCCATTGGATTCAGCGAAACTTCGTGGCTTGAAGTATATTTCCTTGAAATCTTTAATACTAGAATTTAGCCTAAAGTACCATCGAGCTATCTTTAAGTTTATTGATGAAGTCATCTGCATTAGTAAACAACAACAGAGTATTTATTCTGCTAATGGCTTTCGGGTTGATAGTATTGTTGCAAATTATGTTCCTATATGTAATTGTACAATTGAAACGAAGGATTCCGTTGAACAAATAAATATTTTGTTTGCAGGTCGTCCAATAGGAAAGGGTTTAGACTTAGTCCTAGATTTAGTATCTCATAATGCAAACCATTATTTACATTTGGCAGGTCGTGAAGAATTAGAAGTCTTGGCTTGTAAAGTTATAGATACGGACAGATTTTCTTACCATGGGCAGTTAAATGAACAGGAAATGGTTAAGCTCCTACATGAAGTTGACATTGTTTTGTGTTTATCTCAATGCTTCGATGTATACCCTACTGTCGTGCTCGAATCTTTGGCCCATGGTGTTGCAATGCTCTTGAGTAACACGTGTGGCAATTTTCCCTTATTGAATCAAGTTTGTCCTGAGTCAATCGTGTGGCATGGGGAAAAAATCAATGAGTTGGCAATAATCTCAGTCATTGAAACATTCAAGCACTCTCAAAGAGTCATTCGCGAATTAGTCCCTCACAAGAATCTAATCATTGGGCAACTTTCCGAAATTATTGAAGATGTAAGTAGTTGTGGGTGAAAACTTGTTACCCAAAAAAAATATAATTCAATTGTCTGGGGGCTTGGGAAATCAACTATTTCAGTTGGCATTAGGACTTGCTGTTTTTGGTCATCCCGGGAGAGACTTTCTGTTGGATTCTCGAATTGTTGATGCTAAAGGCTCAAAAAGAAATCTTGCTATAGGTGAGCTTTTAGATGAGGCAAGTTTCGTTACAGTTCATGACTTGCCTTTCAACCTCTTAAGAAAATATAAAAAACCTTTTTTAAAAAACTGGAACTTTGAAGCGGAAGGATTTGGTTGGAAGACCTTGGTTGAGCGACAAAAATTGTTTGACTCAGATTTAGTGTTCAATTTCGGGTCATACGTGATAGGATCTTTTATTCACCCTGCCTATTGGGGAAATAGACAGACAAAAATTATTGAAGAAATAGATTCCTTAATAAGGAACAGAATATCTGGATTTTCGGAACAATCCAGAGACCCTGGTCTACTTGGAGTTCATATTAGGAGAGGTGACTACCGGACAGACTCTAAAACTAGGAACTTTCATGGATTATGTGGTTTGGAATATTATGGAAGAAGTTTGGAAGTTTTATCGAACCAGAGTGATTTCAGAGAGGTGATTATTTTCTCAGATGAATTTAATGTTGCAGCAAAATTTAGCTCCTATTTTGATTTTCGATCTGTTCCTGTTCGCATTGATAATTCAGAAAATCCCCTAGAGCTCTTGTTACAAATGTCCAAATGCAACACTTTTATCGGTTGTAATTCAACATTATCCTGGTGGGCAGCATTTTTGGGCCCTTCCAAAACGCGAATTTTGCCAAGTCAATGGTTTTTGAGTCCTGAGATAACAATAAATCCTAGGGAATTGTTTTTCCCTTTAGAAACAATTGTGCTTCCCAACACATTATTAAGAGAAGACGATATTTTCTAACTATTGCTATTGAAATTTAGAGAGTTTTACTGGGTGAGCATATGCAAGATCTATGGGAAAGTTATCACGCAAACTTTCAATTGAATTTTCAACATTTTTAAGATCAAGGGCGATATTCCCATCCCAAGCAATAGCTCTAGAAACATTTGAATTCTGCGCCGTTGATATGGATTCTCCAAACAAATATCTTAACACCGTAGGAATGGTCAATTCTGTGTGTAATCCAAGAGTATTAAAAATGCCACATAACCTGCAAAAATCGGAGATAAAGTTTCGGGGAATGACTACGATGTCCGAATAGCCACCAATAACTGGATATTTCAGATTTCTAGATTGCCTTGAAAAAAACTTTATATTCGACTGAGCTGTCCAAATGTTCGTCCGTAACGTTTTTAATGGATTTTTCCCACTAAACCTACTGTAACTTCTAATTACAGCTTCGCGAGGTACAATCATCGAAAAAGAATCGGTTGACGCCAGCCTCTCAAACATCAGTTCAGCGGTAGGAAAGTAGTCGGGCAGTTCCACTCCTTTCTTATTAGGCGTCCAGCGAATTGCCTCTACTGCCCTTCTCCAGAAGTGATTCACTTCACCTAGAGAAAAGTAGCAATCAATATATGCTCGCATTGGGTTAACATTAAATTGAAACGGTAGATTATGCTCGTCAATTGTCGGATTGAGTATCAAATCGTCTCCTATAAAAGTATAAAAGTCTGTATCACATTTGACTAGTCGCGACCATGAGGAGGCAATATGTCCGGCAAACATATATGAGATTTCAAAGACAGAAACAACATTTTCTTTCTCTGTTAAGTGAAATGGAATGACATGAATGATTCTAGAAAAATTACTTGAGTAGTAACGCTCAATTTTCTCAATATTTGCCGGATGAGAGTGATTATAAATCACAACCAGCGTTGTACTCATCCTGTAAGCCTATACCAAAGGCTTGTACGAATATCTCTGATTCTCCTGGGCAACGCATTTGCAGTCTTTCAATACATTATGCACAAAGGTGATTTCTTCATCATGCATACTCCTCATTAATTCGAGTTCCAAAAGTAAGCCTCTTTGAAATGCTCTTTGTGCTTGATAATTATGTACTCCATTAGTTACTGAAATCCTCCTGTCGACTATTGGAGGACCGAAGTTATGCAACATTCTAAGGTACCAATCAATATCCAACATCATATTTAACTCAACTGAAAGTGGAACAAATTTCTCAGCTCGGAATGAAGCAACGCTTGGACTGCTAATTGTATTTTTTCCTTCAAACAATTCATGAGAAAATTTGGGAATTATTCGTTTACTGAATTTACCCGTATTCTCATAAAAATTATTTGAACCTGACAAAAGCCAGGATTTCCCAGATCTCTTAAATTTTCTTACAATCCTCGTAATTACATACTTATCTGAGAGAAAGTCGTCTTGGTATAATACTTTGATAATCGAACCTCTTGCTTTAGAAACAGCAAAATTCGTATTCGCCGAAATACCAAGTGGTGCATCATAGAAACTTGAAATTTTTACATCTTTCTCGAATTCTGCAATGACTTTATCCAAGTTATTTTGACTTTCGTCCAGAGTGAGTATGACTTCGACATTCCTATAGTTTTGCATCTGAACTGATTTGAGAAGTCTTCGAAGCATGAATATCTGACTTGTATGTTTTATTTTGACCGGGGTGACTATTGAGATCCTTTGTTGCTCTGACCTTTTAAACAAACTACATCAGCTCTTCAGTCCAGGTCCGCGGAGTTTGAGTATTTTGAATTTCAATCGGTAGATGGTATTCAAATTTCCTGACTCCTGAGGCTTTTATCCAAGTGATTAAATCCATTAGTCCGTCATCGAGATTTTTCGTCGTTCTATACCCTAGTAATTTCCTTGAAAGGTCGGCTGAGCAACTCGCCAATTTTACTTCTTTTGGTCGTTCAGGCATGTATATGGGAGCAAAGTTTGCTCCCATTAGTTTTAGTATCCGTGCAGCGAGTTCATTGATTGTAATCGTATCTTCATCAGGACCTATATTGATTGTTTGGCTATTTGCTGCTTGATTGATGCAAGCTTCAAATATAGGATTTATTACATCGGAAATGAAGGAAAAGCATCGCATTTGTTCGCCATCTCCATAGATGATCGGGGCTTTACCTTGAAGAATTCGGTTAATCATAATTGAAGCAACATTTCTGTAGGGATCATTGTACTTTTGCTTAGGGCCTATTATATTGTGTGGCACCAAGATGCAATAATCCATTTCATGGGTAATGGAAAGATTCTTAACAAGTAATTCGGCAGAATATTTCGCTATTCCATAAGGATCTTGAGGGTTTGGAACCATATCTTCTGTAAATGGAATAGTTTCTTGAGTACCATATCTTGCCATAGAAGACATAAAGACAAATTTTTTTACCTTCTTACTGATTGCAGCGCTCAACGCACTCACTGTTATCTGAAGCGTATTTTGCACAATGAGAGCAGGAGAAAAAACTGAAAGGCCTTCATATGCGGTGCATGCAGCATGCACCACTAAATCTACATCTTCAAAGCAAGGTGAAATTTCTTCAAGTGCGGCCAAGTCAAGTAAGTGTAAATCTACGGAAGTTGGGACATTTTCTATATATCCACCTATTAGACTATCAATTCCTCTAACTTCCCACCCTTCGTATAGGAATTTCTCGGATAAGTGACTACCTAATAAGCCAGCGACACCTGTTATTAATACTCTTGGCACTTGTGCTCTCAATCTAGTTTTAAAACTGGGTTATAGACTACCCTACCATACATGATTTTTCGCCGAAGAAATTTTCTTCCTGAGGTAACATTAATTTGTGTTGCGGGAGTAGACCTTTACCGTGCAGTTCGCGCTTTGTTTATTTCAATATCTAGAGTGAAATTTGCTGAGGTAGTCCTAGTAACTCCAAATAAGGATTTGCTGTCCTGGCTAAATTTTTTTAGAATCAAAGTAGAGAGTCCATTTGACTCCAAGTTAGACTCAATGAAGGAATATAATAGGTATATCGTATTTGATCTCTATCGCCACGTTGCAACATCTCATTGCCTATTAATACAAGCAGATGGTTATGTTCAACACCCTAGTTCTTGGAGTGATGATTTTCTTTCCTACGATTACATTGGCGCACCGTGGCCCATTAAAAAAGATAGCTATGTGACTCCTTTTGGAGAACATGTGCAGGTAGGAAATGGTGGCTTTAGCCTGCGGTCAAAGAAATTGCTAGAAGTACCACTAAAATACTCAGTAACTTTTGAGGTCAACACAGACTCTTTCTATAAACATTTCAATAAGAACTCTTATTCCGAGGATGGAGTAATATGCGTTCATAATCGTCATGTTTATGTTAACGGGGGTTGTGAGTTTGCCCCTCTAGAAATTTCAGCCAGATTTTCTCGGGAACTGGAAATCTTAGGTTTAACAAACAAAAAAACCTTCGGATTTCATCGATATAAATAATCACTTACACCTAAAATCAATCAACGTGCCACCAATTAGACCAATTTTTTGAGAATATCCTATGTTTGATGCGACTATGCATCTCGTTAACTTCATTCTTGCACTCTTGGGAGCTCCAAGCTTTACCGCTCACATCGACATAATGCCAGTAATCCGTAATAATTCCTGATGGTGACCAAAATCCTGTATTAATGTTGTGTCTTGCCCAAAACTTTGGTGCGATTATGATCTTACTTTTTTTATTCGTCCAGGCACCCCACCATGAGAAGCTCGAATTAGAAAGAATTAAATATCTTGCATTCTGTAATGTTGCAAGATCTGCAGCAACTTTTTTATAGGGATAATTTACACTAAAATCTGCAGAACTTGACAGAATTTCTAGATTTGGAAGTATTGCCTTCGCCAGTTCATTATCATCTGTCACTACCTTAAATTCAATTTCGGTTACAGCGTTCTCTGAAACCATTCGCATAGCATTTATAAAATAGTCAACACCTAAAGCTAATTGTTTATGAAAAGAGAAATCCCTACCACGCAGATTTATTATGCAGATATTTTCTTGTGTTGGGTAAGCGTAATGATATGGCACTTCGTACCAAGCTCTTATGTCATCAACACAAGCACTAATATAAGTTTCATTTTCAAAATTACCTTCGAGCTTTAGTCCACTAATGAACTTTGATGGAAACGAATTCACGATTGTCATATCAAATTTTAACTTGCGGTGCTTTCTCTTTTTCTCAAAAAAAACCGTGTCTGAGTCAAATAAGGTTGAGCGGCTTGGGGCAGTCCCAAGAGAAATATTGCCAAATTCACCAAAGTCAAGATCTATAAATCCTTTACCTTTAAATCTACTACTAGATAGTAGAGAGAAGTCACAATGGAATTTTTGCGCCAGAGATCTGACAATTGCGTATGTCCATAATTGATTTCCTAAACCTTGGCCATCGTAGAATTCTGAATATACAATCCTACGACTGACATTTTCTCTTATCTGCGCATTTTTTATCATAGATGGAATATACACTTCCTATTTCCTGAGGATTGGAAGTATACTAAGCGCAGTGCGTAATCGACCTAATACATCGAAAAAGATTAGGGGTATCAAATGCGTGTCATCGATATATTCCCATTTTGTGATGAAATAGATTTAACAGTTATAAGAATAAATCATTTAGCTGAAGCTGTTGACCATTTTTTTGTCGCTGAATACGATACTTCTTTCAGTGGACTTAAAAAAGACTATTGTTTTGAAAGAGTTCTCACACGCTTACCTATTTCCATTGCTCGAAAAATACTCTATTTCCCTTTAACTCAAGAGAGCCCTTCCACAGACCCTTTTGGAAATGATGATTATCAGAAAAATTATATGGTTGAAAACTTTTTGAAATATTTTGAGCGCTCTGACATTATTATATCCGGGGACTGTGATGAATTTCCAACAATTAGCGCAATCAGTCGATCGATAAAAAATCTTAATTTAGGATTCAAATTATGCCATCTTGCTCAGAGAAATTTCCTCGGTTATTTGAACGTTGAAGAAGTAACCGGAACCGTTCTCTCATTTACAGGAGAATATCCCTTTATCTTGAGAAACAAGTGGTTGGGTACAGTAATTACAAATAGGTCCATGATTAGCGATAACTTTTTTAGCGGGTTGAGACAACCTCGACTTAAAAAAGATGGTAGGAGAATTGCAGAGGGTGGTTGGCATTTTTCATCTTGTAACGGGGAAGGGGCAAACTTTCAGGAAAGATTTCGTGAAAAGTACAGACTAACATCACACCAAGAATTGAATAGAGAGGAAATTATTGATGGGGCAAGTCGACGCTTGATAGCTGGGAAGGATCCTCTCCTTCGGAAATATCCTAGGAAATTAGTAGGTGGTTATACTGAGCCAAAATTCAGAACTCGAACTATCGATAACTCCTTTCCTTCATGGCTTTTGCAAAATTCCAGTACCTTTGAACACCTCATTTTAGACGGCTAACTTTATAGATTTTCCCAAAGGTTAATAAAATCTAAGATATGAAAGTGTCTAACAAATTTGTTACCATTAATAATTTCAAAAAAGAATGAATAGCTAGACTAGAATGTGTTGGATTGAAAATCTGTACTTCAAGTAAAGAAGGGAAATTTGCTCTTGGAAGGGCCACTCAGTTGAATTTTCAACTAAACTTTACTCATTTGCCCTATAGAATTCTGTTATGCCTAGATCCAATCCAAAGTCAGCTCCACTAGTTTCGTTAGCTATTCCCATCAATAAGACTAATGCTTATTACATAGATTCACTAAGGAGTGCGCTTAATCAGACATACTCCAATATAGAAATTCACTTCATTGATAGTTCACAATTTGGCATTTATGTTCCAAAATACATTAGAAGTAAAGTCTTTCACCATAGGGTTTCTAGTTCCTTTGGTATAAGTGATTCACTAAATTACGCAATAAAAGTGTCAATTGGAAAGTATTTTGCACGTTTGGATTCGGATGACTTATGTCTTCCTAGTAGAATTATGGAACAAGTAAGTTTCTTGGAAAAAAATCCTACAATTGGACTGATTGGGTCTGCAGTTTACGCAATTAGAGATAAAGATACAAGGCTTCTGCCTGAAAACGTTCAATTAAAACCACTTACTCATCACGAAATATTATTAATGCTACTAGACAAAACTTCTTTCTACCATCCTACCGTAATGATTCGTACTGAACTATTCAAAAAGTATCCCTTTGCTTACCGCCCAAAATATGATTCAGCAGAAGATTACGATTTGTGGGTACGAATGAGTCACAATATAGAAATGGCAAACCTGGCTAAGCCATTAGTCGCGCTCAGAATGCATGAACAACAGTACAGTAAACAAAACAAGAAGCAGAGTGATGCCCTAGCTTTGCGCATAAGAAATCGGCATTTGTTCTGGATGTTTTTGCGCCGAAAAATAAATACAGGTGCCTTTATTCACAAGTTAAAGGGAAATATTAAGGCCGCAAAGGCTCGTATTTATAGGAAAGATTAGATTTCTTGATCGTGGCACAAGCACGAGAGGATTTAGATGTATTTTTCGAACGTGTTCCAATTTATCTGAAATTCTGGAAGGTCTGGTCTTGTAGGGAAATCTTGAATTTTGGCTTGGTTAATTGCATTTCTTAAATTTATTTTTCTACGTCGTTTATTGTGCAAAGTAATTTCAATTATTTTTGGAAAACTCAAGTTACTAAAACTAAAAGGTTCTTTTGAATTATTTGGGTGAGTATAAACAACATCAAAGTTCTTTAGTAATTTAGTGAGAGTGGGCTTATAAAAACGCTCAAACATTAGCCTGTTCATTAGCAATTCCATTTGATGTAACTCAACCACTATAATTCTAAAGCGATCTAGTTTGTCTACCGGAAATTGATATAAAACTTCCCATTCACTTCCTTCTATATCTAGCTGTAAAAGCCATTTATCTTGCTCAAGTTCAATATTTAGACTACTGATCCAAGTCTCCAGCGATACATTCCTTGAATCATCATCTAAGCCCAATCTACCTTTGGTAAAATTCAAATACTCTTTTGTATTTGATAAGGGAATCTCAGGGTCTATGATGTAACTCGGAATCTGTCTCCGATAAAAAAGATCATCTTCAAAGAGTGAAAGGTTTCCATACCCAGGCGAAATTAGTCCATCAATTCCCTCAAAATCGTCAGGAACTACATAAGAACCATCGCTTCTACCTCCAACCCTAATTAAGGAATACCCATTTACTATTGGTTTCAATTTTACTAGTTCAGTTGCAAGAGCTTGCGTTGGAGTTAGGCCATAACGCCAATCATCATAAGATAAGTTAATTCCTAAACTTAGTAACTTTTTCTTTGCCGAATCAGGTACTTTGGGCCTCATATTGCCACTAGATTTCTCCCCTGTTACACATTTCTCTGATCCAAGGTATAACGATGTCGAGCATTTCATCTAAAGTTGTTGTTGCTTTGAAGCCTAGAATTTTTTCTGCTTTAGAAACATCCGGCACTCTTCTACTCACATCATAATCAAAACCTTTTGAAGTCACATACCGAAAAGGTTTTCCTGGGCCATGTACTTTATCCCAAATTTTCTCAGCTAGCTGCAGTACTGTTGTCGCCTCTGAACTGGAAAGATTGAAATCCTCATTAGTCGCATGTTGGTTATCAAGTGACGATAAAATGCCTCTTGCCAAATCTTTTCCATAGGTATAGCACCGGATTTGGTTTCCATCGCCAAGTATTACAAGTGGATTTTGACCTTTTATTACTTTTTGAATTAAATCTGGTACAACATGACTCATAGCAAGTTTTACATTACCTGAAGAAATTTCAATGTCTCCGAGAGCACGATACTCCCCTATTCCAACACAATTGAAGGGTCGAAGTATTGTAAATGGAAGTTTGTATTGCAACCAAGCTGCTCGAGCAAAGTACTCGACAGAAAGCTTTTGGAATCCGTAAGAAGAAATAGGTGGAGGATAATTAAGTTGATCTCCTTCCTTGCTTGGCCAAGTCGTTGTCGATTCAAATACCATAGAAGATGAAAGGTAAGTTAATTTCTTGAGTATGCCTTTTTTGTGGGCCTTGATAGCAGCGTCACAAGTAGAAGCAATAATTCTCTCGTTTGTCGCTAGTAGATCGTAAGCATACGAATGAAAGTATGAAATTCCTCCTATCATAGCTGCCCCCGCTATAACATGATCTGCATCAGCGAATAACTCTTCTAGTTTCCTCGTGTCAGTTACATCGAAAATTTCCTGACGGTAATTCTTGTTGCTGTGGAAACTATGGGTCTTTTGACCATATTTACTGAGATTATCTATTCCCACCACTCGATATCCTTGAGTTAGAGCAGATGAAACTATGTAGCTTCCAATAAAACCTTCTGCGCCCGTTACAACAATTTTCTTGTTCATCAATTCCTAACTGAAATACTCCGGAGAATTAAATACCAAAACATCTTGGTTAAACAGTAACCTAATTATCATCACTTAACAAATAAACACTCAAGCTTTATCAAGCTAAATGAGCAACCCTCTCCCTAATACATCCCAAACATCTACTATTGGTTTGTTAATTTCTAGACCCAAGTAACTCGTGTGTGGAGTTGCAATGATAATTAAATCAGAATCTTCAATTAGCTGGCCCATTGGCACTAACCTAAGATCCTTCACAAACGGATCCGACATTAAAACATTTCTACACTCAAATTTCAGACTTTTTCTTAATTTGTAAGACAGAGAGCCACGAATATCATCGACTTCTGCCTTAAACGCTGCACCTAAAATACCCACTGTCATTTTATCAAGCTCATACTTCGTTTTTAGGCGCTTTACAATATAGCTCGGTAATCCTTCATTTATCATCATTGCCGCATTTCCTAGTGGAAAATTGTGGGACAAGGTCGCTGCTAATTGCATAGTATCCTTGAATAAGCAAGGACCTGCAGTTAATCCTGGGCCGGGTAAATCGCTCGCCCTTGGGTAATCCTTAGTTACTAGATTCATAACATTTTTATAGTCGACTTCTAAATCATTGGAAATCATCCAAAATTGATTTGAAATTGCAAATTTCATATAACGCCAAGCGTTCGTAAAGAGCTTTGCTAGTTCAGCCTCTTCTGGTGAAGATATTTGCAAATTATGATTTAGGTGCATAAAAATCGACTTTACTCGATCAGCCACAAACTCTGTTCGAGCTCCTATGATTTGAGGTAGGTCTTGAATTTCTCGCAAAGCTTTGCCCTGTAGAATTCTCTCAGGACAATACGCAACGTCTATGTTTAATTTTTCTTCAGCCAATACTTTCTCTATGTTGCGGGTGACGCCAGGAAACAGTGTTGAACGTAAAATCAGTAACTGCCCATTTCTCATATACTGGGTAAGCTCTCGACAGGTATTTACTACATGGTTGGGGTCAGGACTTAAGAATTCATCAACAGGGGTACCGACTACTACGATAATTACTTCAGCATCTAATAAAGTTAGGGAATCAGAAGTTACTGTAAAATTTCCATTCAAAAGACTTCTCTTTAAATATTCGTTAATACCGTCTTCAAGAAAAGGAGATATGCCACTTTTTATTTGTTCCAAATGATTAAGATTGACATCTAGAGCTACGGTTGGAAAACCCTTGTCAGCAAGTGCGAGCGCTAATGGTAGTCCTACATGTCCCGCGCCACCGACAACAACAATTTTTTGTTTATTCATTCGAGGAATGTAGTTTATAACTTGAGATTCTTCAAATAACCTTACGTAAAAACTTTAAAAAGTAATCGTTTTTGCCCCATTCCGATAGAAATCACCTATAAATGGGGTTGCTGGGCACTCAAAATCATCGCTATGTTTACTATCTTACAATCATCTAATTTTCAGATAGAAAGAGAAATTGTTCATTATTGCCTCTAATTATTGAATTACAAGGTGTATAGACACTGTAGAGCCGCCCATGAGAATCGAACTCATGACCTTCGCTTTACGAGAGCGACGCTCTACCGACTGAGCTAGGGCGGCGATGCTTTAAAGCTTCAAGCTTTGTAAGAATTAATCCAAGCGCACAACGCCATTAGGAGTCGCTAGGTGAACTGCTACAAGTCCGGTTTCTCCATCATTTACCGCTGGATCAACCCACTGAATTTCAACACCATCGAAAGCTTTTGACAGATCTGAGCCAAGCCACTCTTCAATTGTCTTTTCATCACCTGAAATT
>Ga0169931_10003350_pt1 | contig 25433 bp, 16 predicted proteins | sample Kivu_15m_20L_FD_129675 | JGI IMG/M metagenome (GOLD analysis project Ga0169931, IMG submission 129675) | Freshwater microbial communities from Lake Kivu, Western Province, Rwanda to study Microbial Dark Matter (Phase II) - Kivu_15m_20L... | ecosystem: Environmental > Aquatic > Freshwater > Lake...
GGATTCTATAGCTAATGGCAAAACTATCCTAATTTAAATAGAAATCAATAGTTTACAAGGAAAAGAAGTTGAGTAATAGCATATTGGTTTAGGTTACTGTTATTTTAATTTAGATTATTACTTTATGTTATGTTTGGTATGATTGAATGTTAATAATATTAGTGCATGCAGAGAGGACGGGTATAGATCAAAAGGTAGATCGTCAACCCAGAATACACTCCCAAACTGCCAGCCAAACGACCAATAAACATCCACAGGAAAGTGTTGGGGGGTCAGCAATCGGCCCACCACGCCAATCGTCGGCAAGTGCGCTAACTGCCCCACCATGGCAACCCAGCAGCCTTCGTATAGCAGGGCAACTAATCTGCCACCCTCACCCGCATGCTATAGTAGTAGATTGCCAAGATGAAGCACAGGCACTAGTTGTAGATGTCCCAGCTCATGCAAGTACCCATAAGTAAATGCAGGTAAAGGCCTAGAGGGAGAAGCAATTATAGGGACTTAAAAAGGAACAGTACAACGCCAAATTACAAATATGGTAGCTCAAGAACGAAGTGCTCTAGTTAAAGGACTCCATCAGGTAGGAAAAGGAAGAAGAAGAGAGACTGGAGAGCTAATTAAGACCTAGGGAGTCAGGGTAGGAGTAGTCTGCGTAAGGATTCGAGGATGGCATGGACTGAGACTCATCAATTTTAATTGATTCACTTAGCTACACTTTTTATACATATCTATTTATACTATACATATCAATACACATTTAGAAAAAGAAATAAAAAACTATTATGTTTTCTGATTTAAGATAATTTATCGATGGATTTGCATTCTATAATGAATTATTTGACTCAGCCTAGTTATTATTATTTGTGGATTTCTATCATCAATAAACATGAACTTTGCTATTACTGGCAAAAAAATAGGAATCGCCCCTCAAACACTACCCAAAGATATCACCATCATGAGCAAAACTCAAACCAAAGTTCAGCCTAAACCAGCAATTAAACCCAAGATAGCTCCTCGAATCAATAGCACTACTAATAATGCCCCGAAGGCAGTAAAACCCAAATAGCCTGTAGTTTAGAAGCCGCCCAAGCAAGAAGAACCTCCTAAGCCAGTAATTGAAACAGTTAAAGTGGTGGAGCCATAGCCAGTGAAGGTATAGGAAGTGGTCTAGGTGAAAGCATAGGAAGTAATCGGTTAAGTTGTGGTAAGATACAACCATTACAAATAATCATTTCCCACCATCAACTCAGTCCTTTCCTTCAAACCTATTTAGTAAAAATACTGTTTTGCTGATGTTTTCAAAGGCAACTATCAGCCAGTCCTCAAGAAAAAGACCACTTTGTAGTAAATAGAACCACTTACTACTGGCACAGCAGTGGAGTGTTCTTGGGCAGTGGAAGTAGGAGTATAGTACAAGCTATAAATCAACGAGGACTAAGGATAATAAGCCAAATATGAAAGGAAGGCCTATATAGGACCTAAAAGTTAAAATCCATGCGGTCTCAAGAAAAACCCTAGGATTCAGGACCTGACTTAAGAAATGAAGAGCATGGGGAAAGAGCAATACGGGACAGCCAAACATAGGTAATTACTGGAGCAGAGAGATCTAGAGGACATTTTGTTCAGCTGAGGACAAACATGATAGATAAACAAGGATAAAGGACATCTTATTCAATAAAGAAGAAGTATTGTATTTTGAGATTCTTTAATTGCTAATTGATGTTAGTTTAATGATTATATAACATAATTTAACGAATAGATGATAAAACTGCAGTCCAACTACGGTAGAAGTCGTATGCAGAAATAACACTAGCTAGCCACTGGCAACAGCAGAGTTATATCCAACAACACTTCTTCCTATAAGTAGAGAAACAACTACGGCTCAAGGGACAATCGAGAGAAAGCATACAACTATGCAGATGAAGCCAATCAGCAATAGTAAAAAACTCCATCTTCTCACTCTTATGGACATGAGTATGAGGTCGATTACAGGCAGGAAAGATAGAAATAGACTAGCTATGAACAAGTAAGCAAGTATAGTCATCAAACAAATTATAGTTCCAAGGGTAATAGCAACAGTAACAATAATATGTAAAACTACGCCAGCTATAAGCAACAGAAGGGCAACTTCACCAAACCTCCCCCAACAGGCTCAACTCACCTGCAGAGAAACCAGCAAGTCATTAGCAGAATAAGTAAAGAAGGAAATGTACAGCGTAATCTAGGATTTGAAAATGAACCAGAATCAAGATAATGGTAAAGACCATAAAGAAACTAAAGACCTTGCGATAGAAACAGCCATGTTTCTGATAGAAACTTCCGGGAATAGTCTGATTGGCCAACTGCTACCTAGAGAAATTCATACAAAGCCCAGATACTAATGCGTTAAGACGAAGACTAGTGCTCAACTGACAGAAGAATCACTTCAAAGCCTACCCTATAGACCTACCAATCAGCACAACTCTCCAGACAAAGAATCAACAACATACAGGCCAATCGTTAGAACCTATGCATGAACAGCAACATGAATACTCCTCAGAAGGGAACATCTAGACTTAAACTGGCATCGGCTTAGAGGAAGCAGTAATTATTGTAGAAGTCAATGAAATTACAATAAAAACTTAAAAAACTTACTCCAGCTCAATCAAATGACAACTAAACATGCAATACGCCTAGGAGTAGACTGGGTAGGGAATAATAACAGACTCAGGGCTACTCGAGGGTCATCCACGGAGCAGGAATAAGAAGAAACAGCGCATACAATACTCCAAGGGGCGCACTCAGCAGAATAGAAACCAACAGCTAACTTTAAAAAAGATCAAGGAATAGTCAAGTGTAACAAGCAGGGCTTACCCGCAACAGCGACATCGCCATCACAAAGAGTCCTCTGCTCTAATCCTCTAAGGTGGATACTTGCGAAGCCATTTCAAGGATAAACTAGCTGAACGACAAGATAAACTCTAGAATCCAGTCGATCATCCAGAACTACTCGAAGTGATTATGATAAATTAGCCATAATTTACTATTTCGATAAATAATCACTATTTTAGTATTTAATTGTAAACTATGGTATATTTGTATAATATCAGTAGGCTGCTGCCTTGTAGTCGAACTACTTGCGAATGTACAACTTTATGTACGGATTCTAGCTCAGCACATCGAAGGGAATCAGCAGTAAGAAGGCGTTTACGTAGGAAGCACTCTAGGCCAGACTAAAGTAAAGCCATAGCCATCCTGCAACGAATACCACGATCAGACTTATGCTCACGACTATACCCACCCACAATCTGTCGTAAAAATTACGAGCATAGCCCTGCATTTAGGCCCAAGCCAAGTCACATATACGGTACACCAGCAGCGAAGAGAAGTAGTAGCCCATGTTGAGCTATATGAACTAATCAGTCATAAAATAAGCAGGAAAAGTTACATTTTGACCCGTATTAGATCCATTCTGGGCTTGCTAGTGTTCTCTAACCAATCTTTATAAATTTCTTTGGGTATAGTAGAAGTTATCGAATCCACCTTGTTTGAAAGTGAATCTATTGAGTTTCGAGCATATTTCTAGTTCTGCAGTAGTGATATTGAGCAAATTGCACACTTCTCCTACTGCCATGGTCTTAACAAATTGCTTGTAGGGAGAGGTGACTTCTGGCAGCTGGTAGGTCGAGTGGATGGCATCGACAATGGCTACTTGCTTGTGCTGGTGCTAGCTGATGTTGGCATAGCCCATGAGTTTGTAGTTGGCTGATATCATCCTGAGGGTCATTTGCTGTTTTTATACGAAGATGCGGGTGAATAGCTGGTTGACTCTATCGAAGTGGGTGTGGTGGTAGGCAATATACAGGTAGTTGAAGAGAATGCTAGTAAGTAGCACTAGGTAGGTCACTATTATTTTCCAATAAACTCTCTTTACTGGCTGCCTCTTCTTTGGCTGTTTTTATGCCTAAACCTTTTTAGAGTCTCTCTTTTGTTCCATTTATCTTTTGAGTTATGCTTAGCTGTGTTCGCCCAGCCCAACCTGTGAAGATGTATTCTTTATTGCTCTAGTCCTGTTTTAGTTTTTATTCTAGTACCTGGTAAGGATATCAGTCAGTTCTTTGAGTTACAAATATTATAGGCTTCTTATTCTCTAGAATAGGCTGCTGAAATGATCGAAGTACTTGCTCCGTTCCTTCTGGCTTACTTTGCCCAATAGCTCATAAATCTACTGTATTTTGCTGCAGATGACATTGACTATGGGCAGTGTACCCAGGAACAGTCCTACACCTGCGCTCAGACAGGCAATAAATAGAATAAAGATATTATTGCTGATCTAGGGGAGATAGGGACTTTACCTTATGGCTGATAACAACACTTCGGATGACTATGCTATGCTTTAAGACTAAAGTTTGAAAGTGTCAGTGATGATCTATCCTTGTACGCGCTGGATGAACTCGCTTAAAGTCAGTCCTTATGATCCAGACAGAAATCTAGTGAGATAGTTTAATAAGTATGAATCTTTGAGCTGTTTTTGTGGGCGTTATTGCATTTGTCGTGAAAGGATGGCGCTGGCGTTGTTTAGCAGAGTGTTCTTTTGCACTAGAAACAGGGTTTTATTGGTCTGGTGGTTGATGTTTAAAATATTAAAATGGGCGAGCATCAGCTGGTCCAGAGCAATACTAGTGCGCATTTGGTCTTTGAAATTGAGCATGCTCACGTCGATGTTTCGGTAATTGTGCACATCCACAAAGGCCAGGCCTCCCAGAATAGTAGTTACAACCAGCAACAATATCAAGTTGAGCACTAGCAAAGGCAGGGGAGTGTTGAGGGACCGCAGTTTGACTTTGAACTGTTTGATATGATTAGTCATAGAGATGAAGGTAGCGCTGCTGGAGGCTGAGTTGAAGGTCTAGTTATCATTTTCCTTGTTGGCGTTGAGTTATCCTTCGGATCGATCATCTACGCTTTCCCTTTCGTCCTACGAGCCTATCATTTTTTATTATTAGTCCTGGGGTGTTTCGTACATTACATTTTTAGTGGTGTCTTGTTTGATGTTGTGCGTGGACTCGCCAATCGGCTGGAAATGGTCGCCTGTTTGTCCCTTGCCGATCAGTATGTTGTAGGTGTATCTCGATATGACTCCCTCTTATCTGAGCACATTCTTGATCTTCCACAGGTTGTACCTTACTCTTTAGTTTTTTATCTCTATCTGTGCGCCCCTGGCCAGTCTTTTGCGGTGTTCCATCTGCTGTTGCACTGATTTGCGGGCAATCCTGCCTGACTGCACAGGCACCAAAGTTGATTTTTCCCGTATTTAGTCAATCACCTCGTTATTAAGACTCTTAGTGCTTCGCTGTTCTTCTTCCAGAATGTACTTAACTCTTTTGGGATTCAGGAAGGCCCTGAAAAAATCAGTTTTTTCCTTCTTGTAGAACGATCTTTTCTTTTTGTTCATATCCTACTCCTGCAACAACTGTAGCCTCACTATCATTCTCTACAGCTAACTGTAGTACCTTTACAAACTTTATTTACGGAAGTTGCTGACTTTGAGGACAACGATGTCACTTCTTTTGGGTTACACTCCCCGCATCTTGGTTGCAGTCATCACAAAGGACATGTACTCACCATTTATGTGGCAACTCAGTTCCTGCATTTTCTGCCTGACCCAGCCCAAGTACTCTACGTGAAAAGAGGGCGGGTTTTAGCCTATTTTACGCAAAAATATGTATCGCTATTTGCATAAATCATCCATTATTTTTTAGAGATCAGTAGGAAAGAAAGCAGAAAGACGGTTTTATAGTCTTCTTGTTGATTTTAGCTTACGATTCTAGGGATAGAAATACTACAGGAAAGATTCGAAACACAAGGGGAAGAAGACTTAGATATTGGGAGTTGTTTCCTGGATTATTCTAACGTTTATCTTCAGGGCCTCGCTGAAGTCCCTTCCCACCCCGTATACCTATCCGAACTACGAACAAACGATCTCGTTTCGACTGTCTAGCTTCTACAAACACCCGAAAAAAGCGTATTAGTGCTAGTGTAGTAGAGGGATGAGTTTAACGAACAGCAGAGCACTGAAGACGTGTCCGTCTTGAGTAGTTGCCCAGGTCGTAGTGGTTTTGTTGAGTTTGACATGGTGACCTGTCTGTTTCCACTTGTTGATATAGTCATCGTGTCTTTGAGCGAAGTATTGTGGCATTATTTGGTGGATAGTCAGTCCGTGGAACTGTTACTTCTAGTATTAAAATATTTATGGTGCATTTTTGCTGGTCCACTTGATCTTGGAGACCTCGCTGACCAGCATCAAAGCAGATTTAGGGTTGAATAACATCACCCTTACTTTCTAGCTATAGGTGAGTGCAGCCATTCGCTACCTGCTTTGTCTTACATCTTTCTTGACTTAAGACAGCAAGTGTATGTCGTGGATGACCATTTTGGAGTAAAACAGCATAGTTGCTTTCAACTAGTTAGATTCGGTGTTTATTTATCTCAGCTGTTTGTAGTTCTATTCTATTGAGAACATTAGTTTTAGTGATCGCTTGCATACATCGAACATCGATCCTTAGTTGAAAGCTACATCAAAACATGTTTACAAGTCTGTTTGAGCTGTTTCCATAAGGAGTAGTATAGTTTGACGTTGGTTCGCATCTTTTCGTTTAGTTCAATCAACATCTAATCAAATTTTCGTACGCTCTATAGGTCTTAGTTGCCTCTGCGGAAGTTTATCTCTAAGATTTAGTTTGATGTTCGTTTTCTAAGGCTTTATAAATAAAAAAGTACCAATAGAGAAGGTATTACTCGGTGAAGGAGAGCTGTTTCTTTTGTTATAGTTTGGACAGCTTCCTCAATAGTTCCATAGTCTGGGTCACCATCTCAACGATCTCTACATTGTAAACGCCGAGGAGGAAGACCAGAAAGGTGGACTTGGGGTATTTTTGGTGTCCTTCCTGCATGAGTCTACGTAAAAAGTGCCTAATAAATACTTTATCAGCGTGAGGTAACATATTGGGATCTCCATAAACTTTGGCTGAGTGGTCGTAAAGAGATTATCTGTACTTGCAACAGCAGGCTTAGTCCATGCATTAGTTTATGTGTTTTTTGAGAAGAGAAGAAATGTATAGTTAATTTTTCTTCTAGGTGATATCCTTGTAGCAGTGCCAGTAAAAGAGGCAGTAGAGTGAAACTTAGTTCTATCCTTTAAGATCTTTGTTGATTATAGTATCCTTGACTATGCTGTTTCTGAACACAACGAAGAAGTTGCCCAGGAAGAAGGAAAAGGTGGCGATAAACATGAGGATATTCTCGTTGAGGATATCGTTGTCGAGCAAGTATACGGATAGGTAGCAGGTGTAGGTGGAGATGGCAATCGTGAGGGTGATGCCTTTCATGTTCATGAAGAATTATTTGAAGTACACGAATCGACGCAAGTAGTAGGTCCACTGCCAGACTGATAGGAGCAAAGCCACGATCACGTAGATGAGGAAAGTTGTGGAAGGGAAAATCAACTACAATACAGGCAAGGCTGATATCAACACAAGTGTAAATACAGTTGGAGTGAGTGGTCTAACAATGCGTACTAGTGCATCTTTGGATTAGTTGCTGAACGAGCAATCAAACTGCAGGGCCTAGCGGGTGAGGGCATTGATGATTGCCATCAGGTAGAGAGCTATGTTAACGTAGAGATTAGTGGCAGATAGGATGCATGCACTGCTTAAAACAATCGAAGGAATACTAAGTATTTTCTGCAGTAAGTTTAAAAATATTTTACTTGCAATTGTGTTAGCGATGCCTCTGAGAGGCAGTAGTTGGCAGGCTAATAGTAAAATCTGGAAGATGAGTAGTCCAATGGAGAGAAAGAGGTAGTTCTATATTGCGATTGCGGGTATTTTGAGCAGTACGCATTTGGACATGGAGTCGATGATGGCCATCTCAGGACTGTTCTTGATGGTGGGATTGACCTACAGACGCGATATGATGGCAAGTAGTTGGAACTACTCGATGATGATGAGCACAACTGCCTAGATGATGGTGAGACGGGTGGCGAGTGTGAGTTCGAAGTTGCGCTAGAAGAGCCATTATTTAGACCGCCTGAGGATGCCTTTAGTTTTTTGTTAGTTGTCGTTCCTATCGGGGTCGGCTTCGGACATAGTAATAATGTTTAAATGCACTGTATAATATTCAAATGAAGACCAAAATACATAAAAAGCCCTCTGATTTATATTAAATATCTAATACACATGTTGAGGTTGTATAAAATATATAATTACATTTTCAGGGTTGTGATTGGTCGAAAAACAAAGGATCAATTATTCAAAAGTTATTTAAAATGCGATGAAACAATAAAATAGATTGATTGTTATTTTTCATCTGTTGGGTGATAAAAATAATAAAGTAGATTTAAGCTGTCGTGCCGAGTGGCTATGCCTGCCAGATATAGTATCCTCCAGCGAGTACAAATATGCCCAGCAGTATCAGGAAGACAGCCAGACATATCATATCTCGTTGTTTTCTGTTTTAGACTGGTCCATTTCGCCATCTCTGCATTTTGAATCGTAGTCTCTTTGATAGGTCTCGTATTGGAGCCACTTGTTATTCATTTTATATTTAGTTTATCTTTTAGCATAAATTAATGTATGGTTTTAATCATAATAATATATACCCATATTTAGCCTACGATATGTAAAAAACATTTTAACAATTATCATAATCTTTTTAAATGTAAAAATAATTTTTTGCAAAAAAAATTATAAAAATTATACATAATAAGTTAATTTTATAAATTGTGATTATGCTGTATCACTTGACGTATCCGTTGAGCGCATCCACGATCTCAGGAGGCATATTGTGACTTGCATACCCAAGTTACCTGAAACGAGTGTCGAAACAGTAGAAAATGAAGACCGAACTCATGGCCTCAACCAACACTGAAAACACCATCGAACTCACCACAATCGATCCTATCACTACTATTGCTATCACGTAGCCTATATCAGAACTAGTAGCATTAGTTGAATTCATCATGGCCCAACTAACAAATCCACTTATGCCAGCCACTACTACTATTCCCCAGAACACAAGTAAACCAGTGATGATATCAGCCACTGAAAGCAGAGGCAAAAATCGAGAAAGAATACCTATAGTGGTCTTGGCTGCAGGAATAAAGCCCTAACCTGTGACTGACATCACTATAACTGAGTTGTGGTTGAGAATATTCAACAGATTCTATAAATTTCTAAGGCACATCGAAACAAGACATAAGCAGATAGCTACTGCTATGTTTCTGGTGCGTCTACGCTATGAATCGATTAGTAGTCTTGCAAATCTAACAACTGAGATAATTATGGCTGCGAATGCTATGGACCCGAAAGCTGATGTGAACAGCCATTTGTAGGCTTTGGCGAAGTAGTTGCCTTGTACGTCGTAGTACCAGAAAGAACAAGCTACTGCGATGGTGAAGACTGTCATGTAGTAGAAGAGGAAACCCATTAGTAGGTACACAAATACCCACAGGACAGTCACCACTCCCTATGCTGTATTGTCCTCCTTTCTATTAGTCTTATCGTTGGCAACAGACCAGATGCAAGCAAGAGTGTAAAGCCATATTGCAGTGAACAAAAAGGTGAGGAATAGCTTAACTATTGGAGCCAGGAATACTCCCCATCGCTATTTGATGAATTGAGCGGCCACTTTTATCAATACTATTCCTAATCGTATCTTTGATCTTAGGCACACTAGCACCAAAGTGTACACCAAGAATATGATTAGGCATGGAATGCCAAGACCAATCTGCCCAATCGCGAAACCCACGATAGCCAGACCCAATAATAGAGCCAACGATAAAACCATGAGAGTGTAGACCATCACTCTTGGCATGGCTCTGACCAGCAGTATGTATAAGTAGCTGGCAACGATGGACACCAAGAGTCCAACAACGATAGTGCTCCAGTGGTCAGATATGACAGTATTGGTTTAGATATCAACACTGATATTTTTAGCCTGGGAGATGTAGTAGATGCCTCCTGCCAGGAATGCTCCGAAAATGACAAAAAACACCACGACGCAGCCGACATCATTGCATCGTCTGTTGTATACGGGTTCTGCCCTCCACTCCTGGCACTTGTTGTTGTATTCGTTCTGATAGTTTTCGTAGTCAGTGATGAGGCTTTAGCTCATGATATGAATATAAACACAGATTCTGGCTAGCAAATATTATGGTAAATATATTCATTTCTGACGCAGTATGATACTGTCCGCCATCAAATATGCATAATGCAGTTTTTCCTTATATAACAATCTATGATATATGTTTGGAAATGATTCCTTTAGAGTTAAATCTTATCTGCCAAATACACCTCCTATCATTTTTTCTTGCTAATAGGACCCGGTTTGGTCTTAATGACCACGTTATTGCCAGAAGGAGGCTTATTAGGATTACTTGCCTTGGGCTTGCTTTCCCCTTTTACTTACTTTTAGTTGTCGAAGTCAGAGTCTCCACCTGACTCATCGTCATTTTTGTCATTATGCAGGATATTCTGTTCAAGATCGCTTATTGCTTGGGCAACTTTGGCAGAATCAGGCTCAGAGTAGTCGTATAGTGTTTCGCAGAACTTGTCAGATACGTCTCTGTAGTTTTTGAGGCCGAAGTGTTTGAACTCGTATTTGCCTGCGTCTGGCCCACAGAAAGACAGCTCAAGAGTGAAGCAGTTAATGATATTGAGTTACCGCCAGAGAGCGATCTATTTAACTACAAGCATACTCTGGAGGTGCCTTATCTGTCTTTTTGCAGTTGAAAACAGCAATCTTTGAAGGAAAAGGTACAGCAATTACTTTTCATAATGGCTGGGAAGATTTGTTATTTTCTTGAGGCATCTTTGTTGCAGCCGTACATAAATGCATTTTTGCGTCTAGAATGCCCGTGGAAGTCACAATACAGTGTAAACTATCTCTCCTCTTTCATGCGTTTTATCATTTGTTTGGTGTGGTATATAGTAGGATGCAACTTGCGGTTAGGGTCAATCCACTGTCTATTCAGGTCTACTAAACTGAGATTGCATCTATAGTTGCCCACTATAACACCATCTGGGTTTAGCATGGGCACAATTTTGAACAGAAAGTTTTATCTGAGTACTTTGGCGATGTTGGAGTTGCTCAGCAAAAACTATATGATGTACTGTATTATGTATGAAGCCATAGGCTAGCCAGGGTGCACTCTTGAAGTCAAAAACACGCCTTTCTTTTATTTTCCGTTGTTAAAATCACTTATTATGAGGTAGTCGCAATTGTTACCGGCCACTGTCTGGCATAGTGTTTTTCTTTGTAGAAGGTGTTTGCACTTGGGGTCGACTTCGATTTGAGAGAGGAAGTTCTGTAGTCGAGTATAGGTGTAGGGATAGCAGTGAGATATGTATACTGTGTCATTATCATCTAAATTTCAATAAAAATACATGGAAACTTGACTGAGAATGTGAGTGTATGAAGGAAATCCCCATTTTTCCTTTTAAGATTGTTCTGGTAATAGCAAATATCAAAGCCGTCCCTATACCACCCGACTCCTGCATATTATAACTCATACCTTTTTACTTGGCCAATCTTTCTGAGTAGAAAAGTGGTTTCATGCCACTATTGTACAAACTGTCGGGTTTCATAAGGTTGATAATCATGAACTTGTAGTCTGTGTCTTTGCGCGTGTTGGCAACTGAAAAGTAAAACCACTGGGTGTGTGAGCTAGTGTTCCAGTCTGGTCTAAGAATGAGCTGGTACTCGAACTACAATATCTGTATGGCTCTTCTTAAGTTGCCAGATTCGAATCTTGCTTCAAAAATGAGAGTGTTATCCGTTTATGAAGAAGGTAGGTAGTAAGGTAATAAGTCTACTCCATGAGATTTAGGGTCTATGGACTTGGTGGGAGGCGGGTCGGAGTGGTCATAGACTACTTTGTTGAGCAGCGTGTTCATGAATATTATTATCTGGATGTCCTTTTTTATCGCCTACTATAAAATGTATGGCTTGGGTTAGTACACTGGGTAATTTACTTCGTTTTAGGGCTAGAGGAACTAAGGCTGTCCTGGTAGCAGTTGAAAGTCCACCCCTCTAGATATACTAATGCATACGTTTTGACTTGAAAATCGTATCTGTTATGATTGCGATAGATGCTTTTGTTGATGCCGAACCAGTTCTCGTCGGCAATCTAGCTCTGTGTTTATGCTTGTGGGGTGGAAGAAGGCTAGATGGGTCCTTTTTCGACCTACTCATTGAGGAAGTCGTCGTTTTACTTGTCATCCATGATTCAAATATATTATACAGTATGCAGATAATAACACTACTATACGAACCTATTAGAATAGTCATGTCATAAGCTTTAAAAATAAATATAGCGTATATGGCAGTTACTAATACTATTACATGAGTTAATCCTAAAATCTTAAATACTTTTTGCTTTATATCTATTGATGATTCCTTTTTAAAGATTTTATTTTGGCAAATAATATTATTGCAATCAAGTATTGCCATGGGATCTGGAGTGTGTTGCGATGACAAAACAATAGCTGTAAACGCCTAGCTCACCATTGAGTCGACTTAACTCGTATACGACATCAAGAACCGCCAGATAAGCTCATACAATGTAGGAAAAGACAACCAGTTCGTAAAAAACAAATATGATTGGTACGCCATACCCATAGTTTCATAGCTAAATCTCAAGGACAAGAGCGGGTTTTCAGTAAGGAACGATGGTATAATGGAAAATAGTTTTTTGGTAGGAGTGATCAAGCAGTCGGCAGTTGTGGCCGTGACCAGCAAACCATGGGTCACCAAAGAGGTGATATGTTTCTAATCCATAGATAAGAAGGACGCATCTGGCATAATTTACGACAATTAGATAGCCAAGTGCGGAAGAACCATAAGGAAAGGCTAGACCGTAACAGTGACTATTAGCAGGTCTTAGGTGTAATTCTACGTGGGAGAAGAAAAGCTGGGTTCTAGGAGTCTACCTCAGGGCTTTCTCAACGACAACATCTGTCCTTATATTGCCTTGTTTCACGCATAGAGTCGTGCAACTCTGCTGGGTGCAGTGAGGGCCAAAAACTGATGCTGATAGTATTATGTTTAGTAGCTTAAGCAATTATCTACAACAATACTCAAAATATCATTAATCTACAATACTCACAATATCATTAATCTACAATACTCACAATATCAATATCATACAGTACTCACAATATCAATATCATACAGTACTCACAATATAATTATCATAGCCAAGGACTGCCCCACTTAGCTAATAGTTTGTTAAACGAGCTTGTTTTTATCTATTAATCGTTCTTTATTTGATCCAGAGTTATATGCTTACACTCTTTTTCTATGTTCTACCATTACTTGTTGAGTCTCTTGTTGAGGTCTTTGCAGGTCGAATGCATGTAGAACTGGAACTCGCTGTCTCGATCTTTTGATCTTGCGTTGAAATTAGAGCTGCCCACTACTGTCACCATTGAGTTCTAGGCCTAATCTACCCACAGTCCCTTGGCGTGGAAACTCCACTGACCTAACTCAAACATCAACTACCATTGGAAAATTATTTAATCTGACACTTCTAACCTATAATCTATAACAATCGTTGTTCGTAGCAGCGGTACATGGCTGGCACGAGGTTACGCACTCCTCCAGCTCGATAAAAACTATTGGCGTCAGGAGCAGAACAAAGTAGTTGCATAGCTGGAATACTATTGCTGTTATCTGCTACTTACTTGAACAAAGAAGTGTCTAGATTGAGGTATCCACTGGAAAGCCTTATTAAATTGTTTTGTTTAGCAGCTAGCATCAACACCTGCTTGAATACTTAGGACTAATGGGTTTACTGCATGACTGGCCATTGTATCTATTTACTATTAAACTTACGAAAGGAAATACGTGTACTTATTCGCCAGTAGTGACTGGAGTATCCTTGAAAGGATTTCCTAGCACTTCCAGCTCGTTGTTAACGTAGTCTTCGCTTCCAACTGTAAACAATCTATCCCTGACCTTCTATCTGGTTTTGATGAACTACTATCTTCTGATTTACTGGTACTAAGTAATACTACTGCCGATTTGATTAGCAATCTGCTGGTTTCTACTCATCACTGCAGTTTTGGGTTTGCTCTGCCAAGCAAACGATCTTTCCTTCTATTTCTGTCTCTGCTGCTATATGTCTTTTAGTGATTTGAGTTGTTATGTGAACGAGGGTAGGTAGTCGCCAGGCATATAAGCGTATTTCCACAATTTGTAGTGTGTCTTCAAATTCTATGAGGTTACTTTTCCAGATAGTATTTGCAAATACTAGAAGAGGTAGTCGCTGAGTTATCTGCTGTTAATTGATAGGTATCGATCTCTGCGATTGAGGAAGTAGTTTTTGGATAGATTAGCTCCTCCGAGTATAACTCGATCATCAAACAGGTATATTTTTTGGTGATGCACTCCCATTATCTACCCTAATACGCCCCTCCCTTTGCCTTGCTTCATGAAATCGACTTGCACGTTCTCGCCTACTTATTACGAAAACCTATGCAGAACTTAGGCTGGTGACTCACCATGTTACTATCTCTGACTACGATGATAATCAAACACCATGGCAGTTCTCAGTTGAGGACATAGTTTGTGCTGGTTGGCTATAGCAGCCAGAAGATGTCTTTATAGTGTGCCAGTGCCTAGATAGAGGGAGGAGAGGCCTATTCTGTGAGAAGACTGGGTGATGCTGTTCTGAATGTGTGTGTGGCTACTTTGAGGAGCAGGTAGAAGTCAAGAGGGTCTTAGATGATTTGTATTTGTGATGAGTTTATAGTGAAGAAGGGAGTTTGGGCTTTAACTGTTGCCTGGTAGATAGTTTATAGGTAGTTGCTTATATTGTGAGTAACTTTTTTAGTTAAATTGGCCAACATGCCTTAATTATTATTAAAAACAAAAATATCACTCTTTTTATAGAGATCTATACGAATAAAATGAGGATGAATACTGATTAAGTTATATATAGATAGGGGTGTATAATAAGATAGAGATGAAAAAGAATGTCACTAAATCATAACCCAAACTAAAACCATCTCAGCTCAGTCTGCCCAAATTATAGCAATTTCTCAAATCATAGCAGCTCCTCAAAGCATAACCACTGCCTGCATTCACTTCCAGATAGCTTATCGAAAGGATAACGCCTCCTGTTTCCCATAAATCTATCCTCAGCTCACAACACATATAAAGATCAAAGAAGAATTTAGCCATGATATACCAGCTTAACCCGACAGTCACCCGTCCTGATACATCGGAGTCAGCCTCGTCAGTCTAACTCAGAAAAAGACTAGACTCAGGCAAGTAAAGCAAAGACAAGATACTACCTTCGTTGGTCATTCTCAAACCTAACCAAGATAAAAAAAATTACATAAAAAAGCCTATGATTAAGTAGTGTCTAGTAGGCGAGCAGGCTGTATAGCTGTTTTACCAACGATACAAAAAACTAGACAGGCGCAAGGATGCATAGTAGTTCTACAATCAAAATCATGTTATTACTTCTATCGTCGCCTTACTTCAGTTGCATAACTTCACCCCCAGAAAACTATCAGTAGTCAAACTCAGAGGAAACTAGGCTATTCTTGATCTAAGTAAACTGGGGTTGGGCCAGGGCAGTCTGGGTCCAGTTGCCGTGGAGATAATCAACTACTTGTAAAGTTTTTAGCATGTTGATTTATCTTACAACAGGATTGATGCCTTTATGGCTGAGACCATCATAGAACGACTAGGAAGCACTCTTAGCGTTGATTTATCCCATAATCGTATCGGAAGACAGGGCTGTTAAAAGTTTTCACAACTGTGGCTCTCCAACAATACCAGAATATAAGAACTCAACCTTTAATAGAACAACCTTATAGACAGTGCGGGTGTAGTCCTGCTGTAGACGATTACGAATTATGGTTTTTTGCGTAAACTCAATCTAAATAAAAACTTTCTGGGGCAAAAATTTGCACAAGAGTTCAAAGAGTATATAGGAGGAGCTCGGCATTTACAGGAGATGTACCTGAGCTGGAACTAGTTCACAGCTAGAAGTGTGCAGAACATACTTTAAGGTGTATGCCAGAATTCGTCTCTGAAGGTGTTTGATTTCAGTTGGAACAAAATAAACTAGGACTCCATTCCCACTCTCGCTAAGAGTACCTTCTCTGTTATATAGTATTTTAATCTAATGATAATTTGGTGCATGTGGACTTTTCTTTCTGCTAAATACGAATGAAGCAGGTAAGAGTACTGGCTAAGGCGCTGTAGTAGAACCACACTTTGTATGGTTTGCATTTCGAGGGCAATTCCGGTTATATCGATCATAAGGGTTTCCTGCAGTAAACTCAAAAATAGTTTCATTAATACCCTCTGCCTATCATCCAGGGCGTAATTAGACGCATAAGCGGAGTAAAGCCACGACCTAACAATTAGTTCAAGGTGGGACATGCGAGGGATGTTTGCTGGATCTGCTAGAGCTGGCAATAAAAAACTATATAGATTGCATTCACTGCATAGATGCGTAATATGATTCCTGAGGGTAAGTAAGGAGAACTATATGTTCATTTTTAGCATTAAAGATACAATGGAGTGAGGGTATACCTCAATTAAACTGGTGATAAGTTCGAGCTCATGCGCATGTTTCCCAGGGGAACTATAACTTTCTTTTTTACTTTTGTGGGTGGAGTAACTGCCAATAAAATAACATTTGCAACAAATTAATATAAAAGCATACCTCTCGATCTGAATGTCAAATACGCAATCGGCAAGATATAGTTCAACTAAACTATTCCCAAGGTCAATACTATAGGCTGTGAGTACGATACTGATCCTTTGGGTAGCAAGTACGATGTGTATATAAACTGTCTTCCTCGTGACAAGTAGGTATGGGTAGTGCTGTATTAATATAGAAAAGTTGTATATAGGGAAGGAAGGTTGAGAAGCAGAAAATAGTGAGGGAGTAAAAGGTGTAGGTGGCCTATAAAGATCTCAACGAAGACGATGAGTTTCTCAAGGACAAACTAGATGTAGACTACGAATAGGTAAGTATAGTATTATATAGGTATGTATAGTATTATATAGGTATGTATAGTATTATATAGGTATGTATAGTATAATAAAGGTACGTATAGTATAATAAAGGTATATCATGGATAAAGTAGGAATATATGCGAAGATGCATTTAGTTCGATATTGCCAATTCTAAGATATCTAAACTGATAAAGAAAGAACAGATGTAATAGTTCAAAACCATGGCTTTAGGCTACTACCGTAATTTTAAAGACATTTTCTACTACTTAGCCCATAGTAATCCCAACAACAATTGCATTTACAGCATAACCTAAAACGATTTTGTTTTGTTTGTAGATTAGCAGAAGTATCCTACCAAACGGGTTACTCTGGTCAAACTAATGCTCAAAATGACAGCATGTCTTAGCAATTTCTAAGAAGACAGCAAGGGGAGAAAGGATGACAAGAATATGAGGTTGTTCAGTCGACCACAGTTTATGGAAGTGTTGATTCGAATAGCTATTGAAAAGTGGTGCACTGCCCCCATCAAGAAATTAGATGCTTTTAAGGAGAAGGACAATAACTAGGAATAAGATTGGAAGGCATTGAAGAAAAAGAAGAATGCTAAAGGCAAGAAAGAAGAAGCTAAGCCAGTAGAAGTAGAACAACCTGCAGTTAGATAGTAATAACACAAGGCATAGGAATAACATGAATAAGGCTAAGAAGAGGATAACTAGGGCAAGAAGGCTAAAGTTAAGCTGCCTTTGCCCTTTATGGTTGGAATATAAAAAATAATGAAATCCTTGCAGCACTACGCCAACAACTATCGTGGCTCTAACTGGCGCAAAAACTAGTACTTGACTGTAGATATCATGGTAGTCCTAAAAGCCTACGACTAGTTCCTCAGGTAGCTCTTCCACAAGTACTCCTAGGGCAAATTCTACAAGACCACAAAAGCCAAAAGACACACCAATCTGATGTTATTATAATAGTTAAAGGCCCTTTTGTTGGACACTGACATACGTAGATCGAAGTAGAACATGAAAGATATTTAGCAGACTTTCCTAGATGCAAAAAGATTGTAAGTCTAGGATGGAAATGTACAATATGGGCTTAATTACGAGTAGTTTCAGTAGTGTTTGGCCAGAATATCTAGGTTTGTGTGGTTTAATCCTCCAGCAGCCCCAACTCCATAACTGTGGTAAGATTAGCTGCAGAAAAAAATGGCGCCTTTGTTTTTAAGATTTTAGGCTCTTCTGAATGCTCTCTATTGGCGCACTCCTGACCTGCACACTAAAAGAATGAGTAAGATACTCGACAAGGGCATATTCACACTAGAGATAGATTTGATAAAGAAGAAGATCAGGTAGGCAGCATAGGCCAGCAGCAACACAGGATTGTTGAAAATGAACTCTCTTTCGATGTCAGAGGGCGGGGGGATATCGCTGAAGCAGATAACTTAGGAACTTAGATCGTATTATGATAGTTATGTGGTTCGGCATTAGTACGAGGAGTAGGTCGATGTGGAGGAGTTCCAAAAATGAATTTGTTTAGATAAAACTATTAATGAATTATTAGTTTAAATGACAATAGTAGTGAGTTATGTTGTTAATGTAGTTCTATAAAAGAATAAATATTATATCTTTATCATAATAAATTGCAACGCATCATGATTGACGGAAAAACTATAATCCTCTCCACACTACTATTGTGCTTACTAGCTGTCCCAGGTTATAGCTATGTTGATCGATAAGCTGATATTGATGATCAAAACGATTAGAGTTTCTTGTAGAGGCTGGCTAACTGGGCATTTGGACTCTAGGAAACGTGCAAGAAGTTCGGTTCATATTTAAAGTGCTGCTACAAGGCTCCAGGCATGCCTAAAGCGTGCTACAAAAGAAACAATCAAACTAAGAGAAAGGCTGTGGATGAGCGAAAGAAGATAATTTAGAAGGATAGGCCACTGATGCTGGGCATCAGATGGCAGCTCACTTCTCAACGCAATTACATATTGAACAGTCTGATGGGCAAACAAATAAATGTGTTTCTTTGAAGAGTAAGCATACGTGGTCATAGTGATTCTGTGAGATTGTATGAGACGGGCATAATGACAATAAAATGATAGCATGATTAAGCAATATCGTTGAATTGTGATTATTATTGATAAAAGATATCTTCTTTTAATTTATTTATGATTCATGAGTGAATTACTATATATCGTATTTGATCAGCCATAATAAATTTTATAGTAATTTCCTATACTCTCCATATCATTATACTTTGTAGTAAACTATGAACATTCCTCGCATCCTCGTCATTAGTTTGCTAATACTAAGTCAGGCATTCGTGCCTGTATAAGCCCAGATGGGAGGTGGTGATGATTCAGCAAGAGACAGCAGCGGTGCAGATAGTGGTTCTGATGACTAACTAGTAACATAAATGATTCTGTGGGCTATCAGATCCAAGTAGAAGTGCAAGGCAGTGGGTTCTAGGCTCAAATGCTGCTACAAGACTTTAGGTACTTGGAAGACATGCTATTATAAGCATATAGATCCTAAAAAATAAAACGCATGGTCTATACTTGCACTAATATTTCTGGGAATGTTCTTTGTCTTTGTGGAGATGTACTACTTCCTCAGGAAACCAATCATAGTCTGGTCTATATTTCTCAAAACAATATACTAGTCAATCAGGCTGAAGTCCACTTTGGGCAAATAAGAAAGATTGAAGATAATAAAATAATTAAAACGAAAGCGTGTGATGCAGATAAAGGTTAAATAATAAATAATAAACTGCAGAATTAAAGAATTGAAGTGTTATAGATGGGCTTAGTGCCAATACTATGTCCATATCAAGGCTGATGATCAATACGGCATGAGCTAACTGCAGGGGTGGATTGTCTTTGTGGGCGATGGAGTGGTGATAAGACTATCAAAGACGTATGATAATGCACAGACGTCGGGGCAGATTAGATAGTTCAATACTTTACTTTACATGGGATAAAATAGAAAAGAATGCGTACATGACTCAGATTAAGTAAATGTCAGTTTTTAGGGAAAGTGGGCCTACTATGGTTTTTAAACAGACCAACAGTACTCAGGTACATGGTTCATGAAATGATTATGCAACCTAATACATTTAAAGAGTGATTTAATTAAATCAACTAGGAGGATTTGATTCTATCCTATAACAGCTTAATTATTTTATAGCCTACTAAGATATTAATTTTTATATAATTTCACAGTTTCAATACATGAACAAGACCAAACTTTTAATTTTCGTTTTATTGCTTCTCACCATGCTACGCCCTGTAGATACTCAGCGAGGAGGCGGTGGCATGAGGGCTAGGAGGTCAAGCGGGTACAGGAGACCACCCATGCCCAGAGGTGCTTTCAAGATGGATAACAGACCTGGCAATCCTAGTCAGAACTAGTCTTACTTGATCTTCCTAGCCATGCTTGTTTTCTGCCTCTTCCAAGCATACACCCGCTACAGATAACCTTTGCTGATCTGGCAGCAGATGTAGCGCTTTAAGTAAAATTGCAAAAAGCAACCCTGCACTTTAAACTAAGACGAAAAACACTAAATGATATCTACATTCAGGGCATTCGACTACAACATGAAGATTGCCATCAACAACCATAAAAATGATCTAGTGTGCAGTGTCAAGATGATCTCCCTCATCCAGGAAAGCCCTTCATAATATGCTGTTAAATTCAGAGGTAGAGATTAAATTGGGCTTTGCTCTATGCAGGGCTATGTTATTTTCACTGGCAATTTGATGGCTGTTAAGCTGGTCAAGAAATATTAGGATGCTAATCAATCGGGTCAAACTGGATCGTTTCAGACCCTGTTTTACTAGGGAAAACAACTAGGAATTTATAGAGTTGCATACGATGGCAGAATTCCAATCATTTTTGAGGGCAAGTGGGCCTATTATGGCTACTAGAATAACCCACAATATTCGGGAACATGGGCCATCAAATGATCATTTTTTATAAAAGATTTATTAACATTCATGCAATCTTTTTACAAAAAATTATTGCTTGCACTTGTTGTCTTATCGCTTATAGTGGTAATGACCTAGAGCCGAAGGGGAGATAAGAGTGGCTCTAATAGTGCAGAGTAGAGTTCGCCGAAGAAGATAAAAAGTAAGAAAAGATTGCTGAACTCGCTGTTATAGACTTAGGCTGATAGTTAGGCCAAAAGAAAGTTGTGGTAGTCTGGTCTATACGATCTCTAGGACACTCCTGCTTCATCATGGCAGGGTCCATTCAAAGAGAGCACAACTGTGTGCTAGATATAATACGGCATAACCAAGTGCACCATACAGACCAGTCAGGGTTTTTTTAGTTGGTTGTGCAACTCGGCCTACTATACCACCCTGGCTGTGTTTGTCAAACTAATAGCAGTGGCCATTATTGGAGCAGTAGGGGTCATCGCAGTCACAATCAAAGGGTCATGATTAGATTGAAATAGCTAGATAGTTAATCGAACTCATGTATACACTAGTTAATATAAGTACTAGTGGTAAATCGAATGCTATCAATTATTTTTAAGTAGGCTGAATTTTGATTGATAATTATATTCAGAGTTGACGTATACGCACATGAAGCAGGGTATCAGGTATCTGGCGTTGATCTTCGTTTTGATTGCCTTTTGTGCTGTATTAAGTGAAACCAAAAAGGCAAGCCCGACTGTTGTGGTTAAAAATGAAGCTGAAGAAAATGCGAAAATCGTTGTGGCAGAAAAAGCCAAAGTGAAACAAGCCAAGCCTACGAAAACAAATGATTCGATAACTAAGCCAACTCTAGACAAGAAAGTTCAGGCCAAAGTAGAAGCCGTAAAGGTTGATAAGAAACCCGTCAATGCGTAGACAGCCAAACCAGAGAAGTCTAATCGAAAAATAGCCTAAAGTCCTAAATCCTCAACACTAAAACCATAAAAACCTTTAAAAGAGATTCAAAAAGCTAAAAAAATTGAGTCTAAATCTTCAAAAGTTGAAACTGTCAAGCCCATTAAAGAAAAACCTGCAAAAACTAAATAATCTAAAATAAAAGTCCGATAATAAGTTGAGCAAATCATAGTTCAGTAGTAGGTTCCTTCAATGAGAGTTTAATACTCTGTTTCTAAGTAGCAAGAAGACCTTTACGAGTAGTTCTGGTAGTGGGTCTCATATCTTGATCCCTCGAGCTCATAGGTCAGATCATGTAAAACGATCAAGGGAATAACCAAATGCACTATAACTAAAAAATAGATTCTATAGCCTATTTTGTAGTTTTTCGGTCTATACATCTCTTCCTCTATCTTCGGCATAGGCTTATCTCTTGTGGTTTGTTTGGCTTGCCTAGGTAAGCTGAAGATAAGATCAAGATCGAGCTAAGACTATGCCTACAGGTCAGTTTTAAAAGGTCTGTTATAGAAAGTTAAAAAAGAACCATCTCAATTGAAAGCAACTGAAAAGCAGTACTTGCTTGATACGATAAAGACACTCAAGAAGATGCAGATGACAAGTACGGATAAACTTATCCAACAAAACACGACATGTGATCTGACACTAACCAAGCTGACTAGTTCAGGCGAGGACAATCATGATGTTTAATTTAGTGGTAAGGACGAGAAGGGCAGAAGTAAGTTGAGGGGAGCTATTTTGTTCTCAGGAAATAGTATGGACATTACTCTTATTAAAGACTACGATGATAAGAAGAAGGCAGGGAAGTCTAATGTGCTTTATTATCAGCTAGCAGGCACACCCGAAGATATGAAGGGAACATGGGCTTATGCTGGAATGGAGAATTCTGATGACAGTTCTGGAAGCTGTACTCTAAAAGTAGTTTGATCGCATATCAACAACAAATCATCTATTTAAGCTAGTATTTTTTGTGTTTTTCATCATATTTATACAAATAGATAGTTATATATGTAATTAATGAATGTATAACAGTAAGTTCCCAAAGTGATTAAAATCAGAGGCCTTCAAGATGACCTCTACAGGTGGGACAGCTTGATTGCACCTTCATCCACCTCTTGAGGCACTTGCGGTGGAAGTGGTGTCCGCAGGGCAACCTGTACACTCGAGACCCTAAGTTTAACACACTGCACTTCTTGCAATCCTCCCTAGACAGATATTGCAAAACGCCTTCTTCTTCAACACTTTCAGCTCAGCTTTATCTATCTTTTCTTGTCCTTAAGGCGAATGGGCCTGTAGGTTGGGATGTTCTTACACTAGTGATCTGAGGAAGGCCTTGTTGGTTGTTGTGATACATGTAGAGTGATGTCTGTTTGCTTGTTGATATACTAGTAGGTGGCTATTGAGGCAGTTAGGGCGAGAGGGGGGCTTCGTCGACGGCAGGTTGAGCATTCAACTCGCTAAAATACCAACTACCTACAAATCACACTCCTACATCACGACTCAATAATATATATTATACACACATCATATTACAGACTATTATGATCATACTTATATTCATTTATGCTCATGTTTATATTCATTAATGCTCATGTTTTTATGCATACATACATAATCATGTCATTTACTTGTTTAAATGCTAAGTAGAGTGATGCCTGCCTTGGTTGTGCTACTAAATCCTTTTTTCTTGAGCCACACTCGAGCCTATGCATTAAAGATCCACTGTATGGACTAAGTTGATTAACAGTATGCCTTGATTCGTTTGTATATTTTGTCTTACAGGTTGGTTTAGAACTAGTAGGTGTGATCGTGAGTAGTAGCCAGCAACGAAAACATACCATCGATCAGAGTAAGGTTGGCGTGCATGCTCGTCTACTGAATGCCCTACTTGTCCTCCAAAGATGTTGATGATTTTATTGATTTTTGTGAGAGAATCTACGTATTGGGCTTAGCTTGAGGAGCAACAGTTGATCGCTCTACTTTGACTGCTTTTTAGACTTTTTTGGTGTTTACAAGAGGCTACTGCATGATCGATTATTGCTGCTTTTATGGGTTTTTAGGCTCAACTTTACTTTTAATCTTCTATTTCTACTTCTACTTCTACTATTTTTATTGTTTGAGTTTTTGCTATTTTTATTGTTTTTGTTTAAGTTTCAGCTACTTTTCCAGTCGTTTTTTAATCTATTTTTATTTCTACTACTGTTATCTTGCCTATTTTTCCTTCATTTCCCGAGCCTATCTCTCCTTGGCTTATCTCTACTCTTTCTCTCTAAGCTATTCTTACTATTTTTCTTTGGCCTATCTCTCCATCTTCTACTTGAGCTATCTTTCCTGCTTTTCTTTCAATTATTTTTCTTGCTTGATCTTCGCCTCTCTCTCCAGTTTGAGTTTGGCTTCTTTTTCTTGTTTTCGCTTCTACTCCTTCTACTTTTTCTATCGCAACTATCTCTACTGCCTTACTCTTTACTCTTTCTATTTATTCTATCTGCGAATTCGTTCTTGCTATGCCTTTTTCTTTTAAGCTTATTATTAATCTTACTATGACTACTAGTTTTAAGACAAGGACACTTATTATTCTTCATATTATTTCTATTCTTTCTATTACGAAAGAGAACCTTACTCTTACTACAACTAGTACTTGTCTTCCCTAGGCTACAACTAGTACTCGTCTTCCCTAGGCTACAACTAGTACTCGTCTTACTTAGGCTACTACACAGATGAACTCTAGTCGAGCATACGATCCAACCAGGCAGGGTTACGTAAGTGCTAGTATGGAGTCAGCACCACGTATTCGAACTTTATGCTTTTGGAGTTCACCCAAGAAAAAGAGTTGTCAAACTATAGCATATAAATGCCCTTTCTAGTGGCAACAAAGGCTGATTTGTTGACTCCAGATACCTTATGTTCAGCCACAAGTTACTTCCTGACCTCCAATTTACTCTAAAAATCACCCAAATAATGCAGACTTAGGTTGACATCATGACTCTATACGAGCAGAGTGTAGTAAAACAACGAGTACTACTGGTATATTTATATGACTTTTTGAACCTTATTGCCAGCATCGACCACCATAAGTTGTTTCAGATTGAGTGGGTTGAATGGAAAAACTTGATCTTTGAGCACCCCCACCATCGTATCCGTCTTGAGTTTATCAAATATCTTCTATGACCAGTCTTACCTAGAAACAGTTTTTAGAAGAGTTTTCGAACCCAATTTATGCGCTATTCTGAGGAAAAGGAGTAGTTAATCAAACATGGAATATTTGACTGCTTGACTGGTGATGGTGCATACTGACATGAAGATGTCTACTGCGTTCATGTTGGCTTATTTATGGAAGAGTAAGTAGTATCTGCATGCTTTTTAGAGGAGTTATCGTGCTTGTTGTTGGGTGAGGTTGGGAGTTGCTATTATTGAGTTTATTAGGTTTTTGCAGAAAAGATGGTAGTGTACTCTTGTTCTGATGAAGTACTAAGCTGAGTGGTCGTAGAAGAGCACTTAGCGGGTAGGTTAGTTCTAGTGCTCA
>Ga0169931_10003351_pt1 | contig 25425 bp, 24 predicted proteins | sample Kivu_15m_20L_FD_129675 | JGI IMG/M metagenome (GOLD analysis project Ga0169931, IMG submission 129675) | Freshwater microbial communities from Lake Kivu, Western Province, Rwanda to study Microbial Dark Matter (Phase II) - Kivu_15m_20L... | ecosystem: Environmental > Aquatic > Freshwater > Lake...
GATGGCGTTTTCAAAGGCCTCCTTCGTCATGATGTCGCGCGGCGTGATGCCCAGCTTGATCATGTTCATGACGGCCGCACCGGCGTCGAAGCAGTCGATGAGCTTGTCATTGCTCACGGCGGCCTGAGCACCGCTGTTCGGCAAGCTCATGCCGAGGGCCTCGATGGCGCTGGCCATGGTGTTGGCGGTGTACATGCCGCCGCAGGAGCCTTCGCCGGGGATGGAGTGCTCCTCGATGTCCTGGAGCTGGGCGTCGCTGATCTTGCAATTCGCATGCTGCCCCACGGCTTCGAAGACGGTGACGATATCGGCGTCCTTTTTCTCCGCACCAACGCAGCCGGGAAGAATCGTGCCGCCATAGACAAACACGGCGGGGCGGTTCATGCGGGCGATGGCGATCATGCAGCCAGGCATGTTTTTGTCACAACCGCCGATGGCGACGTAGCCGTCCATGCCTTCGCAGCCGACCACGGTCTCAATCGAGTCGGCGATGACCTCGCGGGAGACGAGCGAGTACTTCATGCCCTCGGTGCCCATCGAGATGCCATCGGAGATGGTGATGGTGTTGAAGATGACCGATTTGCCACCGGCGGCATCAACACCCTTCGCAGCCTCTTTGGCCAGACGGTCGATGTGCATGTTGCAAGGCGTGACCATGCTCCAGGTGCTGGCGATGCCGATCTGCGACTTCTTGAAGTCCTCACGCTTGAAGCCCACGGCGTGCAGCATCGCCCGGCTGGCGGCGCGTTCCGGTCCATCGACGACGATGGCGCTGTGTTTGCGATGGAGAGACTGGTTGGAGGCGGCTTTCTTGGGCATGGTGAGAAAATGGAGCGACCACAGTGCCCGCGACCCACGCGCCCGCAAGCACCCTTTGCGGCAGTTCCGGCGCAGACTTTGGCAAGAACCGCATGGCTTGCCCGCCTTCCTGGAGCGATAACACGTCCGTGAGTTTCTCCGTCAGCCGCGCTTTCTCCATTATTGTCATCGCTACGGCTCTGCCGTTCGCGGATGCCGTCGAGCCACTCGACTTCAATCTCTACATGCAGGGGAAATATGTTTATGAACGCAACTGCATCGTCTGCCACGGCCAGCGGGGCGATGGAAATGGCGAGATGAGCCCAACGCTGAAGCCCAGGCCGCGGTCGTTCCGGGAAGGCATGTTCAAGTTCCGCACCACACCCCTTGGAGCGCTGCCTACTGATGACGACCTGCGCCGCACCATTCGCGGTGGCCTCAGCGGCACTGCGATGGGCATGTTCAGCCAGCTCTCCGACGAGGAAATCGACGCCGTCATTACCTATGTGAAGTCCTTTTCCCGCCGTTGGCGCAAGCCGGAGAATCATGCGCAGCCCGTGAGTCTCTCGACTCCACCCGAATGGTTTAAGCAACCTGCGGAAGTCAAAACGCATGCGCAGTCCGGTCAAAAGCTCTTCGCCACCCATTGCGCCGCCTGTCATGGCGAAAAGGCTGATGGCAAAGGCGCCGCCGCTATCGCCTTGAAGGACATCTGGGGATTTCCAGCGGCACCTTCCGATCTCCGCCAGCCGCATCTCCGTTGCGGCGGCACTCCGGCGGACATTTTCCGCGTTCTTGCCACCGGGCTCAATGGCACGGCCATGGTCAGCTTCGACGCCACGCTCACCGACGCGCAACGCTGGGACATCATCGCGCACATCCTCAGCATTCGTCTGATGGCCGGTCCTGTCCTCGGGGGCGCACCCTAAAGGGAGTGATAGGAGTTCGCATTGAGTCGTGAAACCGCTGAAAACCCGGCTCGCCACCTGCGTTGCCTTGTCACACACCATGCCCAACCGCCGTCACTTCCTCCAAACCGCCGCACTCAGCGCCTTCGCCGCACCGAACATCGTTCGTGCTCTCGACTCGAAACAAAAAATCCGCGTCGCCTGTGTCGGCATCGGGAACATGGGGAGTGGGGCAGTCAAAGGCTCGCTGAAGGAGGAAATCGTCGCGTTTTGCGATGTCGATTGGCGGGAAACCGACAAACGCAGCGCAGGAGCCATCGCCAAGGAGCATCCGAACGTGCCGAAGTTCACCGACTTCCGCGAGATGCTCGACAAGAAGGGCTCGGAAATCGACGCCGTGCTCATCTCCACCCCGGATCACACCCACTTCGCCGCCGCCATGGCCGCGATGCAGGCCAAGAAGCACGTTTTTGTGCAAAAGCCGCTCGCCCACAACATCTGGCAGGTGCGCACGCTGCACAAAGCCGCGCAGAAATACGGCGTGCAGACGGTGATGGGCAATCAAGGCCACTGCTGGGAAGGCATCCGCCTCGTCAAAGAATGGTTCGAGGCCGGTGTGCTCGGCGAGGTGAAAGAAGTACACTGCTGGACCGATCGCCCGCTCGGCCACGCCGGCTTCATCCAACCACCGCCCACCACCGCCCCGAAGGCCGAGCCCGTGCCCGAAGGCATCTCGTGGGATCTCTGGCAAGGCCCCGTCGCCCCTCGCGATTACTCGGAGCAATACCTGCCGCAGCGCTGGCGCGGCTGGTGGGACTACGGTTGCGGCGGCCTCGGCGACATCGGCTGTCATTGCCTCGACGCGCCGTTTTGGGCACTCCAACTCGGCATGCCGGAGAAAGTCGAAGTCGTCCAACAACAGCCCGCCGCGCTCCAAGGCTACACCGCGAACCAATCGCACATCATCTTCCACTTCGCCGCCCGCGGCACATTGCCACCCGTGCAGATCCACTGGTATGAAGGCGGATTGCAGCCCGAACGCCTCCCCGGCATGGAGAAACCGCTTCCAAGCAACGGCATGATCATGAAGGGCACCAAAGAAACGCTCTTCTCCGATGGCATGCGTGTCCAAAGCCCGCAACTCTGGCCCCGTGAGCGCATGACGCCGCTCATCGATATCCTGCGCCGCAAGCCGCTGCCACGCTCCAAGGCCGGTGAACCCATCGGCGAGCTTTTCGCGGCCATCCGCGGCGAAATTCCGCACGCCGGCTCCCACTTCGACTACGCCTGCCCGTTGACCGAACTCGTGAACGTCGGCGTCCTTTCCATCCGCAGCGGTAAAACCATCGAATGGGACGCCGCCGCCATGAAAGTCAAAAACGCTCCCGAATTTGACTCCTGGATCAAAGAACCCGTCCGCGACGGCTGGAGCTACGGCGAAGACCTTTGGAAAGCATGAGGTCGCTCATCCTTTCCTCATTCCTCATTCTGGTTTCGTCCTTATCGGCGAAGCCGAACGTTCTTTTCATCGCCATCGACGATCTCGCGAACGACTGCACGCACACGCCGCACATCGACCGGCTCGCGGCCAGCGGCATGCGTTTTGACCGCGCTTACAATCAAATTCCGCTCTGCAATCCCAGCCGCGCCTCCGTGCTCACCAGTCGTCGGCCCGATGCCACGCAGGTCTATGACCTCGACCGCCATTTCCGCGAGGCTTTGCCCGATGTCATCACGCTGCCGCAGCTCTTCCGCCAAAACGGCTGGTTCACCGCCCGCGTCGGCAAAATCTACCACTACGACGTGCCGAACGGCATCGGCACCGTTGGTCTCGATGACAAACCTTCGTGGCAACTCGTCGTGAATCCGAAAGGTCGCGATGTGATCGATGAAAAGCTCATCACCAACCCAACGCCGCAAAAACCGGTCAGCGCCGCACTGAGCTGGCTCGCTGCCGAAGGCACCGACGAGGAGCAAACCGACGGCATGATCGCCACTGAGGCCATCCAGCTCCTCGAAAAGCATCGCAATGAGCCATTCTTCCTCGGCGTGGGCTTCTTCCGGCCGCACACGCCCTTCGTCGCGCCGAAGAAATACTTCGACCTGCATCCGCTCGACTCCATCCGCCTCCCCGAAGCCCCCGCCGACGACCGCAGCGACATCCCCATCGCCGCTTTCGCCCACAACAACCCCACGCCGCACTACGGACTCGACGAACTCACCTGCCGCAAAGCCCTGCAAGCCTACCGCGCCAGCGTTTCCTTCGTCGATGCCCAGATCGGTCGCGTGCTCGATGCGCTCGATAAATTCAAGCTTGCCGACAACACCATCGTCGTCCTCTGGAGCGATCACGGCTACCACCTCGGCGAACATCTCGGCATCTGGCAAAAGCGCACCCTCTTCGAGGAAAGCGCCCGCACCCCGCTCATCATACGCGCCCCTGGTGCCAAAGGAAACGGCAACACCTGTCATCGCATCGTCGAGTTCATCGACATCTACCCGACCCTCGCCGATCTGGCCTCGATCACACCTCCCAAACTCGATGGTCGCAGCCTACGACCACTATTGGATGATCCCACACGAAAATGGGATCACGCCGCCATCACCCAAATCCTCCGCCCTGCTGACGACCGTCTTCCCACTCAAGTCATGGGCCGCACCATCCGCACTGAACGCTGGCGCTACACGGAATGGAACGAAGGCGAACACGGCCTCGAGCTATACGATCACGACAAAGACCCGCAGGAGTTCCAAAATCTTGCTCGTATGCCTTCTGCCGAGGCCTCTGCAGTGATGAAAGCTCTTCACGGCCTGCTCGATCCAAAGGCCCACGGCACGCCACCAGCGTCGCCGGTGAATCCGAAGCGGTTGTGAGCTGCTTCTTCATCCAAAATCATGCGACTTCACGCTCACGCGGCGTGTTTCGTCGTAGCGGAAGGCGGTGATCGTGTGTGCGAGCACCGTGGTGGTACCGTCGGCACGTTGGAGCTGGCCGGTGATCTTCAAAAAGGGCTCCTGGGTGATGGTGAGGCGGCGTTTTTCGAAGAGATCGCTCGGCACGAAGGCATTGGCGATGCCGGTTTCGTCTTCGAGGCTGATGAAACAGTGGCCGTTGGCCGTGCCTGGGCGTTGGCGGCAGATGACCATGCCGATGATCGTCACGCGGCGACCATGCGGCAGCGTGTTCAAGGCCTTGGCATGGTTCGCTTTCGGGATCTGCGGTCGCAGCAGCGCCATCGGATGTGGGCCGACGGTGAGCGTCGTGGTGGCGTAATCGCTTTCGAGGCGTTCGTGGGCGCTCATCATCGCCAAAGGAGCTTCGTGAGTGTCTTCGAGGCCGCTGAGCAGGTCGTCATGCAGGGGTGCCTCGATCTCCCACAGGGCGCTGCGGCGGTGGTGACCGAGTGCATTGAGCGCACCGGCCTGGGCGAGCACACGACGCTCGTCTTTGGCGGGAGAGCAGCGGCGCAAAAAGTCGCGCAGGTCTTGCCACGACGTGCTTTGGCGTTCGGTGATGATGTTTTCCAGCGTGGCATGGCTCACGCCTTTGAGTTGGTTCAGGCCGAGGCGCAGTGTGGTGTCATCGAGGACGATGCATTCGATCTGCGAGGCCACCACGCACACCGGCAGCAGGCGGATGCCGTGCTGCTTCGCATCGCGCACCAGCGTGGCGCTGGAGTAAAAGCCCATCGGCTGGCAATTCAGCAGCGCGGCGTAGAATTCGGCGGCGCGATGCACCTTCAGCCACACGCTGGCGTAGGCCAGCAGCGCAAAGCTGATCGCGTGACTCTCGGGGAAACCATACAGCGCGAAGCTGCGGATGCTTTTCACGATGCGGTCCTGGATCGCGGGATCGACTCGCTTGCGAGTCATCGCGGCGGTCAGTTTGTCGAGCGCCTTCGTCATGCGCTCCTCGCTGCGGTGAAAGCTCATCGCGCGGCGCAATTCCTCCGCCTCGCTGCCGGTGAAGTCGGCGATGATCATGGCCATCTTCAGCACCTGCTCTTGAAACAGCGGCACGCCGAGCGTGCGGGCCAGCACGGGCTCGAAATCGAGATGGATGCAATCGATGGGCTCCTTGCCGTTTCGTCGATTGAGATACGGATGCACCATTTTGCCGACGATGGGGCCCGGGCGGATGATGGCGACCTCGACGACGACATCGTAAAAGCACTTCGGCTTCATGCGCGGCAGCGTGGCCATTTGAGCGCGGCTTTCGATCTGGAAGACGCCCACGGTATCGGCCCGCTGCATGAGATCAAAGCACGCGGGATCATCTTTGGGCAATTGCGCGAGATCGACGGGCCTGCCGCGTGCAGCGCTGACTTCGAGGGTCTTTTCAATCGCCGCCATCATGCCGAGGCCGAGCAGATCGACTTTGATGATGCCGAGGTCCTCGCAGTCATCCTTGTCCCACTGCACGACGACGCGTCCCGGCATGCTCGCGGGCTCCAGCGGCACGATTTTATCCAAACCGGCGCTGCACAGCACCATGCCGCCGCTGTGTTGACCAAGGTGACGCGGCAGTCCGTAGGCGAGGTGGTAGAGTTTGATCAATGCGGGCAGTCGCGGATGACCTTGCGGCAGGCCGGCGCGGCGGATTTGCTCATCGAGCTGCAGCGTGTGCGGGAAGTCGCCGTTCGCGTAGAGATCGCTGAAGCGCTCGATCACGTCCTGCGGCAGATGCAGCACCTTGCCCATCTCGCGCATGGCGCTACGGCCGCGGTAGGTGATGACATTCGCGGTCATCGCGGCGCCATGCGGTGCGAAGCGTCGATACACCTCCTGGATCACGCGTTCACGCTGCGTGCCGCTCGGCAGATCGAGATCGATGTCCGGCCAGGAGCTGCGTCCCTCGCTCAAGAAGCGCTCAAACAGCAACTGCTGCGCGATGGGATCGACGTTCGTGATGCCGAGGCTGTAACACACGGCGCTGTTTGCCGCGCTGCCGCGACCTTGCACGAGGATGCCGTTTTGTTTCGCCCAGCGCACGATGTCCCACACGACGAGGAAGTAGCCGCTGAAGCCGAGTTTGGAGATCAGCCGCAGCTCATGATCGAGCTGATGTCGCACCTCCGGCGTGATCTCGCGGTAGCGTTCACGAGCGCCGAGATCGGTGCGTTCGCGCAAAAAGCTGTCCTGCGAGTGCTCCGCAGGCACTGGATAGCGTGGAAACTCGTAGCCGAGGTTCTCGAGACCGAATTCGATGCTCTCGACGATGCGTTGCGTGCTCTGCAAAGCTTCCGGCAGATCGTGAAACAGCTCACGCATCTGCGCGACGGATTTCAGGCAGCGCTCGGAGTTCGGCGCGAGCCGCAGGCCGGCTTCATCGAGCGTGGTGTGATGCCGCAACGCCGTGAAAGCATCCTGCAGCATGCGCCCTTCCGGCTTCGCATACAGCGGTGCGTTCGACGCAATCAGCGGCAGCTTCGCGGCCAAAGCGAGGTCGCAGCAGCGGCGCACGCGATCATTTTCACGCGGGACACGATGACGATGGATTTCGACGAAAACATGCTCGCGACCAAAAACACGCTTCAAGCGCTCCAAAGCCTCCAAGGGCTCGTTTTGGCTCAAAACACCGTCTTCACCACCGGTGAGCACGGTGAGGCCTTCGGCGTAAATTTCGAGCGCAGCCCATGAAACGCGGCTTTGACCCTTCGCGGCCTTCAAATGAGCCTGCGTGAGCATCTGGCAGAGATTTTGATAGCCGCGACGCGTGCGCACGATCACCGGCAGCACGCAGCCGCACTCCATCGTGAGCTCGCAGCCAGCAATGGCACGCAGTCCGAGCTCCTTGGCCTTGTGATGCGCCCGTGCGGAGCCGTAAACGCCATCGCGATCCGTCAGCGCCAGGCATGCCATGCCCAGCTCCGCCGCCCGCGTGACCATCTCCTCCGGCGAGGAAGCCCCACGAAGAAACGAAAACGCGCTGCGAGCATGCAGTTCGGTGAACATGAAAACAATGAGAGGGAATGCGGCAGCCTTGCTGCCATCCAAAGCGGGAGAATGAACCCGCTGGATCAATCGGGGGTGATGACGGGGATCAATTGCCGTCCGTGACGGCGGTAGATTTTGAAATCCGAATCGAGAGTCAGCAGAGGAAGCTGGGGATGAACCTCGGAGAGGCGCACCAGGCAGGCATCCGCCAGGGACATCGGCACATCGTGATAACGGTCCATCATGCGGCTGATGACGGCGGCGTGGTCTTCGAGGTGAAACGAAAGGTCGAACACCTCGTCGGCCAGCATCGCTTGCAAGCGTCTCAGATGTCGCCGCTGCCGACGCAGCAAAAACCACGCCTCGCTGATCACCGCCTCGCAGGTGATGACAGAGCCATCCAGTTGGCGAAATTGCTCCGTGGCCCATGCATGATGAGCTTCGTCGCTGGCGAGGTAGGCCACCAAAGGACCCGAATCGAGCAAGACACCGAGATTAGCGGCCATAGCTGGCGAGGTGGCTGGGATTGGATGCCAAGTCAGGGATGCCGGTGGGCCCCGCGTCCTGGTATTTCTTCAGCCTGTCATGCAGGGATGGCCGCGCCTTCTTCTTGGCCGCAGCCTGGCCGCCATGAGGCAGCGCCTGCATCAAAAGATCACGCACCACGGCAGACTTCGTCTGCTTGCGGCTGCTGGCCGCCGCGTCGAGCGAGGAGTTCAGGAACTCGGGCAGCTTGATGGTGATCGTTTTCATGGGCGAAGTGTAATACCGGTCTGGTGGATGACAATACTCAAAATGCGGAACCTCTGCCGCTACCCATACCGACCCTCCACGCGCCACACTTCATGCTCGCGCACGAGGCGGTAGAGTGCGCCATCATCGGTGGTGGCGTCCCAAATTTCATGCTGCCACGCCTGCTGCGTGTCCCACCACTCGCCGGAGAGAAACCACGGGCCGCTAGCGGCGATGAGCGGCTTCGTTTCGCGGTCCACATGCAGCGTGACCGGCTGCCAGTCCTGCCACACAAGCCGCGCTGGCCTTGGGGGACGAAAGCGCTGCAGCGGCGGGCCGCCGGGTGAGTGCTCGATGGATGGCGTGGATGCTTCGAGGAAGTTCACCACGCGAAACGCATCCACCCGTCGTGAGGGCAGCAGCTCCGCACGACCGACACGACCTTTGCCCAGCAAGGCCTCAAGCGCGGAGAGTGTCTCGGCGAAGCGGTTCGGATCGCGCAGACCTTGATCGAAAAGCCCGCCCTGGCTCGCTGCGGCACGCACGGGCACAATCTCGAGCGAGACAAAGACGACGGGGGCGGTGGCTTTCACGCCTTCGAGCGCTGTTTCGAGCAGCCGACCGAGCACCGCCTCATCTCGCGAGGGCTCCGCGACTCGCAGATCCCGCTCGTGCGTGCTGCGATCATCAAAACGCAGCTCCAGCAGCAGCCTGCCCGCCACACGCCATGCCTCCGCGAGTCGTGCGCACAACCTTCCGAGCATGCCGCGCAGCAGATGCATGAGCGGCTCCAGGCACTCGATGGGTGACTCGATCTCGCTTTCCTCGCGGAAGAGCTGAATCGGACGCACGAGGCGTAGCAGGCGCTCTTTGCCACCGCGTGCCAGATCATGCAGCGCGAGACCTTCCGCGCCGAGCCGTCGCGCGATCTCCGCTCGCGGCAGCGCGGTGAATTGCCCCAAGGTGCGCACGCCCCAGAGGTGCAGCAGACGCATCAGCTCTGGATTGCGGCACAGAATGTTCATCGGCAGCTCACGCAGCGCTTCTTTGCCATCGCGGATCACGCGCACCGGATCCGCCACATGCGCGGCGAGCACCGCGAGGTCAGCTTTGTCCGCCAAACCAATCCGCGTCTCCATGGCGAGCGCGGTCGCGTCACGATGCATGAGCATGCCGAGATCGCTCCACGGTTCGTTCATGCGCCGGCGGGACAAATCGAGCACGCACAGGCCGGGCTGCGTGGCTTCATAATCCGGCGTCCAGCTTTCCACCGCCATCAAGAGGCGCTGCTGCAACTCCTGCTCCGCTTTTTCATCGCGATACAGCAACCTCAATCGCGGGCATCGCGCCTGCGCCTGCGAGGAGGTCATGCCGACCTGCACGCCTTCACGTTCCGCCGTCTCCGAGACGCAAAGCAGCCGCGCATCCTCCGCCTTCAAAGCCTGCGCCTCCAGCACGGCCACGCGATCCCGCGCCAGGACCCGCAGAGCCTGCAAAACGAAACGTGGTAACCACCAGGCAGCAAACATGCATCATCAAAGGTGAGAGTTTCATCAAGCCGCGAGGGTGAGAGGCGATGTCTGCGGCGCGGTCCAGCGTCCCGCCGCGCAGGCCACCACCTGGCAGGGCGAAAACACCGCCACCGCCGCGCCGCCACGCTCCGCCAGCAGACGCAGCCGATGCCACACGCTCGATGGCAGCGCGAAAAGCTCGCGCAGCGGTCGCAGACGCAGATCGATCAGCACCGTGCTGAGGTTTCCATCCCGCAGCAGCAGATCGGCCGCGCGAATCGCCTCGCTGGCCTTTTGACAACGTACCCACAGCAGATGCCGCAGCGTGCCCGCCTCCAGCCCGCAGGGTTCCAACGCGTCCGCCGCGTCGATCAACGCGCAGGACCGCTCCGCCATGAAGCGATGCATCAACATCCCCGAGTCTGCGCCCGTGATCTCGACCAGTTTGCCAGCCTGAAGCATCGGCCGCACCATCGAAAGCCTCCGCGCCTCCTGCGAGGCCGCCATGGCCTCTGGAAAGCGGTCGCGAAGGAGGTTTTGGAGGTTAAAAAGGGTCGCTTTCATATGCTGTTCACTAGAACAGCGAATCGCACAAATCAAGCAGCGCTTCGATTTTCATTCCGGCTCTCGTTTCACCTCGATGCTGGCCTGCGATAAACCACCGGCTTTTCAGCGTTGAGACGCTACCCCCATGCTTCGAATCGTTCCTTTTGCGCTCTGTGCGTTCTGCTACGGCCATGCCTTGGCCTCAATCCCCGTCGCTGCCTTTCTTGAAGGACATTGCGTCGAGTGTCATGACGCGGACGTGAAGAAGGGCGGGCTCGACTTGACGACCTTGACCTTTGACAAGCTTGACGCTGCGTCCCTCACCACCTGGCAACACATCTTCGAGCGCGTGCGCGACGGCGAGATGCCGCCGAAAAAGAAGCCGCAGCCGGACAAGAACGAAAAAGACCTCTTCCTCGCTGCTTTGAAGGCTCCGCTGCTCGAAATCGATCAGGCCGACATCGCCGCGAATGGCCGCGTTCGCAGTCGCAGACTCACGCGGGTCGAGTATGAGCACACGATGCACGATTTGCTCGGCATCGACATCCCGCTGAAGACGTTGCTACCGGAGGATCGCGCCTCGCATGGCTTTGAAACGGTCGCGGATGGTCAGCAACTCTCGCATCATCAACTCGCACGCTATCTCGACGTGGCCGATCTGGCCCTCGACGAGGCTTTTGACCGCGCCAAAAAGGGCGACGCCACTTACGCGAAGCATCACACGCCCGAGATGCTCATCAAAAATCGCGGTGGCAACTACCGCGGCCCTGATTTGCGCAAAGGCGAAAGCATCACCTGGCCCATCGGGCTGCAATTCTTTGGCCGCACACCGACTTGGGCACCGGCGAGCGGTTGGTATCGCATCACGCTGCGTGGCGTGCGCGGCATCAATCCCACCGCCGATGGCGCGGTCTGGGGCACGCTGCGCTCCGGCACCTGCGAATCGAACGCGCCGCTGCTCTTCATGATCGGCCTCGTCGAAGCCACCGCGACACCGCGTGACGTGACTTTCGAGGCCTGGATCGAGGAAAATCATCGCCTGGAGCTGCGGCCAAACGACGGCACGCACAAACGCGCTCCCACCGGCGCGAAAGGCGGCAATGTGAGCTTCGCAGGCCGCAATCTCGAAAAAGAAGGCTACGCCGGCATCGCCCATCGCGGCATCGACATCGAACGCATCTATCCCGTCGCGAATGCGGAAGGTGTGCAGAAAAAACTCTTCGGCGGCGACGGTCTGGAGGCGCTGAAAGCCGAAAACTTCGACAAACTCGTCCATCGCTTCGCCACACGTGCGTTTCGCCGCCCCGTCACCGAAGCTCAAAGTGCCCCGTATCGCGAAATCGCCGCCAAGTCGCTCCAAGAAGGCGATTCCGTGCTCGAAGCCCTCCGCGCCGCTTACCGCGCCATTTTGTGCTCGCCGCGCTTTTTGACCTTCATCGAGTCTCCCGGACCTCTCGACGACCACGCCATCGCCTCGCGCCTCAGTTTCGCCCTTTGGTGCTCCATGCCCGATCAAGAACTGCTCGATCTCGCCAACCAAAACAAACTCCACGATCCTCAAACCCTCACCCAGCAGGTCGAGCGACTGCTTTCACACTCCAAGGCCAAACGCTTCATCACCTCCTTCACCGATCAGTGGCTAAAGCTCAATCAAATCGACTTCACCACGCCCGACACACGCCTCTTCCGCGACTTCGACCCCGTCGTGCAGGAATCCATGCTCCAAGAAACCCGCAGCTACTTCACCGAGCTGCTGCGTCGCGATCTGAGCATCACCAACTTCATCGACTCCGACTTCGCCTTCCTCAACGGCCGCCTCGCACGTCACTACAAAGCCGACCTCGCTCTTCAAAGCGGCGAAGGCTTGCAAAAAGTCTCCCTCAAGCCCGAGGCAAAGCGCGGTGGCCTCATCACGCAGGGCGCGATCCTCAAAGTCACCGCCGACGGCACCAGCACCTCGCCCGTCGTGCGGGGGGTCTTCATCAATGAGCGCATTCTCGGCAATCACATACCGCCACCACCGCCCGGCGTGCCCGCCATCGAGCCGGACATCCGAGGCGCAACGAGCATCCGCGACCAACTCGACAAACACCGCAACAACGAAAGCTGCGCCAGTTGCCATCAAACCATCGACCCACCCGGCTTCGCCCTCGAAAACTACGATCCCGTCGGCATCTGGCGTCCAGGCTACGGCAAGGACGGCAAAGGCGCGAAGATCGATCCCTCCGGCCTCACCCCCGAAGGCGCGACCTTCACCGACCTCGCCACCTGGCAGCAAATCTACACAAAGCAGCCCCAGCAACTCGCCCGCGGCTTCGCCACCCACTTCCTCACCTACGCCACCGGCGCTCCACCTCGCTTCAGCGATGAAGCCGCGCTTGATGACATCGCCAAGAAAGCCACCAACGTCCGCTCCATCATCCGAGAGGTGATTCTGAGTGGGGTGTTTCGACGGAAGTAACGGCGTTGAAAATTGAAAAATCGAAAATGGAGATTGTAAAATGAGTGCCAAGAAAGCGGAAGAAATGGAGGATCGGTTCCTAGACTTTGCGGTCCGGGTCGGTGCTGTCGTGGATGCCTTGCCGGACACGCGGCTAGGACGGCACATTGCAGGCCAGTTAGTCCGTTGCGGCACATCTCCAGCCCCGAATTACGGTGAGGCGGATGCCGCTGAAAGCAAAAATGACTTCATTCACAAGCTTGGCATCGTCTTCAAAGAGCTGCGCGAGAGCCGCATTTGGATCAAGATGATCATTAAAGCCCGTCTGCTCCCAGGAAAACGCATGGTCACCCTGCTCGACGAATGCGAGCAACTCAACAACATCATCGCCAGCTCACTCATCACCGCGAAGAAGAACCGAGGTCGCTAGCCTCCCACATTTTCCAATTCCCATTTTCCAATCATCAATTTTCAATCCCCTCCCCCGCCCCGTGAGCACCTTCACTTTCCAAAAACACCTCTCCCGTCGAGCCATGCTGCGTTGTGCGGGCATCACGCTCGGTTTGCCGCTGCTGGAGGCGATGACTCCGGCGTTTGCAGCGCAAAAAGAGGTCAAAACGGCAAAGCGCTTTGTGGGGATGAGTCTGGCGCTGGGGCTGCACAATCCGAATTTGGTGCCAGAGGGCGCTGGGCGTGATTACAAGCCCTCGCGCTACCTCGCGGGCATTCAGGACCTGCGGCAGGATTTCACGGTGGTGTCGGGTTCATCGCATCCGGGGGTTACGGGAGGTCACACGGCGGAGGGGAGCATTTTTTCGGCTTGTCCGAATGCGCGGGGCTCGACGACGCGGAACACGATCTCGCTCGACCAGCTCATGGCGAAGCATCTGGGTCACGAGACACGGTTTCCATCGCTCGTTCTGAACACGAACTCGCAGACGAGCCCGAGCTACACGGAGAACGGCTCGATGATTCCCGCGGAAAACAGCGCGATGAAGCTTTTCACGCGGCTTTTTGTCGATGACACGCCTGCGGAGCAGGAGCGGCAGGCTGAATTGATCCGCCAGGGCCGCAGTGTGATGGATGTCGTCGGCGCGGAGGCGAAATCGCTCCAGCGCGAGCTCGGCTCCGGGGATCGCGACAAGCTGGACGCGTGGTTCAAGCGTGCGCGAGCTGGAGCAGAGACTCGCCGCGAACGAGGCTTGGACGCACAAACCGAAGCCGAAGGTGAAGCTGGCCCCGCCGAATCAGATCCCGCGTGACAACGAAGTGGCGGTCGAACGCATCTACCTCGATATCGTTCACATGGCGCTGGCCACCGACAGCACACGCTTCATCACCCTGCACGTCACCGGCAACAACGTGCAGGGCATCGAAGGCGTCGATGAGAGCTACCACAACCTCAGCCACCACGGAATGGACGAGGAAAAGCTCGCGCAGCTCGCTCTAGTCGAGCAGGGCGTGATCCACGAATGGGCCGCCTTCCTGCGCAAACTGAAGACCGACAAGCTCCTCGACGACACGATGGTGCTGCTTACCTCGAACCTCGGCAATGCCAGCAGCCACGACAACAAGAACATGCCCGTGCTCTTCGCCGGCGGCGGCTTCAAGCACGGCCAGCACCTCGCCTTCGACCAAAAAGACAACTACCCGCTGCCAAATCTCTATTTGAGCATGCTGCACCGCCTTGGCCTGCAGGATGAGTCGTTTGCGACGAGCAAAGGCGAGATGAGCGGGCTCGAGACGGCTTGAGCTTCCGCCTAAGTTGGCGAGTGGCCAAACTCCCTTCTTGGCAAAACGCGGGCTTTCTCCCACACTCCGCCTGCCATGCCCGCCGCTGCCAAAAAAGCTCCTTCACGTCCGAATCCCGCCCGCGAACTCGTGTTTGGCGATCTCTGGGAGTTCGATCCAGCGCCGGAGACGGCCGATCCGAAGCTGAAGAAGCGCTACGACCTCTTCATCAACGGCAAATTCGTCCCGCCGCACTCAGGCAAGTATTTCCCGACGATCAATCCAGCCACGGAGGTGAAAATTGCCGACATCGCGCTCGCGGACGCTTCCGATGTCGATGCGGCTTGCTCGGCGGCGCAGCGGGCGTTCATCACCTGGGGCCGTTTGCCGGGGAAAGAGCGCGGGAAGTATCTCTACCGCATCGCGCGGCTGCTGCAGGATCATGCGCGGGAGTTCGCCGTCGCCGAAACGATGGATGGTGGGAAGCCGATCAAGGAATCGCGCGACTTCGACGTGCCGATGGCTGCGGCGCATTTCTTTTATCACGCGGGTTGGGCGGACAAACTGGAGTTTTTGGCCCCGGGTCGCCAACTCGCGCCTCACGGCGTCGTGGGGCAGGTCATTCCGTGGAATTTTCCGCTGCTCATGCTCGCGTGGAAGATCGCCCCGGCGCTCGCGGCGGGAAATTGCGTCGTGTTGAAGCCGGCGGAGACCACCAGCATCACCGCGTTGAAGTTTGGCGAGATTTGTCAGGAAGCCGGATTGCCAAACGGCGTCGTGAACATCGTCAGCGGCGCGGGCGAGACCGGCGCGGCAGTCATCAATCATCCGCTCACCTCGAAAGTGGCCTTCACCGGCAGCACGGAGGTCGGGAAGATCATCATGCGCAGCCTCGCGGGCACGGAAAAGAAGCTCACGCTCGAACTCGGCGGCAAGGCTGCGAACATCGTCTTTGACGACGCGCCGCTCGACCAGGCCGTGGAGGGCATCGTGAACGGCATCTTCTTCAATCAAGGCCACGTTTGCTGCGCGGGTTCGCGCCTGCTCGTGCAGGAAAGCATCGCCGATGAAGTGCTCGCCAAACTGAAGCGCCGCATCGCCACGCTGCGTGTCGGCGACCCGATGGACAAAAACACCGACCTCGGAGCCATCAACAGCGCCGAACAGCTCGTCAAAATCACCGACCTCGTCAAAAGCGGCGTCGAAGAAGGCGCGGAGAAGCACGACAACGGCTGCAAACTGCCCGCGAAGGGCTTCTTCTTCCGTCCCACGATCTTCGCGAACGTCAGCATGAGCCACCGCATCGCCCGCGAGGAGATTTTCGGCCCCGTGCTCAGCATCCTCACCTTCCGCACGCTCGAAGAAGCCGTCGAAAAAGCCAACAACACCGTCTACGGCCTCAGCGCCGGCGTCTGGACCGACAAAGGCAGCCGCATCCTCAAAATGAGCACACTCCTCAAAGCCGGCGTCGTCTGGGCGAACACCTATAACAAATTTGATCCTACCAGCCCGTTTGGAGGATTCAAAGAGAGCGGTTTTGGAAGAGAGGGAGGGAAGCAGGGACTGTTGGATTATCTCAAGATGGCTTGAGGCCGCTGCGCGGAATGACGAAACCAGAATGAGGAATGATGAATCAAATCCAAATGCCCCAATTCCCAATAGAGCTTCGAAGACCAGATAGACCGTCCGTTCGTCATTCGAACTTCGTGCTTCATTCGTCATTCGCCATTCTGGTTTCGTCATTTGCCCGCTCCGCCACCTCCAACGATTTCATTTCATGACCCGCCTTCACATCACCAAAACCCCCAAATGCTACGTCGGCGGTGCTTTCATTCGCAGTGAGAGCGGACGCGTGGCGGAGCTGCTCGATGCCACGGGGGCGTTTTTTGCGAATGTCCCGCAGTGCACGCGAAAGGACCTGCGCAATGCCGTCGAGGCGGCGGCGAAGGCGGGGCCGGGGTGGGCGAAGAGGTCGGCGTTCAATCGCGGGCAGATCTTGTATCGGCTGGCGGAGATGATGGAGGCGCGGGGCATCGAACTGGCGGACAGCATCACGTTGAGCGGCGTTTCGAAGGCGGAGGCCTCGCGCGAGGTGGCGGCGGCGATGGAGCGCGTGGTGCATTACGCGGGCTGGACGGACAAATACGAGCAGGTGCTCGGCAGCGTGAATCCGGTGGCCTCGGCGCACTTCAATTTCACCGTCACCGAGCCGATGGGCATCGTCGGCAGCCTCGCGCCGGATGACGTGCCCGTTTTGGGCCTGCTTTCGCTGATTTTGCCCGCGATCACGAGCGGGAACAGCGTCGTGGCGCTCGCCAGCACCACGCAGCCGTATCCGAGCATCCTGTTGGGCGAAATGCTCGCCACGAGCGACCTGCCCGGCGGCGTGGTGAACCTGCTCACGGGCGTGCGCAGCGAGCTGATCCCCACGTTTGCCACGCATGAGCATCTCCGCGCCCTGAGCGGCGTGGCGAACGAGGACGAGCGCAAGGCGCTGCGCCTCGGCGCGGCCGAAAGCGTGAAGCGCGTGCACCTGCGCAAGGCGGAGGAGCCCATCGACTGGTTCGCGGACAAAATGCAAAGCGTGGAGGAGATTCGCGCGCTGGTCGAGTTCAAGACGACGTGGCACCCGGTGGGGGCTTGAGGCAGTGCTTGCGCCAGCGCGGGAAAGAAATAATATCCTATTCATGTTCGTCGCATCTGACATTGAGCACCTGAGCTTGGCCGAACGCTTCCAAGCTATGGAAGTGATCTGGGAATCGTTCCTGAAATCGCCTGAGGATGTTTCGTCCCCAGCATGGCACGGAGAGATTTTATCCCAGCGTCTGGCCAAGGTTGAAGCGGGGCAGGCCAAGTTCCTCACCGTGGAGCAACTCAAAGTGCGGCTCGGCATGAGCCAGTCATGAACAGAGTCGTTGTCCTGGAGGAAGCGGCGGCGGACATCGAGTCCGCAAGGGACTTTTATGATGGCATCGAGCCGGGTGTGGGAGACTATTTTCTCCAACGCATCGTGGCAGACATCGAACGGCTCGAAACACTAAGCGGCATCCATGGACTGCACTTTGGTTTTCATCGGATGCTCTCGGAACGGTTTCCTTTTGGTATTTACTACCGTGAAACTAACAACGAGACGCGGGTGTTCGCTATTCTCGATTTGCGCCGCGAACCCACATGGATTCGCGCAGAGCTGCACGCAAGGAACTCGTGAATCGAGCTTGAAGATGACTTCTGGCACTGGCAGTTCATGCGCACATGACCGCCTACCAATCTCTTTGCGAAGTTGTTTCTGAAATCGCGCTCATCACGTCCACGGAGTCCGTTTTGGGCTGGGATCAGGAGACGTACATGCCGGAGAAGGCGCTGGAGCATCGGGCGCGGCAGTTGTCGTATCTGACGGGGAAGGCGCACGGGCTTTTGACCTCGAAGAAGACGCGGAAACTGCTGGAGCGTGCAGAGACGGAGATGCCGGAGAATCCGACGCAGGCGGCGAACGTGCGTGGATTGCGCCGCGACATTGACCGGGCGACGAAGCTGCCGTCGAAACTCGTGCAGGAGGAAAGCGAGGTGTGCGCGATCGCGAAGGCGGCGTGGGTGGATGCGCGGTCGAAGTCGGATTTCGCGCTGTTTGCGCCGCATCTGGCAAAAATCCTCGGCATCGCACGGAAGAAGGCGGATTTGTATGGCTACGAGGACGAGCCGTATGACGCGCTGCTGGATCTGTATGAGCGCGGTGCGAAGACGCGCGAGGTGGCGGCGCTGTTTGCCAAACTGCGGCCGCAGCTGGCCGAGATCGCCCGCGCGGCGGTGGCGAAATCGGCGAAGGTGAAGCCGGGCGTGCTCAAGGGGCGCTATCCCATCGAGAAGCAGCAGATTCTGAACCGCGAGATCGCGGAGAGCCTGGGGTTCGATTTCGGCGCGGGCCGCATCGACACGACGGCGCATCCGTTTTGCACGACGCTCGGCCCAGGTGATGTGCGACTGACGACGCGCTATGACGAGACGGATTTTCTGTCGTCGCTTTTCGGCGTGATGCACGAGGCGGGGCACGGTTTGTATGAGCAGGGCCTGCCGGGACTCGACTACGGCCTGCCGAGCGGATCGGCGGCCTCGCTGGGCATCCACGAGTCGCAGAGCCGCCTGTGGGAGAATCATGTGGGCCGCAGCCGCACGTTCTGGGCGAAGTGGTTGCCGCGCGCGAAGGAGCTGTTCCCACATCTGAAGAAGGTGAAGCTGGATGCCTTCATGAAGGAGATGCTGCGCAGCGAGTTCAGCTTCATCCGCGTGGAGGCGGACGAGGCGACCTATGATCTGCACATCCTGCTGCGCTTCGGCATCGAGCGTCGTCTGGTGAAGGGCGAACTGGCCGTCAAAGACGTGCCGAAGGTGTGGAATGAGGAGTATCGCGAGCTTTTCGGCCTCACACCGCCAGATGACCGCCGCGGCTGCCTGCAGGACATTCACTGGAGCATGGGCGGACTCGGCTATTTCGCGACGTACACGCTGGGGAACCTCAACGCGGCGCAACTTTTCGCCACGGCATCGAAACAGAAGAAAATCGCCAGCGCGCTGGATCAATGCGACTACGCGCCGCTGTTGAAGTGGCTCCGCGACAACGTGCACAGCCACGGCGCGGCGCTGAAGCCGACGGAGATCATGCAGGCGGCCACCGGCAAGCCGACGGATGCGAAGTGGCACATCGCGCATCTGCGCGGGCGGTATGTCTGATTCTTGGATCAGCTTCACCGCACATGGCGAATCAGCCCGATCATGACGCCCTGGATCATCAGTTCGCGAGCCGGGATGAGATTCGGGAAATCGGGATTTTCGGCCTTGAGGTAAGGGTGCGAGTCTTGAACGAGGAAGCGTTTGAGCGTCGTTTCGCCGTCGATCAAAGCGGCGACGATGTCGCGGGGGCGCGGTTCGCGGATTTCGAGGATGACGATGTCGCCATCGCCGATGAGGGCGCCGATCATCGACTCGCCACGGACTTTGAGCGCGAAGCTTTTCGCGGTGCGCGGGATGCCGAGGGTTTCCACATCGACGGAGATGCATTTCTCCGCCTGCTGCACCATGTCCGCCGCAGCCATGCCGGCGGGGATTTGGCCGAAGAGCGGAATATCGACGATTTCAGCCCGATCGAGGTCCTCCGGGAAGACGACGGCGCGAGCCTTGTGGGCGTGGCGTTGGATGACGCCTTTCTTCTCGAGAGCCCGCAGGTGGCTCATGGCGGCCGTTTGACTGGAGAAGCCGAAGTGGCGCTGGATGTCACGCGTGGAGGGCATGACGCCGTTGCTGCGCTGGTAGCTGCGCAGGTAGTCGAGCAGTTCCTGCTGACGCGCAGTGAGGCGGGTGTCGGTGTCCGTAAGCATATCGGAGGGTGTGTGTTCGTGCGAACATCTCCAATCATGACTTATGCGCAAGGAGTTTTCCAAGAGCTCTTTCGTGGCATGATCAGAGGCATGACGCGTCTGACCCCTCTGAGAATCGCAGTGCTCTTGTCTATGGCCACGTTTTGCCATGCGCAGCAAACAGCGCCGCTGAATCCGGCGAACATGAACAAGACTGGCATGCTGCCGCCGCACACGAAGGTGCTGGGAGAGCGTGCTGTGGCCGCATTTGAGAAGAAGGACTGGGAAACCGCACGCAAGGCCTACCTGGAGATGTTGGAACTGGACGATGGCAATGCGCTGGTCTGGGCGAACCTCGGCGCGGTCGAGCAGCAAGCGGGGAAGATGAAGCGGGCCGTGGAGTGCTTCGAGAACTCGGTGAAATACAATCCGCAACTCGCGCAGTCGTGGACGGCCCTGGGGCTGCTCGTGCAGCAGCAGGGGGACGCCTACCGTGCGATTTCGTGTTTTTCGCGGGCGATTCACGAGGAACCCGAGGATGCGCGGGCGCACAACTACCTGGCCATCACGGTCAAGGGGCTGGGGTGGGCAGATGCGGCGGAGGCTGAATTGCAGAAGGCGATCGATTTGAAGCCGGACTACGGCATCGCACACTTCAACATGGCGCTGATGCTTCTGGAGCGCCGCCCGCCAGCAGTCGAGCTGGCTCGTCGGCATTATGAAAAAGCTCTGTCGCTCGGCGTGGCGAAGGACGAGGTGGTGGAAAGGCGATTGAAGGAGTGACGCATGGAAGGGTGGAACGTTTCAAACCAGCTCGATGAACTGCGTGCGCAGGGCCTTTGGCGTTAGCTGCGTCCGCTCGATGAGGTGGATGGCGTGATCGTGCGCTCCGGCGGACGCGAGTGGGTGAATTTCTCCTCCAACGACTACCTCGGGCTGGCCAGCTCGCCGGAGCTGAGTGCCGCCCTCGAAGAAGGTGTGGCGAAGCACGGGGCCGGCTCAGGCGCTTCACGACTCGTGTGCGGCACGCATCGAGCGCACCTCGAACTGGAGGAGGCATTGGCAGACTTCAAAGGCACCGAGGCGGCGCTGACCTTCAGCAGCGGCTTTGCCGTGGCGCTGGGCACGATCCCGGCGCTGGTGGGCGTGGGAGACACGATCATTCTCGACAAGCTCTGCCACGCCAGCCTGGTGGACGCCGCGAGGCTGAGCGGAGCCACGATCCGGGTGTTTCCGCACAATCATTTGGAAAAACTCGAGCGCCTGCTGAGCACGGCCAAGGGACGCGTGCTGGTGGTGACCGAGTCGATTTTCAGCATGGATGGAGATGCCGCTCCGCTGGCAGAGATCGTGCATTTGAAAGAAAAACACGGAGCGTGGCTGCTGGTGGATGAGGCGCATGCCGTGGGTTTGCTGGGGCCGCAGGGCAGAGGGCTGGCGGCCGGGCTCGGGGTGGACCGGCAGGTGGATCTGCATCTGGGCACTCTGAGCAAGGCCTTCGGCCTCAGCGGCGGCTATCTCGCAGCTTCGCGGCAGGTGATCGATCTGCTGGTGAACCGTGCACGCAGCTTCATTTACACCACGGCGCCCCCTCCTGCGCTGGCCCATGCGCTTGGCACCTCGCTGACCATGATTCGGGGCGCTCAGGGGGATGTCCTCAGAGACGCTGCCTTGGGAAACATGCGAGCGCTTGTCCGGAGGCTGTCCGGCAGCCTGGCATGGGGCGACCCTGCGGCTGCCATCCTTCCGTGGCAGTTGGGAGATGAGGGGGCAGCTTTGAAAGCCAGTCACACAATGGGGGAGGCCGGATTCCTCATGCCCTGCATCCGGTATCCCACCGTCGCCAAAGGAGCGGCGAGACTGCGGATCACGGTCAGCGCTGGGCACACACCGGCTCAGATCACCGCTCTCGCCGAAGCCCTCCGTGAACTCGATCAGGGGGAAGGCGACCGCCATTGAGAGAGGATCTGCTGTGCACGTGCTCGGGCATCCTTGATCTCCGGGCGGTTCAGGGAGGTGCCATTGCGTCCGGACGCCATCAGGTTCGTGTGGTCCTGTCGATGCTGGAGAAAGAGAACATGCCCCAGCTCATGAGCCGTCACCCGAGCCACGGGATTGTCCGCGCCGCCGCTCACTTTGGTGAACTCGGGATTTTCACACACAACGACCGGTTCCCCGTAGAAGAAGCCGTTCGGCCCCATCTCCCGGACGAAACACACATCGATGGCCGTGGCGTTGAACGTCTCAGTCGGGATCGCGGCCTTGACCCAGTTCCGGTCGCGCTCGAACCATCTTTTTTGCGGTCTTTCGAGCGCCTGCAGCAGTTGGACTGCCACCACCTCAAATTCGATGCCCGCCTGCGCCCAAATCACGTTCACCTCCTTGAAAAGGGCTCGAACATCATCTTCAGCGAGCGTGGTTTGCAACCTCGGTTGGGACGCAGAACGCATCAGATGCACCTGCACTGGCAATCGAAGGACAGGAAAGGGTTCGCTGCCCTCGATCCGCAGCAATGCCAGCAGGCACAAGAATTTGCCCAGCTTGGCCGTCATGGAGGAGTTTCGAAGAATCATGCAGGCACCATGGTGGCACAATAAGGCATCCAGCCAGCAATGAGTTTGGAAAAGACAAAACGAAATTCAGAAAGCTGGCTCCGTGCCGTTTGGCGAAAAAAAACCCGGAAACAGCAAAAAAGTTCTTTCCAGCAGTTACAGCACCTGCTATTTTCACCTTCTGAACGGCTCACGTACTTTGGATTGGGGCAAAAGTCTCAGTCCATTTCATGCGAGTGTCCGACCTCACACCAACCAACCTAATACCAACCAAATCAGACCATGAAATTGAATGCATTGCTGAAAACGCTGGGGTTCTTGGCACTGGCCGCCACTCCCGTTGTGGCCGGAACAACAGCTCCCGCCCCTAAAAACCCGATCTCTCCGGCCCCGGAGAATGACGATCTCGGCATCACCGCCTCCATTGGCTACGACACCAACTATGTGTGGCGTGGTTTGAATATCGGCCAACACTGGGTGCGTTCCGCCATTGACGGCACGATTCTCCTTGTCGGCGGTGCCGGAGAAGATGGCGCAGGAACTACCTCCCTCAACTGGGATGTGCAGTATGGCTCCCTGGCAGATGATCAAGATCACTTCGCTGTTAACAACCTGTTCTCCTTCCAACGCCTTCAGTTGGGCGCGGCTATTGAGCATGACCTCGGCCCAGTCTCCGTCAGTCTTGGCTACCGCTACTTCCGTAACATGGGTGATCTGGCCAACCCTCCTGGAGTTGGTGCTTCCGGAGTTGGCATGCAAGACGGCCAGGAAGTCAGCCTCGGCCTCGGAACCACCCTGGGTCCGATCAACGTCGCCACCAGCGCCAATTATGATTATGTCAACGACAGTTGGTATTTCGACTTTGATGCGAACACTGTGATCGCGGTCACAGATTCCATCAGTGTCGTGCCATTCTTCAACGTCGGCTATGGCAAAAACCTGAACTGGCAGGCAAATGGTGCAAACTTTGCAGGCTTCCTCAATGGTGCCCAAGCTGATGACGTGACTGGTTGGACAGCAATCGCGACCGGTATCCGTGTTCCGATCAAGCTTAACAGCCGTGCCACTCTGACTCCTTACATCGCCGCCAACCTGCCGCTTGGCACCACCGAGAACATCGCTGGTTCCGCACGCGCCGCTGGCCTGCCTGATACCCCCTTCAAGAGCGTGCTCTTCGGTGGCGTGACCCTTAGCGTCCGCTTCTAATCGTTCACTGAACGACCCTAAACCTTCTTGGTTAACCTCCCGGCAGCAACGCCGGGAGGTTTTTTTATGCCCACCTTATGTTCCAGAATCATGCGCACTCAACCCAGCGCCCAGTTTCTTGAGCCTATTTGGACGAGTGGCAAGTTGAGTCGAAGATCTGTGGGAAGCGGAGGCGCTGACCTCCATGCCTAAATTCAGAGCGGAGGGCGCACGGAAACGCCAAATAACCATCATAACATGGCACACCACCTGCTACTTAAAGGTCTGCATGCTGGCTTTCCACCCGGAAAAACAGCGCCTCAACACCAACAAACCAAACTCGACCAACACATGAAGCCTAAAAGCATGACATCCCTCGTTGCGAAGTCGGTGACCGTTCTTGCTGCCTGTGCAGCGCTGAACGCCTCCGCCGGCACCGCTCCCGCCAAAGCCCCCCTCCCACCCGTGGAACCAGAACCCTCGGCGTTGTTTGACTCCATCGGAGCCAATCTCAGCGTCGCCTACGACAGCCGCCTTTACTTCCGCGGTCTGTGGTTCGCCGACAACACCATCAGCACCTTCTTGAACATCTCCATCCCCCTCATCGCTGGTTCGGGTGAAGATGGCGCTGGCAGCCTGACCTGGGGCATTGGTGGTGGTTACATCTCCACCATCGAGACACCTCAAAACAATCCTCCGAATCTGAATCCAAACAGCTTCGACTACTCGGAATTTGATCTTTACACATCACTTTCCTATGACTTGGGTTGGGGAACATTCGGTATTCAGTACCAGTACTATGGCTTCCCAGACACTTACTCTGGTTCTAATCCTACCGGCGTGGGCGTGAACGGGACAGATCCTGAACTCGGCATCAAAGGCGCTAACGAGCTTGGTTTGACCCTTGCTATTCCTCTTGGCGCAGCCAACTTCTCTCTTGGCTACTATTATGATCTCACCATCGGTGGCTCATACTTCCAGGCTGCCATTGACTACACTGTTGCTGTTACCGACTGGCTTAGCATCGTGCCTGCCGCTCAACTTGGCTACGGCATCGACTACTACACGGGCACTCGCGGTGCTCTTGCCGCAGCAGGTTTTGCCACTCAGTCCAGTGGTTTCACCCATTGCCTAGTCAGCGTCAGCGCCCCAGTGCAGTTGACGAAGATCGCCACGCTAACCCCATATGTTGCCTGGAACTTCGCCTTCCAGACCCGCAACTACATGAACGCCACCCACGACAACGAAGTGTTTGGCGGCATCAAGCTCAGCGTTGCCTTCTAATCCACGGCGGGTCGCATGACCTGCTTAACCTTCCAAGGTTTCTTGCTCCCGATCAGTTCGCTGATCGGGAGCTTTTTTTTGCCCTGATGTGCCGCTTCTGCTAGCGTGGGCGTCTCATGGCAGAAAAACACCCTCTCAACTGGAACTCCCGCAATCTCACCCACGGCTGGCAGCGTGGCGTCAACGCCTTCTTCTGGGGCCTCGGTTTCAAGCCGGAGGATTTCGACAAGCCTCAGATTGGCATCGGCACGCCGCTGCTGGATGGCAACATCTGCAACGTCCACGCCCACGAGCTTGCCACGCTCATCGCCCAGGGCTGCTCTGACGCGGGTCTCATCGGCTTTCCCTTCGGTGTCTCACCGGTGAGCGACAACATCACGCAGGGCAACATTGGCGGCGCGGCATCGCTCTGCTCCCGCAATCTCATGGCCAACGGCACCGAGATGGTTTGCA
>Ga0169931_10003352_pt1 | contig 25418 bp, 23 predicted proteins | sample Kivu_15m_20L_FD_129675 | JGI IMG/M metagenome (GOLD analysis project Ga0169931, IMG submission 129675) | Freshwater microbial communities from Lake Kivu, Western Province, Rwanda to study Microbial Dark Matter (Phase II) - Kivu_15m_20L... | ecosystem: Environmental > Aquatic > Freshwater > Lake...
ATCAGCTCCGCCGTTACCGGCTTCGCTGCAAACGCAACACCGGTTATCAGCTCCGCCGTTACCGGCTTCGCTGCAAACGCAACACCGGTTATCAGCTCCGCCGTTACCGGCTTCGCTGCAAACCGAGGCCGGCGGCGGCGACGAGTTCGCGCTGGATCTCGTTCACTCCACCGCCGAAGGTGTTGATCTGAGCCGCCCGAGCCGCCCGTTCCACCTCGCCGTGCAGAACCGCTCCTTCCGAGCCGTCACGAAGATGCGACACCGGTCCGAGGATTCCCTGCAGGATTCGGTACACCTCGACGGCCCGTTCGGTTCCGAACACCTTCACGCCGCTGGCCTCGGCCGGACCGAGCGTGTTGTCGGCCACGCTCTTGGCCAGCTTCCAGGTCATCAGGCGGATCGCATCGAGGAGCGCCGCGCATCGCGCGAGATCCATCTGCACCCACGGAAGATCGATCATCTTCTCACCGTTCGCACCACCGGACGGCGTGACGCGACACCACGTGGTCACGTCGTCGCACAGGCGCTCGGTCAGTCCCGACAGAGCCGCCAGGCCGACACGCTCGTGATTCAACTGCATGGTGATCAGACGCCAACCGCCGTTCACCTCGCCGATCACACTGTCCTTCGGGATACGAACGTCCGAGTAATAGGTGGCCGTGGTGACGACTCCGCCCACCGTCACGATCGGCGTCCACTGAAAACCCGGCGCGTCGGTCGGCACGATGAGAATCGAGATTCCCTTGTGCTTGGGTGCGTCCGGATCGGTGCGGCAAGCGAGCCACACGTAATCGGCCTGGTTGGCACCCGACGTGTACACCTTGTTGCCGTTGATCACCCATTCGTCGCCGTCGAGGACCGCGGTCGTGCGAAGACTGGCCAGATCGGTGCCAGCCTCGGGCTCGGTGTAGCCGATCGCGAAATTGATCTCACCTTTCAGGATGCCGGTGAGGAACTTGGCCTTCTGGGCCTCGGTGCCGTGGGCCATGATCGCCGGGCCGACCGTGTTCACGGTGACGAACGGGAACGGGGCGTGGGCGCGCTGGATCTCGTCGAACATGATGAATTGGTCGGTGGCCGGGCGACCCTGTCCACCGAACTCGGTGGGCCAACCGAGACCCAGCCAGCCATCGGCCCCGAGTCGTTGGATCAACTCGCGGAAGATGGGCTTGCCCTCCCCCGACTCGCCCAATTCGGCGCGCACTTCCGGGGTGAGCAAGGCGGCGAAGTATTCGCGGAGTTCCTTGCGGAGAGCCTGCCGGTCGGCGGTTTCTGCGAGGTGCATGAAACGCAACATACACGAGTTTCTGACGGTCCATCAGATCGTGATGACCGCCGGAGCGTGAAATCCGACTAGACCACGGGGGTGCGCATGTTGGCCCCGTACCCCCGGGACATCTCGGTCCCGGAGGCCTACGACTTCTCCGGCCGGCTCGCCCCCGAGGGACGTCCCTGGATCGTGATGTCGATGATCGCCAGTGCCGATGGCGCCGTGTCGATCGAGGGCTCGTCGACTCTTCTCGGTGCCGACGGCGACCGCGAGATCTTCCTGCACCTCCACCGCTCGGCCGATTGCGTGCTCGTCGGGGCCGAGACCGTCCGGGCCGATTCCTACTCCCCTCTGCCGCCCGAGCGGATCCTGGTCGTGGTGTCGGCCTCGGGCGACCTCGGGCGCAACGATGCGGCCCTGAAGGCGGCCGGCAACACGCGTCTGGTCGCCGGCGACGTGCGCGACATCGTGCGCGAACTGCCGGGGCGCTTGTGCGTTCTGGAGGGAGGGCCGTCGCTGAACGGCCAGATGCTGGCCGCCGACCTCGTCGACGAGATCTGCCTCACTGTCGCGCCACGATTCCTCGCCGGGCGCAGCGATCGAGTGGCCGAGGGGGGTTGGGCGATGCGCGAACCCTGGCATCTCGCCCACGTGCTGGCGGACGAGGGCTTCCTGTTTCTCCGCTATCTACGGAGTCCCGAACCGAGCCAGTGAGTTCACCGGGGGGCGGACCATCAGGTTCAGTTCGTGGGGCGCACCAGCCTTGCGTCGGAGCATCGGCACCGACTCGGCCAGTTCGGGCGCGTCCGGCAACCGAGCCAGAAGGGTCGCCGCGACCTCGGCGGCCTGGATGGCGAGGGTCTCGAGTCGATGATGGCGGTGCAAGCGCACGCCGAGATCGACTTGGCCGATGCTCGACGCGCCGAACCTGCGCGACATGTCGATCAGCATCCCGATCTCGACTCCCCATCCGGTGGCGAAGGGAATGGCCTCCAGCATCGTGCGACGACCGGCGAACTCGCCCGCGAGCGGCTGGTTCAATTCGGCGATTTCCGGGAAGAAGAGCGAGAGGAGCGGGCGCGCGACCAACTCGGTGGTGCGTCCTCCGCCTCCCAGGTGCGAGGGACGCTCGTAGCTCGCCTTCACCAGACCGAGTTCGTCGTCGAGCAACAACGGGATGACGAGACGAACGATCCAGTCGGGCGTGAAACTGGTGATGTCACCGTCGCACCACACCACGATGTCGCCCTTGCTGGCGACGAGGCTCGCCCACAGCGCATTGCCCTTGCCGCGTGCCGAGCCGTGGAAGAAGTGCACGACGTCCACCGGAACCACCGTCGCTCCGGCCTCGGCCGCTACCTCGCCGGTGCCATCGGTGGAATCGTCGTCGAGGAGAATCAGTTCGTCGACCAGGGTTCCGACCAGCGCATCGTCGATCATGCGCACGAGATCACCCACCGTTTCGGCCTCGTTGCGACAAGGAATGCACACCGACACGGTGCGCCCGCGCTTCACGGCCAGCGCCATCTCGAGGGTCCAGCCCGATGGATCGAAGGTCTTCACCGAACCCACCGAACCTCCTTCCCGTAGATTGCCGACATGTTCCTGTACGGCGTGGTGAACGCGTCTCCCGACTCGCTCAACACCGATTCAATAGCGACCGACGCCGAGTCCGCTACCCGTCGAGGCGAATACCTGCTGAACAACGGGTGCGACGGCATCGATCTCGGCGGTCAGGGCTCCACCGATGCCGCCACCGTCGTGCCGTGGCAGGAGGAATGGTCGCGACTCGAGTCCATCGTTCGGGCTCTGGCCGCTCTCGGTGTTCCCCTCTCGATCGACTCGTGGAAGCCCGAGGTCACCCGCCTCGCACTCGAGTCCGGCGCCACTGTCATCAACGCCGCCGACGGCATGCAGACCGACGAGATGTGGCGGGTCGCCGCCGACTTCCGGGTGCCCATCGTTCTGCCGTTCCTGTCCGGGCCCAACCCGCGCCAGATGGAGATGGTTCGAAGCGACCCGGTTCGCGTGATGCTCGACTTCTTCGACGAACAACTGCGCGTGGCCGATCGATGGAATCTTCGCGATCTCTGCATTCTCGATCCCGGGACCGGATTCGCGCCCTCCAATTGGCCGTGGGACGAGCGCTACCGCTACCAGAAGCACGTGTACTCGAATCTCTCCGAATTGCGACGATTCGACCTTCCCCTGTACATCGCGCTGCCGTGGAAGGAGACCCCGCAACACGACGAGTTGCTGGAGATCGTGTTGCGTCAGCGTCCCGAATACGGCCGCGGGCACTACCCGGCCAAGATCCGGCGGGTCGAACGCGAATTGGGTCTCTGAGACACCGATCTGTCGTTCAGCGAAGACCAGCCAGCGGACCGCGCGGGTGCACGGCGTCGGGCGGCAGGTCGCGGTCCCACCCGGCAGGGCACCGCTCCGGTGCCACCTCGTCGAGAGGAGCCAGCACGAAGCGCCGCTCGGCGTAGCGCGGGTGCGGAACCGCGAGGTTTCCACCCTCGATCACCACGTCGTCGAAGAAGAGCAGGTCGAGGTCGAGCGTTCGTGGACCCCAGTGCACGTTGCGCACTCGACCGGCGTCGGCCTCGATCCGGTGCAACCACCGCAGCAATGCGTACGGGTCGAGTTCGGTTTCGATCACCGCCACCATGTTGAGGTACGCACCCTGATTCTCGGGCCCACCCACCGGATCGGTCTCGAAAACCTGTGACTGGGCGACGAGCGATTCCCCGAACCGTTCGATGGCGAATTTCAGGTGCGCGACGCGGTCACCCAGATTCGTGCCGAGGGCGATGATCGCCCGATGAGCCGCCAGGCGCGAGAGCGACGTGCGCACGCGATGGATCCGAACCGCCGATGTCTGCACGTCCTCGGGTATCGGCGGTCGCAACTTGGTGAGCGTCAGATCGACCGCCGCCACGCGAGGGAACGCGAGCACCGCCTCGGCCATCCGCTGGGCCAAGCGCTCGAGTAATCGATCACTCGATCCCCGGGCGACTTCGACGAGGCGCCCGCACACCTCGCCGTAATGGACGGTCTCATCGAGATCGTCGGACAGCCCGGCGTCGTGGAGATCGACGTGCATGTCGACGTCGATGCGCAGCGGCTGAGGCGCCTCTCGTTCGTGATCGAGAACTCCGACCACGCTCACCACGCGCAGTCCGTCGATGATGATTCGGTCGCCGGTCACGGAAGGGACGGTAGCGGTGACCGGAGTGATTCCGACCCGCCGACGTCAGCCTCGACGAGCCTGCAGGATCGCGCTGACGGCCTTGCCGTCGGCCTGGCCCTTGCTCGCCTTCATGATGTGCCCGACGATGGCGCCGACGGCCTTCTCCTCGCCGTCGCAGTACTTGGCCCACGCGGCCGGTTGAGCCGCCAGGGCCTCGTCGACGAGAGCCTCGAGAGACGACGCATCCATGGCCTCGAAACCCTTGGCGGCCGCGATCGCCGCCGCATCGCCGCCGCCATTCGACAGCAACTCGGAGAGAACGGTCTTGGCCTGGGTCGCGGTGATGCGACCCGACGTCTCGAGCGTGATCATTCCGGCCAGATCGGCGGCCGGCACCGACGGGATCGAACCCTGTTCGGCGTAGGCCTCCTTCACGTGCACGAGCGCGCGGGCGACATCGCCTCCGGCGGCACCGACCGCCAACACGTAGTCGTCCTGCCCCCGTTCGACGACCACCATCACGGCCTCACCGTCGGCCGGGACTCCGGTCGCCTCGGCCAGGCGACGACGTCTCTCGCGCGGAAGCATCGGGAGAGCGGCGCGAACAGATTCGATCCACGCCGCATCGGGAGCGAGCGGGACGAGATCGGGTTCGAGGAAGTACCGGTAGTCGTCGGCGTCCTCCTTGGTCCGCAGGGTGTGCGTGTGGCCATCGGTCTCGTCCCAGTGACGCGTCTCCTGACGCACCTTCTCGCCGGATTCGATCAACGCGATCTGACGACGAGCCTCGTACTCGATCGCCCGTCCGAGCGAGCGCACCGAGTTGACGTTCTTGATCTCGCAGCGGGTGCCGAGCGGTTGGCCGGGTTTGCGAACGCTCACGTTGGCGTCGCAACGCATCGAACCCTCCTCCATCTTGGCGTCCGAGGCCCCGACGGCGACCAGGATCTGTCGCAGTTCGGTGACGTACTGCTTGGCCTCCTCGGGGCTGGCGATGTCGGGACGACCGACGATCTCGACGAGCGGAACTCCGGCACGGTTGAAGTCGATCAACGAGTGGTCGCTGCCGTGGATGCGTCCGCCGCTACCACCCACGTGGGTGCTCTTGCCGGTGTCCTCCTCGAGGTGGGCGCGCTCGACACCGATGCGCTTGCCGCCCGGCAACTCGAGCCAACCGTCGACGTTGAGGGGCTGGTCGTACTGACTGATCTGGTACGCCTTCGGCATGTCGGGGTAGAAGTAGTTCTTGCGGTGGAAGGTGCAGGGTTGCACCGTGCACTCGAGCGCCAGTCCGATGCGCATGGCGAGTTCGACGGCCTGCCGGTTGAGCACCGGCAGCGCACCGGGCAATCCGAGCGTCACCGGGTCGATGTGGATGTTGGGCTCGTCGCCGAATCGATTGGCACTGGCCGAGAACAACTTGGTGGCGGTGGCCAGTTCGACGTGGACCTCGAGGCCCACCACGATCTCCCAGCCGTCGATGGTGTAACCGCTCATCGCGCGGCCGCCCTCTCGAGTTCGGCGGCCACCTGGAACATCACCGGCTCGCCCAGCGTGGGCGCGAGAACCTGCACACCCACCGGCAGTCCGTCGGCACCGGTGCCGAAGGGAACGCTCATCGCCGGGTGCCCGGCCAGGTTGGTGGGGATGGTGAAGACGTCGCAGAGGTACATCGACAGCGGATCGTCGACCTTGGCGCCCACCGGGAAGGCCACGATCGGCGAGGTGGGCGTGAGCAGCACGTCGGCCTGGGCGTAGGCACGATCGAAGTCGTCGTGAATGAGACGGCGAACCTTCAACGCCTTTCCGTAGTACGCATCGAAATAGCCGGCCGACAGTGCGTAGGTGCCGAGCATGATGCGACGCTTCACTTCGTCGCCGAAACCGGCCGCGCGCGTGGCGCCGTACATCGCGTTGGTGTCGGGGGCGTCGACCCGCATTCCGTAGCGGACGCCGTCGTACCGCGCGAGGTTGCTGCTCGCCTCGGCCGGCGCGATGAGGTAGTAGGCGGTGAGTCCGAACTTCATCGACGGCAACTCGACGTCGACGATGGTGGCGCCGGCGGCCCGCAGAGCGTCGAAGGCCTCGGCCAGTCGTTGTTCGACCTCGGGATCGCTGCCACCCGGCAGGTCGACGATGCGACCCACGCGCAGACCGGCCACTCCCCGATCGAGCACCTCGGTGGTCGTCACGGGACCGCGCGGGATGGAGGTGCTATCGAGAGGATCGTGGCCGCTGATCGCCTCGAGCACGATCGATGCGTCGCGCACGTCGTTCGTGAACGGGCCGATCTGGTCGAGACTGCTGGCGAAGGCCACCAAGCCGTAACGGCTCACGGTGCCATAGGTCGGTTTCACGCCGACGACGCCGCACAAGGCGGCCGGTTGACGAATGGATCCACCAGTGTCACTGCCGAGACTCGCGGCGGCGAACGACGCCGCGACCGCCGCGGCGCTTCCGCCACTCGAGCCACCGGCCACGCGGCTGGTGTCGAGTGGATTCAGCGTGACACCGAAGGCCGAGTTCTCGGTGCTCGATCCCATCGCGAACTCGTCGAGGTTGGTCTTGCCCACGAACACCGCACCGGCGGCCGCGAGACGCCGAACCACCGTGGCGTCGTAGGGCGGTCGCCAGCCCTCGAGGATCCGCGACGAACACGTGGTCGGGACACCACGGGTGCACAGGTTGTCCTTGAGGGCGATCGGCACGCCGGCCAGCGGGCCGGGATCACGACCCGCGGCGACGTCGGCGTCGACGCGCGCCGCGGTGGCGCGAGCCGCGTCGGCGGTGACGAGGTTGAAGGCGTGGATGTCGGGTTCGCGCGCGTCGATCGCCGCCAGGTGCCGCTCGAGCACCTCGACGGCCGACACCTCGCCCGAACGCACCGCCGCCCCGATGCCGGCCACCGAGACGGGAGCAGTCGTCATCTCAGCCCTCGAGTCCGATGATCGGGGGCACGCGAAATCTTCCGTCCTCGGCCGCGGGTGCGGCCGCCAGCACCTCGTCGCGGTCGAGACTGGTGCTCACCACGTCGTCGCGCATCACGTTGACGAGCGGATACGGCTGGGTCATGGGTTCGACCGTCGACAGGTCGAGGGCGTCGATGTCGGCGAAGTGCGCGAGCATGCCGGCCAGTTGCTCGGCGAATCGCGCGAGGTCGGCCTCGGCGAGATCGAGGCGAGCCAGCCGGGCAACCTTGGCCACGGCTTCGGGGGTGATGCGGGGGGACGAGTCGGCCACGGAGGCCCATGCTACGAGCGGGTCAGATGCACCAGCACGGCCGATTCGGGTCGCGTGACCGGAGACTCGAGACCAGTCACCGCCAAGCGTCGACCGCTCATCGACACCGGTCGACCGGCGAGGCACTCGGTCAACCAGTGCGGTTGACGGACGGCGAGACCGACCACGCCGCGCGACGGCGCCGTGGGCTCGCCGTCGGGGACCAGCGACACGACGTCGATCCGGTAGAAAGCGTCGGGATCGAGATCGGGCATCCGCCAGTTGCGCGGAACGAGCGAGGCCCCGCTCTCGAGGCGCGCCCACGACAAGAGGGCCTCCGAGCGATCGCTCGCGTACACACCGCGCGCCACCACCTCGTCGTCGACGTCGAAACGCACGGCATCGCCGCGGTGCAGGAGATCGCGGAAACGCTTGTGAACACCGATGCCGTGCCGCAACACCTCCCGGTCGCGATCGGACAGGGCCGTCACGTCGGCCTCGATACCGAAGTGACCGAACATCGCGGTGGCCACGCGGAACTCCATCGACAAACGGCGACCGGTCTGGTGGGAGGGTGACGGCCCAACGTGGGCGCCGGTCACCTCGGCGGGAATCACCATGGAGGCACCGCGATTGATGCGCTGCCGATCGTGGGCGTCGTTGCAGTCGCTCGTCCACACGCGTTCGAACACCTCGAGCACCGAGTGATCGATGCGCCCACCTCCCGACGCACACGACTCGAATTCGACGCGGGGGTGTCGCGCCCGCAATTCGTCGACCAGTCGACGGAACGCCCGAGTCTGGGAGTGCGACGCCGCCTTTCCGTCGGCTCCCGAGGCCTGCACCAACCATCGGTTCATGTCCCACTTCACGTACGCGACGTCGTGGTCGCGCAGCAACCGGTCGATCGCGTGTCGGACGTGCTCGAAACAGTCGGGACGCGACAGGTCGAGCACCAACTGGCGTCGACCCATCACCGGTTCGTAGCCGGGCGTGGAGAGCACCCAGTCGGGATGGGTTCGAAACAGGTCGCTGTCGGGGTTCACCATCTCCGGTTCGATCCAGATGCCGAACTCCATGCCCCGTCCGACCACGGCGTCGATCAACGGAGCCAAACCGTCGGGGTAGCGATCGGTGGACACCTCCCAGTCGCCGAGCCCCGACGAATCGTCGCGTCGGGATCCGAACCATCCGTCGTCGAGCACGAAACGCTCGACGCCGAGATCCGCCGCGTCGGCAGCCAGCGCAATGAGACGGTCCGGCTCGTGACGGAAGTACACGGCCTCCCACGAGTTGAGATGGACCGGTCGCGACGAGAAGGTGCGCGGTCGACGACGACGGGCCTCTCGATGAAAGCCCCACGACGCCGGTGTGAAGCCGCGCGGCGAGAAAACGCCGATCACGTCGGGACTTCGGTGGCTCTCGCCCGGGTACACGCACATCTCTCCCGGATGGAACAACTCCCCCATCTGCACGTGCCGGCGATCGTCGAAGAGACGCTCGGCGTACACGTGGTGATCTCCGCTCCACGCGAGATGCAGGCCCCACACTCGACCCGACCATTCGTCGGCTCCGAGATCGCAGGCGAAGAGGTACGGCGGATTCTCGTGCGAGGTACGACCGAATCGCGACTCGGCGGTCCACGCGCCCACCGGCCACGGAATTCGTTGCGTGGAGAATTCGCCGCCCCACCGTCCGTGCATCGTGACCATTTCGTCGGCCGGGACCGGCAGAGTGACCGACAAGCCGTCGAGCATGTAGGGCGTGTCGCCGACGTTGACCACGGTGACGGCGACCGTCATCACCCCGTCCGGGGCGAGACGCACCTCGGAGTCGAGCCGAACACCGGCGATCCCGTCGAGAGCACTGGCCCGTAGAACTCCGTCGCTCACCGAATGCCCGGCCGACACGAAGCGCGGCGACCAGTGCGTGCCACCGCGTCGATGTCCCAGCAGTCCGGGTCGACCCGGGAAACCGTCCCCGTGGCACGGAACCAGAGTCACCGGAGCAACCACGTCGACGGTGCCGTAGGTGAGCGCCCGCTCCCCCCACGGACCGGCGTCGTCCAGAGCCCCGCCCCAGTGCAACACCGCGGGGACACCGGTGGTCACGTCGATCACCACGCTGCAGGCATCCGAGGCCGACGAACTGTCGGGAGATCCCGAACGGAGGTGAACGATTTCGGTCACCGGTTCTGACTATCGGCAACCGACACCACTCGTCAACCCGTCGACGGAGGTCGAACGGGAGCGGATCGCGTCCCACGCGCGATGGCGCAACGACGCGAACCACACCGGCAGAATGACGCGGTGACCGGAGCCGAGCCATCCCCGTCCGACGTGCGACGCGACCCGGTGCTCGGAACCGTCGTGCACGTGGTGGGTCATCGGCAAGGTCGACCCAACCTGCCCGGCGCCGACTGCCCCTTCTGCGTCGGAGGCCTCGAGGCTCCCGAGCACTACGACGTGCGCTGGTTCGTGAATCGGTGGCCGGCGATGACCGGCGATCGATGCGAGGTGGTGTTGTTCTCACCCGACCACGAGGCATCGCTCGCCACGCTCGGCGCCGACGGCATCGAGAAGGTGGTCCGGCTGTGGGCCGATCGGTCGGTCGCATTGGGAGGTCGTGCGGACGTCGCCTTCGTCCTGGTGTTCGAGAACCGAGGTGCGAGCGTCGGCGCCACCATCTCGCATCCCCACGGCCAGATCTACGCCTACGACCACGTGCCCGACCGTCCACGTCGTTTGTTCACCGGCGGATGGGAGCCCGAGTCCGGAGACAAGAGGTTGGTGGTCGCCACTCGACACTGGACCGCCCGCGTTCCGGTCGCCTCCGAATATCCGACGGCGGTGTCGATCGCCCCACTACGGCGAGTGGGGGATCTCCCGTCGCTCGGCGATGACGAGGTGCGGGATCTGGCCGGAATGCTCGCCGACGTCTTCGGTCGACTCGACCGGCTCTTCGGCGAACCACTCCCCTACATGTCGTGGATCAACCAACGCCCCTTCGACGGTTCGTTCCCCGACGCGTGGATGAGCGTCGACATCGTGTCGCCGTGGCGGCGCGCCGGCCTTCCCCGCTACATCGCGGCCGCCGAAGTCGGCGCCGGCGAGTACTTCAACCCGGTGGTTCCCGAGGAACTCGCGGAGCGACTGCGCGACTGCTGAGAACTCGGCGGACCTTTCAGGCGCGATAGGGCTCGAAACGCGGCGGACGTTTGTCGAGAAACGACTGCACGCCCTCCTGGAAGTCGGCCTTCTTCACCGAGTCGTTCATGAGGTGAATCGCCGCGGTGGTGGCGGTGTCGGCGTCGTTCAGCCAATCGCCGTACACCTGCTTCTTCATGGTGGCCCAACTGGACGGACAGCAGTTCTCGGCCAGGTCGACCGCGTACGCCATCACGTGCGGGATCAACTCGTCGCCGGGAACCACCCCGTTCACGAGTCCCATACGCTCGGCTTCCTCGGCCACGATCACCCGTCCGGACAACAAGAGATCGAGGGCTCGTGCTGTTCCGATCAGTCGGGGCAGAGCCCACGACGATCCGTACTCGGCGATCAGGCCGCGCCGACTGAAGGACGTCGTGAACTTCACACCCGCGGCCGCGAAACGCAGATCGCAGAAGAGGGTGAGCACGAATCCGACACCGGCCACCGCGCCGTTGATCGCGGCGATCACCGGCTTCGGGTACGACAGGAGATCGCTGAATCGACCGCCTCCGGTGGCCGGACCGGCACCTCCGGCGGGATTGGCCCGAATCTGATTCAGGGCGTCCATGTCGGCGCCGGGACAGAATCCACGACCGGCGCCGGTGATCACCACGACACGCACTCGGTCGTCGGTCCGCGCCTCGTCGAGGCGGGTGAAGAAGCGCGCCGACATGGCGGCACTCCAGGCGTTCATGCGATCGGGGTTGTTGAGCGTGATGACGCCGACCCCCGAGTCGTGAACGTCGAGCAGGACGAGATCGTGACCGGTGTCGCTCATGTGGACGACGGTACTTCGCCCGACCCGCGATCGGACGAGTCGCCATCGGCGGATCCGTCCGGCGAATCACCGGACCCGGACGACGCGACGCGATCCCGACGCAGATGATCGACGATCAGATAGATCGCTCCGCCCAACACGATGACGATGGCCATCCACTGGTTGAGCCGCAGTCCGCCGCCTTCCTTGGTGGCATCGATGCGCAGACCCTCGACCCAGAACCGCCCGACGCCGTAACCGACCAGATACACCGCCAGGAGTCGACCGGGATTGCGCCGAACGAACCGCCGGCCCAGCCACACCAGGAAGCCGGCGAGTGCGAGGTTCCACAAGGACTCGTACAGGAAGGTCGGATGAAAGAGGGTGCCCGGTTCGTAACCGGCGGCGATCACCTTTTCGCCGTCGATCTCGAGTCCCCATGGCAGATCCGTGGGTCGGCCGAACAACTCCTGATTGAACCAGTTGCCCCAGCGCCCGATCGATTGAGCGACCGCCAAGGCCGGCGCAACCGCCCACAGCATGGGCGACAACGCGAGTCCCCTGTTTCGCGCCACCAACACACCGACGATCACGCCGAGCAGGATTCCTCCCGGAATGCCGAGCCCACCCTTCCAGATCTTCACGATGTCGCCGGGAGAATCCGAGAAGCGATCCCACTCCGTCGCGACGTGATAGAGCCGGGCTCCGATCACACCGGCCGGAACCGCCCAGATGGCGACCGAACCGACGTCGTCGGCATCGCCGGCACCGATCGAGGCGAACCTCTTTCCCCAGAGGCGCACGCCGACGATCACCCCGATGGCGATCAGGAGTCCGTAGGCCCGCAACTCGAGCGGACCGATGGAAATCGAACTGCTGCCCGGACTCGGCAACGAACCGAGTAGCGAAACGGGCAGAACTCCAGCCAACGCCACGACGGTCAGGAAGCGGTGACCTTGGCGGCGAATGCCACGGCCGACTCGAAGATGAGTTCCTTGTCGTAATCCTGGGTCGCCACGTGATAGCTGCGATCGAGCAGGATGCGCTCGACGGGTCCACCCCATTGCGCGGCCAACTGGTCGCTCTGCATCGGATCCACCACGTGATCGTTCTTCGACGTGATCAACAGCAACGGCACGGTGCACGAGCCGTATTGCGGAACCATCGGCGTCACGCCGTCCTCCACCAGCGACACCAGTGCCGCGAGAGGCGTCTCGGGATAGGCCGTTTCCGAGGCATCGGGATCGGCGATGTCGGACCCGATTCCGGGGAACACCTCGGTGCCCTCGGCCAGAAGTCCCTTCACCATCTCGACCATCTCGGCCGCTTGCGGCTGGGCGGCCGGATTGATGCAGACGATTCCGGCCACCTCGGGGTGCCGCAACGCCGTCCAGAGGGTGAGTGAACCACCCATCGAGAGTCCGGCCACGACGACCTTGTCGACCCGGGCGGACAGGCGCTGATAGGCGGCCTCCACCTCGTCCGACCAGTGCGACCAACGCGTGGGCAGCATGTCGGTGACCGCCGTGCCGTGCCCCGGAAGTCGGGGCAGTTCGACGTGATGACCGGCCGTCGCCATGGCTTGGGCGACTCCCCTCATCGACGACGGGTTGCCGGTGAAGCCGTGGATGCACAGGGCACCGACGTTGCTGGTGCCGTGGTGGCTCCAAGCCTCGGCTCCCGGAATCACGGGGGAAAGGTCGATGTGCGAGGTCATGACGAAGTTCTAGCGCACCCGGACCGGTCGGAGGACGACGCGATCACGCGAAGGAAGGCCTCGACCACCGATGGGTCGAACCGAGTCCCCGACTCGGAACGGATGAAGTCCACCGCCTCGCTCGACGTCCACGCGGACTTGTAGGGGCGGTCGTGGGTGAGCGCGTCGTACACGTCGGCCACCGCGCAGAGACGACCCGAGATCGGTATCCCGTCTCCCGCACGGTTGTTCGGGTAGCCCGCTCCGTCCCATCGTTCGTGGTGGTTGAGCGCCACTTCCTCGGCCAGACGCAGCAACGGCGACGAACTGCCCGACAGGATTCGGGCTCCGACCGTCGTGTGGGTCTTCATGATCTCGAACTCGTCGTCGTCGAGCGGACCGGGCTTCAGGAGGATCGAATCGGGTATGGCCACCTTGCCGATGTCGTGCAGTCTGGCCGCCAAACGCAATCGATCCGTCCAGTCGTCGTCGAGACCCATCTCGCGCGCCACCGCCGCGCAGGTGTCGCCGACGCGCACCGTGTGCTCACCGGTTTCGGTGTCACGGAACTCGGCCAACACGGCCAGACGCTCGAGCACCTCCAATTGGGTCTGCTCGAGTTCGATGGTGCGACCGCGCACCATCGACTCGAGTTCGGTGGTCCGGAGACGAAGAATCTCCGACTGACGCCGGGCTTCCTCGGCCTCGTGCGCGATCTGCAACGTCTTGATCCTGATGTCGGTTCCCTCGTTGAAGATCCGCTGGTTCAGTTCGAAGCGTGCTTCGAGATGATGAACGGCGTCGGCGAATCGCTCGGCTCGCTTGTGCACCTCGGCGAGGAGACGATGGGCCTCGAGTTCGACCAGGGTGGCCCCGACCACCGCGGCCAGATCCCGGGCCTCCTCGAGGTGGCGCAAGGCCTCGTCGTCGCTTCCCGCCCGATACTCGACTCGTCCCCGGCTCAACTCGATCGTGGCGCGCACCGCGTCGTCGAAGGTCACCGACGAGGTCTCGAGAACGGTGAGTGCCGCGTCGAGCAACTCCCGGGCGCGCGCGAAGTCATCGGGGCGGGCGAAGGCCTCGCCCCTCCCACCGAGGACGTCGCCCAACGAGGCGAGAACCTCGGGGATGAATCCGGGGGCGTGAAGTCGACAGAGTTCGAGGGCGCGTTCCCCCGACTCGATGGCGAGATCGTGCTCGCCGCGCTCGGCTCGTAGCGACGCGACGTTGGCGAGAGTGATCGCATCGAAGTCGGGGCGACCGAATTCGCGATTCACCGTCATCGCCGCCTCGTAGGTGACGATCGCGCGTTCGGTGTCCCCCAATTCGTGGTGGATCGCCGCGATGGTGTTCAACATGTTGCCCTCGTCGATCCGATGTCCGGTCGTTCGATAGGTGTCGAGAGCCTGCAGACAGAACGAGAGCGCCTCGGAATGGTTGCCCGAGTTGGTGTGCACGAGACCGATGAGATGCGAGGTCCAGGCGATCACCAGCGGCACGTCGTGAACGACGGCGAAGTCGCGGGCCTCCACGGCGAGCGCGAAGGCGTCCCCGGGTTGTCCGTCGTAATGGGCGAGCGAAGCCAACCGATAGAGGGCCTCGGCCTCCGACGCTCGATCGGCACTGGCATGGGCCAGGACCCTGGCCTGTTGGACGAGGGTCCGGGCGCGCTCGGGTTCGGTCACCTCGTGCGAGCGAGCGAGGTCCAACAACATCCGCGCCGCTGTGGTCGTTTCGGTACGGGTCGTTCCGTGACGGCTCATTCCGGTGCTCGTTCCGGTGCTCGGAGTCGGGACGTGCGACTCGTCGATGCGGACCGCATCGGAGAGCGTCGTTCCGGGAACCGAACCGGGGTCGGAGTTCACGGGGAGTTCTCGGCCATTCGACCTCCCTCCTTGAGCGATTCGGTGTCGATTTCCGGAATCAACCCCCGGAACCCGGTCGGTTCGGCAACAATTCTCCTGTTCTGGCTGGTGGACCAGCAGGAACGGACCGGAGGGAGGACAGTGGCCGGGCGTACGAGATCGTTCGACCGCGAGGCTGCGTGGGCCTTCGTCCCGGTCGTCGCCGTGGTCCCGGTCTGGCTCGGGGCGATGACCGCGCTGTGGCTCGTGCCGAGTCGATGGTTGGGCTTCGGTTCGGCCTTCGCGTCGTTCGCCCTCGTCTACCTGACACTGGGCGTCAGCCTCTTCGTTCCCATCGTGCAACGGTGGGTGCTCACTCTCATGGTGGGTGCCCGCCGACCGCATCGCAACGAGGCCGATCGCATCCGACCGGCGTTCGACGAGGTCGTGCAGGCGATGCATCTGCGTCGGCATCGATTCGTGGTGGGAGTGATCGACAGTTCCGAGCCGAACGCGTTCGCGGTCGGTGGACACCTCGTGGTCGTGACCTCGTTCGCCGCCACGAACCTCGACCACGATCGACTCTGTGGAGTGTTGGCGCACGAGTTGTGTCACCACCTCGGCCTGCACACCGTCGCGCTCACGATCCATCAATGGCTCTTGTTGCCGGTGTCGCTGCTCGCCCGCCTCGGTCGCTACCTCGACAACGTGGCCCGTGCGGCGACCAACGCCTTCGCCGGTGACTCGAGACCCCTGCTGGTCGTCGGGCGCATCGTGTCGGGTCTGTTCACGATTCTCGGAACCGTTTTCGGCGCCGGGGTCGCGGCGAGCAACGTCATCGGCAACGCGGTCGGACGATCGGCCGAGTTCGCCGCCGATCGCCGTGTGGTGGCGGCCGGCTTCGGTCGCCAGCTGGCCGACGCCTTGCGCGTGACCCACGCGTCGTCCAGCCGACGACCCACGCACCGACGCGGGCGATTCGACCACCTGGTCGAGACCCACCCGCCGGCCCTGACCCGCATCACCCGGATCGAGGCCGCGTTACGAGCGCGCCGACGTCGACATCCGTCGACCGGACTCGACTGATCACCCCACTGATCATCAGCACGGTCGGCGGGCCCTCGTCGACCGGCTCCCACGAACCGATGTCCCCCGGTCGATCGGCTCCGCCCGAAATCGCGTCCTCGCATCTGCGAACATGAGGTCATGCGCGCGGGAGCAGTGGTCGGAGTCGTGGCCGTCGCCACCCTGGCCGGTGGCGTCTTCTTCGCCAGTGCGGACGAGCAACCGGCGTCGGCTCCGGTCACGGCCTCGCCCTCCTCCACGGTGGCCGTCACCACGACGGTGCCGGCCACCACCACCACCACGACCACCTCGACCACCACCACGACGGTGTACACCGGCCCTCCCACCCTCGCGCCCGGCGGCACGCTTCCGATCCCCGCTCCACCTCCCGATGAGGGCCACGTCGATCCCGACGTGCTGGTCGGAACGATCGAGATTCCCCGACTCATGCTCGCGATGGAGATGCACGAGGGCGTCACCAACCCCACCCTCGATCGAGGCATCGGATGGTGGCCGGGAACGGCCAAGCCCGGTCAACCGGGCAACGTGGTTCTCGGCGGCCACCGCACGAGCAAGAAGAAGCCGTTCCGCTACCTCGACCAGTTGCAGTCGGGTGACGAGATCATCTTCACGACGTCCGAAGGTCGGTTCGTGTATCTGGTCGACCGCACCGAGATCGTGTACCCGGACGCTCTGTGGATCGTCGATCAGACTCCCGATGCGACGGCGACCTTGTTCGCATGCCATCCCCCCGGTTCGGTGAAGCAGCGAATCGTGGTGTTCGCCAACTACGCGAGCAAGACGGAGGCGTGAAAGAGCGTTCGATCCGCGGATTGGTCGCCGGTCTTCTGATCGCGGCCTCGCTACCCCCGTGGGGGTGGTGGCCCCTCGCCTTCGTCGGTGTCGCGTTGTGGACCTCGCTCGAGGCATCCACGCGATCGACGAGGCGTCGATTCCTCATCGGGACCATGGCCGGAATCGGATGGTTCGTGCCCGGACTCGCGTGGATGTGGTTCCTCACGGCCCCCGGCTACGTGATCGCGGCGATGCTGTTCGCCGTCGCTCATGGTCTCGCCTCGGCCATCGGAGCGCGACGCAACGACGCCTGGACTTCGGTGCTCTCGCCGGCGGCCCACACCTTGGTCGAGGTGGCGCGCCTCGTCTTTCCTTTCGGCGGGGTCCCGCTGGCGACGCTCGGAATCGCGCAGGTCGCCGGACCATTGCACCGAATCGCCGCCATCGGGGGCGTGATCCTCCTCACGTGGATCACCTGGCAGATCGGCGCCCTCCTGTCACCCGTCGCCCGCCGATCGCTCAGGTCGACTGGTCGCGCGCGAGTCGTGGTGGCCGTCGTGGTTGCCGTGTGGCTGGTCGGTTTCGTTGCCCCGCGCGGCTCCGACCTCGGATCCTCCATTCGCATCGCCGCCGTGCAGGGTGGCGGACCACAGGGCACGCGCGCCATCGACACCGACGAGCGAGAAGTGGTCGAGCGTCATCTCGCTGCCACCCGCTCGATCGACGGGGACGATCGCCCCGACCTGGTGGTGTGGCCCGAGAACGTCATCGACGTCGCCGACTTCGCGACGAGCATCGAGATCGACGAGATCGCCTCCGAATCCGCCCGGCTCGACGCCCCTTTCTCGGTCGGAATCACCGAGGACGTCGACGCCGAGAGTTTCACCAACGCCCAGGTGATGGTCGACGCCGACGGAATCGTCGAGAGCCGTTACGACAAGGTGCGACGCGTTCCGTTCGGCGAGTACATGCCCCTGCGTTCGCTGCTGCGAACCATCGGCGCTCCGGTCGATCTGGTCCCCCGCGACGCCGTCGCCGGCACCGGCCCGGCGATCCTGGCCATCGACGACTCCTTGCAGGCCGCGGTGGTGATCTCGTGGGAGGTCTTCTTCGGCGGCCGGGCCCGCGAGGGAGTCCGCGAGGGTGGCGCGGTGCTCGTCAACCCCACGAACGGTTCCAGTTACACATGGACGATCCTCCAGTCCCAGCAGATCGCCTCGTCGCGGTTGCGGGCCATCGAAACCGGTCGTTGGGTCGTGCAGGTGGCTCCCACCGGCTTCTCGGCGTTCGTGTCGCCGTCGGGTCGGGTCTTCGACCGGACCGCGGTGAGCGAACAGTCGGTGATCATCCGCGACGTTCCGCTGCGGACGGGGTCCACCGTCTACACCGCACTCGGCGACCGTCCGTTCATCGCCGGATGTGTCGGCCTGGTGACCATCGGTCTCGTGTCGCGCCGGCGCGACTCCACTCGATCGCGAAGGGTCACTCGATCTCGACGACGAGAGTGACCGGACCGTCGTTCACGAGTTCGACCTTCATCTCGGTGCGAAAGCGTCCGGTCTCCACCGTCGCGCCGAGTCGTCGGAGTTCACCGACCACCGCCTCCACCAGTGGTTCGGCGATCTCCGGGCGGGCCGCGCGGATCCAACTGGGTCGCCGGCCCGAATCGGTGTCGCCGTACAGAGTGAACTGACTCACCACCAGTGCGGTCCGATGCGTGTCGGCCAGCGACAGATTCATCTCCCCCGCCGAATCGTCGAAGATGCGGAGGTTCCAGATCTTGTCGGCCATCCTCGACGCGGTGAGCGTGGTGTCGCCGTGGGTGATCCCGAGAAGAACCGTCAGCCCCGGTCCGATCGACCCCACCCGGGTGCGCACTCCGTCGACGATGGAGTCGACCTGCGCACGCTCGACTCGTTGCACGACGGCTCTCACGACACGATCGTGGCACACCGAGCGTGACACGCTCGTGGCATGGACGCGAACCCCGTCGAACTGAACGCGGGCCCGGCCAACACCTTGATCGACGTGGCGCACGGCGCCCGACTGGCCTCTCTGGTCGTCGCGCGAGACGAACTGCTGGTCGGCCATCTCGACTCGAACGGAATTCCGCGGCCCCGTTTCGAATGGGGCTCGTACCCGATGTCTCCGTTCGCCGGGAGAATTCGCTTCGGTCGCTTCGACTTCGGCGGACGACGCTTCGAGGTCGAACGTCGCATGGAACCCCATGCGATCCACGGAATGGTCGACGACGTCGAGTGGACGATCGTCGAGCGCGCCAACGACTCCCTGCGCGCACGCGTCGACGTCGACCACCGCTGGCCCTTCGCGTGTTCGGTCGAGCAATCCTTCGTTCTCCGTCCCGACCGACTGCGAATCGAGGGAACGCTCACCGCTCGCGAGCCGATGCCGGCCCAGATCGGTTGGCACCCGTGGTTCCGTCGACCCGCAGCGATCGACCTCGGCTTCGCGCAATGGCTGCCGCGCGACCACGACGGCCTTCCGATCGCCCAGCCGACGGCTGATCCGCCGTCGCTCGACTCGACGGTCGACGACTGCTTCCTGGGCACCGGAGAGCCGATCGTCGTGCGAGTCGGCACCACCCGACTCGAGCTGACGAGCGACTGCTCGCACTGGGTGGTGTACAACGGTGCCCCGCACGGGGTGTGCGTCGAGCCGCAATCCGGTCCGCCCAACGCGGTCGAAACCGGTCCGCTGGTGCTCGAGCCCGGTGAGAGCCTCCGGCGATGGTTCGAGATCGCCTGGCCGGGCAGCGAGGGGCCGAAGACTGGGCGATCGGACAACAAGAATTCGACTCCCTGACGGAATCCTGAGACACCGTGGCGACAGACGTCACGCGGTGTTCCGAAGTTTCGGGCAGACTTTCCGCCAGACGCGCCCGACTCGCGACTCTCTCCGGCGTGCGGGTGCCCGATCGACATGACCACCACGACCTCCGACGCCGACCTCGTACGCGCCCATCTGGATGGCGATCGTGGTGCTCTCGCGGCCATCTACGACCGCTACGCGGCGAGTCTGTACGACACCGCGGCGGCGATGCTGTCGGATCGACACGATGCCGCCGACATGGTGCAGGACGTCTTCTGCATCACCGCCGAACGACTCGGTCAGTTGCGCGATCCCGAGCGACTCAAGCCCTGGCTCTTCGCCGTGTTGCGCAACGAGGTGTACCGACGCACGAAGCGCCGCAAGCGATCGGTGCTCACCGACTTCCAGGACGAGAAGACACCTGAAGTGGTCGCCTCCGCCGACTCGCAGGGCGCCGACGACCGCATGGCCGCCGACGATCTGGCATCTCTCGTTCGTGCCGCAGCGGCCGGCCTCGACGAGCGCGACCAGTTGGTGCTCGAACTCTCGATTCGGCAAGGACTGAGTGGAGCCGATCTGGCCGACGCTCTCGGCGTGACTCCCGAGCAGAGTTACTCGCTCGTTCACCGGATGCGCGACCGGGTGGAGAAGAGCCTGGGTGCCCTCACGGTGGCGCGGGCCGGACGCCGGGACTGCTCCGAATTGGCCGACCTGCTCCGCGGTTGGAACGGCGAGATGACCGTTCTGATCCGCAAGCGCGTCAACCGGCACATCGAGGCGTGCGACACCTGTGAGCGCAGTCGCAAGACGCTCGCCCCGCTCACTCTCTTCGGTGCGGCCCCCGTTTTCGCGATGCCGTTCGGCTTGCGCGAGCGGGTGCTGGCCGCGACCGAGGGAATCGCACCGGCGTCCGGCTCCGCTTCCGGCGCCACTCTTCGCTCGCACCGCATTCGCTTCGCTCGCCACGACGGTTTCCCACGTCTGGCTCGGCTCGGTCGACACGCGGTGGCCTGGACCACCGGGGCCACGATCGCGTTGGTGGCCACCGGTTCACTGGTTCTCGTCTCTCAATCATCGAACGACTCGGGCGTCCGAGCACCGGCCGGAATCGAAGCCGTCTCCGACACGACCAACGACACGACCAACGACACGACCAACGACACGACCAACGACACGACCAACGACACGACCAACGACACGACCAACGACTCGGATCCGGGAGTCGACTCCTCCACGGACGGCACCGAGCCGAATACCGCTTCCACGATCGCGTCCGGGACGAACACGTCCGGAACGACCCCGTCCGGAACGACCCCGTCCGGAACGACCCCGTCCGGAACGACCGGCAGTGTCTCGGGATCCACGACCACGAGACCTCCCACATCGGCGGCCCCACCTCCGTCGCGTATTGGTGGCGTCGGCGCGGCACCCGCCACGACGGCGCCCGTGACGGCGGCACCGGTCACCTCCAGCACCCGTCCACCGTCGACGTCGGGATCGACCACGACGACGATCGCGACCGTCGGACGAACACCCTCGACCACCACGACCACGCGCCCTCCGAGCACGACCACCACCATTCCGACCGCGGCGCTGTCGATCGATGGAGGCGGCCTCACGTTCAGCGAGAAGGTCCTGGTGGGTTACGTCACGTTGAAGAACCCCTCGTCGACGACCTCCACCTGGTCCGTGAAGCAGATCGGCTTCTTCACGGTCTCCCCTGCGTCGGGCTCGTTGGCTCCGGGGGCGAGTTCCCGCGTGTCGATCACCTTCGATTGGGCCTCGGCATCGAAGTACGACTACTCGGCTCTCGCCAGCGGGACTTTCCCCGAGACCAGCCCGTTCACCCGAGAGTTCGTCTTCACCGGCAAGGCCGGGGCCACGTCGACCTCGGTCGTGGCGACTGCGTCCGGGCAGATGATCCGCCCGCCGCGAGTCTCGGGCACCTACTTCAACTATCAGGGCAAGCAGGGTGCACCATGCACCACGGGATTCGCCCGCATCATGACCGACGACGAGAGCGGCGTGGCGAGCGTGACCGGGTCGGTGACGATGAAGTTCGGCAACGGAACCAGCCGGACGGTCTCGGCCACGTTCGTCGATCAGGGACCCAAGGTCGGCTGGGTCGCGGCGTTCGACCTGGCAGCGGGGACCGTCGAGGTCTCGGCCACGGCCACGGTGGTCGACAAATTGGGCCTCTGGACTCCCCGAACCTGGTCAGCCAAAACCGCCACCACCTGCTGAAATCCCCCGCTCGGCGGTGACAAATGACCCGCCGGTAGCCTCGGCTTTCATGCCCGCGGCCTCTCCCCTCGACCCCGACGCGCCGCTGAAGCTCGCCTATCTCACCTACCGCGGCAAGCCCCATGTGGGCGGCCAGGGCGTCTACACCCGACACCTCACCAAGGCGCTCCTCGACCTGGGCCACACCGTCGAAGTCTTCGGCGGGCAGCCCTACCCGGTGCTCGACGACCGGGTGAAGCTCACCAAGTTGCCCAGTCTCGACCTGGTGAACGACCACTACCCGTTCCGGTTCCCGGCGATCTGGGAACTGAAGAAACGCGAGGACTTCCTGGAGTTGGGCTTGTTCCTCACCGGCACCTTCGGCGAACCAGCAGCGTTCAGCGCTCGCGTTCGTCGTCACCTGGCCGCCCGCACCGGCGAGTTCGACCTGGTTCACGACAATCAGTGCCTCGGCTACGGAATCCTCGGACTCGAGAAGTTGATCCCCACGATCGTGACGTTGCACCATCCGATCACCCGCGACCGCGCTCTCGAAATGGAGCACGCACCCAACTGGTGGAAGCGACTCGGTGTCAGTCGCTTCTACTCGTTCGTGAAGATGCAAGGCCGCGTCGCCAGCCGGATGCCGCGCATCGTGGTGGTCAGCGAGAACAGCATCAAGGACATCCACGACGACATGGGAGTGTCGTTCGACCGCATGCGTCTCGTTCCGGTCGGCGTCGATCCGGATTTGTTCCGCCCCATGCCGCACGTCACGAGGACGCCCGGGCGGCTCATCACCACGGCGTCGGCCGACGTCGCCCTGAAAGGGCTCTCGTACCTGCTGGAGGCGGTGGCCAAGTTGCGCACCGAGCGCGACGTCACCCTCACCATCATCGGCAAGCCCAAGCCGGGCAAGAGCATGGATCTCATCGAGAAGTTGGGGCTCGCTCCGCACATCCAGTTCGTATCGGGCGTCAGCGACGAGCGAATCGTCGAGCTCTACTCCGAATCCGACCTGGCGGTGGTTCCGTCGCTCTACGAGGGATTCAGTCTTCCCGCCATCGAAGCCATGTGCACCGGCATCTGCTTGGTGGCCACCGACGGCGGCGCTCTTCCCGAGGTCACCGGAACCGACGGCGACACCGTTCTGCAGTGCAAGGCCGGCGACGCCGAGGCGCTCGCGTCCACCATTCGCCGCGGTCTCGACGACGCCGAACTGCGCCGGAGAGTCGGCGAGCGGGGCCGCCAACGCGTCCTCGACCGCTGGACCTGGCGTCGTTGCGCCGAACTCACCGTCGAGCAGTACCGAGAGGTGCTGTCGATGCCGGCCAACATCGAGAAACTCCGACGCAACGGACGTCTCGGCTGATGCTCACCGTGCGCTTCGACCGGCTCGGCCTCGCGCCCGGCGATCTGGTGCTCGACGCCGGGTCCGGTTTCGGGCGCCACGCTTTCGAAGTGGCCCGACTCGGCGGACATGTCGTGGCCATGGACTGGGCCGACGACGAGGTTCGCGCGACTCGCGCCACGTTCGGAGCCATGATCGAAGCCGGTCAGATCCAGCCGAACAACTACGTGGGTGCCCTGCGCGGTGACGCCACTTGCCTGCCGTTCGCCGACGACACCTTCGATCGCGTGATGACGTCCGAGGTGCTCGAACACATCCAAAACGATGTCGGCGCGATCGCCGAACTCGTGCGGGTTCTGCGACCCGGCGGCACCTTCGCCTGCACCGTCCCCTCGTGGTGGCCCGAGAAGATCAACTGGATGCTCTCCGACGAGTACCACGCCCCGAAGTCGCAGGGTGGTCACGTCCGCATCTACAGCGAGACCGAACTGGTGGCCAAACTTCGCGCGGCCGGTCTCGACGTGCGCGGATCGCACCATGCCCACGCGTTGCACTCCCCCTACTGGTGGTTGCGATGCGCGGTGGGGCCCCGGCGCGACGATCACCGTTTGGTGAACGCCTACAAGCGTTTCCTCGAGTGGGACATCGTCAGGCAACCACGTTCCACCCGGGTCGCCGAGAAGGTGTTGTCGCCGATCCTCGGGAAGAGTCTCGTCGTGTACGCCGCCAAACCGGCTCGCTCGACCTCCAACATCCGACACGAGAGAGAACTGGTCGACGCATGAGTCGCATTCCGCACATCGAGGGAGTGCTCACCGCCGACGAGGTGGTGGCCACCGCGCGTTCGATCGCTCGTCTGCAGTTGCCCTCCGGCATGATCCCGTGGTTCCCGGGCGGACACTGCGACCCATGGAATCACGTCGAGACGGCGATGGCGCTCGACGTGGCCGGTCTCCATCGCGAGGCCGAGAACGCGTACGTGTGGCTGGCCGACACCCAACACTCCGACGGCTGGTGGTTCAACTATTACCTGCCGGGAGAGATCGTCGAGGAGCCCAAGCTCGACACCAATGTCTGCGCCTACGTCGCGGCCGGTGTGTGGCACCACTGGCTCTGCACCGACGACCGGGCATTCGTGCAGCGACTGTGGCCCACCGTGAAGAAGGCCCTCGACTGGGTCGTCTCGATGCGACGTCACGACGGAACCATCCTGTGGGCCCGCGAGGAGAACTCGAGTCCCTGGGACTACGCCCTGCTCACCGGTTCGTCCAGCATCTGGCACTCGCTCGAGTGCGGTGTTCGCCTCGGCGATCTCGTCGGACAACCACAGGTCGGGTGGGCCGAGGTGGCCGACCGTCTGCGCACCGTCATCAACGAGCAACCGGAGGCCTTCGAACCCAAGGAACGATGGGCGATGGACTGGTACTACCCGATTCTCACCAACGTGATGACGGGGCCGGCCGCCAAGGAACGCCTCGCCGAGGGTTGGAAGATCTTCGCGATGGAGGGTCGGGGAATTCGCTGCGTGAGCGACGAACCGTGGGTGACGGCCGCCGAGACGGCGGAATGCGCCCTCGCCCACGCCGCCATTGGCGATCTTGACACGGCCAGCGATCTCCTGCTGTGGACCCGCGCCCATCGCGACGCCGACGGCTCCTACTGGACCGGCGTGGTGTATCCGTCGCGGGAGCACTTCCCGGCCGGTGAGCGCACCGCCTACACGGCGGCCGCGGTGATCCTCGCCGCCGATGCCATCGCCTCGGCTTCGCCGGCGTGCGACATCTTCGTACCCTCTCTGGTCGTCGACTGAGCATCGTCGTGAGCGGTCGCTTCACTTCATCGTCCGACCGGGACGTGGCGGTTCTGGCGAACCACGCGATCACCCGTATCGGTGGCGTCGCTCCGGTCGCGCCCGACGCGTCGGATGTGCGGGTGGAGGTTCGCTCCCCCGTCTCGGGTCGCAC
>Ga0169931_10003353_pt1 | contig 25407 bp, 22 predicted proteins | sample Kivu_15m_20L_FD_129675 | JGI IMG/M metagenome (GOLD analysis project Ga0169931, IMG submission 129675) | Freshwater microbial communities from Lake Kivu, Western Province, Rwanda to study Microbial Dark Matter (Phase II) - Kivu_15m_20L... | ecosystem: Environmental > Aquatic > Freshwater > Lake...
CGTGTTGAGTCTCGGAGGAGGTGCGGTGATGACCCCGGGAACACCCGAGCTTCTCACCGGCGTTCCCGTTGTGTGGCTCGAAGTGGACCTGGGAGACGCGGTGTCGCGGGTGGGGATGAATGCCTCGCGCCCACTTCTGCTCGGGAATGTGCGCGGAACGTTGGCGGCGCTTCTGCGCGAACGTGCCCCGGTCTACGAGGCCCTGGCCACGGTGCGGATCCAAACAACCGGTAAGCCTCTGCGTGCCGTGGTCGATGACGTGTGCCGCGCGCTCTCGGACCGGGACGCAGCATGAGCACAACTGTGCAGGTGAGTGCGGAGCGGCCCTACGCCGTCGTCATCGGGCGTGATCTCCTCGCCGAGACCGTGCCGCTCACCGAGGGAGCCACCCGTGCCGGCTTGATTTTCCAGCCATCCGTCCAGGACGTGGCGCGTCGTGTGGGTGCCATCCTCGAGCGCGCCGGCATCGACGTCGTCCCCGTAGAGGTGCCCGATGCGGAGGGCTCCAAGACGGTCGAGGTCGCCGGGCGCTGCTGGTCCGCGCTCGGGAACGCCGGCTTTACGCGTAACGACGTCATCATCGGGATCGGCGGGGGCGCCGTCACCGATCTCGCGGGGTTCATCGCCGCAACCTGGCTCCGCGGGGTGCGGTGCATCCTCGTGCCAACGTCCGTACTGGCCATGGTCGATGCCGCCATCGGAGGCAAGACGGGGATCAACACTCGGGAGGGCAAGAACCTCGTCGGTGTGTTCTCCAACCCGGTGGGAGTGCTCTGCGATGTGTCGACGCTCGCCAATCTCCCGCCCGCGGAGATCGTCTCGGGGATGGCGGAAGTGGTCAAGGTTGGGCTGACCTCCGATGCGACCATCGTGGCGGATCTGCTCGATCGAACCGGAGAGGCATTGAACCCTGCGGGTGACCTGTTACCCGATCTCATCCGCCGCGCCGTCCAGGTGAAAGCCGATGTCGTGGGAGCGGATTTCCGCGAGGTGGGCGGAGCGGGCGGTGCGATCGGCAGGGAGGCGCTCAACTACGGGCACACCCTCGGGCATGCGATCGAGCACTGCGAGGACTACACGTGGCGACACGGAAACGCTGTTGCGGTAGGGATGATGTTTGCGGGCCACCTCGCCCACCTCGGGGGGCGGCTCGACGCGACGGGTATCGAGACCCACCGCGCGCTCCTGGATGCGGTGGGACTCCCGCGCACATACCGGCGTGATGCCTGGCCATCGTTGCTCGAGGCAATGTCACTCGACAAGAAGTCCCGCGGGGCCACCCTCAGGTTCGTCGTTCTCGACGGGCTGCAGAACCCCACGATCTGGCGGGCACCGGAGCAGGATCTGCTGGTCGCCGCCTACGACGCCATCAGCGCGTAGGCTCCGCGCATGGCGAAGGTCCTGGTCCTCAACGGACCCAACCTGAACAGGCTCGGCACCCGTGAACCCGATGTCTACGGCACCGGAAGCTATGACGAGTTGGGTGGGGCACTGGCCGCGCTCGCGTCGGAACTTGGCGTGGACATCGACGTGCGGCAGACAAATGATGAGTCGGAGATGGTGTCCTGGCTGCATGAGGCCGCCGACGGGAGCACCCCGGTGATCTTGAACCCGGCCGCGTTCACGCACTACTCCTATGCCCTCCGCGATGCCTGCGCCCTGCTCACCGCCCCGATGATCGAAGTGCACCTCTCGAACCCTCTTGCCCGCGAGGAATTCCGGCATACGTCGGTGGTCTCCGGTGTTGCGACGGGAACCATCTCGGGCCTGGGTTTCGACTCGTACCTCTTGGCCCTGCGCGCCATCGCCGCGCGGATGTAGGTCGTGGACCTCACCCACCGACGCGAGCGACTCCTCTCTGCCATCTCTCCGGGTTCCGCATATATCTCCACGGATCAGGTTGCGATCCGGTACCTGACCGGATTCACCGGTAGCAGTGCCACGCTCGCGCTTGCTCACTCCCTGATCATCTTCGTCACCGATGGTCGCTACCGCGACCAGGTTGTGCTCGAGTGTCCTGGCATCACACCGCTCATCGACCGGAACGGTCTTGCGAAGGCGACTGAGGAGTTGCTGCGCAGGGGAGTGCAGCAGGTGAGTGTCTCCCCGTCGACACCTTCCTCACACGTCGAGCAGCTGCGTGCATCCTTCACCGAGGTTGAGGTGTGTACCGATGATCCGGTCGTCGCCCTGCGCCGGGTGAAGGACTCCGATGAGCGTGCCGCACTGCGCGAGGCATGTGCGATCACCGCCGGATCCCTCATGGAGGTAGCGCGACACATCCGGGCGGGAGATCGAGAGATCGACATAGCTCGACGCCTCGAGGCCGAGTTCGGTCGACGGGGCGCCGAGGATCGATCGTTTCCGACCATCGTCGCGACGGGAGCCCATTCGGCCATCCCCCATCACCGCCCCACCTCGACCGCGCTCGCGCCCGGGGATCTACTCGTGATCGATTGCGGCGCCCGCGTTCGGGGATACCACGCGGACATGACCCGCACGTTCATCGTCGGTGAGGATCCTGCCGAGTGGCAGCGTGAGATCCATGCAGTTGTATCGGAAGCCGCGGCTCGAGGCCGCGACTCGGTGCGACCGGACGTGCGTTGCGCGGATGTGGACGCTGCTGCACGTGACGTGATCAGTGCGTACGGATACGCGGAGGCATTCACCCATGGCACCGGACACGCGGTGGGATTGGCGATCCATGAGGCCCCAATGCTCAGCGCCGAGTCGCTGGGTACCCTTGCCGCCGGCATGGCGGTCACCGTCGAACCGGGGGTCTATCTCCCTGGACGCGGTGGTGTTCGAATCGAGGACACCCTCGAGGTCACTCCCGAAGGGAACGCCGTGCTGACCGAGGCGCCCCGCGACCTCATGCGCGTGGGCTAGGGAACGACGACCGGGAGAGTCGATGGCGACAACGAACGACCTGAAGAACGGCATGGTGCTGAAGATCGACGGCCAGTTGTGGGCCGTGGTGGAGTTCCAGCACGTCAAGCCGGGCAAGGGCGGGGCGTTCGTGCGCTCCAAGCTCAAGAACGTCCTCTCCGGCAAGGTTGTCGATCGCACCTTCAATGCGGGCGTCAAGGTCGAGACGGCCACGGTGGATCGCCGTGACATGCAGTACCTCTACAAGGACGGTGATGACTGGATCTTCATGGACACCACGTCCTACGACCAGGTGTCGGTCCCCTCGGCGGTGGTGGGGGACAGCTCGGATTACCTCCTGGAAAACCAGGTGGCGCAGATCTCGATGCACGAGGGTTCCCCGATCATCGTGGAACTGCCCGCGTCGGTCGAGTTGATCATCACCTATACCGAGCCGGGCCTTCAGGGCGACCGGTCTACCGGTGGCACGAAGCCGGCCACGCTCGAAACGGGCGCGGAGATCCAGGTGCCGCTCTTCATCGAACCGAACACCAAGGTCAAGGTGGACACGCGCGACGGTTCCTATCTGGGCCGCGTCAACGACTAGTGTCCGCGCGATCCAAGGCCCGTAAGCGGGCCCTCGATGTCCTCTTCGAGGCGGACAGTAAGGGCGTCCCGATTCCGAGCGTCCTCGCCGAACATGTCCGGCGCCGTCGGGATGAGGGCTCACCGGACTTGAACGAGTACACGGTCGCCCTGGTCGAGGGTGTGTCAAGCAATCAAGCCACCATCGACGACCGAATCGAGAATTCGGCCGAGGGGTGGTCGCTCGACCGGATGCCGGACGTTGATCGGGCGATCGCCCGCGTTGCCGCGTACGAGATCCTCTTCGTGGAAGACGTGCCCGATGCGGTGGCAATCTCCGAGGCGGTCGACCTCGCCACCGACCTTTCGACCGCCGAATCTCCAAGGTTCATCGCGGGTCTGCTGCATGCGATCTCCGCGGAAGAGAGCGGCAACGCAGTCTCCTCCGAATAGTCTTCCCCCATGTGGGCATCGACAGCGCTTCGCTCCATCATTGGCCTATCGGTGTGTGCCCTGGTCGCGACGGGAGCCTCAGCATCGAACGCAGATCCGCGATCATCCGTGGCAGTCCCACCGCAGATTGCTGCGAACCCGAGTACCGAGATCACCTTTTTCATGGGCTTGCCGTACGACGCGAAGGGACTCGAGCGGCAGGCGCGAGCGGCGAGCGATCCTCGGTCCGCCACCTTCCGCCACTATCTCACCGTGTCCGAGGCTGCTGAGCGATTCGGCGCCACCGACGAAGCAATCACCAGGCTCGAAGGCGCAGCGCGGGCGCTGGGACTCACGTCCGTGCCTGATCCCACCCGGTTGTTTGCGCGCGTAACAGGAACCGTGGCCGCATGGGAGAAGGCCATGGGTCAGTCGATTCAGTATTCGACCGCGGCGACGAATGTGATGCTGGGTCAGCAGCCGAATGACTCGTACGTTTTCAGTCCGATCCAGCAGCTGGTCACCATTGCGGGTATCCCGCTGCCGAACCCGCAGACGTACACGTCTCAGGCCAGTTACAGCGCGCCGCCGCGAGCGTTGGCGCCAGCGATCACCTGGTTTCTCCCCACCTTCCAGCGTTACGTTCCCGCTGCGGACACGCCACCATCGCCGGCGAGCGCGGGGGCGCGATCCCAAGTTCTGATCTACCCGGGGTCCGGTAACTCGCCGGTGCCCCGCAACACTGGAACTCCGGTGGGAGTGTCCTGCGTGGCGAACGGGTCCACTCCAGTGTCATTCCTGGGCGCGGCGCCAGCCAACCAAGGCCTCTTCTTCACCCCCGATCAAGTGGCGCGGGCCTATGAACTTCCTCGACTGCAGGCGCGGTATGGGGCCCGTGCATCCGGGGATGTCGCCATCCTGAGCCTCGGCGGGGGTTTCTTGCAGTCCGATCTGCAGAATGCTGCGAATTGCTTTGGCCACACCGCTCCTGACGTGCTGATCCGGCTCGGTACAGGTGTCGGCCAGAAGTTCGTCAATGTGAACGGCGAGACTTCGCTCGACCTTCAGACGATCTCCTGGGTTCTGAAGAAGGCCGATCGGGTCCGACTAGTGCAGGTCACCAATAGCGCTACCTCCTACTTCGACGCGTATTCGCTCCTACTAGCCGACCCACTGGGTCCTCCGACATCCGCGTCCCTGTCCTACGGGGAGTGTGAATACGCCGCCGTCCCGCAACCGGGCTGGCGGACCCAGGAGGCGTTGTTCCAACTGGCAGCGGTAGTGGGGACGTCTCTGTTCGTGGCAGCGGGTGATAACGGGAGCTCGACCTGCCAGGTCCAGGCGGTTGCAGCGGTGGTTTCGCTGGCCGACACCCTCGTCCAGCAATTCGGCGACCTGCCCAGCGTCGTCGACGACTACCTTGAAGATCTCGCCGATCAAGCCACCCCCGAGGCTGCCCAGGCCGACCCGACTATCGGCTACCCGGCGAGTTCTCCATGGGTGACTGCAGTGGGGGGAACACAGTTGGTCCTGGGCGAGGACAATGAGATCGTTCGTGAGTCGGTGTGGAACGACCTCCCCTACTTGCCGACCTCACTCGTCAACCTCGTGGGCACGGGTGGAACCAGTTCGATTTTCGCAGCGCCCTGGTATCAGTCCCCACTCACCCGCCGGAATATGCGCACCGTTCCGGATATAAGCGCGCTGGCGGCGGTGTCACCCGGTATGGCGATCTTCGTCAACGGCAAACTTCAGACCACTGGCGGCACCAGCGAAGCGTCGCCGCTGACCGCTGCCGGAAGTGCACTCGTATCGCAGGCTTTGGAGAACGAGGGAGCGGCGCCGCTCGGGTTCCTCAATCCTTGGTTGTACGAGACTGCGAAAGCTCACCCTCGCCTTGTCACGGACGTCGTCGTCGGGAGTACGCAGTACCCGGTGCAGTACGCCCAGGGCTCCGTCAACACGCCGGCATGCTGTCAGGCCGGACGCGGGTACGACTCAGCCAGCGGATTCGGCTCCCTGCGCTACGAGGAATTCCTTGCCCGCGCTCTGCGCTGAGTGCCCCGGGTGGGATTCGAACCCACACTGGACGGTGTTTGAGACCGCTTCCTCTGCCGGTTGGGATACCGGGGCGCTGCGCCAAGGGTAGCCAGATCACCGCGTAGCGTTGCGGCGTGGAGACCAGTGCGGTGCGGATCGTCGTCGTCGAGGACGAGTCGATCATCCGGATGGACCTGGTCGAGACCCTTCGCGAACTCGGGTACCTGGTCGTCGGCGAAGCGGGGGATGGCGCCGCCGGGATCGAGGTTGTGCGCGCGACCAACCCGGACCTGGTCTTCATGGACGTGAACATGCCCGTGATGGACGGCATCACCGCGACCCGCGCGATCGTGGGGGAGGACCTCGCCGCGGTCGTGATGGTCACGGCCTATGCGCAACGGTCGGTCGTGGACGAGGCAGTGGCGGCCGGAGCCGCCGGGTACATCGTCAAGCCATTCAGCAGCTCGGATCTCGCGCCCGCGATCGAGGTGGCTGTGGCGCAGCGACTTCAGCTGCGGGCGCTGCGGGGGCAGGTCGCGTCACTGGCCGGGCGGGCCCAGTCCCGGTCCCTGGTGGAGCAGGCGGTCGCCGTCCTGGGGGAGTCCCAGGGCCTCGGCGAGCCCGAGGCGTACGCGCTCCTGAGGCGGGCGGCCATGGATCAGCGCGTCACCCTGCCCGAGGCCGCCGCCCTGATCCTGGAGCGGATTCAGGGGGGAATATCACAAAAGGGTCACGAATAGGACCCGAACCCCGCACCAGATTTCGCCCCCTCACGAGGGTGGCCGTAGGCTGACGGGACTGCGACGGCACTCGTCGTCGTTTCGTATGTCCAAGGAGAATGCATGAAGCGCACTATGGTCATCAAGGCCGTGGCCGTGCTCGGCGTTGCCTCCCTCGCCCTCGCTGCGTGCAGCAGCGGTGACGAGGCTGCCACTGAGGAGACCGCAGCTGCGGATACCACGGAGGAAGCGGCACCCGCTGAGGAGACTGCCACTGCAGAGGAGACCGCAGCTGAGGAGGCGTGTGCAAACACGACCCTCGTTGTCGGCTCGCTGCTGCCCGCCACGGGCGACCTTGCCTTCCTCGGCCCACCGGAGTTCGCCGGTGTCGAGAAGGCAATCGCAGAGATCGACGCCGCAGGCGGCGTTCTCGGCCAGCCCGTCACCTACATCGAGGGCGACTCGGGTGACACCAGCACTGACATCGCTTCGCAGACCGTCGACTCGCACCTCTCGCAGGGTGTGCAGGCGATCATCGGCGCGGCGTCGTCGGGCGTGTCCCTGACCGTCATCGACAAGATCACGTCCAATGGCGTGGTTCAGATCTCACCGGCGAACACCTCGCCGGCGCTGACCACCTACCCGGACAATGGTCTCTACTTCCGCGTTGCTCCGTCGGACGTGCTCCAGGGCGCTGTCCTCGCGAACACCGCTATTGACAAGGGCATCACCAAGCTCGCTGTCATTGCCCGCCAGGATCCCTACGGTGAGGGTCTCAAGGACGCCACCGTCAAGGACTTCGAGGCGGCTGGTGGCACCGTGACGTTCAACGAGGTCTACGACCCGGCAGCCACCTCCTTCGAGGCTGAGGTTGCGGCGGTCAAGGCCAGTGGTCCGGAAGCTGTTGCCGTGATCGGCTTCGAGGAGACAGTCAAGCTGCTCCAGGAGATGATCAAGCAGGGCGTCGGCCCGAAGGACGTTCCGCTCTTCCTCGTGGATGGCAACATCTCCACGACGGCATACGCGGACTTCCCGAAGAACACCATGAAGGGTGTCATCGCGACGGTTCCGTCCGGTGAGGCCGATCTCACGGCGTTCAACGAGTCGCTGCTCGAGGTTGATCCCGAGCTGACCGACTTCGCCTACGGCGCACAGTCCTACGACGCAACCATGCTCGTGGCTCTGGCCGCCCAGGCTGCTGGTTGCGCCGACGGCGCTTCCATCGCCGAGTTCCTGCCGCAGGTCGCCGGCAACGGTGGAGAGCAGTGCTCCACCTGGGCCGACTGCGTTGCGCTGCTGGATGCCGGAACCGATATCGATTTCCAGGGTGTAACCGGCCCGGTCGATTTCAACGAGTTCGGCGATCCCGCAGAGGGAACGATCTCGATCAACGAGTACGCCAGCAACACGGAGTTCGCGGAGATCGGCAAGGTCACGGCAGTGGTGCCGCTGCCGTAAGGCAGGCACCGGCCATGGGGCCCTGGCTTCCTTCGGGAGGCCAGGGCCTCAACCTTTGGGGGGACTCAGGCGCGGGCGAGCGTGCCGAGATAGAGCTCGATCACCTTCGGGTCGTTCGCCAGGGAGCGCCCGGTGCCGGTATAGGCATTGCGACCCTGGTCGAGGACGTAGCCGCGATCGACGATCTGCAGGCAGCGGCGGGCGTTCTGCTCGACGATGATCACGGTCACGCCGGTGGCATTGATGCCCTTGACGCGCACGAACACTTCATCCTGCAGCGCAGGGGACAGGCCGGCCGACGGTTCATCGAGAAGCAGCACGGACGGTTCCATCATGAGCGCGCGACCCATCGCGACCATCTGGCGTTCGCCTCCCGAGAGCGAACCAGCACGTTGCTTGCGGCGCTGTCCGAGGGTCGGGAAGAGGTCTGCAACCTTGGCAAAGCGCTCGGTGAACTTCTTGGGTTCCTGGAAGGCACCCATCTGCAGGTTCTCTTCGATGGTGAGCGATGGGAAGACGTTGTTGTTCTGCGGCACGAAGCCCACCCCGCGACGCACGAGTTGGTCGGCGCGCAGGTTGGTGATGTCCTCGTCGCGCAGAAGCACGCTTCCCTCGTTGACGCGCACCAGGCCGAAGAGGGCCTTGAGCAGGGTCGACTTGCCGGCACCGTTGGGGCCGATGATGCCGACGAGTTCACCGTCTTTGGCGTAGAGGTCGCATCCGTTGAGGATGTTGACTCCGGGGAAGTAGCCAGCAACCACACGGTCGGCGCGGACCAAGGCTCCGACGGACTCGGAGGCGTGGATTTGTTCGAGCGTGGCGGCATGCGGCGAGGCATTTTGGCTGGCGTCGAGGTCGATCTCCCGCTCGAACTCGCGGGGGTCGTCAGGGCTCCCCGGCGCGGGAAGGTCACTGGGCTCGGTGTAGTTCATGCCGATCCTCCCGGGCTCTCGGTCAACGCTTCACCGGTGGACGTGAGCTGCTTGTCATGATGCGCGCCGAGGTAGGCGTCGATCACACCCTGATCCTTCATCACGGAGTCCGGGGGACCCTCGGCGATGATCTGGCCTTGGGCCATGACGATGACCCAGTCACTGATGTCGTGGACCATGTCCATGTCGTGCTCGACGAAGAGGACCGTGGTGCCCTCCTCGCGAATCGCCTTGATGTGCTGCAACAGACTCTGCGTCAGCGCGGGATTCACGCCAGCCATCGGCTCATCGAGCATGACCAACTCGGGTCCGGACATGAGTGCCCGTGCCATCTCGAGCAACTTGCGCTGACCGCCGGACAGTGAACCGGCGAAGTCCCCGGCCTTCTCAGCGAGATTGAACCGGGCGAGCAACGCCTCGGCGCGCGCACGGTTCGTGGACTCCTGCCCCTTCCAGAGGGGAGCGATGAAGGAGGACAGGAAACGCTCGCCGATCTGTCCCTTGGCGCCGAGCAGCATGTTGTCCATCACGGTCATGCGCGAGAGGGCTTTGGTCAACTGGAAGGTGCGCACCATGCCCATGCGGGCGAGCTTGAAAGGGGCCGTGCCAGCGACCTGGCGGGTATTGAAGGTCCACGCGCCTGTGTTCGGCGCATCGAAACCGGTGAGCAGGTTGAAGAATGTGGTCTTGCCCGCGCCGTTGGGGCCGATCAGAGCCGTGATCGAACCGCGTTGGATTTGCACGTGCTCGACGTCGACGGCCACGAGCCCGCCGAACTGCCGCTTCACGTTGTCGGCGATGAGGATGGGATCGGGCTTGGCCGCGCCGGGGCGACGTTCGACGGATGCGAGGACGGCCTGGGTCGCACGCGCCTGGGGGCCGAGCTCCTCGGTGTGGTCAGCGGGCATCGAGGGCCAACTCCTTCTTGTCGCCGAAGATCCCCTGCGGTCGGAAGATCATCAGCATCATCAGGCCGAGTCCCATGAGGATGAAGCGGATCGCACCAACATCGGTGGGCTTGAGGAAGTCGATCCAACCCGCCTGGATGGCCTGGCCGAGGAATTCACCGATCCCCGCGAGCAGGAACCAGAAGATGATCGTGCCGGCGATCGGTCCCAGGATCCGGGCAGCTCCGCCAAGCAACAGGATCGTGTAGACGAAGAAGGTGAAGTCCGGGACGAAGGTGTCGGGCTGCACGGATTGTTTCGCGACCGCCCAGAGGATTCCGCCGAAGGCCATGATGATGCCGCCGACTACGAGGGATTGCATCTTGTAGGCGAACGTGTTCTTGCCGAGTGAGATGACCGCGTCCTCGTCCTCGCGGATACCCTTGACCACACGCCCCCACGGGCTGCGCACCAGGAGCAGCATCAGGACCGAGAACAGGGCGATGAGGCCCCACCCGACGATCACGACCCAGAGGTCCTGACGGGTCCAGGTCAGGACGGGGAGGGATTCGAAGTCCGCCGGGAGCGGGTTGAGGTCGTGGAACTGCTGGCCGATCTTGCCGTTGAGCCCCTGGGTTCCACCGAGATAGTCCGGGAGGACGGTGCGCACCGTCAGGCGCAGGAGTTCGCTGGCTGCGATGGTTACGATGGCCAGATAGTCGGCACGCAATCGCAGTGTGGGAATACCCAGGAGCAGCGAGAGAAGGACCGCGACGCCCATCGCGACCGGGATCGCCAGCCAGAGGCTGAGTTCGAACGTGAGGACGATGACACCGATGGCGTACGCGCCCGAGGCGACGAACGCAACCACGCCGAAGTTCAGTAGCCCCGTGTAGCCGAACTGCAGGTTCAGGCCAATGGCGGCGAGACAGTAGATGATCGCGGTGATTCCCAGGGCCTGCGTGAGTGTCTGGGAGAAGACGAATGCCCAATCCATAGGTCAGCCCACCCGTTCTCGTCGGCCGAGGAGACCCTGCGGGCGCACCAGCAGGATCAGGATCATCAGGAACAGCGCCCCGACGGTCTTCATCTCCGGTGGGATGACCAGGGTGGTGAGCTGGATGAAGACCCCGACCACGAGGGCTCCGACCAGGGCCCCGTAGACGGTGCCGAGCCCGCCGAGAATCACTGCCGCGAACAGGACGAGCAGGATGCGCTGCCCCATGTTCCAGATCGAATTCTGGGTCATGCCGAGATAGATGCCGGCGTACGCAGCCAACCCTGCGGCCACCGTCCACACCACGGCGATCACCCGCTCGACGTCGATACCGGTGGCGGACGCCAGGGCAGGGTTGTCCGAGACGGCCCTGGTGGCCTTTCCGATGCGTGAGCGTTGGACCCAGATCACAGTCGCGGCAAGGAGTACCACCGCGATGGCGGCGAGGACCAACTGCTTGGGCGTGGTCGAGAACGGACCGATGTTTATGCCCGCCTGACCGGCGTACTGCTCGAACGTCTTCGGACCACTCCCGAAGAAGAGGGACACGGTGTACCGGAGCACGATCGCCAAGCCGATCGACACGATCATCGCGGCGATCAGACCAGTCTTGCGCTTGCGCAGGGGCTTCCACAGCACCTTGTTCTGTCCCCAACCGAACACGACCGCGCAGACGATGACCGAGAGTGGGGCGGCGATGACGATGTGCAGGCCGGCCGTGTTGAAGAGCAGGGCGACGAAGGCACCCAGAGTGATCAGCTCACCGTGGGCGAAGTTGGTCAGGCCGGTGGTGCCGAAGACGAGATTGAGCCCGAGGGCCCCCAGGGCGATCAGGATGCCGAGCATGATGCCGTCGGCGAGGAGTTGGACCACCTGCTGGCCTGTGACGCCGGAGTCGGAGCCGGAGGAGGTACCGGACTCCGCTGTGCCGCCGCCCTCGCCCGATACGAGTGGTACCAGCAACTTCTTCTCGCCCCCCAGGATGAGGAGTTCCCGCGAGGCGTCCTCGGGCTTCGCGAGGCTGATCCCCGCGGGGAGCGTGGTGACGTCGATCTCGATGGCGTAGGTGCCACCCTCGGGGATCTCGACGCGGAAATTGCCCTGTGCGTCGGAGGTGGCGCTCCCGCTGAAGCCCGCCTCATTGGACACGGTGATCGCGACGCCGGTCACGGGAGAGCCGTCGGGGCCGGTCAGGGTGCCGATGACAGCGTCACCGGCGGCGGAGGCCGGTGCCATCGCTGCGACCCCGAAGAGGGCGACGACAGCGACGAGCAGCATCCCGATACGGGATGCGATCCGACGCTGCACGATGCCTCCGGGTGTCAGGAGTTGAAGCACCCTACCCAGACCCGGGGCCCACACGTGCCCGATTACCCCTAAATCGGGCACGGTCACTTCCCTTCCGAGCCCTCCTGACGGGTGCGCAGCAGGCAGGTCAGTCGTGCCGTGCATACCGGGCGACCCTCGTCGTCGACGATCCGGATGTCATAGGACGCCACCGTGCGACCCTCGTGGAGCGGGGTCGCGGTGCCATGGACCGATCCATCCCGCGCGGCGCGATGGTGGGTGCAGTTCAAATCGACTCCGACGACCAGGGTGCCCCATCCAGCGTGGATACCGGCGGCGATGGAGCCGAGGGACTCGGCGAGGACCGCGCTGGCCCCGCCGTGGAGAAGACCGAAGGGTTGCGTGTTCCCGGCCACCGGGATGGTGCCGCGCACACAGCCGGGGCGGGCCTCCGTGATCGTCATCCCCATGCGCTCCCCGAGGTCGCCGAGACCGAAGGCCTGCACCACCGCGAGGAGATCGTCGCCCTTCTCGTCCATGGCCTGCACCCTAGGGCCGGACTCCGTCCGCGCATACGATGCCGTGGTGTCCGAGCGGCGGTTACTCCTCATCGATGGGCACTCGATGGCGTATCGCGCATTCTTCGCGCTTCCGGTCGAGAACTTCTCGACCACAACAGGACAGCCGACGAATGCAGTGTTCGGCTTCACCTCGATGGTGATCAACATGCTCAAGGACGCTGCTCCCACGCACGTGGCCGTGGCCTTCGATGTCAGTCGGAAGTCCTTCCGGACGGATCGGTTTCCGGACTACAAGGGCACGCGCAGCGCCACGCCGCCCGAGTTCAAGGGGCAGGTCGAGCTGATCGACGAGGTCCTGGACGCATTGGGAATCGCCACGTACCGCGCGGAGGGATACGAGGCCGACGACATCATCGCGACATTGACCGCCCAAGCGCTCGACGAAGGATTCACCGTCGAGATCGTCACGGGTGATCGCGACTCGTTCCAACTCGTGAGTGATCGCGTCACAGTTCTCTACCCCCGCAAGGGTGTCTCAGACCTTGCGCGGATGACGCCGGACTCGGTGGAGGAGAAGTACGGGCTCCTGCCCGAGCAATACCCGGACTTCGCGGCACTGCGTGGGGATCCCAGTGACAACCTCCCGGGTATCGCGGGAGTGGGGGAGAAGACCGCGGTCAAGTGGTTGACCACCTATGGGAGTTTGGCCTCCCTTATCGACCATGCCGACGACATCGGCGGCAAGGTGGGCGAGTCCCTCCGGGCTTCCGTCGGCCAAGTGCTGCTGAACCGGGAACTCACCCAGTTGCTGACGGATGTCCCGTTGCCGAGTGGACCCGACTCCTGCTCATGGGCCGGGTGGGATTCGGGATCGGTCGACGCGATCTTCTCCGCCCTGCAATTCACGGCGCTGCGGGATCGGCTGACGAAGTTGCCCCGCACGGGGCAGGCGACGGTCCCCGCCGCCGAGGCACCGGCCGTTGACATCGACGTCGCGCATGTGTCCGGGAAGGGATTTGTCCACGGATGCGGTGAAAGCGTGGCCATCGTGGCGACGAGCGACCTCTCCCGGGCCGCGGCATTTAGTGCTGCCCGCTCGATCGTGACCGACGATGTCCGCTCGATCGAGTCCGTTCTGTCATCGATCGACATCACGAAGACCATGCACGATGCGAAGGCGTGCGCCCGGGTGCTGCTTGCTCATGGGTCGGAACTGCTGGGTCTCGGTTTCGACACGGCGCTCGCGGCCTACCTGGTGATGCCGGGCCAGCGTTCGTATGCCCTTCCGGATGTGGAGCAACGTGTCCTCGGTCGCGTCCGGGGGGAACTCGGTGGCGAGGGGCAGTTGGACCTGCTGGGCGGTGGCGACGCTGATGACCAGGTGCTGGGTGCGGATGCCGCCGCGGTGGCGGACCTCGAGTCGAGTCTTTGCCCACGTCTGGCGGAGGACGGTCTGCTGTCACTCCTGGTCGATGTGGAACAGCCGGTTGCGTTGGTGCTGGCGCAGATGGAACACACGGGCATATGTGTGGATCGCCCGGGCCTCGAGGCGCTGTCACGTGCGTTCGGTGATGCGATGCGCGCGTGTGAGTCCAGTGCGGAGAAGATCGTCGGGCGCCCGTTCAATATGGGTTCTCCGAAGCAACTCCAGGAGATCCTCTTCGGCGAGAGAGGTCTGCCGAGGACGAAGAAGATCAAGACGGGCTACACCACCGATGCCGAAGCCCTCCAGGGCCTATACGAACAGACCGAGGACCCGCTGCTTGCGGAGATCTTGGCCTGGCGTGACCGCAGCAAGTTGCGCCAGACCGTGGATGGGCTCATCCCGCTCATCGCATCGGATGGACGGATCCACACGACCTTCCACCAGACCGTGGCGGCGACCGGGCGGCTGTCCAGCAGCGATCCCAACCTGCAGAACATCCCGGTGCGGACGGATGCAGGCCGCAGCATTCGGCGTTGCTTCGTCGTCGGCGAGGGATTCGAATCTCTGATGACGGCCGACTACAGCCAGATCGAGCTGCGGATCATGGCGCACGTCTCCGAGGACGCGGGACTGATCACGGCCTTTCAGTCGGGCGAGGATCTCCACACGACTGTCGCCAGTGCCGTCTTCGGTGTCGCCCCCACGGCCGTGGATGCAGAGATGCGGCGCAAGATCAAGGCCATGAGTTACGGCCTCGCTTATGGCCTGTCGCCATTCGGCCTCTCACAGCAGTTGCGGATCACTCCGGCCGAGGCGCAACAGTTGATGGATGAGTACTTCCAGCGGTTCGGTGGCATCCGTGATTACCTCGCCGGGGTAGTCGACACCGCACGAGCGAGCGGCTTCACCGAGACGATGTTCGGTAGACGGCGCTATTTACCGGATCTGCAACACGACAATCGACAGCGTCGTGAGATGGCGGAGCGGATGGCACTGAACGCACCGATTCAGGGGACTGCTGCGGACATCGTGAAGATCGCCATGCTAGGTGTGGCCGACGCACTCGCCACTGCGAATCTGGCGTCCCGACTCCTCCTGCAGGTCCACGACGAACTCGTCGTCGAGGTGGCCCCGGGCGAGGCCGCGGAGGTCGAGGGGATCCTGCGCGAGCGGATGGGTGCTGCGGCCCGCCTGCGCGTGCCCCTGGAGGTCACCGTGGGGGTCGGGACGAATTGGGACGAGGCCGCCCACTGACGTGGCGCCCATCGAGGATTCGGGCCGATTTCCTGGCTGTGCCCGGGGTGCCGTAGCCTTACGTGGCTCAGCAGCCGCTGAGCATCCCTACTCATAGTTACTGGATCCCCTACTCCATGACCGCTCCTACGACCAACCCCGCCCAGGTAGCCGTAAACGACATCGGCTCGGCGGAGGACTTCCTCGCAGCAATCGACGCCACTATCAAGTACTTCAACGACGGAGACATCGTCGAGGGCACCATCGTCAAGGTCGACCGCGACGAGGTGCTCCTGGACATCGGCTACAAGACCGAAGGTGTCATCCCCTCCCGCGAACTCTCGATCAAGCACGACGTGGACCCCACCGAGGTCGTCAACGTCGGCGATCGTGTTGAGGCGCTGGTCCTTCAGAAGGAGGACAAGGAGGGACGGCTGATCCTGTCCAAGAAGCGGGCGCAGTACGAGCGCGCATGGGGCGATATCGAGCGGGTCAAGGAATCGGACGGCGTGGTCGAGGGCCAGGTCATCGAGGTCGTCAAGGGCGGACTCATCGTGGATATCGGACTCCGTGGCTTCCTTCCCGCGTCGTTGGTGGAGATGCGTCGAGTTCGCGATCTCCAGCCCTACGTCGGGAAGACGCTCGAGGCGAAGATCATCGAGCTCGACAAGAATCGCAACAACGTGGTCCTCTCCCGCCGCGCATGGCTCGAGCAGACCCAGTCCGAGGTGCGTCACACCTTCTTGAACAACCTTCAGAAGGGGCAGATCCGCAACGGTGTGGTGTCGTCGATCGTGAACTTCGGTGCATTCGTCGACCTCGGGGGCGTGGACGGTCTCGTCCACGTGTCGGAGCTTTCCTGGAAGCACATCGATCACCCCTCCGAGGTGGTCGAGGTCGGCCAGGAGGTCACGGTGGAGGTCCTCGATGTCGACATGGATCGCGAGCGCGTCTCGCTGTCGCTGAAGGCGACCCAGGAGGATCCGTGGCAGCACTTCGCCCGCACACACCAAATCAACCAGGTGGTACCGGGCAAGGTCACGAAGCTCGTTCCCTTCGGAGCTTTCGTTCGTGTGGACGAAGGCATTGAAGGACTCGTGCACATCTCGGAGTTGGCTGAGCGGCATATCGAGATGCCCGAGCAGATCGTGCAGGTCGGCGATGAGTTGTATGTCAAGGTCATCGATATCGACCTTGAGCGCCGCCGCATCTCCCTCTCGCTCAAGCAGGCGAATGACTCCGCAGACGCCGTTGCGAGCGTGGAGTTCGATCCCTATCTCTACGGCATGGCACCGGCATTCGATGACGCTGGCAACTACGTCGGTCCCGAGGGCTTCGACCCGGGCACCGGTGAGTGGAAGGCCGGATTCGAAGGCCAGCGTGCCGCGTGGGAGCAGGAGTACGCCGAGGCGCATGCCCGGTGGGAGGCGCACCGTAAGCAGGCCGCGGACGCTCGCGAAGCGGACCAGGCTGCCGCGGTCGAGTCAGGTGAGGCCACGAGTTTCTCTTCCCAGGGCGCGAGCGACGAGTCGTCCCTCGCTTCGGATGAGAAGCTCCAGGCACTGCGCGACAAGCTCACCTCCGACTGACCCGCGTGAGCGGGGCACCTGCGCAACCACCGGCATCGGCAGCGCAATCGGCATAGGCTCACTGCGTGCTGCGCATCGGTGTGACGGGTGGAATCGGTGCCGGCAAGAGCACCGTCGCCCGCATGCTGGCGGACCGCGGAGCAGTGGTGGTCGATGCAGACGCCATCTCCCGGTCTCTCGTGGAGCCCGGCGCTCCAGGCCTCGGGCCACTCGTGGCCGAGTTCGGGCCGAGGATCCTGCGCGAGGACGGCACGTTGGATCGCGGTGAGCTGGCCTCCCTGGCGTTCTCGGAAGTCGAGGGAACCCGGCGTCTGAACGCGATCATGCACCCGCTCATCCGTGCCGAGGCAGAACGGCGGGTTGGCGAGGCGAGAGCGACCGGGGCAACTGTCGTTGTCTATGACATGCCACTACTCGTGGAGACGGGTCAGCAGGACCTCGTTGACCTCGTGCTCGTCGTGGATGCGCCCGAGGAGCAGCGAGTCCTCCGGGCGTCACGAACCTTCCCCGAGGCCGACGTCCGACGTCGAATGGCGGCGCAGGCGACCCGCGAAGAGCGTCTCGCCGTTGCGGACGTGGTTGTCGACAACGGGGGAACTCTCGAGCAGACCCAGGCGCAGGTGGACGCGATGTGGACCCAGCACGTGGGTGATCGCGCATGACCCGCCCCCTGACGGAGATCCCGCGCGCCGGGGCGCCGTTCGAGGTGGTCTCGGAATTCAGTCCGGCGGGCGATCAACCGGAGGCCATCGAGGCGATCGTCCGACGGATCGAGGCCGGCGAGAAGGACGTCGTGCTCCTCGGCGCCACCGGCACCGGCAAGTCCGCGACCACCGCATGGCTCGTGGAGAGGCTCCAGCGTCCGACGTTGGTGATGGCACCGAACAAGACGCTCGCTGCCCAACTCGCCACTGAGTTCCGGGAGCTCCTGCCGAACAATGCGGTGGAGTATTTCGTTTCGTACTACGACTACTACCAGCCTGAGGCATACGTGCCGCAGACGGATACATTCATAGAGAAGGACTCCTCGATCAACGAGGAGGTGGAGCGGCTGCGTCACTCCGCCACCAATTCACTTCTCACTCGTCGTGATGTTCTCGTCGTGGCAACCGTGTCCGCGATCTACGGCTTGGGCACACCCCAGGAATACGTCGATCGCATGGTTCGCGTTCGAGTGGGGGACGAGATCGAGCGAAATGACCTTCTCCGCCGCCTTGTGGGCATCCAGTACACGCGAAACGATGTGGCGTTCACTCGGGGCACCTTCCGCGTGCGGGGTGACACGGTCGAGGTGTTTCCGGTGTACGAGCAGCACCCCGTGCGCATAGAAATGTTCGGCGATGAAGTCGAGCGGGTGATGACTCTGCATCCCCTCACCGGGGAGATCCTCTCGGATGATCCCGAGGTCTACATTTTTCCCGCCACCCACTACGTCGCGGGACCAGAGCGCATGGAGCGTGCCATCCGCGACATCGAGGATGAGCTGATCCATCGAGTCACTGAGTTGGAGGGTCAGGGGAAACTGCTGGAAGCCCAGAGGCTGAAGATGCGCACCGCGTACGACGTAGACATGATGCGCAACCTCGGCTTCTGCTCCGGAATCGAGAATTACTCTCGGCATATTGACGGTCGGGAACCGGGGTCTGCACCGAATTGCCTCCTCGACTACTTCCCGGAGGACTTCCTTCTTGTCATCGACGAGTCGCACGTCACGGTCCCCCAGATCGGAGGCATGTACGAGGGAGACATGAGTCGCAAGCGGACACTCGTGGAACACGGTTTCCGGCTGCCGTCGGCCATGGACAATCGTCCGTTGCGGTTCACGGAGTTCGAGGAACGGATAGGTCAGACCGTGTACCTCTCCGCGACTCCCGGTCCTTTCGAATTGGCCAAGGTCCAGGGGGATGTGGTCGAGCAGGTGATTCGTCCCACGGGTCTCGTCGACCCGCTCGTCGTCGTCAAGACCACGGAGGGGCAGATCGATGACCTCATGCATGGCATCCAGCTGCGGGTCGCGCGGGGGGAGCGCACACTGGTGACGACCCTCACGAAGCGCATGGCGGAGGACTTGACCGACTATCTGGGCGAGAACGGGATCCGGGTCGAGTACCTCCACTCCGAGGTGGACACGCTGAGGCGGGTCGAATTACTGCGCGAACTGCGGATGGGCGTCTTCGATGTGCTCGTGGGAATCAACCTGCTCCGGGAAGGTCTCGATCTGCCCGAGGTGTCGCTCGTGGCTATCCTCGATGCAGATAAGGAAGGCTTCCTTCGCTCCGAGACCTCACTCATCCAGACCATTGGTCGTGCGGCACGCAACGTCTCGGGCGAAGTCCACATGTACGCCGATACCGTCACTCCGTCGATGCGGCGCGCCATCGATGAGACCAATCGACGGCGTGCCAAGCAAGTTGCGTACAACGAGGAACGGGGGATCGACCCCCAGCCCCTGCGTAAGAAGATTGCCGACATCACGGACCTTCTGGCACGAGAGGATGCGGACACCCGTGAAGTCCTCGAGCGTGAGGGTTCTGCCGCTACGCGGGCTCGCAGCGCTGCCGGAGCGGACCTTGCCGCATTGATTGAGGAGTTGACCGAGCAGATGCATGCTGCGGCCGCGAGTCTTCAGTTCGAACTTGCCGCTCGGATCCGTGATGAGGTGGCGGAGTTGAAAAGGGAATTCCGGGGGATGCGCGAAGCCGGAACCGGTTGATGAGCGTTTCGCCCCTGGTCTGGGGCATCACCATCGCTGCGCTCATTGGCATCCTCGTGCTCGACTTGGTGATCGCCGAGCGGCGGAAGTCCGAGTTCGGCCCAACCGAAGCGACCCGCTGGGTGATCTTCTACATCGCGTGTGCGGCCGTGTTCGCGATCATCATCGGATGGCAGTACGGGGCTGGATACGCGGGGGAGTTCGTCGCGGGGTACCTGACTGAGTACTCCTTGTCCGTGGACAACCTCTTCGTCTTCATGTTGATCATGAGTTCCTTCGCGGTACCTGCGGTGTATCAGCACCGTGTCCTCCTGGTCGGCATTGTCATCGCACTCATACTGCGCGGCATCCTGATCGTGATCGGCGCCGGGTTGATCAGTAGGTTCAGCGCGATCTTCTACCTCTTCGCGGGGTTCCTGTTGTTCACGGCATGGAAGGTGTGGACAGCCGATCACGAGGCGGAGGAGACACGGGAGGGGGGGAACGCCCTGGTCACCTGGGTTTCCACCCGGTTCCCGACCACGAACGAGTACCACGGCACGTCCTTGACCACGCGGATCTCGGGGCGACGGGTACTCACACCCATGGCCCTCGTGATGTTGGCCATCGGGACGACCGACCTGCTGTTCGCCGTCGACTCGATTCCCGCGGTTTTTGGAATCACGCAGGAGGCGTACCTGGTGTTCACCGCGAACGCCTTCGCCCTGATGGGACTCAGGCAGCTCTACTTCCTCCTCAAGGGTGTGTTGGGGCGCCTGCGCCACCTCAACAAGGGTCTCGCGATCATCCTCGGTTTCATCGGCCTGAAACTCCTGCTGGAGGCCGTGCACTCGACCACGTCGCTGCCGGTCCCCACCATCCCGATCTGGTTCTCCCTCCTCTTCATTGTGGCCGTTCTGGCGATCACGGCGATCACCAGCGTGCGCGCCGCAGGTCGGCCCGAGTAGCGCATCGTGACCCATACGCAATACTGCTGAAGTGGATTTGAACCTCGGCATCTGGGCCATCACGATCGGTGCGCTCGCCATCCTGATTCTGATGGATTTCGTGATCGTGTCGCGAAAGCCCCACGAGGTGCGCTTCGGGGAGGCCTTGGGCTGGTCGATCTTCTACATCGCCGTGGCTATCGCCTTCGGTATTGGGGTGTGGCTGTGGCAGGGTGGGGACTACGGGACCCAGTACTTCACCGCGTACCTGGTCGAGAAATCGCTGTCTGTGGACAACCTCTTCGTATTCATCATCATCCTGACCCAGTTCGCGGTGCCGACCAATCTCCACCAGCGGGTGCTCCTGGTCGGGGTGGTGTTGGCTCTCGTGATGAGGGCCATCTTCATTGCCATCGGGGCGGCCGCCCTTGCCGCGTTCGCCTTCACCTTCGTCATCTTCGGCGCGATTCTCATCTGGACCGGTATCCAGCTCATGCGTCACCGGAACGAAGACCCCGATCCGATGGACAACCCGGTGATCCGACTCGTGCGTCGCAAGTTGCCCTTCACGGACACCTACGACGGAACAAAACTCTTCACCAATGTCGCGGGGGCGCGAGTTGCCACACCCCTGCTCTTCGTCATGATCGCCATCGGTGCGACCGACCTGCTCTTTGCGCTCGACTCGATTCCGGCGACCTTCGGAGTAACGCAGGAGCCCTATTTGGTCTTCACCGCAAACGCTTTCGCCCTGTTGGGCCTGCGTGCGTTGTACTTCCTGCTGAAGGGGCTACTCGACAAGCTCGTGTACCTCTCGACGGGGCTTTCCGTCATTCTGATCTTCATCGGCTTCAAGTTGGTCTTGACGTACTTCCATGAGGTGTTTCCGGAGTCGGTTCCGAAGATTCCGACAAACGTGTCACTCGCGGTGATCATCGGGGTCCTGGTCATCGTGGGCGTCACCTCGTACCTGAAGGTGCGCAAGGATCCGACCGCTGTGGCCCACGCCGGTCGGATGACCGGCTCGAAGGAACATAGAGAATAGCGCTACTCGGCCTCGTGCAGCAGGTCGTGTTCGCAGCGGCGCAGCGCCGCCTGGGTGACGAGGGTTCCCGCTCCGAAGATGAGCACCGGCACCAACCAGGTCAGCAGCCAGGTGAGGCGGACGTCGACATCCCCGGAAATGGAGTTGACGATCCCGAACAGCACCCACCCAACGACGACTCCCCAGACCACGACTCCCGCGACCCACAGTTGGCGCCTCCTGCGAAGCCCATCGCGCTTGCGGAGGAGGGCGAGCTCCCGTGACTCCTTCATGGGCGAAGCATGTCACCAGCGGCGCGCACGCCATTCCCCCAGGTGTGGTCTCTCGACCCCCAGGGTTGTATCGCTGCCGTGCCCGGGGTAGATCCACGTGGTGTCGGGAAGGCGGTGGAACACCTTGTCTTCGACGTCGCCGATGAGCAGGTCGAAGTCGTCAGGTGACCAGGTTTTACCGATCCCGCCCGGAAACAAGCAATCGCCGGTGAAGAGATGGGGATGTCCGACGGGGTCGTCGTAGAGCAGGGCGATGGAGCCCGGGGTGTGTCCGCGAAGGTGAAGTACCTGCAGCGTGATGTCGCCGAAGGTCAGGTGATCGCCATCGGCGAGGGGCCGGGTGGTGGCCACGGGAATGGCACCCATGTCGTCGGTGCCCGCGTAGGTCGGTGCACCCGTGACCTTGGCCACCTCGGCCAAGGCCCCCCAGTGATCGGCGTGGCGGTGCGTGGTGACGATCCCGTCGACGCCGTCGGGGCCGATCAGCTCGAGGATCCGCGAGGGCTCGGCGGCCGCGTCCACGAGGAGTTGACGTCCGGTCACCCGGCAGCGGAGCAGGTAGGCGTTGTTATCCATGGGTCCGACGGCGAGTTTGCTGATGATCAGTGAGGTCAACTCGTGCACGGCAGCAGGACCGCCTACGCTGACCCGGCCGGAGTACACACCGGCAGGCTAGCGAAGCGGGAGCGGCGACGTGAGTGACCGACTCGTCGTACGTGGTGCTCGGGAACACAATCTCAAGGATGTGTCCCTCGATCTCCCGCGGGATGCCCTCATTGTCTTCACGGGTCTCTCGGGGTCCGGCAAGTCGTCGCTGGCCTTCGACACGATCTTCGCCGAGGGGCAACGCCGCTACGTCGAGAGCCTCTCCGCATATGCCCGTCAGTTCCTTGGCCAGATGGACAAGCCCGATGTGGACTTCATCGAGGGTCTTTCTCCGGCGGTGTCGATCGACCAGAAGTCCACGTCACGCAACCCGCGCTCGACCGTTGGAACCATCACCGAGGTCTACGACTACCTGCGTCTGCTCTTTGCGCGCATCGGGCACCCGCATTGTCCCGAGTGCGGAGACCCGATCGCGCGTCAGACCCCACAACAGATCGTCGATCAGGTGCTCACCCTGCCAGCGAAAACCAAATTTCAGGTGCTTGCTCCGGTTGTGCGTGAGCGCAAGGGTGAGTACCACGAACTCTTCCGCCAACTCCAGACCCAGGGATTCTCCCGGGTCCGCGTGGATGGCGTCGTGCATGCGCTGACCGAGGTGCCCACTCTGAAGAAGCAGGAGAAGCACACGATCGAGGTCGTCGTGGATCGCCTCACGGTGTCTGCGGATTCCCGGCAGCGATTGACCGACTCCGTCGAGACGGCACTGGGGCTCGGTCACGGATACGTCACTCTCGAGTTTGTCGACCGCAAAGACGATGCACGGGAGGTGACCTACTCGGAACACCTCGCATGTCCCCGTGACGGGTTGTCCTTCGAAGAGCTCGAGCCGCGGTCTTTCTCCTTTAACTCACCCTTCGGGGCATGCCCTGAGTGCACGGGGTTGGGGACCACCCGGGAAGTGGATTCGGAACTGGTCATTCCTGATCCGGAGTTGAGTCTCGCCGAGGGCGCGATCGCGGTGTGGTCACGCGGCCAGGTCTCGGACTACTTCGCCCGCCTCCTCACCGCGGTCAGTGAGGAGCTCGGGATCGACATGGACACCCCGTGGCGCAAGCTGCCAGCCAGGGCGCGCCGTGCACTCCTCGAGGGGCATCCGACGGAGGTGCATGTCCGCTACAAAAACCGTTACGGCAGGCAGCGTTCGTATTACACCGTGTACGAGGGAGTGGTTCCCTACATCAAACGAAGACACGAGGAGAGCGAATCTGACTCCGCGCGTGAGCGCTTCGAGGGCTACATGCGTGAGATCCCCTGTCCGGCCTGCTCGGGAACACGACTCAAGCCACTGTCCCTCGCCGTCACGATCGCGGACCACTCGATTGCAGCGATCGCCGCTCTCCCGATCGGCGAGGCCGCCCGGTTCCTCAGTGGCCTGGAGCTGAGCGATCGAGAGACGGCGATTGCGGCGCGGGTCCTCAAGGAGGTCAACGAGCGCCTCCGATTCCTCGTCGATGTGGGACTGGACTATCTCTCCCTCGATCGAGCCTCCGCAACCCTGGCGGGAGGTGAGGCACAACGTATTCGCCTGGCAACCCAGATCGGATCGGGATTGGTCGGAGTGCTCTATGTGCTCGACGAGCCGAGCATCGGACTCCACCAACGCGACAACCGCCGCCTGATCGAGACCCTCGTCCGTCTCCGAGATCTCGGAAACACCCTGATCGTGGTCGAACACGACGAGGACACCATTCGAACCGCAGACTGGGTGGTGGATATCGGTCCGGGCGCCGGTGAGCACGGTGGTCAGATCGTGGTGAGTGGTCCCGTAGACGAACTCCTGCACAACTCCGACTCGTTGACGGGCCAATACCTGACCGGTGCACGCACGATCGCCGTGCCCACGGCACGCCGACCCCAACTGCAGGGAGAGATCACGGTGCACGGTGCACGCGAACACAACCTGCAGGACGTCACCGTGGCGTTCCCGCTCGGAAATCTGGTGGCTGTCACAGGCGTGTCCGGATCGGGAAAGTCGACTCTGGTCAACGACATCCTCTACTCCGTCCTGGCACGGGAACTCAACGGTGCGCGCATCGTGCCCGGAAAACACGCCAAGGTGACCGGCCTGGAAGCCCTGGACAAGGTGGTGCACGTTGACCAGAGTCCGATCGGGCGCACGCCACGTTCGAATCCGGCGACGTACACGGGTGTCTTCGATCACATCCGCAAACTGTTTTCCGAGACACCTGAGGCAAAGGTCCGGGGGTATCAGCAGGGCCGCTTCTCCTTCAACGTCAAGGGTGGCCGCTGTGAGGCGTGCGCGGGTGACGGGACGATCCGCATCGAGATGAACTTCCTTCCGGATGTGTACGTACCCTGCGAGGTCTGTCACGGCGCTCGGTACAACCGGGAGACCCTCGAGGTGCATTACAAGGGCAAGACGATCTCTCAGGTCCTGGACATGCCGATCGAGATGGGGCTCGAGTTCTTCGAGAACATCCCGCCGATCGCCCGGCATCTACGCACGCTCGTGGACGTCGGACTCGGATACGTGCGCCTCGGTCAGTCGGCCCCCACGCTGTCCGGCGGTGAGGCGCAACGCGTGAAGCTGGCCGCCGAGTTGCAGAAGCGCGCCACGGGTCGAACGGTGTATGTCCTGGGTGAGCCGACCACGGGTTTGCATTTCGAGGATATTCGAAAGCTGCTGGGAGTCTTGCATTCGCTCGTCGAGCGGGGCAACACCGTGATCGTCATCGAGCACAATCTCGATGTCATCAAGACCGCGGACTGGGTCATCGATATGGGGCCCGAGGGTGGCTCGGGGGGAGGCACGGTCGTGGCCACGGGGACACCAGAGGACATCGCCACCCA
>Ga0169931_10003354_pt1 | contig 25406 bp, 28 predicted proteins | sample Kivu_15m_20L_FD_129675 | JGI IMG/M metagenome (GOLD analysis project Ga0169931, IMG submission 129675) | Freshwater microbial communities from Lake Kivu, Western Province, Rwanda to study Microbial Dark Matter (Phase II) - Kivu_15m_20L... | ecosystem: Environmental > Aquatic > Freshwater > Lake...
CGGCTTCAGCCGACGCAATTCCTTGAGGTCCATTGCACCCTCCGATCGGAGACCGTTCCGATCGAAGTTGTAGCTCAGACGCAAACAGCGTAAAGAGTTAAAGCAACCGGCGCTGTAGTACTAACAGCTAACAGCTTCTCAAATGTCCACAATCGCTTCCGCGAGCCAGCCGCCGTCGTGTTCGATCACCTTTAGTTCGTGATAGGTGATCGCCTTCACTTCGTGCGCCAGTGCGTGCCGCGAGTCGTCGTAGGCTTCGCCGCGAACGTCGGCCGAAAGGCCGGTCGCGGTCACCGTCACGTCGAACTGCGCGAACAGCACGCGCTCCGTCTCGAACCGCGACAGCAGTTCCTTCAGCCAATCGAAGAGCAGGTACTCGCGGTCGGTACCGGCGATTTCGATGCGCTCGCTCACTTCGGCCCGCACGCTCGATGGGTCTTCCACGAGCGACGCGAGCAGGCACAGCCCCATCTCCGCGAACACTTCGTTCACGGTGGGCGCGGTGGCCCGCAGGCCGAGGTCGGCAGTGTGGTCGAACAACTCGTGCATCGGCGTTACCACGGACACGGGCGCGGGGAAGTGGTTCGTCACTTTGTGGGTTCGCGCTCGAAATCCAGCTCGGTGCGCGGGCCGAACAGCGTCGGTTCGATGCGCACGATGACCCTGACAGCGACCGCCGCGTTCAGCGCGATGAGGCCCATGTGCGCGACCGGGGGTGCGGCCGGATCAGTGACAACAGTGTCGATCTTCGCCAGAATCGCGAGTCGCTCCGTGACCGGGCGCACGAACCGTTCTGGTAACCGGTCGCGCTCCACGCGCGCGCCGACGATCTCGAAGTACACGCTCGCGCCGGCCGCGTCCGGTTCGATGGTCGCTCCGTCGGCTCGCATCGCGAGCGCATCGGTGAGTATGAGATTTGTGAACGCTGCTACCTGTTCGTCCGTCGGGTCCGGTTCTGGGAACTCGTAGAACACGGAATCAACCGATTCGGTTTCGGTCTGTCCGTAACTGCGATTGATGGCGTCTAAGAGTTCGTCCAAGTCGGCGCGCACGAGCACGATGTCTTTGTTCAGGATGAACTGCAACTTCTGCATTACGTCCGCGTCATGCGGGTTCTCCGCCGCGAGCAGCAGCGTGCCGGGTTGGTAGTCGAGCGGGAGCAGGATGTTCTCGCGCGTGATCGACTCCGGCACCATCTCCACCACCGCGAGCGGCGGGTCGAAGCCGTCGAGCCGCACGGTGATGTTCGGGGCCGGCAGCAGTTGCAACAGCGACTTCGGGTAGCCGACGAACTTCGCCGCGGGGAGAGCGAGTTCGGCGCGGATGTGCCTCGTGTAGCACGCCGCTTGTTGCTCCAGTTCGGCACGCTCGCGGCTGTTGTGCGGGTAGCGGTCGGCCTCGGTGCGCAGGCGGATGTAGTACGCCCACGCGGTGTTCCGCTTGTCGCCGGTCTCTTCGAGCCAGTCCGCGAACACGAGCCGCGCGGTGGCGTCGGTGGGGCGCTCGAGCAGCTTGCGCACGAACGCGTCGGCGGTAATGTGCGTAGTCACGCGCGGCCCTCCGGTGTGCGCTCCACTGTACCGCGCCGCGGACGTCAAACGTAGTCGGTTACTTTGAACCGCTCGCCGAGCCGCGCTTCGTCGTCTTCGCTGAAGTTGTTGTCCGCCAGACCGAGTACGAGTTTGGTGCTCAGCGTTTTCGACGCGAGTAGCAGTTCGGCGCACTTGTCGCCCATCGAATTGAATTGCAGGCCGAGTTGTTCGAGTGAAGCGAACCGCGGGTGCGTCGCGAGCACCTTCACCGCCTTCACGGTGTCGGCTTCTTCGTCGCCGTCCTCGTAGCCGATGCCACTGTTCAGGCACAGGTGCCGCAACACGAACGGCGACGGCGATTCCGCAATCGCCTTCACGCCCTTCGAGCCGATCATGTCCTCGAACACGGTGACTTTCCACAGGTTCCGCAGGTGCGGCGACTTGAACAGCGGGACGAACAATTCTGCGCCCAACCCGCCGTTTTGCGAATCCATTTCGGTGACGGTTCGCAGTACCGGGTTCTTTGCGAATTTCTTCATCCACGCGGGCGTCACATCGGTGCCGTCGCGGTGGTCGCTGCTCAGATCGAGGCGCAACGTGAACGGTTCGAGCGCCAGTGCCGGTTCCAACCGCAGCAACTCGCCGTAATCGACGCTCATGTTCGTGAGGAACCCGCGAACATACTCGCCGCTGAATTCCGGCAGGTCGATGGCCGCGCCCCACGCCTTCCCGTGTTTGCGGAGCAGGGCGTTCGCGCGCTTCTCCGGTTCGCTCTTGGTGCGCGCCTTCGGTAGCCGCGCGGCTTCGACCTGCGCGCGGATGAATTCGGCCCGCGGGCCTTCATCGTGTTCGTTGAGCCAATCGGCGAACACGAGTCGCGGGGTGTCGTCGGTGAGGTTGTCGAGAATAGCGGACGCGAGGGCGGCGCGTTCAGACACGGGGCACCTGATGTGGGGAAGGGATGTGGAGAACCTATCCTTTCCCCGCGTGCCGTGCAATGTGCGTCACAGCGCCATCGTGACGGTTTTCACTTCGGTGTAGAGTTGCAGCGCGTATTGGCCGAGTTCGCGGCCGATGCCGCTCATCTTGAACCCGCCGAACGGTGCGCCCGCGTCGAACACGTCGTAGCAGTTCACCCACACCGTACCGGCTTTCAGCCCCGCGGACATGCGCAGCGCTTTCTTCACGTCGCTCGTCCACACCGCCGCCGCGAGACCGTAGGGCGTGCGGTTGCCGCGGGCGAGCACTTCGTCGGCGTCCTTGAATTTCAGGATGCTCATCACCGGCCCGAAGATTTCTTCGCGCGCGATCTTCATGTCGTCGGTCACGTCGCCGAACACGGTGGGTTGCACGAAGTAGCCCTTCTCTCCGACGCGCCCGCCGCCCGCGAGCATCTTCGCGCCGTCCTTTTGGCCGGCTTCGATGTAGTGCATGACGCGGTCGAACTGCTCTTGGCTCACCTGCGGGCCTTGCTCGGTTTCCGCCGCGAACGGGTCGCCCACTTTGCGGCCCTTCGCCTTCGCCACGATCTTCGCAACGAACTCGTCGTAAGCCGACTCTTGCACGAACAGCCGGCTCCCTGCGACGCAGCACTGACCCTGATTGAAGAACAGCCCGAAGTACGCGCCTTCGACGGCCGCGTCCATGTCGGCGTCCGCGAAGACGATGTTCGGCGACTTCCCGCCCAACTCCAGCGACACGCGCTTGAGGTTGGACTGCGCCGCGGCGGTCATGATGATCTTCCCGGTGCCGGTTTCACCGGTGAACGCGATCTTATCCACGTCCATGTGCCCGCTGAGCGCCGCGCCCGCGGTCGGCCCGAACCCGGGCACCACGTTGATGACTCCATCTGGGAAGCCGACCTCCTGCGCGAGTTGTGCGACGCGCAGCGCGGTGAGCGGGGTTTGCTCCGCGGGCTTGAGCACGAGCGTGTTCCCGCACGCGAGCGCCGGACCCCACTTCCACGCTTGCATGAGCAGCGGGAAGTTCCACGGGATGATCTGCCCCACCACGCCGACCGGTTCGTGCCGCGTGTAGCAGAAGTACGGGCCGTCGATGGGGATGGTTTGGCCGAACACCTTGTCGGCCCAACCCGCGTAGTAGCGGTAGCACTGGATGCTGAGCGGCAGGTCGGCCCCGATGGAATCGGCGTAGGGTTTGCCGTTGTCGAGCGATTCGAGCGCCGCGAGTTCCTCTTTGTGGGCTTCGACGGCGTCCGCGAGTTTGTTCAGCAGCCGGCCGCGCTCGGAGGCGTTCATGCGGCCCCACGGCCCGCTTTCGAGCGCGGCGCGGGCGGCCTTCACCGCGGCGTCCACGTCGGCCTTGTCCCCTTCGGCGACGCGGCAGATGACTTCGCCGGTGCTGGGGTCGAGCGCGTCGAACGTCTTCCCGCTGGCGCTGTTGACCCACTTCCCGCCGATGAGCATCTGCTGATCGGGTACACGGGGTTTGCTGAGTTTCGGCTTGCTGGCGGGTGCGGCAACGGCGGACATTGGGAACGCCTTTCGGAGAGAGGTGTAACGACGCGCCCATTTTCCCGGTGCGCGCGGGCGAGTCAAGCGCCGCGCGGGCGAACCGCGTGCGGGATTTATTCGATTCGTAGTGCAGCGGCGCGGCGAGAACGGTACTATTGCGTGTACGGTTGATTTCACTCGCTATCGACCCCGGTTTCCTCCCAACTTCCGCTACGCATCGAGTATCACTTGCAAACTCTGACCACAACCGTTCACGCGCCGTCCCCGTTTACCAATTCGTCTCAAACTGAGCCCCGCCGCGGCCCCGGGTTCGTGCGCCGCGCGCTCGCGTGGTCCGCGACGCTCGTGGGCGTGCTGCTGCCGGTTGCCGGCTTGGTGATGGCGATCATTCTGTCGTGCGTCTGGGGCTTTTCGTGGGTGAACGTGGGACTGATGCTCGGAATGTACGCGGTCACGATGCTCGGCATCACCGCGGGGTTCCACCGGCTGTTCACGCACCGCTCGTTCCAAACGATCGCGCCGATCCGGTTCGTGCTCGGCGCGCTCGGTTCGATGGCGTTTCAAGGCTCGCTGGTCACGTGGGTGGGACTGCACCGCAAGCACCACAAGTACAGCGATTCCGAGGGCGACCCGCACTCGCCGCACGACGACGACGGCCGCGCGATGGGGCTGCTGCGCGGGTTCTGGCACGCGCACATCGGCTGGGCGTTCGCCCCCATGCCCGACGACATCGCGCGCTACGCCGGCGACCTGAACCGCAGCCGCGCGGCCCGGGTGCTGGACGCGCTGTTCCCGTTGTGGGCGCTCGTCGGGCTGCTGATTCCCTCCGCGATCGGGTTCGCGTGTCTCGGCTGGCGCGGCGCGATTAGCGGCCTGCTGTGGGGCGGTCTGGCGCGGGTGTTCCTCGCTCACCACGTGACGTGGTGCGTAAACTCGGTGTGTCACCTGTGGGGCAGCCGCCCGTACGCGAGCGGGGACGAGAGCCGCAACAACGCGCTGGTGGGCGTGCTGGCGCTCGGCGAAGGGTGGCACAACAACCACCACGCGTTCCCGTCGTCGGCGCGGCACGGGCTGCGCTGGTGGCAACTGGACCTGAGCTACTGGTTCATCCGCACGCTGGTCGCGTGCCGACTCGCGTGGGGCGTGCGCCTGCCGACGGCCCACGAACTGGCGGTTCGGGGCGAACAACCCGCGCCGCTCCCAGTGTGAGGGTGACGCATGCGCGCCGGGTTGTTCGGGATCGGCCTCGCGTTCGACGGCGGTTTCATTCTGGTCGCCGCCGTCGGGTTCGTTGTGGCGCTGCTGGTACTCGCGCTCTGGTTCGTCCTGCGCCCGGACCCGCCGGAGCGCCCGCGCGACAACGAACCGGGCGACGGCTGGTGACGCTCACCGTTCGCCGGCTTTCGTCGGGGTGAAGAACGGTTTGCCGGCGCGCTGGAGGATCTCGTAACTCGCGCCGGTCAGCGGGAAGTCCTTCGTCGCGAGCCGCTTCACCTTCGTTTTGCCGTTCGCCGTTTCTTCCACCACGTCGCCCACCTTCGGGTCCAGCACCGAGACGCTGACTGCGGCCACCACGTACCGCTCCGGCCGCGCGCCGCTGCCGAGCAGCGCGAGGAACGCGTCCACGCTTTCCGGTTGCAGGCAGAACGTGCCGGCGAGCAACTTCAACCGGTACGCTTTCACCATCCAGAGCGCCGCCGCGGGGTCGGTGTAGAAGAACGTGTGCTTGCTCAACGGGCACCTCCGAAACGTGGGAGCGCAGAGCCTACCGGGCGCGCGACCCGCGAACAACACCGCACCGGCGCGCGGCGCGCCGTTCGCACCGGCTGGCGCCCGGATGTGCCGGTTTTCCCGATTTCCGGCAGCGAAAAAAAATCGCACCGGATTTGGCCGATTCTTCGCGCGGCGCGCGCGCCCGGCTGATAGAGTCAACTCTCCGGCTGCGCGGGGTGCGCCACCGGATCAGACGCCGAACGCCGCACTCCCGACCGTAACAGGCTGGTGGTAGCTGGGCCGTAAGTCCCGTTCGTTCGTCCCCGCCCGCTGGTACCGGCGCGGGAAGTCGATCCTTCAGTGCGACCGAACCGGGTCGCTTCGGGAGTTCGCTGTGGGTAAGAAGCTGTATGTGGGCAACCTGAGCTGGGGCGTGAACGACGCCCAGCTTCAGGACATGTTCGCGCCGTACGGCACGGTGGTCTCGGCGCAAGTCATCATGGACCGCGACACCGGCCGCTCGAAGGGCTTCGGGTTCGTGGAAATGGGCACCGACCAAGAGGCCCAAGCCGCGATCACCGGCATGCACGGCCAAGTGGTCGAAGGCCGGCCGCTGACCGTGAACGAAGCGCGCCCGAAGGAGGGCGGCGGTGGTGGCGGCGGCGGCCGTCGCGGTGGCGGCGGCGGTTACGGTGGCGGCGGTGGCGGCTACGGTGGCGGCTACGGCGGCGGTGGCGGCGGTCGCCGGTACTAAGGCTCCACAGCGCGAAGCAACACACAAACGGCGTCGGCGCACTTTCGCGCCGACGCCGTTTGGCGCGTCACAACTCCAAATCCCACAACACCACTTGGCCCTTTTCGCCGCCGGCCGCGGCCAGCGTGCCGTCCGGCGACACCGCGACCGCGGTCACCCGGCCCACCTTCCATGTGAACTGCTTCACTACCCGCCACGTGTGCGTGTCGATGACGCGCGCGGTCGTGTCGTTGTTCCCGGCGAGCAGGTGCCGGCCGTCCGGGTGTATTGCGATCGAGCGGTAGTGGCGCAGCGTGCCCGTGCGCGCCTTCGCCATCTTCGGCGCGCCGAAGTCCCAGAAGTACAGCGACGAACCCCAGTAGCCGATCAGCCGCGAGCCGTCCGGCGTCGCCACCGGGGCGGCGAGGTACCGCGTCGGCACTTGCACGCGGGCCAGTTCCGCGCCGGTGCCGAGGTCGCGCGCCACGAGTTGCGAGTTCGGTGCCTCCCACGCGCCCTCTTCCACCGCGAACACGCGCCCCGCGGCGACGGCGAGTTCCGTGCCGCGCAGGTGCTCGGCCGGGCCGACGTGCCACACCTCGCGCCAGCCGCCCGCGCCGTCCGGGTCGAGCGCGCGCACGCTGAACCGGCGGGTCGCGTTCCGCGTGCGCGCGACGACGCGCCCGGACGCGGTGACGTGTTGCGTGAGGAGAAATTCGTTGGGTTCGGACAGGAGCGGGGCGAGCCGAGTTTCGTTGGTGTCGCGCGCGAACTCGCTGCGGGTGTTGCCGTAGACCCAACTCGCCGCGCGCGCGTCCGGTGCGAACGAGAACCCAGAGGCGCGGTACGGCTTCGAGTCGGTCAGCGCAACCGGGGAACCGGTCGCGGGGATGTCCCAGAGTTGCGGCGCGTGCCGGAGGGCGAGGACCGCCACCGCGCCGCCGTCCGGCGCGAAGGCGATCCCATACACGTTCCCGGTGCCCGCGGTCAGCACCTGCATCGCGTCACTTCTTCGGCTTCGCGACGAGCTTCGTGATCTGGTAGTCCTTGCCCGCGCCGGCGAGCCACGCGGTGTAGGCGTCCTTCGCCTTCGCGACGAAGTCTTCGCCCGGCTTCACCTGCGGGAACTTGAACCCGCTCGTCTCGTTCAGGCCCAACATGCTGAACGCTTGGTACGGGTGCGGCGAAACGCCGTCTTGGTCCTTCTTCCAGTCGCCCTCGGCGATGGCCTTCAGGATGAGCGCACTCTCGTCGGCCCCGATCTTCACGTTCTCGACCTCCGGCGCGTTGTCCGGGTAGCTGCGGTACTTCGTAACCAACAGCGCCGCGGCGAACAGGCGGTCGTCGGCCTTCTCGGCCTTGAGCGCCTTCGTCGGGTCGGCGATCACGCCCGCGCCCTTCTTCACCAGTTCCAATTGCGCCTTGTAGCCTTCGTCCTTCGTGTCGGTCGGGGCCATGATCGGCTCGACGGTGTAGAAGTCGGCGCTGTGGTGCTTGCGCAGGAAGAAAAGCGCTTCCATGTCCTTCGTGATGTTCACGGGTTGAAACCCGCCGCGGCCGGGGATCGGGCGACCGCCGGGCGGCGCGTTCGGGTCCATCGGCGGCGGCAGGAACCCGATTTTGACGTGCGTGAGGTTGTTCGCGCCCGCGAGACCGGTTTCGATCTTCACGACGGCGATTTTGTACGCCACCTTGTCCGGCGCGCCCGGGAACTGCGGGGCGAGGACGTCGTCCTTCTCGATGGCCGTGACCTTGCCGACGGCGACCACGTCCGAACGAACGAGTTTCTCGGTCGGGCTGAAAATGCGGATCGCGCGCTTGGCCTCGACCGTGGGCGCGAACACGAGAGCGGCAACGGCCGCAACGAACGCGGTGCGGATCATGGAAAGAGTGGGTCGTGAGGAACGGGTTGCGGACAGTTACACCATACAGACGAGCGCCGCGGGTGAAGGGATTTCGCCCCACCGCAGGCGGGTAACTTGCGCAATCCGGGTTGGCGTTGCACGCCGCGCCGCGGACGCTATAAAACGCGGCGGTTCGATCGCCCCCCGAAAGGTGCTCCCAAGTGGTCGGCGGCTTCCTCGCACTCGCCCTGCTCGCGCCCGGTGCCGAACCGGCCCGCGCGGTCGGCTTGCAGAAGGGCGACGAACTCACCTACACCGGGACCGTGAGCGAGGGCGCGAATCGCGTCGGCAACCGGTTCCGCCGGGCGCACGCCCTCGAAATTCGCGCCCTCGTGCTCGAATCGTCCGACCGGTGGGCCGACGCCGCGATCCTCACGCTACTGCGCCGCTCCGACGACGCCGTGAGCGACGCCGTCGGCGACATCACCGGAAAGGCGCGGACCCAGCCCCCGCCGCCGCTGGTGCGTTTGGACCTCGTGCGCGTACACGCCGACGGCACCGCGCACGCGCTGTTCCCGGTCGGCCCGCCGCCGCTCGCGCTCGACGCGAAAACGCCGGCCCGCGGGTTGCCCGCGCTCCCGCTCGATTGCTTCGCGCCGTTCGAGTTCGGCATGTTCCCGCCGCGCGCCCCGCGCGGCGGCGCGGGCGAACCGTGGACCGTCGCGAGCGCCGACCCCGCCCGCGGCCCGGAAACGTGGCAGGAAACGAAAACCGAGTTCGTGACCGGCGAGCGGTGCGCGCTCTTGGTGATGAACCAGAGCCACGCGAACTGGGACAAGCCCGTGGGCGGCAAGACCGCGTGGCACCGCGCCGACGCGGTGTGGGTGAGTACCTTCGACGGCACCGCCCGCAAGGTGCACCGGGTGATCCGGCACCGCGACGGCATCGAAACCGATCTCGCGGCGTGGGTGGAAGTGAAGTTCGAGTTGAAGGACAGCGGGCGCGTGGTCGGGCGCACGTTCGACCGCGCGCGGCGCGACGTCGAGACCGCGTTCGCGGCGGCGAGCGACGCGGCCCCGTTCCTCACGAACGCGGCCAAGCACGGCGCGCGCGCGTTCGAGGCGCGCATCCAGAAACTCGACGCCCACCTGAGCGAATCGGACGCGACGAGCGCCTACCGCGAAGCGGTGCTCGCGGTGCGGCGCCAACTGGAAGCCGCGCAGCGCGGGCAACCGGTGGCGAAAGTGACCGCGGCGCTCGGCCCGGTCGAGGTGCCGAAGCAGAGCGCGTGGCCGGCCGTCGGCGCGCCCGCGCCGGACTTCGCGACCGGGCCGTTCAAACTCAGTGCGCAGCGCGGCAAACCGGTGCTGCTGGTCTTCTACAAGCCCGGGAGCGAAACCGCCCCGCTCGCGCTCGCCATCGCCGACGCGCTGCACGAAAAGCACGGGCGGCGGGCGGCAATCGTGCCGCTGGCGGTGTGGGCCGAACAGCCGCCCCGCGCGAGCGGCGCGCCGGTGTACGACGGCTCCCGCGCCGAACTGGTCTACGGCGTCGAGTCGGTGCCGCGGTTCGCGGTGCTGGACGCGCGCGGCGTCGTGAAGTGGAGTTTCGCGGGCGCGGGTGCGGAAACCGGGTTCGCGGTGAACGAACAACTGGAGCGGCTGCTCGCGCCGGCTTCCCCAAGTTCCGCAACCGGCACACTCGGAGCGCCCGGCACCGGAACCGCGCCCCGCGGGCCACTCCCGCGGTAGTGGGGCGGCGCGCGGGCGGAGTACGATGCTGGTGGCGAGCGACGGAGCGACACCGTGACCGACTACGAACTGCAAGGCCCGGCCCGCGTGTGCGCCGCCACCGGCCGCGAACTGAAACCCGGCGACCGCTACTTCGGCGCGCTCACCGAGACCGACGGCAAACTGACGCGCACCGACTTCGCCGCCGACGCGTGGCCCGGTCCGCCGCCGGGAGCGCTCGCGTACTGGACCGGCAAAGTGCCGGCTGCCGGGCAGAAGCCCAAGAAGCCGCCGATCAACGACGACCTGTTGCTCGACTGCTTCGACCGCCTCAAGGACACGACCGACGCGGACGGGCTGAACTTCCGGTACGTCGCGGCGCTCTTGCTGATGCGCCGCAAGCGGTTCAAGTTCGAGGACGCGGCCCGCGACGAGCACAACCGCGACGTGCTCATCGTGCGCGACGCCCGCGGCGGAGCGGTCCACCACGTGACCGACCCGCGCCTGACCGACGAGCAGATCGCCGACGTGCAGAAAGAAGTGTTCCGCGTGCTGGGCTGGGAATAGTGGCGAGGGCAGTGAAGAGAAAACCGGGCAAACAGCTCACAGCTAACAGCGAGACCCCATGAACCGCCGCAACTTGCTCGTTCTGGTCGCGCTCGCACCGCTGGGCGGGTGCAAATGGCTCGAAGACCTGCGCGGCAAGGGCGACACCGCGAAGGGCACCGGCCCGCTGCCCGCGGTGCAGGCCGAACAGTTCGTGACGTTCCTGAACGAGCGCTCGGAGCGCCTGCAATCGCTCTACTTCGACGACGTGACCGTGAGCGCGAGCGAGCGCGGGCTGCCGATGCCGGGGCTGAGCGGGAGCCTCGTCGCGGCGCGCCCGCGGAACTTCCGCATGGTGGGCACCGCGAAGGTCGGCGCGAAGTTGGACCTCGGCTCGAACGCCGATCAGTTCTGGATGTACCTCGACGCGCCGACGCAGAAGCCGCAATTCGTGGTCGCGGCGCACTCGGACTTCGAGGCCGGCCGCGCGCGGATTCCGGGCGGCATCCCGTTCGAGCCGGACTGGGTGATGCAGGCGCTGGGCATGGCGACGTTCCCGCCGACCAACCAGTACACGCCGCAGGTCGATCAGCGCGAGCGCACCTACACGCTGCGCTGGCCCGCGAAGCTGCCGAACGGCACCGCGGTGGTACGCGAAGTGGTGTTCGACGGCGATCCCGCGACCGGTACCAAGCCGCAGGTGAAGAAGCACGTCGTGCGCGACACCCGCGGCAAGGTGCTCGCCACGGCCGAAGTCAAGCAGGCGCGCACGGTGCCGCTGCAAGAGACCGACCCCAAGACCGGGTTGCCGGTGTCGGTGCAGCACCCGACGCTCATCGTGCTGCGGTGGGAGGAGCAGAAGTTCGAGATGGAGTTGAAGCTCAAGAACGGCAAGGTGAACGATCCCGCGACGACCGACCCGGCGCGCGAGTTCTTCACGCTCCCGACGCGCAAGTACGGCAACCCCATCGACCTCGCCGGCGGCGCGCTGCCGTTCAAGTGAGCGCGTGCCGTCACTCCTTCGGCCGCGCGGTCAAGTCCCAAATCAGCGCAGTACCGTCATAGTAACCCACCGCAAGGCTCGCGCCGTTGGGCGAAAACGCCACGCAAGTCGGTTTCGCGCGCGCGCGGGTGAAATCCAGCGGGGCGTCGTTCTTGTTCGCCGAGTACACCCGCAGCGCTTCACCGGCCCACGCCCACGCGACGACGCGCGTGCCGTTTGAATCGAACGCGAGCCGCGCGAGACCGTGGGTCTTGAACGCGTGCGCGGACAGTTGTTGCCCTTTGGCGACGTCGAACACGGTCAGTTGGTACTCGCCGTTGGGCGGTTCCCCGAACGCCGGGGCCGGGATGACGGCCACGCGCCCCGCGTCGGCCGACACCGCCAGCGACACGTGCCCGACCCCGTTGCGCGCGTAGGCGGGGCGCGGAACCGCGGGCACCAGCGCGCGCGCCTTTCCGGTGTCGAGGTCGAACGCGCGCACCCCTTCGCCCGCGAGGTACAGCGCCTTCCCGTCAGCCGATTGTGCCAATCCGCTCCAAATGCTGCCGTCGTCGTCTTCGGCCCCTTCGTCCGCCCGGAACGTGCCCGCCGCGCGCGGCTTCTTGCCCGGCCCGGCGTGCTCCCAAACCTCCCAGTGTTGCCCCCGCTCCTCTTCGCGGTACAGCACGGCGGCCCGCGCGGCGTCGCGCGCGAACACGACGCGCAGCGCGTAGTGCTGCCGGCGCACCGGGGTGCGCCACGCGAACTTGTTCGCCTCGAAGTCCCAGAGGGCCAGTTCCCAGTTCTTGTACGCCGCGTCGGGCAGCAGCGCGGCGAACGTGTTGCCCGGATAAAAGGGCGGGAACGCCGCGGTGCGCAACTCGGCCGGGCACGCGACCGCCCGCCGGTCGCCGCGCACGGTCCACTTCATCAGCCCGTCGTAACTCGCGGTGCGCACGGTGCCGCCGTCCGCGGACCAGCCGATCCAGCGCACCGGCCCGCGGTGCCCGAGCGGGTCCGCCGGCGCGCCGGTGGTGCCGTCGAACGTGTGGATCGTGCTCGCGCGCACGACCAGCGCGACCCTCTTCCCGTTCGGGGCCGCTACCAACCCGTCCAGCGCCACGTCGAGCGTGCGCTCCCACTCCCTTTTCCCAGTTCGGATACTCCAGCGCGACAGGGCGTTCTTGTCCGGCGCGTCCGGGTTCCACGTGCGCACGAACAGGGCTCCGTCGGCCAGCGCGAGTTCGTCGGGCCTGCCGCCGATCTCGAGCCGGTGCGTCACCTTGTTCGCGACCGCGTCGTGAACGCGGACGAACGGGTCGAACGGGCCCTTCGCACCTTTCTCTGCGGAGCGGCTCCGGGTGACCGCAACGCGCCCGTCGGCCGAGGGGTACACCACGTCGGTGCGCTCGTCGGTGCCGGCCAGTTCGATCAGCCCGTTCCCGGTGCGGGCGGCGCACCGGCGCACCGGGCCGCTCGCGTCGAATACGAACAGCGCCGTCCCGTCGGTCGAGAACACGCACCCCGACCGGTAAAAGTCCCGCTCTTGGTACCGCAGGTCGTGCAATTTGGTGCCGGTGGCGGTGTCGAACACGGTGACCCGGCCCGTGTGACTCGACGCGAGGGCCGCGAGGGTTCCGTCGGCGCTCACCGCCGCCGACCGCATCGGGCCGGACCGGTCGCTCGGCGGGAACAGGCTCACCCGGCCCTCGACCGCGGTTCGGCTCAGTTCCTTCCCGGTCTCGCGCTCCCGGACGACGAGCGTACTGGTCCACACCTTCGTTTCGGGGTCTTGCTCGGTGGCGACACGGAACAGGCGCTCGCCGGCGGGGAACCACTGATAGTTCGGCTCGTGCGCCTTCTTGGGCGCGAGCGGTTTGCTCGGATACGGCAGCCCGCTGTCAGCGTCCCACGCGAGTTGGTTCCCGCCTTCGAGCGCGTAAAGCGTTTGGCCGTCGGCGGAAAACGTGACCCCGCCGGCGGGCGGAACGCGGAACGCGGGGGAGCCGAGGCGCGCGGTCGCGCCTTTCGGCAGCGGCGGCGGTTGCAGTTGTGGCACGGGGGCCGCACTCGCCCCCGCGAACGAGCACGCAACGAAGACGCTCAGGGCAACTGGCGCGAGCGACATGTTGGACTCCGGCGAGCGGGTACACCAAGCGTAACGCGCAAGCGGGCGAAATGTGAGCGCAAACGCGAACCGGCCCGCGCCGAAGCACGGGCCGGTTCGCGCACACTGGAGCGGAAGTCAGGCGTTCTTCGCGGCGACTTTCGCCATGCCGCTGGCGCCCTCGCGGGCCTTCGCCTTGTTCGCGCGCTCCACGTTGTTGTTGCTCGGTAGCGCTTCGGCGGCCTGCGCCGCTTGCTGCGCCGCCTCGCGCGTCACCTTCTCCGAAGAGAGGGCGTTCGCGGTCAGCACCGTGACCACGTTCGCGCGCACCTGCACGAACCCGGCTTCCACGAAGTACCGCTTGGTCGCGGTGCCGGTGGTGAGCCGCAGTTCGCCCGCCCCGAGCCGGCCGATCAGCGGCGAGCGCCCGACCATCACGCCGAGTTCGCCGTCGATCATCGGCACCACGACGAACTCCGCGGTTTCGTCGAGCACCGCCTTTTCGGGCGTCACGACTACCACTTTCACGGTTTTGTCGGCCATCGGTGTTCCCCTGCGAGCGGCGCGACGTGAGTCCGCCGGTTGTTGAACGCATCGCACCGGCGGACTCACGTCGCGCCGCTCGCCACCTTACTTCCCGGCGGCCTTCTTCGCGGCTTCGGCGGCGGCGGCGGCGGCTTCTTCCACCGTCCCGACGTACATGAACGACCCTTCCGGCAGGTGGTCCCACTTGCCGTCGCACAGTTCCTCGAAGCTGCGGATCGTGTCTTCCAGCTTCGTGAAGTTCCCGGGCTTCCCGGTGAACGGCTCGGCGACGTAGAACGGCTGGCTCAAGAACCGCTCGATGCGGCGCGCCCGCGCCACCACCTTCTTGTCGTCTTCGCTCAGTTCTTCGACGCCCAGAATCGCGATGATGTCTTGCAGTTCGCGGTACCGTTGCAGAATCCGCTTCACGCGGTCCGCGACCGCGAAGTGCCGGTCGCCCACGAACTGCGGGTCGAGCAAGCGCGAGTTCGACGACAGCGGGTCGATGGCCGGGTAGATGCCCTTTTCCGAGATCGAGCGCTCGAGGTAGATGAACGCGTCCAAGTGCTGGAACGTGTTCGCCGGGGCCGGGTCGGTGGGGTCGTCGGCCGGCACGTACACGGCCTGTACCGAAGTGATGGCCCCGTTCTTCGTCGTGGTGATGCGCTCTTGCAGTTCGCCCATCTCCGTAGCGAGCGTCGGTTGGTAACCCACGGCGCTCGGCATGCGGCCCAGCAGCGCGGACACTTCCGAACCGGCCTGCGAGAAGCGGAAGATGTTGTCCACGAACAGCAGCGTTTCGGTACCGGTCACGTCGCGGAACCACTCGGCCATCGTGAGGGCCGACAGCGCGACGCGGAGGCGGGCACCCGGCGGCTCGTTCATCTGGCCGAACACCATCGCGCAGCTTTCGAGAACGCTCTTCGCGTCCGCGCTGGCGTCGGTCTTCGTTTCTTGCATTTCGAGCCACAAGTCGTTGCCCTCGCGCGTCCGCTCGCCGACGCCCGCGAACACCGAGTAGCCCTTGTACACCTTCGCGATGCGGTTAATCAGCTCGGTCAGAATCACGGTCTTGCCGAGACCGGCCCCGCCGAACAGCCCGGCCTTACCGCCCCGCGCCAGCGGCGTGAGCAGGTCGATAACCTTGATGCCCGTGACGAGCACTTCCGCCTTCGGGGAGAGTTCGTCGAACTTCGGCGGTTCGCGGTGGATGGCGCGCGTCTCGGTGGTCTTCACCGCGCCGCCGCCGTCGATGGGGTTGCCGAGGAGGTTGAACACGCGGCCGAGCGTGCCGAGGCCCACCGGCACCGACACCGGCGCGCCGGTGTCCGCGGCGTCCATCCCGCGCACGAGGCCGTCGGTGCTGCCCAGCGCCACACACCGCACGCGGCTGCCGCCGAGGTGCTGCTGCACTTCGCCGGTCAGGTCGATGTTCACGCCGCCCGCGGTCTTCGCGCTGATCTTCAGCGCGTTGTAAATGGCCGGCAGGTGCCCTTCCTCGAACTCCACGTCGAAGGTGGAGCCGATGATCTGCACGATTTTGCCGCTCTTCGTCGCAACCATGAGTGCCTCGCGCGTGTGTATGTTCGGTTCGCGCCGTTACGCCTTCGGAACCAAGAAGCTCAGGTGGTGGGCGAGGTGCCGCAGTTGCAGTTCCCGCGCCTCGTCTTTGGTCATCGGGCCGAACAGCGGCGACGGGTGAATCGCTCCCGCGTGCGCCTCGAACCGCTCGACCGTCTCTTTCAGCTTTGCGACCGCCGCCGCGTCGCTCCCCCCGCTCACGGGAACAGTTTGCGGCATCGTTCGGCCGCCCGCGTCGAAGCCGTTGGCGAGCACCTTCGCCCGCAGTTTCTTTCCAGCGGTGACTCGCATCAGCCACATCACCGGCCGCAGCAGCAGCGGCACCTTCGGGAAGCCGTCGATGGGGAACCGGAGCCACTCGCTCAGGTGCCCGCACACTTGGGCCAAGTCCCAGTTCCCGGCCTTCTCGTAGCCCACTGCCAGCAAGTTCTCCGCGTCCGCGACCGCGTCGTTCAGCGTGGCGAACGTCAGTTGGCGGCGCTCCGGCATGGTTGCGTCTTCAGGGTAGTAGGCACGCTGCGCGTGCCGTGTGTTCGGGCCGAAGCAGTGTCCCGACGGTGCGCGATTCTGTCTTCGCTCTGTCGAGCGGCACACGGAGTGTGCCTACTACCATGTTTCACAGGAACGGGCGGTTCAGCGGGCCCTCGAACGCCTTCCCGTACACCTCCGGGGCGAGCCGCTTCTTGCACTCCTCCGCGAACGTATCCAGTCCTTCGAGGTAGTGGTTCAGCGCAACCTTCTTCTTGCCCGCGAGAACGACGAACTTCCCCGACATCACCTTGTTCTCGACCTTCGTAATCGCCTCCCACGGAGTCTCTTCGCCGGTGGAGAACCACCCGCGGGCCGTGATTCCGGTTTCGCTCAGCGTCACCTGCCGGCGGTAGCCCTCCATCAGCAGCGGGAAGCCGATGACGAAGAACAGCCCGGCACACACGCCCGCCCCGATGGCCGAACCCGGCGACTGCGCCCCCAACCCGGTGAGGGTGCCGACGATGAACACCAGCAGCACGATCACCACGATCGCCATGCTCATCAGGCCCACGCCGCGGAACATCCCGCCGTACCGCAGCACCGTCTCGCCCGGTTTCTTCGACACCCCGCCGCCGGCGAACTTCGCCAGAAGCGCAATGATGCCGAACACCAGCACCGCCGCGACTCCGGTCAGCAACCCCTTCAGCGCGCCGTCGAGCATGACGCACCCCGCGATTACTTGAGCGCTTCCGAACCCGCGATCAGCTCCGAAATTTCCTTCGTAATGTTCGCCTGCCGCGTGCGGTTATAGAGCCGTGTGATTTCCTTGATGAGGTCGCCGGCGTTCTCGGTCGCGGCCTTCATCGCGACGCGACGGGCGATCTGCTCGCTCACGGCCGCGTCCAAGAACATCTTGAACAGCCGCACCTTCAGTGCCGCCGGTACCAGTTCTTCGAGAATGCCCGCGGCGTCCGGGATGAACTCGTAGTCCACCTTCGTTTCGCCCGCGCCGCCCGAAGCGCTCGAGTTACTCGCGGCGGGGGTCGTAGCGCCTTTCGTTTCGACGCTCACCGACGACAGCGGGAGCAGCGTTTCGACGACCGGGGTTTGGCGGGCCGCGTTCACGAACTTCATGTACGCGACCTTCACCTCGTCGATCTGCCCGGTGGCGAACAGGTCGATGTACCGCGACGCCACCACATCGACTTCCGCGAAGCTCGGCTTGTCTTCGAAGTTGGTGTACTCTTGCGTGCGCGCCAGCCCTTGGAACTTGAAGAACGCGATACCGCGCTTGCCGGCCGCTTCGAGGTCGAACGGTGCGTTCGCGGCCTTGTAGGCCTTGATCGCGTTCATCGATTCGCGGATGACGCTGCCGTTGTACCCGCCGCACAGCCCGCGGTTCGCGGTGATGACGAGCAGCAGCGACTTCTTCACCGGGCGCGTCGCGAGCAGCGGGTGGCTGACCTCGCCCGCGTTCTGGCTCAGGTCCGCGGCGAGTTCGGCGATTTTGCGCGTGTACGCCTCCGCTTCCGTGGCGCGGTCGAGCGCCTTCTTGAAGCGGGCCGTCGCGATCAGTTCCATCGTCTTCGTGATCTTGCGGATGTTCCGCACCGCCTTGCGGCGCTTCACGAGGACACGCAGGTTCGCCATAAAAAGCTCTTAGCTGTTGGCTGTTAGCTGTTCGCCTTCGGCGGCGGGCGCGAAACGTGGTACGCGGTGATGACGAACACGAGGTCCGTGTCGCCGATCGCGTTGTACCGCCAGATCAGTTTTACCCAGCGGCCGTTCGGCACGCGCCCGTAACTCTCGACGCCCGGCTCCGGCTCGTCCCACTCGTCAACGTCGATCCGGTGCTCCCAAGCGAACTCCACCTCCGAGGGCGCGAGGTGGTGCATGGCCAGTTTCGCCTCGTTCCAATCGAGCCACAGAAACTGCGCCATGCCTCCTTTTCTTCACTCGCGGTCGATGGCCGGGTTTCACTGACGACTGACCACTGAACACTCCCCACTACCCCTTGAACTGCGGTTGGAACTCCGCGATGGCCGCGTCGATGGCCTTCGTCACGTCGTCGGTCATCTTCTTCTCTTTGGCGAGCAGCGCACGCACTTCCGGCTTCTGTTCCTTCATGAACTTCAGGAACTGGTCTTCCCAGTCGCGCACCTTCTTGCGGTCCACCTTGTCCAAGCCGCCGCTGTTGCCCGCGTAGATGATCAGAATCTGATCGATCACGTTCAGCGGCTTGTACTGGCCCTGCTTCAGAATCTCGACCATCCGGTAGCCGCGGTCGAGTTGCGACTGCGTCACCTTGTCGAGTTCGGTGCCGAGCTGCGCGAACGCTTCGAGTTCGCGGAACTGGGCGAGCGCGAGTTTCAAACCGCCGGCCACCGTCTTGTGCTTCATCGCGCCGATCTGCGCGTTGCCGCCCACGCGGCTAACCGAAATGCCGACGTCCACCGCCGGCAGCACGCCCGCGTTCTTCAGGTCGGGCTGCAGGTAGATTTGCCCGTCGGTGATGCTAATCACGTTCGTCGGGATGTACGCGGACACTTCGCCTTCGAGCGTCTCGATGATCGGCAGCGCGGTGAGCGAGCCGCCGCTGCCCGCGACCTTGGCGATCTTCGAGCCGGGGAAGCTCTTGGCGTCGTGCTTGGCTTGCTCCAAGCCGCCGCGGTCGCCCGGACCGACGTACACCATGCCCGCGTCGCCGGGGCCGCGCTTCGCGGTCGGCTCGCCGGCCTTGTTAATGCCCCAGTGCGCCTCGGCCTTCGCGTCGTCGGTGCCGCCGTCGAGGATCACGTACTTCTCGGCGAGCTTCGCGCTGCGTTCCAGAAGGCGCGAGTGGCAGTAGAACACGTCGCCGGGGTACGCCTCGCGGCCCGGCGGGCGGCGCACGAGAAGCGACAGTTGGCGGTACGCTGCGGCCTGCTTGGAAAGGTCGTCGTACACGCACAGGGTGTCTTTGCCCTGTTCGTACATGAAGAACTCGGCCATCGCGGTGCCGGCGTAGGGCGCGAGGTATTGCAGCGGCGCGGCGTCGGCGGCGCTGGCGACGACGACGATGGTGTAGTCCATCGCGCCGGTTTCGCGGAGCTTCTCCACGACGCCCGCGATCTTCGCTTCCATCTGCCCGCACGCCACGTACACGCAGATGACCTTTTCTTCCTTCTGGTTGATGATCGTGTCGAGCGCGATAGCCGTCTTACCGGTCTTGCGGTCGCCGATGATGAGCTCGCGCTGCCCGCGGCCGACCGGGGTCATCGAGTCGATGGCCTTGATGCCGGTTTGCAGCGGTTGCTTCACCGGCTGACGGTCCACGATGCCGGGCGCGGGGCTTTCGACCAAGCGGCGCTTGGTCGCGTTGATCGGCCCCTTGCCGTCGAGCGGGTTGCCGAGCGGGTCCACGACGCGGCCGATCAGGGCCTCGCCGACCGGCACGGAGAGCAACTCGCCCGTCGTGCGGACCTCCATGCCTTCAGTCACTTTGAGCGCGTCGCCCAAGATGATGACCGCGACCGAGCTTTCTTCGAGGTTGAACGCGAGACCCTTCACCCCGGCTTGGGGGAAGTCCACGAGCTCGCCGGCCATGACCTCGGAGAGGCCGTAGCAGCGGGCGATGCCGTCGCCCACCTCGAGCACTTGCCCGACCGCGCGCGTTTCGACCTTGCGGTCGAAGTTGCCGATCTGCGTGCTGAGAACGCTGATGATTTCGCCGGCGCTGATCTTAGTTGCCATGGCTGGTGCCCTTTTCCAGCAGGAGTGTACGGAGGGACTGGAGCCGCGTGCGCACCGACGTGTCCACGACCGAGTCGCCCACTTGGACGATCATGCCGCCGAGGATGTCGGGATCGACGCGGGCGCTCACCACCGGTTCGCGGGTGAGCGCGGCCTTCAGTGTGTCGGTCAGCTCGGCCTTCTGCGCGTCGGTGAGCGGAACGGCGGTCGTCACCTTCACCGGCACGCGGCCGGCGCGCTCGTCCAGAATGCGCCGGTACGCGGCCTCGACGCCGCGTAACAAATCCAGACGGTTGTTCGCGGCGAGCACGCCCACGAACCCGCGCAGCAGATCGGACACGCGCCCTTGGAGCGCCGGCGCGAGCGCCGCGGCCTTCGCCTTGCTGCCGACCGCGAGGCTGCTCAGGAACCGCGCGACCGCGGGGTTCGCGGCCACTTCGGTGACGAACTGCGTGAGCTCGTCGCCCACGGCGTCCGGCGCGGACGGAGACACCTTCAGAGCCGAATCGAGCAGCGCCTGCGCGTACACGCGCGCGAGCCGCGCGCGAGCGGTGCCGGCGTCGAGTACCGTTTCGTGCTTTGCTTCCGCGGCCATTGGGTGCCCCTACAACTCTTGGCGAGCGGCGCGACGCCGGTCCGCCGGTGCGCTGCGCATAACAACCGGCGGACCGGCGTCGCGCCGCTCGCGGTTACGCCCGGTTCGCGCCGGCCTTCAGTTCGGCGATGGCCTCGTTCACCAGTGCCTCTTGCGCGCCGATATCGACCTTCTGGCGCAGCGCCTTGGTAGCGATCAGCACCGCGAGTTCGACGGCCTGCGTTTGCACGTCCTTGAGGGCCGCGTCGCGCTCGGTCGCGGTGTCCCGCTTGGCCCGCTCGCGCTCGGCTTGCGCCTCGCGCTGCCCGACCTCGCGTTCGGCCACCTTCAGCGCTTCGGCGTCGCGCCGGGCCTCTTCGAGGATCGCGCGGGCCTCTTCCGCGGCCTTCTTCTTCTCGGCTTCGAGTTCGGCGCGCACGGCGGCGACCTCGTCCTTCGCCTTCTTCGCGTCGGCGAGGGCTTGGAACTGCGCCTCTTCGCGCGCCTGAAGCCCCTTCATGATGGGCCCCCACGCGGCGAAGTAGAGGATGGCGAGCAGCGCGCCGAACACCACCACCGTGACGATCGAGTTCACGAGGTTCGGTTCGAGCGGGCTTTTCGCACCCCCGGCCGGCGTGTCGGCGGCAAGCGCCAGCGCCGGCACCAGCAGGACGGCGGCAACGGCGCACGCCGCCCGAACGATGGCGGTGGTCATGTGGCCTTCCTTCCCGGTTGCAGGTGGAACGCGGAGCGCCCCACTTAGGCCTTCGCGATGAGCGCGTAACACACCACCAGCAGCGCGATGATGGCCGCACCTTCGACGAGGGCCGCCATCACGATCATGTTGACCTGAATCGGCCCCTTCTGCTCCGGTTGGCGGGCGATGGCCGCGAGAGCCGACCAGCCGACCAGCCCGATGCCGATACCCGCGCCCACGATGGCGAGGCCGGCACCCACACCGGCCCCGATGCCCGCACCGGGGTTGCCTTCGGCGGACGCCACGCCGCCCGTGACAACGAGGACGCACAGCGCGAACACGACGCGGAAGAAGTTGCTCATAGCAGTCGATCCCTTTCAGACGCGGGTTGGTTGTGCGCGCCGCGGGTGCGGCCGCGCGATTCGGGGTTTAGTGTTCCGGGTTCAGTTGCATGCCCAAGAAGATCGACGTCAGCAGCACGAACACGAACGCTTGCAAAAACGCGACCAGCAGTTCCAGAATGCTCAGCCCGGTGCCCAGCAGCACGGCCGCCGCAGTACCCATTGGCGACAGCCCGCCCTGTACCGGGTCCGCGACCGCGAACAGCAGGATCACGCCTAGCGCGACGTGGCCGGCGAAGATGTTCGCGAACAGACGCACGGCGAGCACGCCGGCCCGCAGGAAGATGCCCGCGAACTCGATCACCGCGATCAGCGGCACGATCAGCACCGTCAGGAACGCGGTCATGATGAAGTTGTCGGCCTTCAGACGCGGAATGAACGCGCTGATGTAGCCCACCGGCCCCAACTTCATGATCGCGGACACGTTGATCACGAGGAACACGAACGCCGCGAGCACGAGAGTCACGCTCAACTCACCGGTCGGCGACCCGAGGAACGGGATCATGCCGAGCAAGTTGCACGCGAGGATGAACAGGAACATCGTCCACAGGAACGGCACGAAGCGGTCCGCGTAGTGCGCGGTCGCCACGTGCGGCTTCGCGTGATCGCCGTGGTGCCCGTCCGCGTGATGGTCGCCGTGGTGGTCGTCGTGATGGTGGCCGGCACTGATGTTCGGGCGCGCGACGCCGTCGCGGATGAACAGCAGCAGCATTTCGAGGAAGTTCCAGAACCGGCCGCGGGGCGGCGTGCCGTCTTGGACGCGACGGGCGAGGAGAATGTACGGCACCGCCACGGCGATCGCGGCCACCACCAGCAGAATCTGGTGCTTGGTGACCGGGCCGATCCACGCGTGATCCTGAACGTGCGAGAGCGGGTCCAGTGACATTGCTACGCCCTTGTGCGCGCTACTTCGGGCCGTCCGTCGAATTCGCGTCCGGCTTCGGGGCCGGCGGCTTGGGCGGCTCCGCGTTCAACCGGTTCGCCACCCACACGAGGTGGGCGATGCCGCCCACGATCCCCAGCACCGCGCCCACTGTAAGGCCCCACGGTGCCCAACCGTATTTGTTATCGAGCCACACGCCGATGATGATCGGCGCGGCCATCTCCGTGACCGCGGTACCGGCCAGCGCGAGCGCTCGGTAGTCGCCCTGCCCCAGCTTTCCGCCTCCCGAACCGCTCGGTGTGGCACTCACTGCGCCGCCCCCGCGTTAGCCGACGCGCGCCGAACGAGCAGCGCGCACTCGGTAATCAAGGTGACAACGTATAGCGCCGCGACCCACCCGGCGAACGCAGTGTTGCTCTCCCCGCGCGCCGCCAAGGCGTCTCCGAACAGCAGCACACCCACGACCGCCACACCCATTCGCACGGCCGTTCCCGCCATCACCGCGGCCGGGCCGTAATACGGCACTTTCCGAATGACCACATCGGCGAGCAGGAACGTAGGCAGCGCGGCGAACGCGCACAGCACCACCGCCACACACACCGACAGCACCGGCACAGCACCGGTCGCCAGTTGCACGCACGCGGCCCCGAAGCCGGCCGCGCACACCGGTACCGCGACCAAAACGGTCGCACGCGCCGCCGTCGTCATGGCGGTTGCCGAGTTTCAGGTAAGGAACGAAGGCGTATTGTGGAGGCAGCGGTTGCAAAGTCAATCGGCATCTCGTGAAAAAGTTCACAAGCCTTGATTTCGGCGAAGCGCGGGTCGGATGTGACGGTTTCCGTGAATCTTGCGCTGGCGAAGTACCGGCGAGCGCCGTTTACGAGCAACGTCTCGACTTTGTCGATTGCACAATTTAGAGGCACTGCGCCGAGTTTGCGTGCGCCGGGACTCGAAGAATCCAACAACTCGGACCGGCATCCGGGCGAATAGCATTGACAGGTTGCGCACCGTTTTTCTATGATTAATAACGAGTTAGGACACGCGAACCGAATTCGGGTCGCGTTCCGAACGCCCGCCTCTGCCCCGGATGGCACCTCTGGCGGCCGAACCCGCCGAGCACAACCGGAACGCGAATTGTCATTTGCGTCCCAAATCGCCGGACGCGATTGAATCGTTCTCGGTCCAACGCCCGTAAAATTACGGGCGGAGCGGGGCCACTGCCCACACCGGGAGGGAACCCGGTGCCGTAGCTGCCACGGCACGGACGGTTTCGTTCCCGTTCCACATCCGGCGCACGCGCGCGGGGGAGTGGTTTGACGATGAAAAGTGCTGGTTCCTTGGCTGATCGGCCCAAATCCGAACTCGCGAGTATGGCCCGCTCGCGGGGCATTCGCGGGTGGGCCGACATGGACAAAGGGGCGCTCGTGAAGGTGCTCTCGAAAGTTCCCGCTGCCAAAGTCGCAAAATCCGCGCCGAAGCCGTCCGCGAAGCCCGCGGCGCTCCGCGTCACGCGCCCCGCGAAGGCCGCGAAGCAAGTCAAACTCGTCGCCAAGTCGAAACCGGCCACCAAACCCGCGCCGAAACCGGCCGCCGTCGCGAAGGCGAAGCCGCCCGCAGTGGTGGTGAAGCCGGCGCTCGCCAAAAGTGTGGCCAAGCCCTCGACCAACGGCACGCACGCGCCTGCGAAACCCGCGCCGAAGCCGGGTGCCGCGGCCACGAAGCCGCTCGTGCCCAAGCCGGCACCCGCGAAGGAACTGCCCGCCGTCAAGTCGGTGCCGCTCGCCAAGGACCGCATCATCCTCGCGGTGTCGAACCCCTACTGGCTGAACGCCTACTGGGAACTCTCGCCGCACTCGATTCAACGCGCCGAGGCCGCGCTGCGCCAAGACTGGCACGGGGCAAAGCTCATCATCCGCCTGTTCGACGTGACGAGCCTCGACACGACGAGCACGTCCGAAACGCCGGTGAAAGACATCACCATCAGCGGCACCGGGCACAACTGGTACATCGACGTGCCGCAGCCGCCGCGGGCCTACCGCGCCGACATCGGCTACGTGTCCCGCCGCGGCGACTTCTACATGATCGCCCGATCGAACGTCGTCACCACGCCGAACGCCGGCAGCGGCGAAGCGGTCGAAAGTGACGCCGGGTGGGAAGACGCGGACGCCAAGTGGAACGCCGAGCGCGTGCTCGCGATGTCCAACGGGTTCGAGACCGGGACCACGAACACCAACGCCGAACTGCGCGAGTTCCTCGAAGAGCGCACCGGGCGCTCGCTCGGGCCGCCGAAGGAGACCGCGTTCGGCACCGGGGCCGTTCCCCCGGGCAGCGTCAAGAAGTTCTTCTTCGAGATCGACGCAAAGCTCGTGGTGTTCGGCCGCACCGACCCGGCCGCGCACCTGACGCTGAACAACGACCCGATCAAGCTGAACGCGGACGGCTCGTTCCGCATGATCTTCAACCTGCCGGACAGCCGCCAGATCATCCCCGCGGTGGCCGCGAGCGCCGACGGTGTTGAGGAGCGCACGATCGTGCTCGCCATCGAGCGCAACACGAAGCACCTCGACCCGATGATCCACGACCAGATGAACGACGTGTAACGCGGGCGCTTTTTGCCGCACGATGAACGCAGACAAGACACGATCAGACAAACGCGAAGACAGAAGAGCTTTGGCCGCAACAAAGCACAAGAGTCACAAAATGAAGGCCAAGAGGTGAGTTCAAAACAACTCTACTCTTGGCCTTCATTTTGTGACTCTTGTTAGGAGTTACGCAGTTGCTGGTTGTGGGAGTCGGTAGGCGGGTCTGGTGAGGTATCCGCGCACCGCGTCTCGCACCAGTTGCAGTTTGGCCGCGAGCCAACTGACCCCGGTGGTAAACC
>Ga0169931_10003355_pt1 | contig 25403 bp, 27 predicted proteins | sample Kivu_15m_20L_FD_129675 | JGI IMG/M metagenome (GOLD analysis project Ga0169931, IMG submission 129675) | Freshwater microbial communities from Lake Kivu, Western Province, Rwanda to study Microbial Dark Matter (Phase II) - Kivu_15m_20L... | ecosystem: Environmental > Aquatic > Freshwater > Lake...
TATTGTTAGATGTTGGGGATTGGGGATTGGGGATTGGGGATTGGGGATTGGCCCAATCCCCAATCCCCAATCCCCAACATTTTGAAATTTCTTAATAAATTATTATAACAATTTTTTCATAATAAATTTTATAAATTAATTAGTAAATTCTATTATGATGATTATACTTATAATTTAGTACAGAAAATAAGAATTTTTTTCAAATTTTTTTATACATACTAATTATTTAATGATGATGAGGATTTCCTAAAAATTGATTCAACATTTCGAGTGAAACTTCTGGTTGATCCATAGGTACCATATGACCAGCTTCATAAACTCTCAAAAAAGTAAGATTACCAACATTTTTGAATTCTCCACTTGGGCTATCATTAACCATCCATTTGCTGTATTCTAAGCTTTTGAATTCTTCCGCTCCTTTCCATTCCAAATTATGAGTCCATGCCTCGCCTCCTCTCCAATTACAAATAAAATCTTTATCTCCAGAGTATACTAAAACTTTTATATTATTTTCAAGTAAATTTATTATTGAAGATTGAAGATTATTAATCCAATCCCCAAGCATAAATGTATGTACAATCATGTTACAGCTAGACCATGATCTATTATATACTCCAAGTTCTTCCCTGACATCATTTCTAGCAATAAACTTATCCAAATTACTAAAGTCATAACATAATGGAGGGTTTTCACATCTTTTTCTTACATCGTATACATTAAATCCAGTAATAATCATAGTAGTAGTAGACAATTGACATGCTTCCAGTGCTATTGGCCATATTCCGGTTTTTATCAAGCCTTGACAAACTTTGTAAGCTCCATTTAAAATGCTGTAGGGTAATTTTCCAATAAGTTTATTTTCATAAGCAAATTCAGCATAAGCTGGATATTGTAAATAAGGATCCACCCATCCATTACCAATAGCAACTCCCTTAAGTTTAAGAGCAGGATCAGGATTTCTAACTATATAGTCAGCGATTGCTGGAATATAGTGCCCAGCGTAAGATTCTCCTGTGATGTACAGATCTCTTCCAGAAAACATTGGATATTTTGCTAAAAATTTCAACAGAAATTGGTAAAAATTTGAAGCAACCATTTTTTCATTTCTTGCAAAATGTGTAGGGTCTCTTGCATGGGAGAATCCAGTGCCTACAGGTTGATCAACATATAAAAGGTTAGCCTTTGAATTCCATGAAAACTCGTTTTTATTCAAAGTAAGGTTATCGTTAATTGTGTAAGGTCCATTTTCATAAAATATAGCTAATTCCGAAGAGCATCCGGGACCTCCAGTTAACCAAATGACAAGTGGATCTGTCGAAGAATCCTGTCTAGAATTAAACAACCAGTAAAACATATCATCTCCATTTCCAAGGTTAAGAATACCACTCTCTTGGTCTTCTCCAAAAAATATCTTTGAATCTGTTCTTAATTCAGCATGAATAAATAGAGTTAATAAGAGAAATAAAGATTTGATGAAATAATTGGAATAAAACATTTTATAATAAAATTAATAGTTTATGTATTGATATTAAAAAAAATATTTTAAACAATTAATATAATAGCTTAGAAATTGTCTATGGCTTATAAACGATAATTGATTTTATAATTTTTGTAACTTTTATATAAATTTTTAATCTTCTAATAAATCAGAATTTACAAAAAATTTTCAAATTTTATTTTCTTGCTTGATTTAAGATATAATTTCCTAAAAATTCTAAAGGATTTTCTGGCCTTTCTTTGGCTAATTCAGCCATGCCTTGCATTACTACTGGAACCACAGTTTGTTCTAAGTATGCTCTAGTAGTTAGAGAATTAATATTTTGATTATTTGAATTAGATGAAACATTATTTATTGTTTTATTTTCTAAGTAGTCATCATTTTTGTTTGCTATCTTTTTCAATGATTTTTTGCTATCATCTATTATCATTTATATATTAAAATTTATTATATTAAAACATTTTTACCTATTTCTAAACCCTCATTATTATTTAAATTATTAAAGCTATTTTTTGAATTATTTTCCTTTTTCTTTATATCAGTAGCTATGAAAATTGATTAATATTGTTTTTACTCTTATTTGACATACTTATTTAATTTATTATAAAAAATTTAAAAATTTTTATTATATTTATTTGAAATAAACTAGCTTATCAGAAATTAAAGAGATATCAATTTAAGAAATAAATATGATGCAGAATATCAACAACTTTTATTCGAAATCAGAATATTCCTAAATGAATTCCTCATAAAACTAAAATATCTAAATGAATCACATACCTCAGAAATTGAAACTTTACCATCTTTATTGTGATCAAATCTATCCATTATAAGTAAGCCATCATCATATTCCACGACTAAGTTAAATAATTTAAACATCAATAAAAACTATATCAGAATTATTTCTAATTAGGTTTACTTCGTTTATTGTAATAAATGCATTGTTATCTACATCCATTTTTTCGAATATTTCACGTAGAACGCCTTTTTTATAGTTATATTTCTTCTTGATATCTTTTAAAAATAATTCAGCTTCTATTTGTTGTAAGAACAATTCTTTTATCAATTCTTTAGTTTCCCTTTTCAAATGGATTTCTCCTTTACATTTTTTCTTTGACATAACCATTGCGTATTTCATACTTTTAGGCATAAAAATTTCTATAAATTGAGAATAGCTGTATTTTATTTCAATTTAATCTTAAAAAATTTTACTTTAATTTTTTGTTATTTTGTTTATCATAATATTCTAATAGGAGTTCTGACTTATTTATTTCATTCAAATTATTCAAGTTAATAACATTAAAATATTCCAATGATTTAATAAAATCAGAAAATCTAACTACATCCAAGTCATGCCTATCAAATAATTTGAAAATGTGAATTAAGTTAAAATTTTGATCATTTGCTAGTTTTATTTTAATTCCTTCAGATTTAATATAAAATTGAAGGAGAGTAAAAATATCATAAGCGAAATGTTTAAAGGTATCGTTATTTATGGTAAAATTATTTTGATTAATTTTATTATTTTCTAAACCAATAAGACTATCCGATCGGTTTTTAGAAATTGGATTTTGAACTGCAGACTTAGTTAAATTAATCGATTCATCTTTGTTTCTACTAGAATATATACATTTATTTCTTTCTTTTAAATTTTCGTCATATTCATCACAATTTGTATAATCATTTTTCAAATAATTTATGGAATAATTTTTCAATTTTTCTTGTCTAATAGAATCATAAAATACATTTCTGTATTCGATTTCCATATCTCTAAGTAATGAATAATCATACTTGTAACTCAATTTTGATGGAAGAATCATCAACAAAAATTCCTCCCAATCAAGTTTGTTATCATAATCTTGATCATAAATGTTTATCAATGATCTTATCTCATCTTTGAATAAAACAATCTCATGTTCTGTTCTTAGATATACAGAAATATCATCATCACTGATAAATCCATCTTTATTATTATCTAAAAGAATAAATAGTTTAAGATAGTCTATTTTATTAAAATGTATTGTTAGTTTCTTTTTGTCTGCATAATTGAACAGTTTAAATTCAGAAATAAAAAGCTCGGTTATCAAGCTTTCTAACCTTTTTGAAAAAAATTCTTTATGTCCTATTTTAAATGTCTTTCTTTGTGTTGATGAGGCTCTGAGGTTTGCATTCGTTTTATTTAAAATGAAATTTAAAAATTCCTCGAAATTCATAGAATTATCCCTGTCTATGTCATAGTTTTCTAAGAATAGTTTTATTTCTGTGTAATCTTTTTTAAGAATGAAATGGTTGTTGTCTCTTAAGAAATTCACAATATCATCCAAATTAATCGAATTTTTTTGGTATCTATCTATTCTGGAAAATACTGCATATGGCTCAAAGTTTTCTTCATCATTTATAATTTGTTTTAAAGACTCAGAATCTTTAGACATTTTTATAATGTTCATGAAAAATTCAACGAATTCTTGTTCGATTTCCATTAGGTTTTAAATTTATTTTATTAATTTAACATTTTGTAAATTCATTAAAAATTTCAAATTCCGTTAATAGTTTCAAAATATGTGGCTTATTACTGATTATAATCCAATAAGGGAAAAATTATTTGTCTAAAATCAAATACATATTTGGACTAAGACAATAAATAATAATAAAAAATATTCAAAGTTCATAATATAACTTTATTATAAAACAAAAATTTTTATTTATAAATTTATTTTTATAAATCAAATAAATGAAGCTATTCTCAAAATTAAAGGTTATACCGATTTATTTATTTTTCATATTTCTTTTTATCGATAAAATTGAATCTGCAACAATAAGATCGAAAAATCCATATCTTGGAGACCCAAAAGTTCGTCACAGTTTATATTTAGAGAAGGATAATCAAGAAAGAATGAGTAATTATCCAGCAGGAATTCCCGTTCCTAAAGATGAGTAAAATAAATTTATTTAAAACCTAATAAAATAGAGAAGAAACTTCTGGATCTGAAGATAAGTTAGCAAAATCTAGTGAAATAGTAGCAAAAAGAATCGTCGACCACTATAAAATGATGTTTGATTATTTAGATTACAAACCTGTTGATAATCTAATTACACCAGAGGAACTAAGCGAAGCTTTTAAAGACTTCAGTAAACTGAATTTTTTAAATATTAAATTATTAGATTGGCCAAAAGTAGCTACTTCAATAGCAGACGATTTGGAGTATTCAAAAGTTTTAACCGAGAGGTACGACACCAGTAATAAGAATTCCTTGAATTTTGTTGAATTTTGCAAACTAATGGAAGAACTTTGGGACAGTGCTGACTTTGAGAAGGAAGAAAGATGTAATGTTGCATTTGAAAAGTCTAAAGATGTATTTGTTAAATTATTCAAATGGCTTGACAGAGATAAAGACGGATTTATTGAAGCCGAAGATATGATTTATGGAGTGAGTAGAATTATGATACGAGATGTTGATTTGCAAGAAATACAAGATTTATTCGCTAAAAATCAAAAAGATGGAAAAATTAATGAAACTACTTTCTTGTTGGCTGTAGTAAATGGTGAATTGAATAAAACTTTCAAAGATGAATTAGTTACAAGCACTTTTATTAAATAAGGATAATACTATTATAATCAAATCATATTTTAATTTAATTTTGTTGAATGTTTTAATAAAAATTAGTGATTAATTTTATTATAAAAGTTAAAAAATTTAATTGTCTTAGTGGATATAAAATTAATTCAGCATCTTATTTATTATAAAATTAAATAATAAAATAATAATTGATAGTTATGTCAAGAATTTTGAATTTGATTATAATAACGATCACATGTTTGAAAATAATAAAAACAATCGAATTTAAAGAAAATTTATTAACGAATTATACTAAACGTGATCTTTTACAAGAGTTAATTAGAGATTTTAGATATCTTAAAGATGAGGATACATATGTAAATCCTAATTCTTCAGGTAATTTTTTTTTTAATCACTTTAAATAGTAACGTGCCCTACGCAAAAAGATTGTATTGCTTGTAACGTTTATTCGGAAGATAAAGCTAATTGCAATTGGTCTAATGGCGGATGTAAGGCTGAATTTACATATGAGTAAAATATATTGGTTTTAATTTTCACATTTAAGTCCATCGATAAATTGGTATAAATATTTTGAAAATTGTGGTGATAAGGATGAATATACAAAAAACAGAAGTAAAAAGTATTGCTTTAGTGTTGGTGATACATTTTCATTTGTACCTGCTAATTTTACGTTACCACGTGTAGATAATGGTTATGCTGCTAAAAATGTCTATTGTAGATGGAAATTTACGGACATCAATCCTGATGAGTATGTATTGATTGAAGTATTCCAAATTGAAACTGGATTTTTTATAAGTGTTGAAGGAGAATATTTAGATGGAGATACTTTTGCTTATCAATCTAGGATGTCTAATTTCGTATTCAACGCCAAGGGAATAAAATATTTTAATGTACACTTTCTATCTGGTAATATGTTCGAAAATCCGCCTTTTCTTGTTAGGATGAGTTATAAAAAACTACCTCGTTCTTTTCTTTCTGTATTCCTTTCAGTAGCAACAATAGTCTTGTTAATTGGTTTAATCTCTATTTTAGTTTTCAGGTGTTATCATGCTATAAAAATTAGAAATAGATTAAGAAGGGAAGGGCAGCATCACGAAAGAGAACTAAATTACATAATTGCAAATAATCCTGGAATCGTGATTAACTTTGATCAACAGGCACAAGCTGAGGCCATTTTAAAAAACAAAAATAAACAGGCTATTGATAAGTTACTAGAGACTGATTTAAAACCTATTTATTATAAAGAATTATTAAATGAGTTTAAGTCTTCTTGCACAATATGTATGGAAAGTTTCGTCGAAAATAAATCTGAAGTAACTCTACTGAATTGTAAGCACATTTTTCATCATAATTGCCTAAAAAATTGGTTATTTAAAAATTTAATAAATCCAAAATGTCCAAACTGTAATTATAATGTAGTCGATTCTTCAAGTAATCCAAATTCAGGAATAAGAACAAATAACAATCCGATCTCAAATCATTTGCCTGTTAATCACACTATTAATGTAAATGACAATACACAAAGCCATTTGAATAATATATCTTCTAATGTAATGATTGTTAATAATGAATCAGGAACTACTTCAAGGATAAATAATGACAATATAAATAATGATAATAGATATATTTCACTTTCTGATACAAGGTACAACGGTAATATATTAGGAAATAATGATAAAAAAGGAAAGCGTAATTAAATTATTTTATTTATAATGAAATTTTTTATATGATTTGACTTTACTCTTTTTTATTTTAATATAAAGAAAATCAAAAAATTATTTTTTAAGTTGACTTATTTATTTCATAAATAGTAATCAAGGTTTTTCACTGTAAAAGTTTCTGCTACCAATATAATTTGTATCTGATTTCGAATATAAGATTTCACGATTTGGTTTTAAATTTTCTTTCATTTTATTAGAAATAAAATACGCATTTAATTTGTCTGGATACATGTTATTTTTATCATTGTAGTTGCTAGATATCGAATTAGAATTAGAAACATATGACAGATTTGTGTTTTGTCTATTATAAATAGTGCTTGTATTCGCTCGATCTGTCCATTGACTTTTGTCAAGATTCAAGTCATCTGGGTCTTCGTTGTAATTGTCAGGATAATAAAACTTAGTATTTGCATGTACATCTGTGTATTTTTTCTGGATATAATTTTTGTTAAATTTTGAATTATGAACATAATTTGGAAAATTATATTTAAGTGTATTCTCTTGAAAGATGCCAGATTTTTTGATATTGTTGCTACTACTCAAATAATTTTGTTTTTCTGGACTATTTTTACCAAAATTATTTTTGTGCTGAGAAAAATTCGAATTTTTGTATTCTTGATTTAGAAACGGGCCATCTCCTCTATTAGTGTAATCGTTTCGAGAAATTTTAATATCGATATTTTCATCGTCACTGCTTAAATTTTCTCCGTCTAGAAATTTCTTCTCTAAACTGTTCATAATTTCATTAAATTTCTTTCTATCTGATCCACACTGCATCAATTCATAAACATAGTTATCAATATTAACTTTAATTGATATGACCTCCTTAGAATTTTCTTCAATGTATTTATTTTTGTTAAACATATAATTTTCAGGAGAATCACGAGGCAATTGAGTCATACTCATTAACTAGAATTAATTTAATTAATATTTAATTTACTTTTATGTTTATATTTTATAAATTAATTCTTTATAAATAAATATGTTTCTGCTATCTGATAGAACAATTTATCATATAGACAATCTAATCAATTTCAATTCAGAATATTTAAAACATTTCAATTTGAAATTGAAAGCAAACAAGTTTTTTAACGAATTTGATAATAGAGCAAGAGAAGATCTGATAACTTTGATTAAGCTTTCACAAGAGCGTTACAAATCAGTAAAAACAGGAAATCACTTAAACATCATACTTAACAAGCAAAGAGAAAATTTTGAGACTATTTTAAATCAGGCACAAAATGAAGAGTTGTATAATACATCAGCTATAAGCGAAGAAAAAGGAAAATTTATAAAAATAAGAAATAAAAATAGGAATAAGGAACTTATAGCAACTAGAGCTGGCATACGAGAAAATGGAATCGCCTCTAAATTGGATGAGAAGTTAAAACAGTTGAAACCCTTAGACATGACTAATCAGAAAACGCTGAATTCAGGAAATAACTTTGGAAGAAGAAAATCTATGAAATCTGTAGCGAAGTCAAAGGTTAATAATTGGGAAGCGTCAGATCAGGAAAACTCACAACAAATATTCAGTCAAGAGCATTTATTAGAAGCAAATAAGCAATGTAAAAAGAATTATTCCTTTATAATTTTAATTCAATTATAAATTAGATTCTGATTTCTTAGAAGATGATATGAAGAAATTTGAATTAAAGATGGATGATTATTATCGTCAGTTAAATGACCTTAAAAAATGTGTAATCGAAGGAGAAAACCCAAAATTTCTAAAGAATTTTACTTTCATAACAGATGACATAAATATGTTATCTTACAAACCTAAGGTGAATTCGAATGTCGTAAAAATTTCCGATAAGGATTTTAAACTCGATTTACAGAAATTAATGAAGTTAAGTAAAAGATTTAAAAATAAAATTGCTAAAAATAATGAAAATTCTCTTCCTTCTATGCCCTCAGAACATCCATTGAATCCTCCTAATAAATTTGGAGTTGGAAAAGGAATTTCTATTACAAAAAAAGAAATAATGAATTTAAGGAATCTTGAAGACATCTTAAATAAAAAAAGAATTTTCTTGAATAAATTTGTAGAAGAAAATGGGTTAAATACACGGTTTCAAGACTATGAAAATATCTTTAAAAATAATAAATCAGTTGAAAAACTTTCTCATCATGTCACTGAAGATATCAAAAACGAAACTGAAGAAAATTTTTCTAATAAAAACAAGTTAGATTCTATTAAAAGTGAAATTAAAAAAACTTTTGAAGAGACTAAAAAGGAATGGAAAAGAGATGGCATTCAACAGCAAAAATTAGAAAAATTAGAAAAAGAAAGGAGGATTTTGAATAGAAATTTTTTAAACGAGATTAAATCCAAACCCAAATTTTTACAAAAATTTGTTGATCCTTATTCAAAAAGAGAAAATATTTTGAAATCAAATAACGATAATAAAAACAAAAAACCAAAGAAATTAAAAGAGAAATTAATGCAAACTACGGAAAATATTCAGAATGAGGTAAATGTTTGTTGTTCTAACGAAATTTACGAAAGTATAAAAAAAAACATCGCTTCTGAAAGCGAAGAAAACGATCATGGAAATGATTCGATTGTCCTAGGAGGTAAAAGTAATGAGATAATTACTCATGTAAAAAAAAGTGCCTCACAACCATCAGATCCTAATAAAGTATATCAAGAGTTTCAAGAATACAAAAAAATTATAATTGAAAAAGAAAAAGACTTTTATAAAGAAGCTGATAGAAAATCGGAAGAAAAGGCAAGGAAATATATAGAGATGATAAAATCTAATAATAATTCCCTTATAATACACGAAAACCTTTATCAGCGAGAGTCAGACAATACAATTAAAACAGGGACACCATCTAATTATACTGATCCATATTTTAGGAAAACTTTTGTATAAATTGAAATAATTTTTTTAAAACATTATAGGCCCAGGAACTTTTTACTTAATTCAGAAATAAAATAGATCTTACCAACTAATCAACTTCTCATTTACAAGATAATAAAATCTCATATAAACCAAATCTATTATAAATAAGACTATTCATAAAATTTAATAAATATGATGACAGAAAGGTTAATTCTTTAAAAAAAAAATAAATTAATAGTTTAAATATTAAATGGAAAAGAATATGACTCACGAAGACTATTACCTATGGCAAGATCGTGAAATTCGGTTTGATATACTAAGGAACCAATTATCACTTCGACAAGGTGAAAAGGCCTACGATACTATTGCAAATGTAGAAGATGCAAAAGGAAATAACGGTGATATTGGTACTCTGATTTTTACAAATTTAAGACTAATCTGGTATTGTCAAGATAATATCAAAATAAATCTTTCTATTGGATATAATTGCATGTTAAATTTTGAAATCAAATCAATTTCAAGTAAAACAGAACGTGATGCAAAAGCTCTGGCGATCAAGTGTAAATACAACAATAATAGATATGAATTCATTTTTAATTCGATTTCGGACAATTCACCATACCTTTTTTCATCATTTCAGCAAATATTTAACTCATACGATAAAAGCAGAATTTATCGAGATATTAAAATGAAGGGATTTCTTACAAACGATAAAAATATCATTACTATAACTGGAGAAAAAATCTTAAACAAATATCAGAGTGTCACGTCTTTAACTAATGATCAAGCGGTTATAGGAACCCTTGTACTTACTAATATAAGGATTTTATGGTATTCAAATAATGTAGATACTTTTAATTTAAGCCTTCCTTGGATTCAGATAAAGAGTATCAAAATCAAGGAACTCACGAAAAATGGTAAAGTTATTTCAGTTGAAACAGGAAAGGGAATTGCCTCCAATAATTTCAATTTAAAGTTTAGTGAAAATGTTGAGACAATTTTAAGAGATATAGAAAATTATTACAAGGAAAGCGTGGAGAATCCGATATTCGGGGAAGATTTAACTAGTATTAATAAGAATCCTAATGATCTCAATAGTGATAAATCCAAAATTGAAAAAGAAATGAGAGAATTCAATAAAGTTACTGGTAGTAAAATTGAGGAAAATTTGGAGATCATAGATACAAATTATTTCAATGATCAGGCTAATATGTTATATTATATGATTTCAAATCAAGATAAAAAAAATTCTGTTACCGATATTGTGTATTCTTACGATTTAGGTCTTGCAATAGAAAAGTTGCCTGAAAATATTAACCTAGATTCTTTATGGAAAATTATCCCTAGTTAATTTTTGTCATATATTAATTATAATTAAAAATAATAGAATTCTTAGTGTTTAAAATAGGATAAATTATTTAAAATTTAATTTTTTATAAAAAACTTATTTGTTTTTAATAATATTGTATTTAATACTCAAGTTTATGATTATTTTATTGTCATAAATACAAAACCTAACTCGGTTTAATTTTTAATTTTCAAATTTGAGAAAAAATGATTTTAATTTTTTTTTGTATTCTTCGTAATCATGATTGCTTTGCACATTAGTAATTTGCGATTCTTTTATCCACTTAGGTAGCTTTCTGCTAATATTATCATTGCAATATCTGCTATCAACAAATATTATAGCTGCATAGTCGCCTATATGCCGAATAGACCTGCCCACTGATTGGTTTACAGCCTTCATACAAATGTTACTATAATACTCAGCTCCTGATATGCTGCACTCACATTTCTCTCTCAGGGCGTCGTAATAAGCCATCTTTAATTTTAAATCAGTAGACGTAACATTTGGAAAAGGCAAGCCAAATATGAGAACTATCCTTGCAAGATTATCAGAGAAGTTTATTCCTTCAGAAAGTCGACCACCTACAACTGCAAACAGGATAGAGCTAATTTTTTTGTTTAAAATATTGTTATGATAATTAGAAAAGGTATTTAGAATATTCTTTTCTTCAAAGAATAGGAATTCTTCTGATATATCCTTATTTGTTTTATAAAAATTCACCAATATTTGAAACTTTTCATTAAACTTTTTAATTTTTTCTACAAGATCGTAATTAGAAATAAAGACAACCATTCCTCTACTTTCCTTAATTTTAGAAATGACCTCAAAATGCTCTCTAACTGTTGCTAAAATAAAGTAGATGTAATCGTCTGTTCTGCGATTAATTTGATCATAATTTAATACAATCTTGCCTAATTTATTTGTTATCACATCTTGTAAAAAGTTTCCTATGAAAATGTTTCCTTTGTCCACCACATGTTTACCTTCAAAATATGTTATATTTTCTTTTTTAAGAATACGGAGGAGAAATTCAAATTCGTCTATCGGTCTCATAGTACCTCCTGCAAAGATTACACATCTACTTAATTTTAGTAAATTATCGAATTCTCGGCTTGCATTAATCATTACGTACTTCATCTGGGTAATATTATGAAGAGTATTAAATAATAAGGATTTATTTTCTCCCTTTTCGATGACAATTTTACCATCTTCATTCAGATAGGTTAGGGAATTTAAAAAATTTGTGAAGTTCAATAATAATTCAGGATGCTTGTTTATTAAAGAATTAAGATTTTTGCCTGTGAAGTTTTTTATAAATGTTTCCCTTTGTTCTGAAAAGGGATGATTAATTTCTAAATTTGAATCTAAATTAGTTTTGAAAAATAATTTCATTGGAAAAATTTTTTCTATTATCTCTATGATATTTTTAGTATCATCTTTAGCAGATTCTTTATCCTTAGAAGTGAACGGAAAATACTCTTTGATAAAATTTTCTATGCTCCATTTGATTTTATTGTGCAATTCCGCAAATTCAATGAAATTTATAAGAAAAAAAAAGTTTAAACTACTTAATTCCACATCAATTAAAAATTCAGTTAAATTAATAACTGAATTTTCTTTTGTGAAGTTCTTCTTCAGATTAATATCAAGTAAAAATTTAATAAAGCTTTCAGTTATTTTAATCAACTGCCTAAGGTACATGTTTGAAGAAGATTTCAATCTGTTGCTATACTTATTGTAGTATAAATTCAATCCTAATAAAACCAAAATCAATTCATCTAAAGAAATTTCTGAATTAAAAGTTTGCAGGATATTTTCTACTAAATTATGGGCTTCATCGAAGATAAGAATTTTATTTTCTAAATCTATTTCCAAGCTTTTTCTTATTTTATTGTTCAAAATGCAATTGTAAGGAATAACAATCATGTCTGATTCATCGATTGCTTTTCTAGAAGAGAAATAAGGGCATGTTGAGATATCCTCACCTAATTTGTGAAGTTCTTCAATATCATAAATTTTTCTTGAAATTTCTTTTGATAAAGATTCTATTGAATCTTGATTGTAAAATTGACATTTCTCTGATTTATTTTGAATTAGTTCTAAACATTTTTCGTTTATTTTCGAGATACTTGAATTCGTCAAGGGATTGTTTATTTTCTTGTTTATACACAATAATTTCCTTGAACCTAGTGATGTACAAGAAAAATGTATTTTTTCTCCTGTTTTGTTTCTATATTCCCTTTCGATTTTTTTCATTTCTGAAATTATCTGCGATATCTGTGAGTGTGTTCTTGTGCAATAAAATACTTGAATTTTCTTTTTAGTATCTGCGCAAGATATATATAAATTTTCTTTGGTTTCTTTTTTATCAAAAAATATGAATTCGTTTTTAATCAGCATTTTTTCTTCGTTATTTAAATCGGAATATTCATTTTTTGTGTTAGATGAATTCTCATATTTGAATCTGTTGTTAGTTGAAATGTTTTGTGAAGTTTTTTTTCTCTTAGAGAAATTAAAATCCAAATCATTATTAGATTTTTTATTCAGGGATGGGTTTTCTGATTGACCAAAATTGCTCAACCAATCATCCACTTCAGAATTTTCTTTCGTATTATTTTTTTTGTTGATAATTTCAAAAAAATTTAGAACTCCACACATCAAACTTAGGGATTTCCCAGTACCTGTAGGGCTTTCGAAAATACCTGCTTTTTTATTTAGTAATGTATTTGTCAAAGTTTTTATGAATTCTATCTGACTAGGGTATGGTTTATAAGGGAAATAGTTAAAATTTAGGTCGATGTCATCTTTCGTAGAAAGAAACTTAAAACTTTCCATTTGGATTAAATTTTTATAAATTGAATTCCAAAATTTAAATTTTTAAAAAACTTTGTTTTATTTAAAAAATAAAAATTAGTTTAATTATTCAAAATATTTTTATTTCTGTCTAATTCAAATCTCGTGGTAACTTATCCTCATTTTAGAAATATCTAATGATTTGTGTCTCCCAGCACTTCTACTTCTGATGATCCTATCAGTCGAATAATTATTCATCACAAGAACTTTATCATATTGCAATCCTCTTTCATATACTTTTTGTTTAGGGTAGTTCCACGCTGTTATTGTGTTTGATATTTTTGTCTTTTTCATTATCTCATTTTTGGAATTTTTTAATAACTTTATTTGATTTTGAGGAATAGTGAGATTGAGTTGATTCGGATAATGGGCAAATTTACAATCTCTATATGACTCTGTACACTTGTTGTTTTTTAATATATTAGGACACATTTCAGCACGATATTTCCTATAAAATTTTTCATAGAGTTCTGGATTTTCTTTTTGTAGTTTTTCCTTCTTTTTTGACCATGTTTGCAGCTCATATATCTTATTTTTTATCGTTTTAATCTCTCCTTTGTATCCGCTAAAAGTCTTTTTAAGCAAGTTACTAAATTGATTAATTTGATTATTCAAATAAGTGTGTCTGTTATATATCGAAAAGGAATTTCCTTTGCGCATTTTATCTATGTATATCAAAAGCGTGGCTAGTGGAATTTTTACTTTGAAATAATTTAGAACTTCTTGCGTTATTTCATAATTCAAGATTTCTTTAGAGATTTCTTCATTTATTTGTAATTTTGCTCGCCATTTTTTGTCTAAATTTTTATATTTTTCCTCGCTTTTTAAAATTTCCATATTTATGATTTCTTGTAAGTTCTTCATTATTGCTAAGGAATCTGTATATCTTTTGAAGGAATACAAGACTAGCGCCTTTTTAAACATCCCAAATTTTTTGAGGTACTCTTGATCCCATTCCTCTGCCCTTTTAATTTCCGATCCATATTTCATATTTTTAATAATTTTTTCATTTGATTTATCTGCTTCTTTTTTACCTTTCTTCATTTCAAGTTCATTTTTCTGATTGTATCTACAAAAGCCGCATAATCCTTTAGGTCCTCCCTATTGTTATTTTATTTAATAAATTTAATTAATTTACTCCTGCTCCAATCCTTTTTCCAAGTCCTTTTTCAGTTTTTTCGCTAAAAGTCTTTCCACAGCCGTTACATGATATAATAGGGCCAGTAGGCACCCATTCTTGAGATATTTCAGGATCCTTTTCTTTTTCAAACTCCTTGATTAAATTTTCCCTTAATTTTATTTTCTGCTTGATTTCTTGCTCAAATTTTATTTCACTCAATTGATGAGCAAAAGGACATTCTATTCCAAAAGGAACATTCGCCTTAACGTCTGAATGAGGCCATCTGGGACGTATATCATAAGGACATTCTTCTCTAAAAAGTATTTTATTATATAATTACCTTAAAGGACACATTATAGTCTTAAAAAATTTGAAGTATTTATCTTTTATAAAATTTATTTTATGATTTGAATGGTCATTTTGAACAACTTTACATGATTGCGATTTTACTGTGTTCATGTTAGTAGATAACATGAGATTTTGATTATTTGTATCAAATAATTTTTGTTTATTATTGATATCATCTATTATAATCTCTGCTTTACCTTTAAAAATCGTAGAATTTTTTTTTGCATCTTTTATAATATTCAATTCTTCCTTCAATTTCTTAACAGTTTTTTTTCTATCTTCTTTATACTCTTCTATATTTTTAATCATGCTGAATATCTCGTAACATATTTGATAATTTTTCGGATTATCAAAATTGTCTGGCTCTACTTCTTTTTTTTTCTCATCCCTAGATATCATATTCATAATATTCATTGTATCATTATTACTATTTCCAACATTTCCGCTTTCTTTCTCTCTTTCTTTGGCAATTTTCTTTTTGTACGTAGCCTCAAATTTTGGATCGTATTTAGCCTTAATTGCGTCTAAATTGAAAGCAGTTGCTAATAACGATAAAGTATCATTAAATTTCCCTGATTGAAATAATATTCTAGCTTGTTTATAAATCCCTACTTTGTAAACTAAAGGAAAACGTTCTGAAAAATTATCACCCATTTTGTTGACCCATACTTTATTAGAAATTCTCTTATTTATTACATGCTCTGTGGAGTTATTAACATAATTTTCTTCGTTATGGATCAATTTGGGTTCAAATGTACAATGTTCAGCATCAGACAAGCATAAAAATATCTTAGATTTTTTCTTCATTAAATCTTCATCTTTTCTCTTCCATAAATTTAGTCTTTCCTCTTCAGTAAGTTTTTTATCTTCTAAATTGTACAGAAGATTGAAATTTTTCGATTTCTGTGTCGAGATTATCTTATTATGTGAGTTATAAGTACAATAAATGGGACAACTATTTTTATGTATCTTACATTTATTTGATATGGCTGGAGCCCAGAAAGGCATGTTGTCTAAATGAGCAAAAATGAATTTCTGCCCGTTTTCACTTACCGCAAGTCTACGGTAAAGCATAAAGAAGTAGAATTTTAGCCCTTTGGGATAATTAGAAAAGCGTGATTTCTTTCTTCCATAGTTATTTATTTTTGGAAATCTTCTTTTAGTGGAGTTTGTGTGGTTTCTTATCATATAGTTGTACATATCGGTCATAAATTTATTAACAGTAAAAGAAGTTGATCCATTTTCTAATCGAATGTTTGTTAATCTGAAGTATTTTATGCACATCCTCTTCAAATATTTTTCAAGACTTTTATCTTCCTTATAAATCTGTTTCAATTTAGATTCCTCTTTTTTTATAATATTGTCGTCTTCATATTTAGTTCTATGAATCATTTCTCTTATATGATCTTCATTTTCATTTTTCTTAATTTTCTTTTCTAAGGAATTTTTGAAAATAACTTTTCTCATCTGGTCCTCGTCATACAAAGCGTATTCTTCAGGATATTTAAAAACCTTATTTGATTGAAATTCCAATTTAATCATTTTCTTTAATATGTTGTCATACTTAAATTGTCTTCTAAGATTGATCATTTCCCTACCAGTTTTCCATTTGTCTTTAGGTCTAGCCAAAATAACAAATTTTTTCATCAAGTTTTGAAGATTTTCTTTATCCCTAATAACTTTACTTTTCTGATAATGAATTGTATCGATTTTTTTATTTTTGACATTCTCATTGTTTTTTCTATCTTCTTCTTTCCTAATAAAATAATTTTCTTCAAGTATTTTGAACATCGTATCAGAGTCATATTTACTTAGGCCTTTTTTGTATTTTTCTTCTTTACTCATTTGCTTTACCCAATAATCATGAAGAGGCCTCGGATGATAACATTCATAACCGCATAGATTTTGAAAGCTTTTAGATAATCTTTTTATTATTTTTTCATTTGAGAAGAATTGTGTAAGGTAGTTTTCAAAATTTTTATCTCCTAATGGCCATTTCAAGCCATTCAATTCTTTTTCTTCGTTAGAAAATCCAGCCCAGAAATCATAAAGTTTTACCTCATCATTTGTATACTCGTTATACTTTTTGTAGTAAAGAGTTACAAGCCATTCTATCATTTTGTCGATTGTTACAGGACCATTTTTTTCAGATTTGGTTTTCATCAATTCTTCATCGGGCTTAAGGTGAGGATATAAGCGCTTAAGAGTATCTTCTGAAAACTTTGATTTGAATTTGTCAATTGAAATCCCTCGGATAGACATAGTTGACTTTTTAGTAAAACTATTATAGGTGTTGTTGTAGCTCTGTACATATGCCTGATGAAAAAGTCTAAGACTATTATAAATGTCCTCATCAAGGAAGTCTAAAATTGGAGCAATTTTATTCGGGACTTTAAGACCTCGTTTTAGAAAACTACGATATTCCATAACAAATTCGAATAAAGTTTCAGGCTTGTTTTCAATATATCCTCTTTTTTTATAAAAAGTGTCTTTTATATTTAATATAAGATTTTCTGGAATTAAATTCGGTTCTTTTACTAACTTCTGAGTAGATTCTAAAATAGGGTTTTGATAATTAATCTTTATGTTTTCAGAAATTTCACGTACGAGGTCATCTTTAAAATTATCTTGATTGCTTGAATGTTCTTGATTATTATTACTTTGATTTTCTATCATGTATTCTGGATTTTCACTACTCAAAATGAAATTTTTGAAGTTTATTCCGTAAGATTGATCATAATTTTTGTTGAGAGTTGATTGATTAAAGTCTTGTGTATAATTTTGATATTTTTGATTCATATCTGAAGAATTTATATCTTCGAAATTTTCATCGAAATTTTGGGATGTCATCTGAATAGGATTATTGTATGTATAATTTTCCGCTAAAATATTTTTTCCATCAAAATAATACATTCTTCTATTGTCCATTATAATGAAATTTAATTAATAATTTAACTTAAATATTATGGCATAATTTATAACGTACAATATAATCAAAGACATATAGACAGATTTATAATAATTCAAATTACAACAAACACAACTCTACTTATTTAATATATTATAAAATTTAATTGTTCTTACATTAGATAAATTCTGTTTCTAATTTTTAAATAAAATTAAAAATATAATAAGGAAGAAAATCGATGTCATAGAAAAATATTTTCTAAAATGCTTGTTTGCTCATTATTTCATAAAATTCATCAAAAGTTAATTCTGATCCATTACTTGAAGCTCTTTCCATCATTTCTCTAATATCATCATTAGACATTTGTTCTCCGATTTCTCTGGCAATCTTTTTTAAAGATTGCAGTGTTACGATCTTGGCTTGAGGATCATCAACGAATAATTCAAATATTCTTCTGATTCCTTCTCTTGAATGTTTATTTCCTAATCTGCAATTTACTGCATCGAGTAAGGTGTTGAAGTCGATTCCTTTATTCCTGACTGATTCTGCAGTATCTAAGTCGGCTATTATTCTATAAAGGGATGGATTTCTTGTTTCATAACCGAGTGACTGCATAGATGACTTCAATTCTTTTGGATCAATCTTTCCTGTGTTTTTAGTATCGAATAATTCGAAAGCTTGTCTAAGTTCATCGACTTCATCGTCTGATAATCCATTTCTAGCAGTGATTTTTTTGTAGGATAATTTAGACATTATATATAAAATTTAATTTATTTTAATATTTTAAATAATTAAGAAAATACAAACATTCATCTGGATATTTTGAATGTTTTATATGTTTTAAAATGTTAGATGATATCTTAATATCTTTATTATCAGATTTTTATTAGAAAAAGTATTTACATACCAAATAATATTTAAATTCTAAAATTAATACAATAAATGATTATTTAGCTTACTTAATACAAACTTATGGAAATATTTATCCGTTTGAAGCGATTATCTATTTTTAAATAAATTCTCTTAAATCCATATATTATATCCCTTTTCTCTAATGATTAAATTAAATAAATTGAGTTGTTGAAAATAATTATATTTTTTTTCTATTTAATATGTCTAAAATGCTAAAATCATATTTTTCAAAAACATCCTTTAGATCCGTTCGTAACAGACAGTATACATTATACAAATCCTCAATTCCTAAATTCTTCTTCTGCAATAAAGAAACACAAACCGATAAAGATTCCTATCATTTAAAGCAAAAACTTGATGAATATTTCACAAATGACATTTGCTTGATCTTAAAAGCTCAGAAAAAATCCAAATTACAAAACTTTATATCTCATTCTCTACTGTTTTCAGTTTTTGGTGCTTCAGCATATAAGTTAGTCTACAGCTTATTAGCAATGAAAATCCTTCCTTCTTTAGGTTGGGGAATTTTAACGCTTTTATCTGGATCTATGAACTATAATTTTCATAATAATAAAAGCAACACTGTTGAATCGATTGCTTTAAGTAGGAAAAAAATCGGTGAGGATTTGAATAAATATACACTCGAAATCACTACTATGAAAAATTTTAATAATATTGTTAAATTTGATTTAGATAATGTAGAAAAAATAGAAGAAAAAAAAATCGCAAACTATTCGAACATTTTTACTATTCTTGTTATAAATGACAAAAATTACTTTATGATTCCAACTAAAATATGTTTGATTTGTAATGAAGATTTATATTCACAATTAATGACAGGAAGAATTAAAGATATATTTTGAATATAATATTAAATAAATTATTAATAATTTGAATTTCGTATTTCAAATTCAATTTTAAGTATAATTAATCGATGAACTTAGAAAGTCAATAATTAATTCAAAATTTTTAAAATTCCTAAAAGTCACGAATAGCGAGGAAATTTTTGAATTATTCTTTTCATTACTTGGCTTCTATGCCAGGTTTACTTTATTGATTAGTAATATTTACTCTTTGTTTCTTAGAATAAGAAAAATTTGTATTTTACTTGAATAATTTAGTGTATTAAGTTAGATTTAATTAGTTTATAAATTAGCAATGACAAATTATTTAAATACTAATATTGGGGATTGGGGATTGGGGATTGGGGATTGGGGATTGGCCCAATCCCCAATCCCCAATCCCCAATCCCCAATAAGATTTTATAAGACAATAAACCCATTCCAAATTAACTTGAAATTGGTTGTTTCTCGTTACCTTATCGATATTATAAATAAAAATTCTAATTTTATTTATTTTAAAATTTCTATCAATTAGACATTAAAATTAGAATATATATATATTAAATATTAATGTAAAAAATTATGGACAGGTACTGCGATAATATCGTACGTATTTTTCATAATAATATAAATTTGATAATTCTTCTTTTTATCTAAACTCATGCTGTGTGTTTTTCATACGAGTCAAATCAAATTTTTCATAAATTCATGGTAATACAAATTATTCAATATTAAATCCTTCTTTGGGGGTAATTTATTCATCATTTTATAATAATTGTACATCTCAATTATGCTTTTATAATGGAAAATATTCTGTAAGAACAACAGTTCATTGGCATTTCTAAAACTCTTAAACTTTACAACTTTCGTGTATGTGGAATCAACTGATATAGAAGTTACAGTTTTTTTCATTTTGTCCTCGTACAAAGAAACAAAAATGTTTTCCTTCTCCTTTGCGTTTCGTTTAATGATAATTTTCTCTGTTGAATAAGGTTTGTCATTATAGTAATCATTGTATAAATAAATTCTTGTCAGTTCAATCGTATCTACGTCTTTCTTAATCACATTTGTAGTCACTGGAATAAAATTTGTGTCAGGTAAATAATTATTTTCCTGTGAACCATTGCTTGAATGATGTTTAACAAAATATAAAGACACAACATCTTTAGGATTTATACTGTATTCTGAAAAATTGTGAATAAAGTTAGCATGTTCTATTAGTTTTTTATTAACAGTGTTGGATTTAAGATTCGGCTGTGAATGGGCTCTATCTGTCAAATTTTTATTTCCATAATTTGGGTCACCTTTGACATCGTTTTTCTTAAAAATTAAATTTTGCATTTTTTCTATTTCTCTTAACCTCTCAAAATCATATTCAGAAACATTTTCTGTTTTTTTATCTTCCTCTATTGAACTATTTTTAGTTCTGTTGTCCATTTAATTTATTTTTATAAAATAAAAATTATTCTTATAAATAAATTTAATTTAAATTTAATATAATTTGTAATTAATTTGAATTTTTAATAAGACTTAAATTTAAAGGTCATTTCTATTTGAAACTTTAATTAATAATATATACTTCTATTTTCTTAGAGAATTTTGTAAAAATGTGAAATCAAAATATTTGTTAACATTATTTATTCATTTGATTTAGGAAATCGAAAATATCTCCCACATCGTTTTTATTTGCTTGATTATTAACTTTATTGAGAGGTATTGTATTATTTCTATGATCATTTGGTAAATTGTTACCGAAATCGATTAAATTTAAGTTGCTCCCTGGATTACCTAAAACTTCACTATTTGTGTTATTAAAATTGAAATTTAGCAGATTCTGATTACTAGATTGATTTCCCCCCACTTGTTGATTTTGTTTGAGATTATTTAGATTATATTCTGCATAATCAGTGTGAAAACTTGAAATAAAAGCTTCAGGTTTTCTTTTAGCTTTTACATCATCATATCTTTTAAAAAGTTTAATCATATCTTCATTAATTCCCAGGCATATTGCCATTAATTTTTCATTGTCTATTTGATTAGAAATCGCCCTAAATATTAAAATTCAATATGTCGATACATTTGGAGGTTTTTATCGAATTCTTTTAATTGACCGACCATTTCACTTAATGCTTCGTCAACAGGTTTTTTATAATCAGCATTATCGATCATTTCCTTTATATGGTAAATATTAATTTATTACATTGGAAATTGAGATAGAATTTAGTAAAGTGATTAATTCATTAAGAAATTTTTTATATTTCTTTGGGTAGTTTTCTGGTTCCAAATCGAGGCAAATATCACCATAATTATTGTCTTGATTTACTATAATATTATTTTTGGCTTGTATTCCTGAAGAAAAATCTTTAAAAATTGGTTGTGAAATTTTATTCTTATCTATATTAATATCTCTACTACTGATATCTTTAAATTCAGATGTGTTTATTGGTTTATTTTCATCCAATTTGATATTAGAAAATTTGGGGTACATAGAATCAACATTAAATTCATAATTTTGGTCTGCCAAGTATTGGAAATAGGTAGATCTAATTTTATTAAAAATACGTTTTTTACTCAACTTTTTCTGGGAACACGACTATATTTACTTTTAATGTATTGTAAGTTTCATAAAAATTTGGTAAAATGTCTTTGTTGTTTTCAAATCTCACTCCCCATTTCTTAATTAGTGATAAAATTTTAAATTGAACATCAGGAGAATCTTTATTTTTCAGCATGGTGATTAAAAATGTTATAAAATCCTTGGAATTTACTTGATTGTGTAAGGACAGAGTTCCTTCTGTTACTAAAAAATCAAGTAGGTCTAATGCGATTAGCTTTTGATTTGGGGTTGTATCTTTAAGTATTAGTTTAAAGTCAGCACAGAATGATTTGGCTCTAATTTAAAAACATTGATAATATTAAAATAATAAACAAAAACATTAATACTCATCTGCATTCGAATTTATTAATCTAATCAAATCTTTCCAAACTTTCCCTGTTCCCCCGTTGTTCTTAACTATTGATTCTAGGTGAGAATTTATTTTGTCCATTTTATTTTATTATAATAATTAGTAATATATGATATCAAAATCTGTGAAGACAGCTTGATAAATATATAGTAATATAAATAGATACTTCTTGAAAATAATATAACTCATTCGAACATCATGACTCAAAACACCGATAAATATGATTGTTTAAAGAATAAATCTTATATAATAAGAATATGAATTATAAATTTCTTATAATATAAATGTGAAATAAAATTTATTAAATATGTTAAAACATTTTATCATATAAAGGATATGGGATTTTTAAATTCTTCATTTATAGTATTTACTACTTGATTTTAAATGCTATTATGTAATTTTGTTATATTTATTATTATTGAATGATTCCTTATCTTAAAGGAATTTAAGAAGATATGAGAGAGACAGATGTGTTTAGAAAACTGCTCATAGATAAAATTATCTGAGGCAAAGTTTACACAGAGTGATATAGACTTAGGCTTATAGGCTTTAAGGGCATAATAGGCATAATAGGCACTATAGGCTTATACTTAATTGCTAAAGGAATAAGGCACGCTACCAGCATTTAAGCTTAGGAATATAGGATAATAGCATTTTCTTATAGAAAATAGGTTATTTAGGTAGTTTTAGCTATTTATTTATTTTCTCCACTTTGCTCTGTTCTTGTAAGTTGCTCAACTAATTCTGACTTTTTAGCATATTTAGAGTAAGAAATTCCTCTCTTTTTAAGCTCATATTTTAAGTCATCTACCTTTAGCTTATTATAATCAACATCTATATATAATAAGGAATTTATCAGTATAGTATTTTACCGATTTTTTCTTTCGATACATTCTTATTATTATCTGATGAGTTGTTATTTTCCTTTAAATTTAATCTCTCTCCAATTTGTTTTTCTTCTGATATGATATTTATAAATTTAGAATTACCTTTTCTAGTTCTGTAATCATCCCTAATTGAATCTCTTCCTAAACCTTAGTAAAATTTTTATTATTACTTTCTATACTTAAATTGTTTTTCCTGTCACGACTGTCTCTAAATTAATTGAAAGAGTAAATTAACACGATTAAAGAACAAGTTAAAATGAGAATTTATCAAAAAGGAGTATATCTCTTAAAGAAAGATTTTACTGAATAATTTAAAAAAATTTAAAGAGAAAGAAAAGGTTATTTAATAAAGGATAGCCTTAAAATTATGTATTTTCACAAGAATTTTAAATGATAAAAGTTTTCATTAAATTTAAAAGAGATAGAAATATTATTATCACGGATTTCTCAAAATTATAATAAAAATATAAATTACTTGTTTTCCGACTTTTCTCTAGGGGAGCGATCACTTCTACGTGAAGAAGTCCTTGAACGGGATCTTGATCTAGAAGGCTTTCTAATTTTTTCTTCATTTTTTTGATTGTCCTTTTCTTTTTTTTCTATTCTATTGTTATTACTACTTTTTTTATAATATCTGTTCGGAGATTTATCTCTGCTAGACTCACTTCTTCTTATGCTCCTTGAACTCGAAGTTTTCGAAACACTTTTTCTATTTCTATTTCTTCTTTTATTACTATAAGAACGCGATCGTGAGCTCGATCTTGATCTTCTTCTACTCTTGTGATGTCTTCTGTCTCTTGAACTGGATCTTCTTCTACGGCTACGGCTTCTGCTTCTGCTGCGACTTCGGCTTCTGTATCTTCTCTTTCTGTCTCTTTCTCTAATTTTTATAAGAAATATATTTATAGATAATAATTACCTACAATCTCTTAGATAATGTCCCTTTAATCCACAGTTGTAACACCTACCGTCTCTTTTTCTAGGTGATAGGCTCCTTCCTCTTTTGCTTCTGTCTACATCGAAACGCTTTGATTTTTTGCTCCATTCGATGTTAATCCTTTTTCCGCCCATGTTTTTACTCTGGAGATGTTCAATCGCCTCCTCTGCGTCCTTCTCGTTGTCAAATTCTGCAAAAGAATACGATCCTTTGTAATTTATTGAGCAGTGACCGAAAGTGCTGAACTCTTTTTCTAGATCAGCCACTGTTACTGATCTTGAAATATTTCCAATGAACAATGACATTTTTAATATATATTTATTATTTAGATCCCTTTATACTTGGGTTTGAATTTAATAATTTTATTTTAATATTTGAAAAATTTATAAATTCGTGTTTAATATTTTATAGATAAGGCATAAATCTATGGTATAGAGGGTATAAAATCTATGATAATTTTCATTTTAAAGGAAAAATATTAATTTCATTTAAAATAATGATTACACTATAATATACACTATAATATTGTATTTGTTTTATAAATATGATTTCTTAATTAAATTATGACTTTATTTAACAATCTTATCGTAATGTAATATTTTAAATTAATATTTAATGGGGATTGGGGATTGGGGA
>Ga0169931_10003356_pt1 | contig 25391 bp, 24 predicted proteins | sample Kivu_15m_20L_FD_129675 | JGI IMG/M metagenome (GOLD analysis project Ga0169931, IMG submission 129675) | Freshwater microbial communities from Lake Kivu, Western Province, Rwanda to study Microbial Dark Matter (Phase II) - Kivu_15m_20L... | ecosystem: Environmental > Aquatic > Freshwater > Lake...
AAAGTATCCTTTGGCGAAATTGGCCATTTTTGGCTCTTATGCTCGAAACGAAGCCAATGAAAATAGCGACGTTGATGTATTAGTTGAGTTCAACGGTAAAATAGGAATTCAATTCGTTGATTTAGCAGACGAAATTGAAAGTTGTATAGGAATTAAAACAGATGTAATAACTAGAAATAGCTTAAAATCAAACTATTTCGATAACATAAAAGTCGATTTGATTTATGTCTAGAAGAGATCGAAATATTCTGTTGAACGATATTTTGGAGTCTTTAAAAAAGATAAAAAAATATACGGATGGAATGACTTTTGAAGATTTTCTAAAGGACGATAAAACAATCGATGCTTGCGTTCGAAACTTTGAGATTATAGGGGAGGTAAGTTCGAAAATTGATGAGGATTTTAAACTTTTACACCCAGAAATCGAATGGAATAGAATGAAAGGTTTGAGAAATAGATTGATTCATGATTATTCAGGAATTGATTATGAACTTGTCTGGAATATCATTTCAGAATATTTGGACGACTTAGAAAATCAAATTCAAAAAATTTTAAAATAACGGTAGGATTATGGCAACAAAATCAATAAACGTAACACTTAAAGTTTGGAGGCAAAAAAATGCAAAAACTAAGGGTGCATTAGAAACCTACAAATTGGACAATGTTTCAACGGACAGTTCTTTCCTTGAAATGATGGATCAGTTAAACGAACAATTGGTAAACGAAAAGAAAGAACCAGTTGCTTTTGACCACGATTGTCGTGAAGGTATTTGCGGGTCGTGTTCTATGTTTATCAACGGACGCGCTCATGGTCCCGACACAGGAATCACCACTTGTCAGTTACACATGCGTACATTCAAGGACGGTGAAACAATTTATGTGGAACCTTTCCGTTCGGCTGCGTTTCCTGTAATCAAAGACTTGGTGGTGGATCGAAGCGCATTCGACCGTATTCAACAAGCAGGTGGATTTGTTTCTGTAAACACTTCTGGTAGAACAATGGATGCAAACGCGATTCCAATTCCAAAATCAGATGCAGATAAAGCTTTTGAAGCGGCAGCTTGTATTGGATGTGGAGCTTGTGTGGCTACGTGTAAAAATGGTTCAGCAATGTTGTTTGTTGGAGCGAAAGTTTCACAATATGCATTGTTACCGCAAGGAAAAGTAGAAGCTAAAGAACGCGTTTTAAACATGGTTCGCCAAATGGACGAGGAAGGATTCGGAAACTGTACCAATACTGGTGCTTGCGAAATCGAATGTCCAAAAGGAATTTCATTGGAAAACATTGCAAGAATGAACAGAGAATTCTTAAGTGCTTCTCTTTTATCAGATAAATATTAGTACATGACAAAAAATTAAGTACCTGAAAATCAGTAAAATAATTCACTTTTTTCTTGTTTAAAACCTTGAATATCAGTATCTTAGATGATGAATTCCACTTCGTCTCAAAGAATGATTCCCAAGGTTGGTAACGAAAGTACAACCTTATTAGATGTTCTCCAAAAAGAATTTGGAGGAAAATTGAATTTAGCAAGAATAAAGTTTTTGAGTCTTATGCTCAAAGCCTTGTGTAAAGTTCAAACCGTTAATTTCGAAAGGTTATCCATTGGTTTTGATACAACCTCAAAGAGTGAAAGTTCTCTCAGACGAATACAACGCTTCGTAGCGGAGTTTAATCTTTGTGAGGAATTGATTGCCAAATTTATTTTCAAACTTATCCCCGATAATGAGCATGTGGGGTTATCTATGGATAGAACGAACTGGAAGCTTGGTGAATCAAATATTAATATTCTTGCGTTGGGCATAACTTACAAGGGAGTCGCATTCCCGCTATTGTTCAAGTTACTTCCTAAATTCGGAAACTCAAATACCGATGAGCGAATCGAGCTTATAGATAAGTTTGATCGGATTTTCGGATTTTCAAAAATTAAATTCCTTGTTGCTGACCGTGAATTTATTGGTGAGCATTGGCTTGATTATTTGAATCGAAATAAAATCATCTATCACATACGAATAAGAGATAATTTTTATGTGACGTTACCAAAAAATAACCATAAAGTTAAAGCCACATGGTTGTTTAGTGGTTTGAAACTAGGAGAAGTCAAGCATTATCCTAAAATAGTTATCATCAACAACGTCTACTGCTATCTCTCTGCTAGTGTTATCAAATCCAAAACTGGCCAACCTGAGTATCAATTTCTAATTTCGTTTACTCAGCCAGAACAAGCAATCGAATGTTATAAAGATCGTTGGCAAATCGAAACGATGTTCAGAGCAATGAAAACTAGCGGGTTCAACCTAGAGAGAACCCATCTTACAGACACCGGACGAATCATGAAGCTACTACTGATAGTATCTATTGCTTTTACATGGGCTTATTTGGTCGGCGACTTTTTGCATGAAAATATCAAGGCTATACCCATAAAAAAACATGGAAGACGAGCCAAAAGCATATTCAAACATGGACTCGACTTTATCGCAAAAAACTTACTTAATACTCATTTTTGGAACTTATGAATATATTTGTATTTTTGTCATGTACTTAGAAAAATTAAACAATTTTTCTACCCTCTTGTTAATTAATAAGTTATGGCGGTTTCCGAAAAGCCAACAGAGTAGGAAGTTTAAAAATTAAAATTATGGAACATTTAAAGATTGCAAGTGACAATTATGTTGCATTTACGTTCTTTATTGGAACGATGGCTATGATGGCCGCATCAGTTTTCTTTTTTTTTGAATTAGGAAACACAGACAAAAAATGGAGAACCTCTGTTTTGGTTTCTGGTATTATTACCTTTATTGCAGCAGTACATTACTACTACATGAGAGGATACAACCTAGAAACAGGAGATTCTCCAACTTTTTTCCGCTATGTAGATTGGATTCTAACAGTGCCGTTAATGTGTGTTGAATTCTATTTAATTACAAAGAAAGCAGGAGCTAAAATCGGATTACTGTGGAAATTAATTGCTGCATCATTAATCATGTTATTGACAGGATATATCGGAGAAGTGCTTGATAGAAACGGCAGCGTTTTGTGGGGTGTTCTTTCAGGAGCGGCTTATTTCTACATCGTTTACATCATTTGGTTTGGTGAAGTTGCTAAATTGGCACAAACTGCTGGTCCTCAAGTTGCAAAAGCAACACGCATCTTAGCTTGGTTTGTTTTAGTTGGTTGGGCAATTTATCCTCTAGGTTACATCTTGGGTACACCAGGTGGTTTATTTGGATGGCAGCCAGTTGCTGATACAGTAGCAGCGTTAAAAGCAATGGATATTGTATACAACGTAGCTGATGCAATCAACAAAATTGGATTTGGTTTAGTTATCTACGCATTAAGTAGAAGCGAGGATTAATCTAAAATTTTAAAGGTTAGAGATAGAGGCACACTACATAAAGATGATGCCTCTATTTTTTTATAACGTATGCTATGCTTAAAACTCAACAGAGGATATGAATCAAATAAAAAGCAGTCAAATTTATGATTTTGTTTTTATTGGTTTAGGGGCAAGTAATAGCTTGATTTTATTATCTCTCATAAGAAAAGGCTTAATAAAAGACAAGAAAATTGCCGTCTTCGAACCTGATAACAAATCGAACAATGACAAAACATATTGTTTTTGGGCGAATGCAGATTCCTCTATTGTTAACGAGTTAAGTTCAATAATTTCAAAAAGTTTCAATTCTATTTCAGTAAATGATGCTAAAACAGAGAACATTGAGACGTGTCCGTATCACTACATAAGAAGTATTGATTTATATAATCTCACAACGAAACTGCTTCAGAAGGCAAAAATTGAAATTCACCGAAAAAGTATTAAAGAATTTACAACAGATAATTCTTTTAACTTATTGCATACAGAAAATGGCACTTTTTATACTCGTCTCACCTTTGATAGCAGACCTCCATCTTTAAGTTCAATTCCTGAAAATGAAATACATCTTTATCAGTCATTTTTAGGCTGGCACGTGAAAACTGAAAAAAAAGTGTTCCAAAAGGACACTTTTGAAATGATGAATTTCAATATTGATCAAAATAAGTTTACTCAATTCATGTATGTAATTCCTTTCTCTGCGAATGAAGCATTGGTTGAGTTTACAAGGTTTGGAGCTGAAAAGATCGAATTGTCATACGCGGCAACTGTACTAAATGAATACATAATTAAAGAATTTGGCGAATTTGAAAAATTAGAAGAAGAAATTGGCTGTATTCCAATGACAACTTTCTTTAATCCTTCAAATCAAAATGTTAGAGTTTTAAATACTGGTGCAAGAGCAAATCTTATTAAACCAAGTACAGGTTATGGTTTCAAGAAAATGTTTGAATTTGCTCAGTTAGTTACAGACCGAATAGAAGCAGCTGATTTGAATAAATTCAATCAAATTTCACTTCCATCAAAAGCTCGATTTAAATTCTACGACAGACTGCTTTTAATTATTTTGTTGTATTGGCCTTCAAACGGAAAAAAAATATTTTTAAGATTGTTTTCTAAACATTCAAGTACTTCCATATTTTCGTTTCTTGATGAAAAAACCACCTTACTTGAAGAATTAAAGATTTTCCTTTCTTTACCAAAGAAACCTTTTTTAAAGGCTTTGAGTTTAGACCTTAGAAAGAAAGGTCACTACCGTTATTTATTTGGATTTTTAATTGTTTTGATTTTTAATTTATTAAACTATGTTTTAATTGATACTGCCCACTATTTCAACTATTTATTGTTGTCCGTTGGTTTGCTTTGGATTGGAATTCCGCACGGGGCTCTAGATCATTTATTGACCAAAAACAAAAAAACTTCCTTGTTTAATTTCATTGTCTGCTATTTATTTCTTGTGGGTTTTTATCTCCTACTTTGGCAATTTTTACCTTTATTTTCACTTTTAATATTTATAATATATTCCTCCTTTCATTTTGGGGAATCCGAACTTATTCAAAACAAGGAATCAGTAAATACATTCAAAGAATACTTGAAAGCTTTTGCATTTGGTTTTACGATTCTAATATTCATCATTAGTACTCATTTAGAAGAATCAATCAAAATAATTCAAAAAATGACCGATATTTCAGACCTGTTTTTTTATGAAATAAATTGGCAAATGATTCAAGTTATTCTCTCTTTGGTTTCATTTAGCTTTATTTTAGTACAATATCTAAAAACAAAAAAAAGCTCAATTATTAGTTTGCTTCTATTGTTGATTGCTGGAATATTTGTCCCTTTAATGTTAGCATTTGGACTTTACTTTATTTTACAACACAGTTACAATGCGTGGACTCATCTCCAAAAAGGTCTTCAGTTGAATTCATTGGAATTACATAAAAAATCAGCTCTTTTTACATTAGGAGCAGTACTCATTTTTGTAACAATCTCTTTTTTAGTACGTGATTCATCAAATTTACAAGCCCTTTGGACAAATTTCTTTGTATTCATTGCTTGTGTCAGTTTACCACATTTTGTTTTGATGCACCTTTTCTACAAATTAAAAGGCTAAAAAAATATTCTAAAGCGAAAATATTTAGGGTCTGCTGACCACGAAGTTTCATTCGTTAAATAGAATATCCCTGGATTAATAACGATAATGACATAAAATGTCGTATTAGAAAATAGCTGAATGTCATGTCGGTATTATACCATAGGGGATTTATTACACGACAATAGTTGTGTAACTTATGGAATCTAGGTTTTTAATCAAAAAATTAAGTTTTTTCCACACCTTTTTACGCAAAAAAAATCAGTAATTTAACCCAACACTTCCTATGTGACTTTCTTGTTTTATTTTTTCAATCTTTTGCGCCGTGATGAATTTTCGTTATTTGTTGTTTATCAGTTTGATAGCACTTTTGTACAGTTGTAAGCCCTTTATCTACAACGCCCCCGATTTAACCGATTTCAAAATTTTTCCAACCCGTAAGATTGAGGCTTCTCCCTCACCTTTTATTTTTCCCAAAAAAGAACAAACTGTAAAGCTTCCTGACGAGTTGCTTTGGACCATGTCGAATGTGGAAGGAAAAACCTACGATTACCCTTCTATGGATGAGTTTATGAAGTACAGTGGTACGCTAACTTTAATCATCGCACGCAACGATACCATCATTTATCAAAATTATTTCAACGGCGCACAAAAAGACGATATCTACACCGTTTTCTCCGTAACAAAAAGTTTTTCTTCTGTTCTAACAGCAATTGCAATTCAGGAAGGACACATCAAAAGCATACACCAACCCGTATCGGATTTTATTCCAGAATTTAAGGAGAAAGGTCGCCATAAAATGACCATCGAACACTTGCTTCAAATGACCTCAGGGGTGAATGAATCCGATTATGGAGATTTATTGCGCCTAGCCTATTTCTACTACGGAAACGACCACAGTAAAAAAATTAGAAAAGCAAAACTTCGCTATGAACCCGGAGAAAAGTTTCAATACTCTTCCATGACCACACAAATTTTGGGAATGGTGTTGGAAAAAGCGACAGGAAAACAGTTCGATGCTTATTTAAAAGAGAAAATTTGGGATCCGATGGGAATGGAGTATCATGCGCTCGCTTCCACCGACAAAAAAGGAAATGTTAAATGTTTCGGTGGTCTTTCCATGAATGCGATTGACATGCTGAAATTGGGAACTTTATTTCTTCACAAGGGAAATTGGCAAGGAAAACAAATTATTCCTGAAGATTGGATTTTACGCACGCAAACACGCGACACAACCAACGGTCGATCTAATCGCTATGCCAACTGCTTTTGGTTGGATACCTATCCCTTAGAAGATGGCTTTCTTAAAACCGATTATTTTGCAGGTGGATATCGCGGACAAATTGTTTACGTCAATCCAGAAAACAATACCGTAATGGTGCGAACAGGAACAAGAGAAAAAGACGTGCATTGGGGTAGAAGTTTGTCCAAGCTTTCTCATTTTTCATTTGTTGAGGATAACAAAATCGACAATGAAAAGTATTTCTGTGAGCTGGATGGTGGTGTTTTCAAAAATAAGTTTGGTAAAACAGTTCAAGTTCGTTTTGAAAACGGGCGAATGGCATTGCGAAAACTAGGAGAAAACCGATTTTACGAAATGACTCCTTCATCTATGTTCACTTTCGAAAATTCAACAGACAAAAAACGCGTTATCATTGAAATGAATGATGAACGCGTTGGTGGAATTATCGTGGAAGAAGGTAAAGAGAGTTATTATTATTCTATCGTAAGGGAGGATTAGAAAAGAAATCGTCAAGCAAGTTTTACGAAGTTGTCTTCAAGTTTTACATTGAAATTAATTTCAGCTTTCAGGGCTTTAAAAACTTTTAAAATGGTGTCAATTGTCGCACTGTTCGCACTGCTTTCAAGTTTGGAAATTTGAGCTTTTTGAACACCTACAAGTTTGCCCAACTCTTCCTGTGTTAAATTTCGTTCCTGTCTAGCAGTTTTTATCATTTTGCTTAAAACATCCATGCTAAGTTCGTACTCGTACTCGTCACGTTCCTTAGTTCCTATTTTCCCGATGTACTTGTCTTTCATCTCTTCGAGAGTGTAGGTTTTTATCTCTTTTGTTCCCATAATTTTACTTTTTGGGTTTATTTTTAAAATATTTATCCTTAAGATTTAATGCTCTTTTAATCTCATTAGCAGGTACTTTATCAACTTTCTTTACGAATCCGTGAGTTGCAATGACTAAGGTATCCTTACTATCCGTTTTATCCCAAAAAGCGAGAAGTCTTATTTGAATACCTGCATATTTCGTTCTAAACTCCCAAATATCGTTTTGTAATTTTTTGAATAGTATTGGGTCGTTAGTTTGTTCTGCGAGATCAATGTTATAGAAGATTTTTCTGACAGTTTTTGAATCAAGTTGTGAAATAAATTCGTTTGCTTCCTCCAAAAATTTTGTTTCAAAAAACCGCATTCAAAAAGAAATTAAATCATTTTGACAAAATTAGAAAAAGTTTCCATATTTAGAAACAAAAATGTAAATTAACCGAGTTCTTCTATCTCTATTCCAACACAATCTTTTTCGAAATCGGTGTATTGTTTACAAATACATGCGCTACATACATTCCTTTAGGAAGACTCTCAGGAAGTTGAATGGAAAGATTGTTGTTTCCAACGTTTGTCCAACCCATGTCACGAGAAAACACAGATTTTCCGCTTAAATCAACCAAATTCAGGTGAACTTTTTCTGGTTTGTTTGCTGAAACTTTTAAGTTCAATTCTTTGGTTTGTTGGTTCAACCATAATTTTGGTTTTACCACTTCATTTTCCGTAATATTCGCAGTGTTAACTGGTTCAATAACGTGTTGTGAAAGATAAATTACATCCCCATTGTCATTGTTGTTACCGTTGGCTTTATTACTTGCTACGTAGAAAGTTACGTTTCCAACATTAGTTGAGGGAGCAGTCCAACTCCAAGTCCAAGCAGCGGTGGAAGAGGTGTTGCTCGATGCTCTATGGTTGGCATATTGACGATTGTTTCCTGTTGAAATCGTAGTTGTAGCGGCAGAGGCAAAAGTTCCAGCCATGGTGTTTTGCGGGGAAAGTGCAGTTGATTGGAAACCTTTTTTCGCTGGATTGGATGCCATTCCAAGTGAAACGGTGTAAGTTGTACCTGGCGTGTAAGCAGTTACAGGGTTTGCACCATCCGAAATAACAAACACGTTTTCTGTTGCACCGTTTTGTGCCGTTCCGCTGTGGCAACTTGTACACGTTGATTCTCCTGGTGCGCCCGTTCTTCCTGTTGGAGAACCGTTGGAATTTAATGGTGCTTTGTGAAATCCTTGTTGCAAATCAAGTGATTTGAAGGAAATAAGTGCGCCAGTTGCGGCTAAAGCGAAAAATGTAAGTAGTTTTTTGTTCATGGTTATTTTAGTTTAATTGTTTTTAGAACCTTGGTTTATCCAACAGCTAACTTTTTGGATAAGGGAGTCGGGTAGGGCAGGACCGCCGATTGGCATCAATTGAAATCCTTCGTTGCGCATGGAACCAATAATGGCATTTGCATTGAAACTTACATTGGTGTGATTGGTGAAAACATAACCCGTACTGTTCCCAACACCGTGACAACCCGTGCAATTTTGTTCAATTATCGGCCAAATATCATTTGCAAACGAAACTTCTTCCACACAATTAGGGTCAATAATTGCCGGGACCTTATCCTTCGCACAAGAGAAACAAATCCAAATAAGTCCGATTAAGAAGGTGATTTTATGCATTTTCAAGGATTTTAGGTTCAAAAGCAAGCCATAAGGAAAGAAAAATGTAGTGTAATGGCATAGCGAAACCCGGATAAAGTTCAGGAAACTCTCCTGCAACGTTTCTTTTCAGAATTGGAAAAATGGTACTGATTATGGTCAAAACAACAAGGGTTATTCTCCAAGTAACAATATTTTGCTCAATTGGTTTTTTTAGCTTGCGAATAACACCGAAAAGTAAAAGCGAAAAGAAAACATGGGCAGCGACTATTTTCCACAGTGGTAAACTTTCCGAAAAATCAAATAAGTAGCTGTAATAGAGTATGGTGTAGGATGATGAAACTCCAAGAGAAACAAGGATGAAAATGAAGAACGGATAAAATTTGTTCATTTATTTTTTCTCAGCAGGAACAGAGTAAGTGATATTCATAACATCAGGAACGATATTACTTTTCTTTCCAACCTTAAATTCCAAACGGTTCACAGGGAACTTTCCTTTAAAGATGATTTTGTTTCCATTTTCAGAATAACTCGCAGGAATCGTGTATTGCTTGGTAATTCCGCGAACGGTTAAATCACCAGAAATCAGGTATTCATTGCCTTTTTTCTCCACTTTCGACGATTTGAAGGTGATGTTTGGGTGTTTTTTAGCATCAAACCACTCCTCTGTTTGAGCTTTTTTATTTTGCATACCATTACCTGTGTTGATACTCGAAACATCAATGGTTAAATTGAATTTCGCCTGATCCAAATTTTTCTCGTCAAACGTTATTTTTCCTTCCATTTTTTTGAAAACTCCCGATGGATCTTTCGATTTGAACTCAATACTATGGTCGTCTGTAACTTCAAACTGATTGCTTGGCAAGAAGGTAAAAGCACCGCTAACAACTAGCAAAGCAAGGTAAAGAACTGTTTTTTTCATGGTTTGTGGTTTAGTTAAAAAAATTTATTCAAACGTGAACTTTCTGGAAATGCAAAATCCGAACCGAAATTGTCCGTCGAGCCAACGTTCTGTGGTGTGGGGTATAAATTGGGTTTCTCCTAATCCGCTTGCGTTGGAAAACATTAAGGTGAAGGAATGACCAAACGTAAACCACTCAAGACCAACACCAATTGAGTTTGAAAAATTGTTTTTTCTAAAATCGTTGGAGGAAAAATTATGGTAATATTCGGCAACCAAAGCGAAACGGTTGGTGATCCTTAATCGTCCGGCTGCACCCAAAGAAAATAGACCATTTTGATCATTCGCACCAACATAATTCCGGTGAACGTAGGTTGGCATAAGTGAAATTGCTGCTCTATCCCCAAAATGTCGGGCAAAATTGGCTTGTAAGAAATAGGCCATTCTGTGTTTCGCTTTTGGAAAATGCGCAACAGCACCCTCATCTTGTGAGGCTTTCATATATGTGAACGAACTTCCACCAATAACAGAAAGGGAAAGTGGCATCGAGCCTTTGTATTGTGAAAGAACACGGTATTTTACAAAACCGTCCAATAAGTGTCTATAAGGATTTCCGTTTCCTTTTGAACGACCAAATCCTAACATTAATTCATCGGTGATTCCATATTCTGCCGCAATACGCATGTCAGAAACATTATCAAATCCGTATAAACTTTGCCAACCGCCATTCGAACCAGCAATATCTCCAAAACGGTGTTCTATTCTTACGTCAAATTCGCCTTTCTCTAAAGTTTCAACAGAATGTCCATTGATAATGCGTGTGGTGGTAAAGGTGAAGGGTTCTTCGTATTCTTCTTCTTGTGCGAAAAGGACTTGAGAAAAAGTGAGAAGGGTTGAAAAAAGGAGAAAACGCATGATTGTACTTAGGTTTAAAAAGACGCGAATTAACAAAAAATGGTTGTTTGGGTCAAACAGCAAGGAATAATGATTGTTCAAAGGATAACTAATCCTAAACATGAAAAGTTCAATTTCCCTTGTTTTTCCGCATCAGTTGTATGAAGATAATCCTTGTGTGAGCAAGTCAAGACGCGTATATTTAATGGAAGATCATTTGTTTTTTCATCAAGTAAAATTCCACCGAAAAAAACTATTGCTTCACCGTGCGTCCATGCGTTTTTACGAGGATTTTTTAAAAAGTAAAGGCGTTCGTACAAGTTACATCGACCAAAAGGAAGTTGTAAATCTCGACGCATTTTTCAAAAAAGTACTTTTTGACGAAGGAGTGAAAGAAATACATGTTTGTGATCCAACTGACTTTTTGTTGATGAAAAGATTGCGAGCCGCAGCAGAAAAATTCGATATTCAATTGGTGGTTTACGAGAATCCAAATTTTTTCAATTCCAGAAATGAAAACGATGAAATTTTGGTAAAATCAAACCGTGGACACTATTTTCTCGCAGATTTTTATAAAAAACAGCGGATTAGACTGAGAGTTTTAATGGAAGATGATAAACCTGTTGGTGGAAAATGGAGTTTTGATTCAGACAATCGTCAGGCTCTTCCCAAAGGATTGAACATACCTTTTCCTGAACCGCTCAAGGAAAGTCATTACGTGACATCAGCGAGAAAAAGTATTCGTGAGGAATTCCCGAATAATCCGGGTGAGGACGAATTTTTCAATTATCCAGTCACACACGAAGAAGCTCGACAAGTACTGAAGGACTTCATTGACCATCGTTTTTTCGGTTATGGAAAATACCAAGACGCAATGAGTTACGATCAGCCGTTTGTGTTTCACTCGATTCTTGCGTCTGCGTTGAATATTGGATTGATTCAACCTCAAGAAGTTGTTGAAACAGTTTTGCAAACGGTAGAGGTGAATGAACAAAACTTTAGTGCACTAGAAGGATTCATTCGTCAGGTAATTGGTTGGCGCGAATTTGTTCGGGCGATGTACGACAAACACGGAGTAATTCAACGCACACGAAATTTTTGGAATGCTCAAAACGCGCTTGATGTTGAAAAACTCAACGAACTCAAACCTTTTCAAAAAGTTCATGAAAAGCTGTTGAAGTACGGATATGCCCACCACATCGAACGATTAATGGTTCAAGGAAACTTGATGTTGCTTGCCTCCATTCACCCTGATGAGGTTTATCGTTATTTCATGACATATTATATAGATGCCTACGATTGGGTGATGGTTCCAAATGTTTATGGAATGAGTTTGCATGCCGACGGAGGTTTAATGACCACAAAACCCTACTTTTCGGGTTCCAATTATTTGATAAAACAAGGTTTACCCAAAGAAGAAAGTTGGATGCTCACTTGGGACGCACTATTTTGGGATTTTATTGATAAACAACGAGTTTTCTTCGCTAAAAATCCAAGAACCAATCAAATGGTGGCGAATTACAATCGTTTGAAAGACGAGAAAAAATTTCAGTTAAAAACAGTCGCGAGCGAATACCAAGGTCAGTTTTATAAGTTCGAATTACGTAAAGAAAAAGAACTGATTTTTTGATATAAACTATTACCTTATAAATTCGAGTTACTTGTTTCCAACAATTGATGCTTATTTTTGGGCGATTCTAAAAAGAAAATGAAAGTATTTAAGTTCGGTGGAGCATCGGTTAAAGATGCCAACGCGGTAAAAAATGTTGCTGCTATTTTATCGCTGTTTGAAGGTGAGAAAATTACAATTGTTGTTTCTGCAATGGGGAAAACAACGAATAAATTGGAAGAACTTGTCTTTGCACTTAAACAGGAAGATAAAAAAGCGTTTTTCAATGCCGTTGACGATTTACAAAGTTTTCATCAAGATATTTTGGGTGAACTTTTTCCAACAGGTCACTTTACCCTTCAAAACACGATTGACGGAATTTTTGAACAGTTAAAAGAAAGAATCAATCGCTCGGTTGCTGAAAATTATGCTTTTGAGTACGACCAAATCGTTTCCATCGGAGAAGTGCTTTCCTCCCACATTTTAAGTCAATTTCTTATCGAAAAAGGATTTCAAGCAAAATGGATGGATGCTAGAACCTTAGTTCGTACCGACAACAATTACCAAGAAGGTGGAGTGGATTGGAAAAAAACAGAACAACTCATTCAAACCCGTTTCATGCCGCAATTTGAGAATTCGGATTTGCTGGTAACACAAGGATTTGTTGGTCATACGCCAGAAGGTTTTACCACGACTTTGGGTAGAGAAGGTTCAGACTACACAGCAGCCATTTTTGCATTTTGTGGGAATTCTGACAGCGTAACGATTTGGAAAGACGTTCCGGGAATGTTGAATGCTGACCCAAAATATTTCAGTGATACTATAACATTGGATAGTATTTCCTTTCGAGAAGCACTTGAATTGTCCTACTATGGTGCAAGCGTCATTCACCCAAAAACCATAAAACCTCTTCAAAACAAGGGGATTCCTTTGTATGTAAAGTCCTTTGTCGATCCGCATGCAGAAGGAACAACAATTCAGGAATCAACAGCAAATGACACCTTAATTCCGTCTTTTATTTTCAAAATGAACCAAGTTTTGGTTTCCTTCTCGCCGAAAGATTTTTCATTCATTGTTGAAGAAAACTTGAGTGACATATTTAATAAGTTGGCGAAGTTGAGATTGAAAATCAATGTGATGCAAAATTCGGCCTTAAATTTTTCTGTGGCTACAGACGGTTCAAAAGTGGACATTAACGAACTAATAGCTGAATTTTCAGACGCTTACAATGTAAAATACAACGAGGGTCTTGAGCTAATTACCATTCGACACTACGACGATGCAACAATTAAGCGCACAACTATCAATAAAACCATCATACTTGAACAACGCACTAGACAAACAGCGCGGTTTTTGGTAAAGGACAACGGATAATGAGCAATTGGATTTCTTTAGACAGCGCAGAGCTTGGAAAACAGTACGTAATCCGTGAGGTGAAAGAAGTTTCATGGAAAAACAAGATGCTGGAATTGGGCTTAATTCCTAACCAAAAAATTGAGTTGGTACTTGTTGCTCCATTTGGTGATCCTATTGCTATTGAATTGGATGGTGTAGTAATTTCCCTTCGAAAAACAGAGGCAAAATACATTTTGGTTGAAGATTTTCGCAAAAGTTAAATCAAAAACAAGAAAAAGACCTAAAATCCATGAAAATCGCACTAGTAGGTAATCCAAACACAGGTAAAAGTTCAATCTTCAATATGTTGACAGGTCTGCGTCAGCATGTGGGAAACTTTGCGGGGGTTACCGTGGATAAAAAAATAGGCGATTGGAAAGTAGGAAACGAAACACATCAACTTGTAGATTTTCCGGGTATTTACAGCATTTATCCCCAAACAAAGGATGAAGAAGTCGTTTATAAAGTACTAAATGACACCAAAAATCAAGATTTTCCGGATGTGGTTTTGATGGTTTTAGACGCAACAAACCTCAAGCGAAATTTGCTTTTGTGCTCTCAAATAATTGATCTTGGTTTGCCTGTTGTTGTGTTGTTGAACATGTGGGATGTTGTCAAGAAAAGAGGAATCATAATTGACGTTGATACCTTGTCGAAAAAGTTGGGTGTACAAGTTATTCCAATTGTAGCAAGAGTTGGATTGGGAAAAGATAGACTGGAGAAGGTTATAGAAACTAAAAACTTTAGTGCTTCAGAAAAGCCACTAATCGCCAAATTTCAACTTAAAAATTTAGTGGATGAAAAAGGTAAACAACAAGAAACCTTAATTCGATTTGAGCAAATTGAAAAAATAGTTGCAGACGTTGAAACATTTGAAAAAACAAAAACCGATAAGGTTACTCGTCAAATCGACAAGTGGCTACTTCACCCGATTTGGGGTTATGCCATTTTCCTAATTGTATTGGCGGTTATTTTTCAGTTCATTTTCCACTTTGCTTCTTTTCCAATGGATTTTATTGACGGGCAATTTGGAAATCTATCTGCGTATTTTTCAGAAATCTTACCAAAAGGAATTTTTGTTGATTTGTTAACCCAAGGGATTATACCAGGGGTAGGTGGAGTTTTGGTTTTTGTTCCACAAATCGCATTACTTTTCTTTTTCATTGCGCTACTTGAGGAAAGCGGCTATTTATCGAGGGTGGTTTTTATAATGGATAAATTGATGCGCCCTTTCGGACTAAACGGGAAAAGTGTCGTTCCGTTAATGTCGAGTGTTGCCTGTGCGATTCCGGGAGTAATGGCCACAAGAACTATTTCTAACTGGAAAGAAAGAATCATTACCATTCTTGTTGCACCCTTGATGAGTTGTAGCGCTCGAATCCCTGTATATACTTTATTAATAGCTTTGGTTATACCCGAAAAAACGGTTGGCGGGATTTTTCAACTTCAAGGATTGGTTTTGTTGGCTTTGTACTTGCTAGGAATAATTGCTGCCTTGGGTTTGTCAATCGTTCTAAAGCAATTTGTGAGCAATTCATCTCCAGGGTTTTTATTGATGGAAATTCCCGGTTACAAAGTTCCGCAGTGGAAAAATGTTGGTTTGACTGTTTGGGAAAAAGTAAAGGTATTTATTGTTGATGCTGGAAAAATCATTTTAGCAATTTCAATTGTGTTGTGGGCTTTGGCAAATTATTCTCCCGGATCAACAGAAAAACAAGCAATTGAAAAATTAAAGAATTCCGAGAAATATTTGGCTGCAAGCGATTCTGAAAAAGAACAAATAGAATCCTCTACAAAATTGGAACAATCCTACATTGGTCATTTGGGTAAAGCGATTGAGCCGGTCATTTCCCCTTTGGGTTATGATTGGAAAATTGGGATTGCATTGATTACTTCGTTCGCAGCAAGAGAGGTTTTCGTTGGATCTCTATCAACGATTTATGCCGTTGAAAGTCAAGATGAAAACACGCCACTCTTAAAACGTATGCGAAAAGAAACAACGACTGATGGTAAACCTGTTTTTACCTTAGCAAGCGGACTTTCATTAATGGTGTTTTATGTTTTTGCGATGCAATGTATGGCAACATTGGCTGTGGTAAAACGTGAAACAAAATCTTGGAAATGGCCACTTTTCCAGTTGATTTTCATGGGAGCTTTGGCTTATATTTCCGCTTTTGCGGTTTTTCAAATTCTCTCGTGAATGCATTGACAATTTTCCATTTTCTCCGCCGAGGCGGATATTCACCCTTCGACTCTGCTCACTCCTCTCTCTTCTCCCGATAGTTATCGGGGACTACACTCTTCTCCCGATAGTTATCGAGGCTAAATTCTTCACTCTTCACTCCTCACCAATCCCTGCATTTTAACGAATTTGGCGTAGTGTCCGTTAAGCGCGAGAAGGCTATCATGGTTTCCGCGTTCGACAATTTTACCTTTTGAAAGCACTAAAATTTCATCTGCATGGCGAATTGTGCTTAATCGGTGGGCGATAACGAGTGCGGTGCGGTTTTTCATTAATTCATCGAGGGCAGATTGCACCAAACGCTCGGATTCCGTGTCGAGGGCTGAGGTAGCTTCGTCGAGGATTAGAATTTTTGGATCCTTGTAAATGGCACGTGCGATACTCAAGCGTTGTTTTTGTCCGCCAGAAAGATTATTTCCGCGGTCGCCGATTGTGGTGTCGTAGCCGTTTTCAAGTTGCACAATAAATTCATGAGCATTAGCAATTTTGGCTGCGTATTCTACTTTTTCCCTGTTGGGATGAGTGTCACCAAAAGCAATATTTTCGAGAACTGAAAGGTTGAACAAAATCGATTCTTGTGAAACAATTCCTGTAAGTTGTCTCAAATCAGCAATTTTTAAGTCTGTTAATGGAATTCCATCCAAACTGATTTTTCCTTCTTGCGGATCGTAAAATCGGGGAAGTAGATCTGCAATTGTTGATTTTCCTGAACCACTTTCACCCACTAAAGCTAATGTTCCTCCTTTCGGAATTTTGAAATTCACTTCATTTAAAACCCACTCATCACGGTATTTAAACGACACGTTTTCAAAAACAACTGCTTCCCTAAATTCGGACACTGAAACAGCATTTTCCTTTTCCACGATTCTTTCTTCTGCTTGCAAAACCTCATTGATACGATCTTGTGATGCACGCGCTTTCGTCATATTCGCCATGTTATTGGAAACACTTTGAATGGGTCTTAAAAGCTGGGAGAAAACAATCACGAAGGTTAAAAAAACTTCACCAGACAAGGCGTTTTGACTGGATTCCAAAATCATTTTTCCACCAAACCACACCAAGCAAAGCATCACCAAAGCACCCAAAGTTTCATTCAAAAGAGGCGACAAATCTCGTTTGCGAAAAGCCCTTGTAACCAATTGTTGGTGGCGCAAATTGAGTTTTTGGAAATTTGAAAAAGCAAAAGGAATTGCATTAAAACTTTTGATAACGCGCAGACCGCTCAAACCCTCATCCATCGCGGAATAAAGAAATCCAAGTTGTTGTTGACTTTTTTCAGCGGTACGTTTCAAACTTTTTCCAATTCTTGAAATAACAAAAGCCGAAATCGGAAGGAGGAAAAAAGAAATTAAGGTCAATTCTGGACTAAGATAAATAAGGGAGGCAATGTTGATAATGATGGCAATTGGCTCTCGGAAAATGAGCTCCAATAAACTCACCACAGCAATCTCAATTTCGTTCACATCCGAATTCATTCTTGCCATTAGGTCGCCCTTTCGTTCGTTGGAATAGTAAGAAAGCGGCAAAATTAAGGCTCGGTGAAAAAGCGAATCGCGAACATCACGAACCACAACCATTCTCAATTCAGATTGAAACCAAACTGCACCATAACGAAAGAGATTTTTTAGGAAAAAAGCAAGCCCGACAGAAATACAAACCAAGAGTAGGGCATTTTTTGGGTCATTGCTAACCTGAAGGAAAAGTTCATAGTTGTACCAATCTTTAACATAAGTAAAAAAACCTCCAAAACCTCCGTCCCATAAAGGTTTCAACGGAGTTTCAAGCTGTTCAGTACGTTTAAAAATTAATTGTAATACGGGGATGAACAATACCAAAGAAAGTAGGTTGAACACCACAAAAAGTAGATTGAAAAGCACAACGAGAAGCGCAGTGCCTTTGTAGCGAAATGTGTAGCGATAAATTTCTAAAAAGTAGTTCAATAGGGGACAAAGGTAAATGATGTAGTGAAACAAAATTTTAAAGTGTTATCGATATGCTCAACTTGTCAATCGAAACTCTTAAGAGGCAAGGGTATCTTAAAATGATAAATCACGACATAATCTATTATTTCTCCGCTCAAGTATAAAAAAACAATCCAACTTTATCTTTCCTAACTTAGCGCTTTTTAATTATTATTTTCGAAGTAACCAATTAATATTGAAATGAAGAATTTGATTTTATTGTTGTTTACCGTTTTGTCTTTGTCGCTTTATGCACAAACCGATACGGATATTCAACTTGCTCAACATTATTACCTCAGCGGTGATTTTGAAAAAGCAGCAAGTTATTACGAGAAAATCTATGCAAATAGTCCTACTAAAGTGTATTTTAACCGATACTACGATTGTTTAATCCAGTTGAAAGACTACAAAACAGCGGAAAAGCTTGTTAAGAAGCATGCTCAAATGAACAAGGGCGATGGCGAATTAAAAGTTTTATTGGGTTCTTTCTACGAGGATGCAGGCGAACCAGCAAAAGCCCAAAAAGTTTATCAAGATATTATTGCTGAACTTACTTCAAATCCTTCTCAAATAATCAATACCTACCAATCTTTTGTCGCCAAAAACAAGATGGATTTTGCAAAACAAACGCTTGACCGAGGTCGAAAATTAATGCCTTCTTATCCTTTCAATTTTCAGTACGCTGATTTTTTTGCTCTTTCTGGTAATAAAGCTGAAATGGTGCGCGAATACCTTGATTATTTGGAAACCCAACCAATGATGTATGAGTCTATTCAAGCTGCAATTGCACAGCGTACAGATTTAAGTAACAGCGAAGGACAGGATTTTTTAGCTTTAAAAGAAGCATTGATTTTAAGGGCACAAAAAAACACTTCTACTTTGGTTTTCTCGGAAATGTTAGTGTGGTTGTTTATTCAAAATAGAAATTTTTCAGGTGCCTACAACCAAGTCGTTGCCTTAGATAAACGCAACAATGGCGACGGCGGAAGAGTTTATGATTTAGGTGGCATAGCTTTAGAAAATAAAGATTACGAAACGGCTAGAAAATGCTTCAATTATGTGTTGGAGTTAGGCCCGAACGGAAATCTGTATTTGAGTGCACTTAAATCGTTATTGGGTGCGCGGTATAAAGAAATAACCACCAATCGTTCGTACAAAAGTGAAGAAATAAATGATGCATTAAAAGAATACGAAAATGCGATTCAGAAGGTCGGAAAATCAAGGGGAAGCGTTGGGTTAATGTTGGAATACGCTCATATTCTTGCGTATTACGCCGACAAAGCCGACAAAGCAATTGAAACATTGAACGAAATGCTCGCTTTTCAAGGAATGACAGACATTCAGAAGGCTCAAATAAAAATGAAATTGGCCGATGTGCATGTGTTGGGCGGAGACATTTGGGAAGCTTCACTTTTGTATATGCAAGTGGACAACGATTTTAAGTTTGAGTCAATTGGAAACGAAGCAAAATTCAAAAATGCCCGAATTTTCTACTACGACGGGGAATTTAATTTTGCGCAGTCTCAGTTAAATGTTTTGAAGGAATCAACTTCAAAATTAATTTCTAATGATGCTATGCAATTGTCCATTTTGATAACGGATAATTTTGGCTTAGACAGTAATTTCCAAGCGATGAGTTGGTTCGCACAAGCTGATTTGCTTATTGAACAACATAAATATCCCCAAGCATTTTCACTTTTTGATAGCATTCAAACCAACTTTCCTTTTCATTCATTAGCCGATGATATTTTGTTTAAAAGGGCGCAAGCCATGGAATTACAAGGTCAATGGGAGAAAGCAATTGGGTTTTATGAAGACATTTTAAAGTTTCACAAAGAGGATATTGTAGCAGATGATGCGTTGTTTCGACTCGGGGATATAAATGAAAATGTATTGAACGATAAGGAGAAAGCTCTTGGATTTTACAGACAGCTCATTATTGATTTTAAAGGAAGTTTGTTTTCTGCTGAAGCTGCCAAAAGGGTTAGAATTTTACGTGGCGACAAAGTTATAGACTTCGATGAATTGTGATTTTTATAGAAATCCTTTAGTTTCATTTGCTTTTTAAATTACTTTCGTTCGAACCTTAAATCATAAAATCGGTTTATTACCCAATATATCAATATGAAATTTCTTTTATCTGTCTTGTTTTCTGGTGCTTTTCTATTTGCCTTTTCGCAGGGGTCATCCAAAATTAAATTATACTTTAATCATGAAGTTGATACAACATTTAAACGCGATCAAATTGCATTAAATGTTGGTAATAAAATGGTTGATACGCTTATTTCCTACATCAATCAATGTGATTCAACTTTAGATATTGCTATTTATAATTCATTCTCTGCCAATGCTACCTCAGGACTAGCAGGAGCCATAAATGCAGCTTTTAATAGAGGTGTGAAAGTTCGTGTTATTCATGACGGTGGAACTTCTAGTACAATGGTCGGATTATTGAATAGTGGCATACCAAGAATCGCAAGCCCAACTACATCAGCTTATACAATAATGCACCATAAATTTGTGGTTTTTGATGCAAAATATAGTAATGCAGCTGCGAAACCAATGGTTTGGACAGGTTCTACCAATTGGACGTCTGCTCAAATTAATGGTCCAGATAAAAACCACAGCATTTTAATAGAAGATCGACCACTTGCTTTGGCATACACCACAGAATTTGAAGAAATGTGGGGAGGTTCAACACAAACTTTCAATCCACTTAGTAGCAAGTTTGGTCCCTATAAAACGGACAACACCCCACACACTTTTAATGTGGACGGAATTTTAATTGAAAGCTATTTTAGTCCAAGTGACGGAACAAATGCCAAAATCATTAATGCTTTGAATACTGCTAATGTTGATATTGATGTGGCGACAATGTTAATTACCAAAGATGATTTGGCGAGTACATTAATTAGTAGATACAACAGCGGGGTTGAGGTTAATGTAGTAATTGACAATGAAGACCCGAATGGAACAGATTTTTACACCTTGCAAACGGCAATTGGTGGTCAAAGGATTAGAAAATGTGTGTTGAGCGGCCAAATGCACCATAAGTTTGCTGTGATTGACAACTTTGCTCCGGATTCAGACCCACAAGTAATAACGGGTTCTCACAATTGGACAGCTTCAGCTGACTCAAAAAACGACGAAAACACGCTTATTATTCATGATGCTAATATTGCAAATCAGTTTTATCAAGCATTCGCCTATTTATACGGTGCATCAGGGGGAGAATTCAAACCAAACCTGTCAACAGATGAATTGCAACTCGATGAAAATATTTCTGTTTATCCGAATCCGGTGGATGAAACATTATTTTTCCTTCAATCCCTCCCAAATTGGAACAAAGAAATTCCTTTTCAACTTTTAGATTTAAGCGGGAAAACAATTCAATCTGGTGTTTTCGTAAACACACCTGTTCAACAATTAGAAGTTTCCTCCTTCAGGAAAGGAACCTATTTTTTGGTTTTAAATTTTGACGGAAAACAAAAGACCTTAAAAGTTTTAAAGCATTAAATTTGAACCAAATAAAACACTATGAAATCCTTGTTTTTCCTTTTTTCGTTCTTGGTTGTAAATGTCATTTTTTCACAAGACAATCCTGTATTTTTGGTGGATGCTGCTTTGGTCGCAAAATGGAAAATTGAAGAGATTACCGTAAACGGAAAACCTTTGACCGAACATCAAGAATTAGATGAATGGAATATAACCGCTGATAAACGTTATGTCATGTCCCGTCTAAGTTCTGACCAAACCATCAAAGGTCGTTGGGAAATAAAGTATGAAAGTGTTTTTGTTTTTTACCCTGATGAATCTAGTGAAACGCCTCATTTTGAAGTGCAAAAAATCCATCCGCTTTACATGATAATTCATTACGACGATGAAGGTGATAATGTGGTTTTTAAACTTGTCAGAAAATAGCCTTAATTGAACTCATAAACAAATGAGTTTTACAAGTATTATCTTGGCATCACAAAAGCAGAGAAATCTAATTCTTTACCTGATGCAGTATAATGTGGAACCCAGCCACTCATGTCAATAAAAATCCGAATTGCTTTAACAAAAGGGTTTTCCTTTCCAGCGTCAAACCAATGTTTTGTGCCAGCAGGAACAGAAATCAAATCACCTCTTTCACATAGTAGATTAAACACAGGTTCGTTTTCTAGGTTAAACCAAAACAACCCTTTGCCATCTACAAAAAACCGGATTTCATCTTCTGTATGCGTATGTTCAGCTAGAAATTTGTTTCGAATTGTTTCATAATTTTCTGTAAGTCGGTTGATAGAAATTACATCTGCTGTTTGATATCCGCCATTTTCCATAAAAGGTTTAAGGTTTTTATCGTAAGCCGCTAATATTTCCTCTTGGGATGCTTTGTCATCAAAAACTACATCACAAAACCATTGGTCAAAAAAAATGCCCCTTGCATTGAAGAAATCTTTAATTTCTTTTGGATTGTCAATTTGAATTTGTTTTTCAGGAATAGATAAAATAGCCATAAATTAAAAATTTGAATCAAAAATAAGAATTCACTTGCTTTAACCCGAAATGGGTAATTCAATAATTTGACTGAAACTTTCCCTAGTAACATTATTCAATCCCCATTTTTTCTGCCTGCTTTCTATAAAACCCATCTCTACTTATAATAATGTGTCTTAGCTGCTGAAACGCATCATTTCTCCCAAGTTCTTTATATGTTTTAAGTTTAAGCCATTCTGCTTCTTCTTCGAAGTTTGTAAAGGAAACAGTATTTAGTTGTTCCAAATTGCTTAATACTTTATTGAAATCCTTTAGCTCGTAGCTTGCTAAGGCAGAGTAAAACAAAGCATTTGCATCATCAGGATAGTTTTCTAAAATTTGGGTAAACCTTGTAATGGCAATTTTAAATTCTTTGCTTTTCAAATGATGCATAGTTTTGTCCAGAAAAGACAAATATGCTTTTTTCAATCCGTTGGAAAAGTCGTTTTCTAATAGTTGATCTTTTGATTCGAAATTAGCAGGCGTACCAGAGATGTAATCGGGAATTATTTCGTTATGTTTTTTGTTTCGGTAATACCGATAGTCGATAACAGCAAAATCAGCCAAATACAATTCAATGGCTTTATTTATTCTTCGACCCTGACTTTTTTGAATTTCGGTAATTTCTTTTTTAGGCAGCGGACTTAAATTTATTTCCTCAACACCCACAATTTCGTTTTTCAAAGGTGTCGTTTCTAATTCAATCGTATTTTTATCTGTGTTAATCTTTGTTTTTATTGTTTGAGGTTCTTTTACGTTTAAAAGTGTTGGTTTTTCTTCAGCATTGACAGATTTTCGAATTGTTTTAAGAATTTCGTTGCGATTACTCGATCGAACTTCACTTTTTTGCATATTAAAAATAGCACCAATTGCGGATAAAAGTAGAATAGAACAACCTAATATGAGGTATCTCAACCAAGTGCCTCCAAATTGCTTTTTATCAAGATTAGACATGGCTACCTTGAAGTCAATACCCGAATTCGACCAACCATCAATTGCGTCTTTCTCAAATTCATCCAAAAACACATTCGTTTCTTTTGATTGGTTGAGTAGCTTTTCGAATTCTTCTCTGTTTGTTTTCATTGTTCTTTCAATTTTTCGGAAAGAATCAGTTTCAGATTTCGCTTTCCATTTTGAATATTTGATTTGACAGCCTTGAAGTCTAATTCAAGTAGTTGTTGAATTTCTTCGTATTTCATTTGTTGCAGATAAAACAACTCGATGCAAGCTCTTTGGTTTTCACTTATTTGTTGCATGGCAGATTCCAACAAAAGAAAGCTATTCTCCTCTTTATATAGGTCTCCATAAGACTCCTCTCCTAAATCAAGCATATCGTCGATATCAACACGTTTAATAGTTTTTTTTCTGAGCCTCATTAGGCACTCATTTTTTACAACCCGGTAAAGCCATGGTTTGAATTTTTCGATTTTATGTTTGTTGACCTTTTCAATTAGTATAGAAAACAATTGATTGGTTAAATCTTCAGCGTCTTCCTTTCGTTTAAGGTATTTCAAGCAAACACCAAAAACCAAGTGGGCGTATCTTGAATACAACTCATTAAACGACGAATTCAATTTATTGCCATTAATCAGGTTAGCAACAAGTTCTTCGTCACCTAAATGTTTGATTCCTGAAAAACGGAAGATACTTTGCACTTTTAGTCTTTTAATTATAGATGCAATTATGAGAGGAATTTCACAATATTGCGCAAAAAAAGTATGAAAAAACACAGAAATAAAAATTCATTTAAATTTATTTATTTGATTATCAGTTAAATAAAAAATAATGTGAATTTTTTTTTCAAAACATGCTTGTTGAAATAAAAAGAGTACATATCTTTGCACCCCGCAAACGACAAAAGAGTTGAAGCGAGAGAGGGAAAAGGGGGGTTAGATAACAGAAAGTTTAGGAACGAGAAGAGAGAGGTTAGAGGAGAAGAAAAGTTAAATAAACGACAAAAGATAAGTTCTTTGAAGTATTGAGAAATAAGGAAAACAGCGTTTTTAAGAAACAAACATCATAAGCTTAAAATTCGAAGTTATTATACAACGGAGAGTTTGATCCTGGCTCAGGATGAACGCTAGCGGCAGGCCTAACACATGCAAGTCGAGGGGTAGAGGAAGCTTGCTTTCTTGAGACCGGCGCACGGGTGCGTAACGCGTATGCAACCTACCTTATACTGGGGTATAGCCCGGAGAAATTCGGATTAATCCCCCATAGTATTATTGAATCGCATGGTTTGATAATTAAAGGCTTACGGTATAAGATGGGCATGCGTCCTATTAGCTAGATGGTAAGGTAACGGCTTACCATGGCTACGATAGGTAGGGGGCCTGAGAGGGTGGTCCCCCACACTGGTACTGAGACACGGACCAGACTCCTACGGGAGGCAGCAGTGAGGAATATTGGTCAATGGACGGAAGTCTGAACCAGCCATGCCGCGTGCAGGAAGAATGCCCTATGGGTTGTAAACTGCTTTTATTTAGGAATAAACTCTTGTACGTGTACAAGCCTGAAGGTACTAAATGAATAAGCACCGGCTAACTCCGTGCCAGCAGCCGCGGTAATACGGAGGGTGCAAGCGTTATCCGGAATCATTGGGTTTAAAGGGTCCGCAGGCGGATTTATAAGTCAGTGGTGAAATCCTATCGCTTAACGATAGAACTGCCATTGATACTGTAGGTCTTGAATTCGGTCG
>Ga0169931_10003357_pt1 | contig 25388 bp, 15 predicted proteins | sample Kivu_15m_20L_FD_129675 | JGI IMG/M metagenome (GOLD analysis project Ga0169931, IMG submission 129675) | Freshwater microbial communities from Lake Kivu, Western Province, Rwanda to study Microbial Dark Matter (Phase II) - Kivu_15m_20L... | ecosystem: Environmental > Aquatic > Freshwater > Lake...
AAGTTGGGCCGGGGTTCTTCAATAAAATGTGCCAGCACGTGAGCCTGCATGTGGTTCACATCGATGAGAGGAAGGTTGAGCGTTTTGGCAAAGGACTTTGCAAAACTAACCCCAACGAGCAGCGATCCCATCAATCCTGGGCCAGAGGTGACGGCAACAGCACTGAGTTCATTCTTGGAAATTCCAGCACCAGAAAGTGCCTCATGCACCACAGGAATTAGATTTTCCTGATGCGCTCGAGAAGCCAATTCTGGAACTACACCCCCATATTTTTCGTGTACTGATTGTGTAGCCACAATATTATTGAGTACTTTGCCATTGACTATAATAGAGGCAGAAGTCTCGTCGCAAGAGGACTCAATAGCAAGTATAGAAATATCGGTTGTACCCATTGGAAAATAAGGCCAAAGTTACGGATTTTTTACACAAAGCTTTCCGAGTAGTGGGTTGGTCTGTCTTTTCTCTACTACTCCTCCTTTTCGGCTTTGGACTGTGCATTCAACTCCCTCCAGTTCAAAACTGGCTCCTCGATAAAGTCACTCAAACTCTCAGTGAAAAAACAAACTTCCGTACTGAAATAGGGACCATAAGGTTGAGTTGGTGGGATGCCCTCCGTCTGGAAAAAGTAGCGATTTACGACCAGCAAGATAGTCTGATGATTGGAGCAAAGGAACTCTATGCAGACTTTTCCATTTTTTCCCTTCTCCCACCTGGAGACCCAGCACTCGACCATATCCGAATAGAAAAAGCACGCGTCCACCTGATCAACCATGCCGGTGATTCCAGTTTGAATATCAACCAATGGATCAGCGCATTGAGTCAAACCTTTGGCAGTACCTCCACCGAAAAAGCAACTGCGCCATTCTTCATCAAAGAAATCGAGGTGCGACAAACCACCTTTGCTTACACTAACCTACAAGCCGATCCGATTACCGAGGGATGGGATTATTCCCGAATGGAATGGAACGAGTTGACCGCAAACGCCTCTGATTTCAAACTGTTGGGATCTAATTTGGATCTTCAACTGGTCAATCTGAGTGGAAAAGAGCGCTTCACCGGTTTGCAGGTCAATCAATTGAAAACCCAACTGCATTACAGTCCTGATGCTTTGGAATTGAAAGATCTGGATCTCCAAACCGACAAAAGCCGAATCCAAAACTACTTGCGTTTGGAGCCCAAGGGACCCGAAGGCTATGGAGATTTTGTCAATCAGGTACGGCTTACGGCTGACTTGGATGAGAGCGTGGTTGATCTGGCTGACATTCGCCGATTTGCCCCTTCCCTACCCCCTATCGAAGATAATTTAATTTTGAGTGGCAGGGTGTCAGGCACCATTTCAGACCTGAGTTCGGAAGAGTTCCTGATTCGGATGGGCGAAAAAACAGCGCTTTTTGGCTCTTTTTTGATTGAAGGCCTCCCTCAAATGGATAGCACCTACCTGCATGTAGATTTAAAAAATTCGGTAGTATCCTCAAAAGATTTCAGCCCCTATTTGGAGCCCGAAGTACAAAAAGAATTAAACAAATTCAACACCATACGTTTTGATGCGGACCTGACTGGAATGTTGCATCGCTTTACCACCAAGGGTACCTTCTCCACCAGCATTGGGAACTTGAATGGGCGTTTGGATTACGAACGGAAAGAAGCCACTTCAATTTTCACCTCCAAGTTACGTGTCCAAAATTTGGATATTGGGGTCCTTTCCGAAAATAGGAATTTGTTCCAAAAACTTTCCCTGGAAGGGACTATTCAAGCCAAGGGAGAATCCTTAGAAACAGCGCTGGTAGACCTCAATGCAAGTATCAGTGAGATTGGGATCAACAATTACCGCTACACAGGAATTCAAACAGACGCCATCTATGGACTCAACCTATTTCGCGGCAATCTATCCATCGATGACCCGAATCTTAAATCTCGATTCCAGGGAACACTAAACCTCAATCCCGGTATCGACTCGGTCAAACTATTGGTTGACCTAGACACCGCGTTTTTGGATCGACTACACCTTACTGATACTCCATTGTTTTTGAGTGGAAACTTAGACATGGATACGCGAGGCATCACCTTGGACGATGTACAAGGCATTGCTCGGGTGCGCAACCTCAAAGTAGGCTACAAGGACCGATTCTTGGATGCCGGTGATTTTTTTCTGCAGTCCTTATTTGCTGGAGGTACCCGCACGCTGTCCCTTAATTCGGACTACTTAGTCATGGCTGCATCGGGGCAATTTGAACTGGAGCAGATGAGCAGAGATTTACCCATGCTCGGCAAGCAATACCTAGCAATCCTGCTCAATGAAACCCCTCCACTGGCCAACTTGAAAGAAAATTTTTCAGAAAACTACAACCTGGACTTGAACATCCGCATGCGGGACATCAATCCACTTATCCACTTGGTTGAGCCAGACTTAAGCATCTCCAAGAATACCATTTTGGAAGGCGCTTTTTACCAAACTACAGAAAATACAGTATTCAACTTTTTCACTTCCGTAGATACCATTACCTACAAAGGCAATGCTGCTTTTGATACCAACATCGACTTCAATACCTCCAAAATCATCAATAGTGATGCCATTTTGGCTTCCTTTTACGTGTACTCCAAAAAACAGGCCGTTGGAAAAACGCTTGGTTTGACCAACCTAGGTGTGGAAGCGATTTGGGATCAAACCAACCTAGACTTACTACTCAGCTTGGATCAGGATTCTACGCAGAGTAAGGCACGAATCGAAGCAGAAACGCAGTTTAGCAAAAACGGAACCTTCCTGAAATTCAAGCCTTCCCTACTTCGTATTTTGAATCGAGAATGGCAGTTTGACCCCAATAACATGGTCAGCCTACAAGACGGCGCAATCACGTTTTCCAAACTTCGCATTGCCAATGAAGGACAGTCTCTTGGGTTGGAAGGAAAAATCAGTTCCAATCCAAAGGAATCCCTAGAACTAGACCTCAAGGGTGTCTCCCTAGACCTAATCAATACCATCAGTGCACTGGAAGTAGAGGGGATTGCGAATGGGCAATTCCAACTTGCATCGCTACAAGATCAAGCAACACTTAGCGGATCGCTCCATGTAGAAGGACTGGAAATCAACGATTTCCCAATTGGAGAGGTTGACCTCAACACTGCAATGGAAGACCGAAATTTGAAACTCAACCTGGAAAATTACTTCAATGAACAGAAAAAAATAAATATTGATGGAACGGTAGATCTGGACTCCAAGAATTTGGACTTTGAAGCCAAACTTACACAAGCCAACCTCGTGATTTTTGAACCCTTCCTGTCCAATTTCATTTCCAACTTAGGAGGAACCTTAACGGGCAATCTACAACTCCAGGGCAATTTGGACCGCCCTGAATTGATTGGAAGCACACGCATAGAGCAAGGGATGTTGCGCATCAATTACTTAAATACCGCTTACCAACTTGACGGAAGCCTCCTTTTTCGTCCTTCCCAAGTCAGTTTTCAAGACCTGGCCTTACGTGATGGGAAAGGTAACCGTGCCACCTTTACTGGAGGAATCAATCATCAGGGCTTTTCTTCCATTTTCTTTGACATCAACTCCCAGTTGAGCAATATTCAAGTCCTAAATACAAGTGCCAAAGACAACGATTTATTCTTTGGTACTGCATTCGCTACAGGCACCTTAGCCATCAAAGGAAGTACCCGCAATCTGGATGTAAACGCTCGAGTGACCTCACAGCCCAATACCCGAATTTCCATTCCATTGACAAGTTCGAAAGAACAATTCCAAGAAGACTTTATCCAAGTCATCAATGTACAAGACACGGTACGAATCCGCGCATTAGCAGAAGAGGTGAAGCAATTGGAGATTGAAAATATTCGGATGAATTTTATTCTAGACATCACTCCAGATGCATTTACGGAGATCATCATCGACCCAAGGACAGAAGAAAGTATTCAAGGTAGAGGAAGAGGTACGCTCAACATGAATGTGGACACGCAAGGTAATTTTTCCCTTGCAGGCAACTACGATATTGTGGAAGGCAAGTATAATTTTTCCCTTTACAATGTGGTCAAAAAACAGTTTAACGTACAACCCGGCGGAAGAATCACCTGGTACGGCGACCCCTACACAGGTATCATGAACTTGAAGGCTAGTTATGAGGAAAATGTAGCGCTGCAGCCACTGCTGAATGCAAACAATACCGATCAGGAAAATAGCCAGATGCGCAGAAGATTCCCCGTAAAAGTGCTCATGGATCTCCAGGGGGAGTTGCTCTCCCCAACCTTTAAATTTGGATTTGACTTCAGTGCCTTCCCTTCGAGTGGAGACGTGCAAACGACCATCTCCGCCTTCCAAAATCGCGTTGCTGCCGATGAACAGGAGATGAATCGACAGGTGTTCTCAGTAATTGTAGCCCAAAGTCTTTCGCCTGAAGGTCAGTTTTCAGGAGGGTCTACCCTGTCCTCCAGCTTAGGCAACCTGCTATCTTCCCAAATCAACCGATTTATGGGGCAACTGGATAAAAACCTGGAAGTATCCATTGACTTGGCCACTCTCGATCAAAATGCACTCGAAAATTTCCAAATTAGCGTGGCTCGAACCTTCTTAGATGGTCGACTCCGAGTTTCTAGAGACGGAGGCTTTACTGACAACAATGGTACGGCCAGTGCAGCCTCCATCATTGGGGATTGGCAAGCGGAATACTTGATTACGGAAGATGGAGTCTACCGACTTCGAATCTTCAATCGAAACAATTTCAACACCTTTACCTCACTTTCCCTTTCTCAAAATGTGCTTTCCTATGGCGCTTCTGTGACCCAGAACGTATCCTTTAATTCTGTGTCCGAACTCTTCCGAAAACTTACTCGAAGAAAGGCCGAGCGCCTCAATCTTCAGGATTCGGATGACTTTTTGAGAGAGGATTATGGGGTAAATGAAAACTGGAAGCCGATCAAACTCGAAAACTTGCCCCTGCAAGACGATTACATTCCGCCAGTCCGTATTGAAAAAGTCCCTCCCAAGGAAAATTGATGTGAATGGTCAACCGCTAACGGTCCACGGTCCACAGCAGATTCGTTTGGAACCAAGTTTAGAATCCAAATTTTAATGCGTTTTTAATGGCAGATTACAATGGGCAGTGGTCTGTGGACTGTAAACAGTTGACAAAATGACAACGGCCCACTGTCGACTGCCGATTTGATTTTAGGATAAAGGAAGAGGTAACAACATCTCCTTTAGTCCTAACAAAAAAATAAGGCTTGAAGGTCAAGTAGATGGGCTGTGGTCTGTGGACAGTCGTCTGTGGACGATTTAAAAATTTTTAAACAATTTCCCTCTCCTCGGTATTCTCTACCTAAAGAATAGGTATGAAAAAAATAAGCCTCTGCTGGTTTCGCCGCGACTTAAGAACCGGAGACCAGACTGCACTTTTTTACTCCTTGCAACAGGAGGAACAAGTACTCCCGCTCTTCATTTTTGACCGACACATTTTGGATGTCTTAGAAGATAAAACCGATGCCCGTGTCTCCTTTATCCATACCCAGATTGGGGAATTAATGTCCTTTTTTGAACAGCAAGGAAGTTCCATGATCGTTCGGTATGGGCACCCAGAGCAGGTTTTTACAGAGTTGCTTGCCGAATACGAGGTACAGTCTGTCTACACCAACCGGGATTACGAGCCCTATGCCCAATCTCGGGATAGCAATGTAGAATCCCTACTTCGCGAAAAAAACATTCCGTTCTTATCCTTCAAAGATCAGGTCATCTTCGAGCCAGGGGAAATCGTCAATGGGTCCGGGGAGTTCTACAAGGTTTTTACCCCTTACAGCAAAAACTGGTTGGAAAAATTTAGGGCCACCCGCGTGCAGCCCCTCCCTACAGCCAATTGGAAAAATTTAGTTCAAACTTCCAAAATGCCTCTGCCTTCGCTAAATGACATGGGTTTTGCCCCATCTCCAATCGAAATCCCAAGTAGCCAACTCGATGAGGAGATCGTCCGACACTACGAGGAGCGCCGAAACTTTCCTGCTCAGCAGGGCACGAGCAGATTGGGAATTCACCTGCGCTTTGGGACCCTATCCATCCGCAAACTCGCTCTCAAGGCAGCCTCACTGAATGCCACCTACTTGAATGAATTGATTTGGAGGGAATTTTATGCGATGATTCTCGGCCATGCCCCTCAGGTGGTAGATCGTGCCTTCAAACCCCAGTACGACCGCATCCCATGGAGAAACAATGAATCTGAATTTGCTGCTTGGTGTGTAGGCAACACGGGCTATCCCATCGTAGATGCAGGAATGCGGGAATTGAATGCTACGGGATTTATGCACAACCGAGTACGCATGATTGTGGCTTCCTTTTTGACCAAACACTTGCTCATCGACTGGCGCTGGGGAGAGGCTTACTTTGCCAAGAAATTGCTGGACTTTGAATTGGCCTCCAACAACGGAGGATGGCAGTGGGCGGCTGGGACTGGTACCGATGCGCAACCCTATTTCCGGGTATTTAACCCCGATTCCCAAACCGAAAAATTTGATAAGGATTTAGTTTACATTAAAAAATGGGTTCCAGAATTCGGAACTGCAGCCTACCCAAAACCGATTGTAGATCATAAATTTGCGCGGAATCGAGCCATTGAAACCTACAAAAAAGCATTGACCCCATGAACATAGGAGATCGCGTACGCGTCCTGCACGGGAAAGAAGAGGGGATTATTCGGAAAGTATCAGCAGGAGGCAGAATCGAGGTAGAAATCGAAGATGGCTTTGTAATCCCTGTCCTCAAATCCGAGGTGGTTCTCGTGGCAGAAGCGGAGAAAAGTTACTTCGGTGAAGCCCAAAATCCTTCCCAGGAGATCGAAACTCCAATACCCATCTCAGCCCCGAAAGACCAAGGACTCTACCTGGCTTTCTTGCCCATCAATGACCAAAACCTCAGCCTCTACCTGATCAACGATAGTCGTCAAGCCTATCTTGCCCACGCTTCTGAAGTGTATGGCACCAATCACCGGACCCTGTATGCAGGAACGCTTGGTGCAGGTGAAGCTAAAAAAATAGACGACCGACTCCTCAAAGAATTGGACGAATGGCCCTCATTTTTACTTCGCTTTATCGCCATTCAACCCAAGTTAGAAAAAGCCATCACTGCCTTTGAGCGGCAATTTAAACTCAAGGCATCCCAGTTTTTCAAACACCTGAGTAAGGCTCCTTTACTTGGAAAAAATGTGTACTTGTTTACCTTGGAACAAACGACCAAGGAATTGGACATTCGCGGACTGAATGCCGAACTCAACCAACTCAGTGCTGCTAGTCCACCACCCACCAAAGTGCAGGCTCCTGCCGCCTCAATTGACCTCCACATCGAAGCAATCCATCCGAAGCCGGATAGTCTGAGTAACTCCGAGAAACTACGAATTCAATTGGAGGCATTTGAGAAAAACCTAAACCAAGCCATCGCAGCAGGAATGGACCAGATCACCTTCATTCATGGCATTGGAAATGGGGTACTTCGAAAAGAAATTCACAAGCGATTGAGCCAAATTGGAAATATTTCCTACTTTCAAGATACACAGAAGGACCAGTGGGGCTATGGTGCTACCTTGGTCAAAATTTCCTAAGAACCGCTCAGAATGAAATCCCCTGTATTTCAACTCTTTTCACACCAACACCAACAGGCTAAAACTCTTTTTCTAGAACTTGGAAAGGAAATCAAGTCAACAAAGGCTATCGCCCTATTGGAACAATTGGAGTTTTTGGAGCTCTATTCTGAATTACTGGAGAAAATTCACTTTGAACAAAAACACCTCGGCTATTCCTTATTTTTTCCACTAAAGACCCTAAAAAAGTCCCTTCAGAAAATCCACCACCTTAAACTTGTGGAAAAAGGTCTCAAGCAACGTGAAAAATCTGTTTCCATGAGTTTGGATAGTTTCAAATCCTATCTAAACGAGCAAAAAAGAGGCATGCAAAAGGAAGCGTTTGACCTGATGGTGGGTAGTTCATTAAAAATATGGGAGGATTACTTAGAAAAAGCCTTTGAAGCGAGTAAAGGTATCAAGCCCTTGGTACTGACCACGTCCATCCACCAATTGGTACAGGAGGAACTGGCCTCCTTAACTAAGGAAGTAGTGCCACCCATGTCAACCCAAGGCTTTCGAGATCTTTTTGAGGGAATTCGCAAGGTGATTATTTTGGAAAATTTGCTGGTTCACCTTGGTCTCCATCCGATTTACCTCCCGCAAATTCATGAAGAATTGGAACGATTAAAAAATGAGTTGAAACCCTGGTATGCCAACCATCTTAGTCTTCAAAGCTTGACACACTTTATCGGACAACAGGAAGAAGTATCCAAAAAATACCTGGACTGGGTTAAGGAGTTGAAAGAGGAAAAGAAAAGCCTGACCGCAACCCTAGAAAAACAAGCACTTAGTCTGCTTCGGAAAGTTGGGAACTGATTCGAATGGAATCAAAAAAAATCCCCACCGTCTCAATGAACGATAGGGATTTGTAAGGAAATCACGGTCAGTTAAACTTTTGCTAAGGCGTCCGCAAGGTCTTTTTTGAGATCTTCTACATCTTCTACCCCTACACTGAGTCGAATCAAGGAATCCACCAAACCTACTTTTTCACGCTCTTCCTTTGGAATAGATGCATGGGTCATGCTGGCTGGATGCCCACAAAGCGACTCCACGCCACCCAAGGATTCTGCCAAGGCAAAGAGGTGGAAATTCTCCATTACCTTTTTGGCATCTGAAAGTTGATTGCCTACTAGGGTAAAGGAGATCATACCCCCAAAGTCGCGCATTTGGCTTTTGGCCACCTGATGGTTGGGATGATCTTCAAAGCCTGGCCAATAGACCTTGGCTACCTTAGGATGATTCCGTAAATACTCGGCGATAACTTTCCCATTTTGGCAGTGACGCTCCATGCGAAGGTGCAGCGTTTTGATGCCACGTAGCACCAAGAAACAATCCTGAGGTCCAGGGGTAGCTCCACAGGCATTTTGCAAGAAGATCAAGCGGGAAGCAAGTTCATCGTCATTCACGATCAAGGCTCCCATCACCACATCGGAGTGCCCACCAAGGTATTTGGTCACGGAGTGCATCACGATATCTGCTCCAAGATCCAAAGGATTTTGGAGGTAAGGAGAGGCAAAGGTATTGTCCACCGCCAAAAGCAACCCATGCTTCTTGGAGAAAGCGGCCATGGCTTTCAGGTCAATGATGTTCATCATCGGGTTGGTAGGAGTCTCCACCCAAACTAGCTTGGTACGTTCGTTGACTAGGGAAGAAAGGGCCTCGGGATCGGCCATGGATACAAAATGAAATTTGATTCCATAGCGCTCAAAAACCTTGGTAAATAAGCGGTAAGTCCCGCCATAAAGGTCATTCGTGGAAATAATCTCGTCGCCTGGATTAAACAACTTAACCACAGAATCAATGGCTCCTAGACCTGAGGAAAAGCAAATACCATGTTTCCCATTTTCTAAAGCGGCCAAACTCTGCTGCAATGCAGTACGAGTTGGATTGTGCGTTCGACTGTATTCGTAGCCCAGGTGGTCTCCTGGGGATTTTTGAACGTAAGTAGAGGTCTGAAAGATGGGAGTCATGATGGCTCCTGTAGAAGGATCCGGTGCTACTCCGGCGTGAATGGCTTTGGTACCAAATTTCATCTAAAGTGGATTTAGGAGGGTTGGGTTTATAGGAAATTCAAATCCTATTTTGGATAAATGAATGCAATTCCAATACTAGGTGCTAAACTTGCTTGCTTTTACTTCAAAAGCGAGTCAAAGATGACAAAAAAGGACAGCATTTTCAAGGACTTGGCGCGCTACTTCCGAAGCCATCCCAGCACGACGCTCGGCTGGATTTGGGTCAGCTTTGTGCCGCTACTGGGTTCGCTTTTGCTCAGCACTGGCTACAAGCAACTGGAACAGATCGCATTGACAGGAATTGGAGATCATATCCTACTGACCCTGATCCTGGCACTTTTGGTTGGGCTAGCCTTTCTCCCCACCACGCTGACGGCACTTGCCTCCGGTTTCTTTTGGGGATGGGCTTTTCCCCAACTCGTCATCGCCTACCTCCTGGCGAATGTATTGGGCTACTCCTTGGGCAAGTGGCTCAATGCAGATTTCCGAACCCTTCTCTATGCACGCCATCCTGGGTTAAAAGTGGAAATCGAACAACGAATAGCCAAGCCTGCCGGACTCGTGTTTTTCGTACGAATCAGCCCGGTAATTCCTTTTGCAATTTCCAATTTTCTATTTGCCTCCTTGGGGATTCCCTTAAAACAAATCATCCGCTTTGGTCTTCCAGGCATGCTTCCGAGAACCATCTTGGCTTTTGCCACTGGGAAGGCTGCAAAGTCATTTCTGGATGCCCAAGCCACGTTGCAAGATCCCGAACAATGGCTGGCAATTGGCATCCTACTGGTCGGAAGTATCTGGGGAATCTGGCATTTTTGGAATAAGAAAAAAAGCTAGTTTGGATCACTCAAAAATCGAATCTTAACCTAACTGAATCTAGGAGTTATGATTTTATCCGTTCACCCCAAGTTGCCCATGCGCAACAAATCCATTACCCAAGCCTACTACCTGGAGCAACTGGGCTTTCAACTTCTCGGTAATCCAGATTATCCCGAATACCTGATGGTTGAAAAAGATGGAATTGAACTCCACTTTTTTCTATTTCCGGGACTAGATCCCCTACAAAACTACGGACAGGTTTACCTCCGGACGGAGGCCATTGACCGCCTTTACCAGTACTTTTTGGAGCGTAAAGTGTCTATTCATCCGAATGGACCACTGGAAACCAAACCTTGGGGACAGCGTGAATTTTCGCTGCTAGATCCAGATCACAACCTACTGACTTTTGGACAGAAGTTTTCTCAAAAGTGAGGTGGGAATCTCAGCCTTAGCCAAAGAACTGAGTCGTTTTCAATTCCCCGCATTCGATAAATTCTCCAAGGGTATACCCTCAAAAATCCGTAGCGCAGGATCACCCAAGAGAATCAATTGCTCCCAATGGGCCCGATACTCGGATCGCTGCCCATAGCGATCCAAAAACTCTTGTTCAGCCTGCAAAAGAATCTCCCCTAGCGTGGGTGAAAAACCGGATTCCCCCCAGTCAAATAGCCCTCGATACAGCAATTCGGTGGAGCGCTTGAGCAGCAGGTCCAGACCCATGCCCGAATTCGAAAGCACTGCAATTGCTCCTTTATTCGGAGAGATCAGCCAATCCTCCCCTTGGCTGTAGCTCGCACCAAAGGCATTTCCGTATGCACAGCCATTGATCAGCAACAAGGGATACCTACCCGAATTGGCATAGCCCCGGTTGGGGTCAGATATGTACCCAAAATCCAATTCGTTGTTTTCCAAGGATCCATGTCCAAAGTAAGTGAGTAGTGCCAGACCGGTATTGATTTCATTTTTCAAATCCAGTTGCTGTACCTCAGTCGCTACCTCCTTCACCTGCGTGATCACTTCCACTTCTGGAATCCCATTTTTTACTACAGTAGCAAATCCCTCCATAAAATTCCGGTGCCGCTCGATTTCAATAGGATTCATTCCACCTACTAGATGAAGCACCTTTGATGGTTTGAAAGAATTCAAAACCTCCTTCTCCTTGACTTTATCCAAGTAATCCGAAAGTTCCTGCGCATTTTTGGCAGGAATTCTTCCCACTGCCATTGTAGGTATAGCAGGATCCTCCAATTGAAGTCCCCTTACAAATTGGGAATCTGAAGCGGGGAAGCCTCCTGTGGGAACAAGGTCTGGGAAAGCAAATGCCTGTGGAACGTTTCGCTGGTAAACCACAGCGTTCTTCACCCACAATTGTGCATAGGGAACCAGGGATCGGCCTGCAAGGAGTAAGAACTTGGGTTGGTGTAATGGCCAATACGATTTCAAAAATGCATGCAGGGCCAAGGGAGTTTTTTCGCCAAAGGCAAATTGATCGTACAAGTCTTCCATACGAAGCACCAAGGTGTCGTAACTCCCTCCTACCCTAGAGGCACGGTAGGCAGCATAGGCTTGGACTGGGTTTGGGTAGGACCGGCTCTCTCGTTCAAGCTGCCCATGTCCTATAATCAGGTAGTTGGCCGACTGACTCAGGTAATTGCGGAAGCGTACCGCATGCAAAGTATCCACGGTGAATCGTTGAGGGGTAGGCCGAGCATGGCCTTTACCGGTGACCGAGTAAGTCAATTTGGCGAATGCCAGCGAAAAATAATCTCCATTACGTGTAGGATCAGCTGCCAAATGGAGTTTAAGTTTCCCACCTTGAAAATCCTCCTGCTCAAGAACGAGGAATTGCCTGAAGGATTCAAAGCCGGAAAATTGAGGACTAGGAAGCGGTCGAAGCACCTCAAAAGAAGTTCCCAACCAAAGCAAGGGGTGATGCTCTCCAATAGATCGGCCAACCCAGGCCAATTCAAGTGAAATCAATTGGAAATTTCCTTTTTCAATGGCCGAATCCAAATCAAGCTCCAGCTCCCTACTGGGAGCAATTACCGAACTCATCCAGCCCTGACCCTCTTTTGGAGAGGAGCGGCGAAGTCCCCATCGGGTGGTTTCTCCTAAAGAATACTCATCCGCAAACACCTGGACTGATGTCACTTCAAACCGGTCAAGGGCAGCAGGTGGCTGCAATTCCATTCGCTTTCCCCGCTCTCCAGGGGTGTAGACCAAGAAGAAGGCAGTGGTGTCTGAATGGGTGTTGACATAAGGATTTGGAATTGCAATACCTGGACTCCTCCATTCCTCATTTTTTTTACCTAAAAATTCCAGGTAATCCTCCGGATCCAAGTTTCCATCCTCCTCTCCGGCTACCTGAAGGGCCACTTCCCTTCCCCGGTGGTAGAGGCGAAAGCATCGAGGATCTAGCCTTCGAAGCAAAATTCCTGCAAACTTCATGCTTTCGGGGTAGATGCGGTAAATTCCATCAGCAGCAGTTTGGATTTTGTAATAGGTCAGGTCATGGCGATACCATACTGAATCTTGAGCCGTGGAAAAATTGCACAGGCAAAAGCCAAAAAAGAATAGAAAGAAGTGATTTTTCATAGGTGAACTGTATTGGCGGAGCGGATCTTCGTTAAAAAATGGATGTCTAAAATTCAAAAAATTGATTTCCCTACTAGAATGAATGCAAACTCAGTTGGTAATTACTCCCTAATCAGGAAAAAAGTGTGTCAAAAAATGTACATTTTCGGTCACTTCTCTGTCCTAAAGTTGAACAAGAGACCAGAAAGTCACTATTCGAAAAAGTAATTTTTATGCATTTTTATTTTTTTTACCTGAATTGAAAATATTCAAAAAACAATTCGTAATCAAGCAGTTAGACTATTTAATTTATTTTTTTTCACATCTTGAATACCTAGAATTAGGTTATACAAGGTACTCTGCTTAAAACTTGGTATTACTTTTTCTTTAGAGTTGGCATAGGAAGAACAATTGACTGTTTCCTAAATACAACCGTGACCACATCCATGAATCTAGCCAACACCCAAGTACAGATGCGCAAAGGACTTTTAGAGTACTGCGTATTACACATCATTTCCAGAGGGGAAGTTTACACCTCTGACCTGATTGAAGAACTCACCCAATCCCAGATGATTGTGGTAGAAGGTACCCTGTATCCCCTACTCAACCGACTCAAATCTGCAGCATTAGTGACCTACCGATGGGTAGAATCGGAGGCAGGCCCTCCTCGAAAATACTACTCCATCACGGAGGAAGGGCAGGCCAGCTTGCAGAGCCTAGCCCAAACTTGGAAGGCCTTGGTGCAGTCCATCAATCAAATCACCAAAAAAAAGTAATCCCTTCGTCGAACAACTCATGAAAAAGACCTTAAGCATCAACATCAGCGGTATTTTATTTCACATCGAAGAAGATGGATACGATACCCTCAAAAACTACCTGGAAAGCATCAATACCCACTTTTCCGGGTACCCCGATAGCAAAGAAATCGTTTCGGATATCGAAAACCGCATCGCGGAAATATTTCTTTCCTACCTCAAGAACAACAACCAGGTGATCACGGCAGAAAATGTCACTCGACTCATTGAGAAAATGGGGACTATCGCAGACTTCAACTCCTTGGAGGAGAAGGAAGAAGTAGAGGAATTGGTAGATCCTACGAGTGATGACTTTTACAAATACGTGACACCACCCAATGCTGAGCCAGGAGGTTACAAAAAACTCATGCGTATGGAGCACAAGAAAATCTTGGGTGGAGTCTGTGCAGGGATCGCGCATTACTTCGCCATCGATGCACTTTGGATTCGTTTGGTTGCCATTCTCCTCCTTTTTAGTGGTAACATCAACTTTGACCTTTTCGATTTTAATCCTTTTGGCTGGGTTCAGGTCAATTTTGGATTTGCCGGACTTGCAGTGGTCGCCTACATCGTCTTGTGGGTGATTCTTCCAGTGTCCTATGTCCAAGAAGAAAATAAGGACATCAAAAAACTCTATCGAAATCCGGATGATAAAGTGCTCGGAGGGGTAGCCAGTGGCTTAGCAGCCTATTTTGGAGTTAAGGAACTACTCTACATTCGACTTGCCTTTGTTTTTCTTACTATCGCAGGTGGGTCAGGTCTGGTTATTTACTTGATTTTATGGATCATTACACCGGTGGCAAGTTCGATCACCGAACGCATCAAAATGAAGGGGGGAGAAATCACTTTAGACAGCATTGATTCCACCCTCAAAGAAACCATCAATCCTGCCCCAACCACCCCAGAATCCACCTTAAAAAAGGTGATAATGACCCCATTTCGAGTACTCGGACAAGTGATTGAAGCCCTAGGTTCTGCGCTCGGATCCTTAGGCAAATTTCTACTTACCCTATTACGCCTCTTTTTTGGGGTAATCATTTTCATCTTTGGGATGGTGCTGGTAGGGGTTCCCTTGGTCACCTTCGCCCTTTACTTAGGAGTTATTGACCCCCTGTATTACGGAACCGTAGATGCATTTCCCTTGGACATGGTCACTGAATTGGTGCCTACAGGACTGGCAGCTGCTGGCCTCGGAGTCCTAGCAATCCCTGGCGTCGTGATCCTCATGCTCGGATTGAGTGTCTTGTCCAAGAAAAACCTGGTAGGTAGCAAATTTGGCTTAGTGGCTCTGGCACTCTGGCTCATGTGCATCGCTACCCTAGGATTTCAAATTCCCCGCGTAGTGGCCAAGTTCAAAGAAGAAGACCGAGTGATCACCAACACCCTGCTTAGGCCAGGCCAAGGTGTACTCTATTTGAAGGCAAATGATGGAGAAGAGGAAGAGTTTTACCAACGCGTAGTCCTTGAACTAAAAGGTACCCAAGACAGCGTCATTACCCTCAATCAAGAATATTTCGCTCGTGGTCAAAGCAAAAAACAGGCGCAAGAAAACATCAAAAAGATCACCTACGGATATGCCGTAAAAGATTCCGTCATCACCTTTGAACGAGGATTTGACATGAAAACCTTGGGCGCTTTCCGAGACCAAAAACTAAACCTCACCTTGGCGATCCCTTACAACAAACCCTTTGTAATGGATGAAAGCCTATTGGAAATCCTTGAAAATAAGCTGTATAAAAATGGCTACGATTGGGAGGATGTCCGTCCAGAAGCGATCTGGGTATTCAATGAAGCAGGGCTTACCTGCCTCACCTGCCCAGGAATCAAAGGAGAGCACCGCGATTGGGATTCCTTTGACTCCGAAAAAGCGCAACTGGACTCTATAACCAAGATCCAACAGGATAGCCTAAGCCGCGCCAAACTCAAAGACACTTATTTCTTGAAGGAAAATTAAACCGCTACCAACAGTTTAGATTTAGGTTGATTTAAGAGGCCCCGTTAGCGCGGGGCCTCTTTTTTTTTGTACCTTCTACCAAACTTTTAAATCATGGATGTTATTGCCAAATTTTTAGGGGGTTCTGGTGTGGTCACCGGCTCCAAATACCTGATTGACCTAGGAGACTTCGAGTTTCTGGTGGATTGTGGATTGTTTCAAGGCGGACGAAAACTTCGTGAACTCAATTGGGATAAATTTCCCATGCCGCTGGAAGACTTGGAGGCAGTAGTCCTCACCCATGCGCATTTGGATCACATCGGCTACCTGCCTCGATTGGTTCAACAAGGATTTTCAGGTCCAATCTACTGCACGGAAGCTACCGCATCCCTAGCCAAAATCTTACTCCTCGACTCCGGCAAATTGCAGGAGGAGGAAGCGGAATATGCCCGCAAAAAAGGCTATTCCCGTCACGAGGATCCTCAGCCCCTGTACACCAAAGCCGATGCCGAAGCGGTATTTCCACTATTTGTTCCGAAGCCTTTCGAGCACCCTTTTTCCATTCATCCGGCCGTCAAGGTAACCTTCTTTCATGCAGGCCACATTCTTGGAGCATCCATCGTCAAATTCTTGATTCAGGGAGAAAAGCAAACCAAGCGCCTCGTTTTTTCAGGTGATTTGGGACGCTACAAGGACCCATTGCTATTTCCCCCTGCCTGTATCCCCAAAGCAGACGTCTTGTGGATCGAATCGACCTATGGGGACCGCAATTCGGCCAACTCAAAACCAGAGGAGGAACTTGCTCGTGCCATCCGAGATACCTTTAATCGAGGAGGCTTAGTGATCATCCCTGCTTTTGCGGTAGGCAGAACTCAACTCCTGCTCTACCACCTCTACCAACTGATGAAAAAAGGGAAAATCCCCAAGGTCCCCATCTTTACCGACAGCCCCATGGCAATCGATGCCACCCAGCTGTACTTGGATTACAGAAATGACCACCGCTTGAGCGCGATGCTATTGGAAGACGAGCACGCCTTCAAACACCCTCACCTGCATTACTTTCAGAAAAAGGAAGAATCCATGTCGCTGAATGCCTACTCTGGAAAAGCGATTATCATTTCAGCCAGCGGGATGGCTACCGGTGGTCGGGTCCTGCACCACCTCTACCACCACCTGCCCCATGAAAAAAATGGGATAATCATTGTGGGATACCAAGCTCAAGAAACTCGCGGTAGACGCTTACTGGATGGAGACCCCAACATTCGCATCTATGGTGAGGAAATCCCTGTACGTGCCAAGGTCTATCCGATCGAAGGCCTTTCTGCGCATGCGGATCAGGAGGAACTCATGGATTGGGCGGAGGGATTTACCGAGAAGCCGAAATACACCTTTGTGGTGCATGGAGAACCCAAAAGCGCAGAAGCGCTGGCCTACAAACTCAAGGAGGAACTGGGCTGGCACACTATCCTACCCAACTACTTGGAATCCTTTGTCTTATTTGAAGGGATTTAATACCAATCCAAAAAAAAGAGCCTTGAAAACAAAAGTCTTCAAGGCTTTTTCACTCACTAATTTATTATTCTTGATGAGTTACTTTTTGCAAGTAGCCAAAGAAAATGAGGCTTGAAATTCATTTAAGAAAAATAAACCAAAACTAAGATTCTAAACCCAGTCACACCACGAATTGGCTGTCGTCTGTGGACCGTTAGCCGTTGACTAACCCCTTAATCCGCTTTCTCTTTTTTAGTGACCGTAAGGGTCAGTTCCGTGGCTTCCTCCACACAATCGGCAGTAATCACATCCCCTTCAGATAGGTCTCCTTTCAAGATTTCTTCTGCAATCGCATCTTCCAAATACTTTTGGATGGCTCGATTCAAAGGTCTTGCTCCATACTGCTGGTCATAGCCCTTGTTGGCCAAGAAATCTTTTGCCTTCTCGGTGAGTTCGATTTTGTAGCCCAAGTCGGTGATGCGGTGAAACAATTTGCCCAAGCTGATGTCGATGATTTTGAAAATATCTTCCTTGCTCAGAGAGTTAAATACCACCACATCGTCCAAACGGTTTAAGAATTCAGGACTGAAAGCCTTCTTCAAGGCAGACTGTATGGTAGACTTCATGATTTCATCTAGATTGTCCGCCTTGGCACGGTTGGCAAAACCAATGCCCGCACCGAAGTCCTTCAAGTCACGCACCCCAATGTTGGAAGTCATGATGATGATCGTATTTCGGAAATCAACTCTTCGTCCGAGTCCATCTGTCAAAATTCCATCGTCCAACACTTGGAGCAGAATATTGAATACATCCGGGTGGGCTTTTTCGATTTCATCCAGAAGAACTACCGAATAGGGTTTTCTACGAACCTTCTCAGTAAGCTGACCTCCTTCTTCGTAGCCTACATAGCCTGGAGGTGCTCCCACCAATCGGGAAACGGAGAATTTCTCCATGTATTCGGACATGTCGATGCGAATCAAGGAATCCTCCTTGTCGAATAGGTAGGTAGCTAGAGTCTTGGCCAACTCCGTTTTTCCAACCCCTGTTGGTCCTAGGAAAATAAAGGAACCGATTGGCTTCTTAGGATCTTTCAATCCCACACGCGTACGCTGTATGGCTTTGGTTAATTTCTTAATCGCCTCTTCCTGGCCGATGACCTTGCCCTTGAGCTCCTCACCCATGTTGAGTAACTTGTTTCCCTCGTTTTGCGCGATTCGCTTGGCTGGAATTCCAGTCATCATGGCGATTACTTCCGCCACATGATCTTCATCCACGGTAAAGCGCTTGGTCTTGCTTTCCTCTTCCCACTTCACTTTCGCTTCATCCAACTGCTCCAAGAGCTTCTTTTCCTTGTCACGCAGCTGTGCAGCCTCCTCGTACTTCTGAGATTTGACTACACGGTTTTTTTCGGCTTTGATATTTTCTACCTCCGATTCCAAGCGCAAAATATCCTCAGGAACATTGATGTTCATGATGTGTACTCGAGCACCGGCTTCGTCCAAAATATCGATGGCTTTGTCCGGAAGGAAACGATCCGAAATGTAACGATCTGAAAGCTTTACGCATCCCTCGATCGCAGCATCGGTGTAGATGACATTGTGATGGTCTTCGTATTTATCCTTGATATTATTTAGGATTTGGATCGTCTCCTCTGGAGAGGTGGCATCCACCATCACCATTTGGAAACGACGCGCCAAAGCACCATCCTTTTCGATGTACTGTCTGTATTCGTCCAAAGTGGTGGCTCCGATGCATTGGATTTCTCCCCGTGCTAGGGCAGGCTTAAACATGTTGGACGCATCCAAAGAACCGGATGCACCACCTGCACCTACAATCGTGTGCAATTCATCAATGAAAAGGATGACATTGGGAGATTTTTCCAGCTCGTTCATCACTGCCTTCATGCGCTCCTCAAACTGACCTCTATACTTCGTACCGGCCACCAAGGAGGCAAGATCCAAAGTTACCACGCGCTTGTTAAACAAGATTCGGGAAACTTTTTTCTGGACAATGCGCAAGGCCAATCCTTCTGCAATGGCTGTTTTACCTACACCAGGCTCACCAATCAAAATTGGGTTGTTCTTCTTTCTTCGGGAAAGAATTTGTGCTACCCGTTCGATTTCTTTTTCTCGACCAATGATCGGATCCAATTTATCATCTTCGGCCATTTTGGTCAAATCGCGACCAAAGTTGTCCAAAACTGGAGTGCGGGATTTCTCTGCTCCAGGCTTGTTGGATCCCCCACCGGAAGAAGAAGAACCAAATAATTTGGACCCATCCTCGTCCCCATCTTCTGCCTCAGCACGGGCCTTTGGAGAAGAACTGCTGTCCGACTGCATTTCAAGCATTTCCTTGATGCTGTCGTAGTTGACTTCAAACTTATTTAAGATCTGTGTGGCAATGTTGTCCTCGTCACGAAGGATGGAAAGCAACAAGTGCTCCGTGCCAATCAGTTGACTCTTGAAAATTTTTGCTTCTAAGTAGGTGATTTTCAGTACTTTTTCAGACTGTCTGGTCAAGGGGATATTCGCCATATTTTTCACATTGTGATTGGCTGTACCCTTCACCGCCCGCTCAATGGCAGAACGTAATTCATCCAAGGGTATCCCTAGTTTCTTCAGTATGGAAACCGCTACCCCCTCTCCCTCTCGGATCATTCCCAACAAGAGGTGCTCTGTGCCAATGTAATCGTGCCCCAAGCGAAGGGCTTCTTCGCGGCTGAGGGAGATTACCTCCTTGACTCTGTTCGAAAATTTTGCTTCCATTTAACCCTTTTCTGATTGTATGATGAATGATGTACTATGATACCGAATTTGTTTTAAAAACACAATCGCTTCGGTTATTGTTCGTGTTTTTTTTGAGATTTCTCAAGCCAACTATCCGACTGAGTCCCCATGCAAAACAATAAATCGAGTATGGAAAGATTAGGGACAAAGTTTAGGCCAAAAATTTGCCCATAAGGCACCTCCTGGTAAAAGGGACGGTCCAAATAGTTGACAGTGGGCACAATTTGCCCCCTTAAGTCCAATACATCCGCTGGAAGCCCATCTTGACCCACAAGGGTTAGTTTGACAGGCCAGCGAAGCAACTTCAGACAGATTGTCAGCAAATTCAAATTCAGGGCCCAAAGGTGCGTTTCTTCACTGCTGAGCACCTCTTCAAAATAAGGAAAGAAATATTCAAAAAAAGGAGCCTTCCCGTACCCGCTTTGAATACCACGCAGGTGGTTCATGATCCATTTTTGATCCGAATCAATCCGAACTTCGGCCAATGGAATTCGAGGTCGCCTTCCTTGAATGGGCACACTCAAGGTATGAACCTTGTTAGCCAGTAAAATTTCCGTACGATTGAAATACGATTGACGCGTATAGCGATCTCCTGGAAAAAGAAAAACTTCTTCCACCCCGCGCAGCACCGTAAAGTACTCCAGGCAAGGAAAGTAATGCAGGTCTAAGGCAATGCGTTTCACAGGAACGGGTAGGAATTTAGATCGTTAACTTTTTCGAATGTCGAAAAGGAAGGTACAATGTATCAATCACTCTAGACACAAGATGCAAGAAACAAGAAATTAGACTCAGTTCTGTTGATATAAAAATTCTGCCTAAGGACCATGATTCAATCTTGTTTCTTGAATCTAATCTCTTGCTTCTCCCTAATGTCGAATGTCCAACGCCGATTGAAGAATGTTGAATTTGGGAAACTAGTTTCTAGTGTCATTAGGCATCCTAGTCTCGTTTCTTGTATCTCGGCTCTTGCTTCTTGATACTAGCTACTTGCCTGCCTGCCGCAGGCAGGATACTTTCTTACCTCTTCCCCATCCCTGGAGGCATCATCCGACCCAATGCCGCTTTTGCACCACCCATTTTATTCATTTGCTTCATCAGCTTACGCATGTCCTCAAACTGCTTCATCAAATTATTGACTTCGGTGATGTTTCTTCCTGAGCCATCGGCAATTCGTTTTCTTCGTCTGCCATCGATGATGTCTGGGTTTTGACGCTCCTTTGGGGTCATGCTTCGAATGATGGCTTCCACAGGCTTAAACGAATCGTCATCAATGTCTAATCCCTTCATGGCTTTACCCATCCCAGGGATCATTCCCATGAGATCCTTGATATTTCCCATCTTCTTCACCTGCTCTAGCTGAGAAAGGAAATCGTCAAAGTTGAAGTTATTCTGACGCATTTTTGCGTTCAGGCGCTTGGCTTCCTCCTCATCAAAGGACTGCTGCGCTCGTTCTACCAAGGAAATGACGTCTCCCATGCCCAAAATCCGCTGGGCCATACGATCAGGATGGAATACATCTAAGTTTTCCATCTTTTCCCCCGTAGAAATAAACTTGATCGGCTTATTGACCACGTGACGAATGGAAATGGCTGCTCCCCCTCGGGTATCCCCATCCAATTTGGTCAACACCACCCCATCAAAGTCGAGGCGATCATCAAAGGTCTTGGCCGTATTGACTGCGTCCTGACCCGTCATGGAATCCACTACAAAAAGTGTTTCAGAAGGATTGAGCGCTTTTTTGAGTTGCTCAATTTCTTGCATCATCGCCTCATCCACCGCCAAACGACCTGCAGTATCGACTACGACGGTCCTTTTGCCAGTCTTCTTGGCATGGGCAATGGCATTGTTTGCGATTTGAAGTGCATTTTTATTTTCTGGCTCAGCATACACCTCTACGCCGATCTGCTCACCCAACACCTTGAGTTGGTCAATCGCTGCCGGTCGGTAAATATCGCAAGCCACAAGCAAGACCTGTCGTCCTTGGCGCTTCAATAAACTTCCTAGTTTGCCCGTAAAAGTGGTCTTACCCGAACCTTGAAGTCCTGCAATCAGGATCACGGAAGGGTCACCACTGAGTTTAATATCCACCTTGGTGCTGCCCATCAATTTGGTCAACTCCTCTTGGGTGATTTTTACCAATAACTGGCCTGGGGAAACCGAGATCAAAACGTCTCGACCCATGGCTTCGTCCTTGATTTTATCGGTGACTTCCTTGGCCACTTTATAGTTGACGTCGGCATCGATCAAGGCTCTTCGAATCTCTTTTACGGTAGATGCGACGTTAATTTCAGTAATTTTTCCGGTGCCCTTCAGTGTCTTGAACGCCCGGTCAAGTTTCAAACTTAAATTATCAAACATGCTGCTTTACGGCTATTTCCTACAAAAGTAATGAATTTGAAGCTTTGCTCGACTATTCTTCTCGGGATTTAAGTGATCTGGAGAGGGGCTTTGAACCTACCTCCGTATTTCTTTGAATCTTGTACCGAAAAAGGTGGGTTGCCCCCTAACAGCCTTTCCCTCGAATTCCTTAATTTGCGGTTCCAATCGCTGAACTCCTGCATGAAGATTCAATTCCAAAAAGACATCCTTCCGCACCTCCTTGGCATCGCCTTTTTCTACCTGCTGGTGGTGGGGTACTTTTCTCCCCTCGTATTTGATGGACAAATCATCTTTCAAAGTGATATCCTGCAATGGGAAGGCTCGGCCAAAGAAGTACTTGATTACCGAGCGGCTACCGGAGAGCAAGCTCTTTGGACCAACCGCATGTTTGGCGGAATGCCCACCTACTTCATCAGCCTAGAATTTGCAGGTGACATCACCAACCTAGCCCTTTCTATCCTTACCTTAGGCCTCCCACATCCCATCAATGGCCTGTTTTTCGGAATGTTGGCCATGTACCTTTTGCTACTCAGCTATGGAGTGCGCCCGATTTTCTCTGTGGCAGGCGCTATCGCTTTTTCATTCAATACCTACAACCTGCTTTCGCTAGAGGCAGGTCACAATGCCAAAATCTGGGCAGTATGCCTAATCCCACTAATCCTTACTGGAATCCATCTAGCCTTCGATCGTAAGCGCCTACTTGGCGCAGCACTACTTGGGCTTGGGCTCCTGCTGCAGCTCAAATTCAACCACCTCCAAATCACCTACTACACGCTGATCATCGCGGTGGTCTACCTCATCACTCGCCATGCTTTTGATTGGAAAAAAGAGGGACTTGGAAGCCTTGCCAAAACCATCGCCTTGTTGAGCTTGGGAGCCATCCTGGGCGTGGGAGGAAATTTGGGCAGAATCGCTACGGCCTTGGACTACAGCCCTTACTCCACAAGAGGCAAGGCTACCATCGAAACTGCAGGTGCAGGGCTCGACAAAGAATATGCCTTTGGCTGGTCCAATGGTATTTTGGAAAGCATGACCCTCCTAGTACCTGACTTTTACGGAGGAGGAAGCACCACCCCACTTCCCAAAGACTCTGCTTCTGAAAAAGCGCTTCGCTCCCAGGGATTGGAGCCTGCACAAATCAATGATTTTGTAAAAGGTGCCCCTACTTATTGGGGGGATCAACCCTTCACAGGTGGACCAATTTATGGAAGTGTGATTCTTGTATTCCTTGCCATTTTAGGCATCTGGGTAGCACCGCGTGCAAGCCTAATCACTTTTGGATCCATCATCGTACTTTCCTTGATGCTCAGCTGGGGCAAAAACCTGGCCTGGTTCAACTACACTTTATTTGACATTTTACCGGGCTACAACAAGTTTCGAGCCGTATCCATGGCTTTGGGCATGACGCTATTTGCGATCCCTGTATTAGGGATGATTGCTTTGGAAAATTTGACGCAAAGCAAAGCGTTGAAGCCCCTTTTGATTTCAGGAGGAATCGTAGCAGGCATTACCCTGATTCTAGCTGTCATGGGAGGAGCATTCTTCCGTTTTGAAGGGGCGGGTGACGTGAATTACCCAGATTGGTTGGTAAGCGCCCTGCAATCCGATCGGAAGGAACTACTCGCTTCCTCCGCTTGGAAAAGCTTTGCCTTTGTAGCACTTGCACTTGGTGTCATTTATTTTTACCTCAAAGGCAAAATCTCCGAAAGCCTCTTGGGCATGGGATTAATTGCCTTAATCACGCTTGATGTGTGGACCATCAACAGACGCTACCTCAATAGCGATTCCTTCAATGGCAATCCATCTCGGGAGTTTTTTGCGGAAACCCCTGCGGAAAAATCCATAGCCGCAGACAAAGGATACTTCCGAGTGCTCCCCCTCACGGAAGGACTCACCCAAGGAGCACGCACCAGCTACCGATTCAATAGCCTCGGAGGTTACCACGGCGCCAAACTTCGACGCTACCAGGATTTGGTGGATTACCGATTGGAGTTTGAATTGCAGGATTTCATCAAAAAAGCCCAAGAAGGCAACTTTGACTGGGCGGGCATTGGGACGATCAACATGCTCAATACGAAGTACCTGATCGCAGGAGCGGAGTCTAACGCTGTATTTGAAAACCCAGAAGCAAATGGCCCCGCTTGGGTGCCTGGCCAACTCGTCCCAGTGGGCAGTAATAAAGAGGAAATGGACAAGTTGGGCACGATCGATACCAAAAAGCAAGCAACCCTCAATACCAAGGAGTTTGGCGAGCAGGCTGCAGGAGTAGGTACCATCACGCTGACCAAGCATGCCCCAAATGAAATGAGTTACCGCGCAGAAATGACCAAGGCAGGATTAGGCGTGTTTTCGGAGATCTATTTCCCAGCAGGCTGGACTGCGAAGGTGGATGGCAAGGAAGTTCCCATCCTTCGCACCAACTACTTGCTTCGAGGCCTTTCGCTTCCTGCAGGAACTCACGAAATTGTCTTTACCTTTGCCCCGGCGAGTTACACCGCTACCAAGACACCCATGATCCTATTCCAGTATGCATTGGTGATTTTGTTGATCGCTGGACTAGTTACCACTTACAAAAAATCAGATGCAAGCCGCTGAAGAACAAGATAAAGTCGTTCGCTTCTACGACCAGTTTGCCGAGAAGCAGGAAAAAACAGGCATCAACTCTAGGCATTTGAGTATCCTAGATAAGGCTAAGCAGGCTGGACTAAAATCCAATCATCGGGTTTTGGAGGTAGGCTGTGGCATAGGTACCGTTTCCCACCTATTAGCAACCCAAGTCCCCCAAGGAAAGGTACTTGCAGTAGACATTTCTCCAGAAAGTATTGAAAAGGCTCGCCTGCTTTGGAAAAAGCAAGGCAACCTGAAGTTTGACGTCTCAGACATGTCTGACTTCAACCTCCCGGGAGAAAAATTCGATTTTTTTGTGTTTCCCGACGTATTGGAACACATTCCTGTAGCCCAACATGCACGCTTGTTTGAAAACATCCAGCGCCATGCGCACGCAG
>Ga0169931_10003358_pt1 | contig 25386 bp, 22 predicted proteins | sample Kivu_15m_20L_FD_129675 | JGI IMG/M metagenome (GOLD analysis project Ga0169931, IMG submission 129675) | Freshwater microbial communities from Lake Kivu, Western Province, Rwanda to study Microbial Dark Matter (Phase II) - Kivu_15m_20L... | ecosystem: Environmental > Aquatic > Freshwater > Lake...
GATCGTTCCGAGCGCCGCTTCGAACCCCTTGTTCGTCTCGTCGGGACGCGAGCGATCGTTGGCCTGCTCGACGTTTTCCACCGTGAGCACACCGAAACCGACCGGGATACCGGTGTCGATTTGTACGCGCATGATGCCCTCGGCGCACGGGCCGGCGACATATTCGAAGTGGCTCGTCTCGCCGCGGATGACCGCGCCGAGGGTGACGAGTCCGTCGTAGCGATCCGACGTCGCCATGGTGTTCGCCATGAGTGGAATTTCGTAGGCACCGGGTACCCAAGCGACGGTGACGTTACGTTCCGGAACGCCGCGCGATTCGAGCGCGCGGGTGGCCCCGTTGAGCAGAGCGTTCACGATGTACTCGTTGAACCGCGAGCACACGATGCCGATGCGCAGGCGCTTGTTCACCCGCGCGGCTTGCAGCGCGTGGTCGTCGAATCGGTGCGTCTTCATGTCAGTCTCCTCCGTTGAGCAGGTGTCCCATGCGGTCGCGTTTCGTGCGCAGATAGTCGGAGTTCTCGTTCGTGCGACCGACTTCGAGCGGCACGCGCTCGACCACGCTCAACCCGTAGCCGGCGATACCGCCGTACTTCGCCGGGTTGTTGGTCATGAGGCGCAGGTCGCGCGCACCCAGGTCGGCGAGGATCTGCGCGCCGATGCCGTACTCGCGGCTGTCGATCGGCAAACCGAGCTTGACATTCGCGTCGACCGTATCCAGACCCTCGTCCTGCAACGAGTACGCATGAATCTTGTGGCCGATACCGATGCCGCGGCCTTCGTGGCCGCGCAGGTACACGACGACACCGCGACCTTCGCGCGCAATGGTTGCCATCGCCTCGTGCAGTTGCGGACCGCAGTCGCAGCGGCGGCTGGCGAACACGTCGCCGGTGAGGCACTCGCTGTGCACGCGGGTGAGCACGGGTGATCCGTCGCCGACGTCGCCGAGCACGAACGCGAGGTGTTCGATGCCGTCGAGTGTCGAGCGGTACGCGACGCACTCGAATGCGCCCCACTGCGTGGGGACGCGCGCAGAGCTGATGCGTTCGACGAGACGCTCCTTGTGGCGGCGGTAGTCGATGAGTTCGGCGATCGACGAGATGAGCAGGCCGTGCTTCTTCGCGAACTCGATGAGTTCGGGCAGGCGCGACATCGTGCCGTCATCGTTCTGAATCTCGCAGATGACGCCGGCGGGTTTGCAGCCGGCCATGCGGGCGAGATCGACCGCCGCTTCGGTGTGGCCGGCGCGCTTCAGCACGCCTCCTTCGCGGGCGCGCAACGGGAACACGTGCCCCGGTCGGGCGAATGCTTCGTATCCGACCGACGGGTTCGCGAGTGCACGGATTGTGGCGGCGCGGTCGGCAGCGGAGATGCCGGTGGTCGTGCCGTCGAGCAGGTCGACCGAGATGGTGAATGCCGTGCGGTGACTCTCGGTGTTGTGGTCGACCATCATCGCCAGGCGCAGGTCATCGCAGCGCTCGCCGGTGAGCGGCGCGACGACGACACCCGACGTGTGGCGCACGATGAATGCGATCTTCTCGGCCGTCACGTGCTCGGCCGCCATAATGAGGTCGCCCTCGTTCTCGCGGTCCTCGTCGTCGACCATCACGATCATCTCGCCGCGACCGATTGCCGCGACGACGTCCTCGATAGGTGCGAATGCGGGATGACTGCTCATCGTGTTTGCTCCGGTTTCGTGAGATCTGCGGCATCAACGACGACTTCGACGTCGCGACCGTACGTGGTGACGCTGCGGAATCGGCCGCGCATGACGTCGCCGAGCACGCCGTGCGTATCGCCGACGAACGCGGGCACGCGCTTGCCGGGTTCGGCGAGCGTCGGTGCGATGTGGAAGACGTAACGATTGACGAGACCCGCCTCGTGGAACGACGTGGCAACGCGTGCGCCGCCCTCCACCATCAACTGGATGACGCCGTCACGACCGAGGTCGTCGAGCAGGTCGGGGAGTGGTCCCGACCATTCGGTGCACGGATGGATGCGCGCACCTGCGGGAGCACTGCCGAGCACGATGCGCCGCGGCGACGGCCCGTCGGCGTCGCGCACGGTGAGTTGCGGATCGTCGGTACGCACGGTGCCGGCACCGACGAGGATCGCGTCGCTCTCGGCACGCAGCTCGTGCACCCGGCGGCGCGCCTCGGTGCCGGTGATCCACGGCGAGTGCGGATCACCCGACGTGATCGAACCGTCGACCGTCATCGCCATCTTCAGCACCACCCACGGCCGTGACGTGCGGCGGTGGTGCAGGTACGGGGCGAGTTGTTCGTGGATCTCGTCGTGCAGCACTCCGGCGAGCACGTCGATGCCTGCGTTGCGCAAACGTTCGATGCCGGTGCCCGACACGCGCGGATCGGGATCGTGCACGCCGACGACGACGCGATTCACACCGGCATCGATGATCGCCTCGGTGCACGGACCCGTACGCCCGGTGTGGTTGCACGGCTCGAGCGTGGAATACACGGTGGCACCGCGGGCTGCGTCGCCGGCTTGGCGCAGGGCATGGATCTCGGCGTGCATGTCGCCCGGTGCGTGCGTGTGGCCGACGAAACGGCGACCGTCCGCGGCAACGACGACGGCACCCACCCACGGGTTGGGCCTGCTGATGAGACGCGCGCGCGATGCGGCATGCATCGCAACACGCATCAACTCGTCGTCGATGTGTTGCATGTTCCTTCCTGCTTCCATCCGGACTGTGACCGTCGGCCCCGGAGTTTCACCGAGTCAGTCCCGCACCGTGAAGTGCGGGAGTCGCGGGCTGTACCGCCGATAGGGAATTTCACCCAACCCTGCAAGAAATTCGTGTTGTGGCCCCGCCTCGCGGCGGTGCGATGCTCAGGCTACCGACGACGCAACGCGGCGGGCCTCTGCCACCGTGAGGGCGACGACGGCGCCGATGACGAGTGCGGCACCGACGACGGTGCGCCCGGTGAGGCTCTCCGAGAGGAACATGACACCGGCGGCAATCGTGACGACGGGTTCGACCGTGGAGGCAACCGCGGTGGGTCCGGGGCCGACGCGTTTCATTGCCGCAAAGAACGCACCCATCGACATGATCGTGCCGACGACGGCGATGACGAGCACGTTGCCCCAGCCGAGAACCGAACTCGGGAAGGTGAAGTCGAGGCTCGCAACGGGCAGCGCCCACATGACGATGTATCCGGCGAGTGCTCCGAACAGGATGACGGTGAGTCCGGTGATGCCGTCGTAACGGGGCATGACGCGCGACGACAACACGACGTAGAACGAATACGTCAGCGCACCGGCAAGGGTGAATGCGACGCCGTCGGCCTGCGCACCGGTGACGCCACCGGCGGTCAGCGACACACCGGCGACGGTCGCAACGAGGCACAGCGAAATGATCGGGTTCGGGCGGTGGCGCAGCAGCAGCCAGGCAAGCAGCACGGTGATGACGGGGAAGCAATAGAAGATGACCGAGACGAGCCCGCTCGGCATGCGTTCGATGGCACCGAAATAGAAGAACGACTGCATGCAGAAACCGAAGAATCCGAGCAGGAAGATCTGCAGCAGGTCGGTGCCGCGCGGCCAACGCAAATGACCGACGCGCACCGTGCGCACGATGAGCAGCAGCGGTGCGGCAAGTGCGAAGCGGGCGAGCATGAGCCCGCGGCTGTTGGCCCCGTCGTCGTAGGCGTACATCGAAAACAGCGGATTGATGCCGTACAACCCGGCCGAGGCGAGCGCCAGGGTGATGCCGACGACGCGCGGGTTACCGCGCACGTTGCGCCTTTTCCCGGTCGGCGCGAATCACCCGGCGGAACACGACCGTGAAGATGACCGCAAGCCCCGCGATGATCAGCCCGAACACCGCGTACTGGAGGGCTCCGCCCCGGTCGCCGGCCTGCTCGGGTTCGCTGCCGCAACCGGGCTTCGGCAACAGGCCGATGCACTGCGACGGCTCGTTGTCGAGGTCGTAGTTGAAGTCGGGGGGAAGCGTGTCGTCGGTGCGCGGAACGATGATCACTGCGTGTGGCGACGACGTGATGAACTGAACTTTCGGGGAATTCATGCGTCGGACAGTCTCGCACGACGGGATGGGTAAATCGGGGCGGGAACTACTCTCGTGACCGATGGCGCGGCAAACGACAGTCTTCATCGTCGATTTCGGCGCCCAGTATGCGCAACTCATCGCCCGGCGGGTGCGCGAGGCGCGCGTGTACTCGGAGATCGTTCCGCACCGCATCACTGCGGCCGAGGTGAAGAAACGCCCACCTGCGGCGATCATCTTGTCGGGCGGTCCGAAGAGCGTGCATGTCGACGGGGCGCCGCAACTCGACCCGGCGATCTACGACCTCGGCATTCCGATCCTCGGCATCTGTTACGGCAGCCAGCTCATCGCCCAACAACTCGGCGGCACCGTCGAGCGGGGCGATCGCGGGGAATACGGTCGCACCGCTCTCACGCGCAGCGGTGCCTCACGTCTGCTGGCGAAGGTTCCGGCCACTGCCGACGTGTGGATGAGTCACTTCGACGCGATCACGCGCGCCCCCGATGGCTTCCGCGTCACGGCGTCGACGAACGAAGCACCGGTGGCGGTGCTCGAGAACGACGAGCGACGCGTGTGGGGTGTGCAGTACCACCCCGAAGTGGTGCACTCGCAGGCGGGTCAGGCGCTGCTCGAGACGTTTCTCTACGACTGCGCCGGCATCGCACCCGAGTGGACGATGGACTCGATCATCGAGCGGCAGATCGCGGCGGTACGCGAGCAAGTCGGCGACGCACGGGTCATCTGCGGACTGTCGGGTGGCGTCGACTCGGCAGTGGCTGCCGCACTCGTGCACCGTGCGATCGGTGCGCAACTCACTTGTGTGTACGTCGACACGGGGCTCATGCGCGAGAACGAGAGTGCACAGGTGGTCGAGACGTTTCAGCGCAACATCGGCATCGAACTGCGTCATGTCGATGCGGCCGACGAGTTCTACGCCAATCTCGCCGGTGTCACCGACCCCGAGCGCAAGCGCAAGATCATCGGCGAAACGTTCGTGCGCGTCTTCGAGCGTCACACCGGCGGCATCACGGATGCGACGTTCCTCGTGCAGGGCACCTTGTATCCGGACGTCATCGAGAGCGGGGGAGCCGACGGCACCGCATCGGTGATCAAGAGTCATCACAACGTCGGTGGTCTGCCCGACGACATGACTCTGCAGTTGTGTGAGCCGTTGCGCGAGCTGTTCAAGGACGAAGTGCGCGCGATGGGAACGCAACTCGGTTTGCCCGACGAGATCGTGTGGCGTCAGCCCTTCCCCGGCCCCGGGCTCGGTGTGCGCATCATCGGCGAGGTGACGCGGGACAAGGTGGCGATGTTGCGCCGCGCCGATGCGATCGTGCGCGAAGAAGTGCGTCGCGCCGGACTCGAGCGGTCACTGTGGCAGGCATTCGCCGTGCTTGCCGATATCCGTTCGGTCGGCGTCATGGGTGACGAGCGAACGTACGGTCATCCGATCATCGTGCGCGCGGTGACGAGTGACGATGCAATGACGGCCGACTGGGCCCGACTGCCGTACGACCTGCTCGAGACGTTGTCGTCACGCATCATCAACGAAGTGCCGGGGATCAACCGCGTCGCCTACGACGTCACCTCCAAACCCCCGGGGACAATCGAGTGGGAGTGATGCCGAAGGCATCACTCCCACTCGATCAATAGGCACGTGTGGGTGGTGAACACCCTTGGGCGTCATTCCCATTCCATAAATAGATGTGTGTGGGTAGTGACAGCCCACCCCGTACCGTCCGCGCGATTGCGGGGCAACGACGAGTGTCCTCATTCACGCTGGCTCAATGGGGCCGGGGATGGCCAGTGGCCGGGAGGCCTTGTCATCGAACCGTAATAAATGGGTAGACTTCCGTCATCGTGATTCGGACCGCCATTGGGCGTGTGCTGACCTCCCGCGCAAGCCGCTTCGCAGCTGTGATGGGTCTCACCCTGACGGGGATGCTTGTCGCCCCGGCCGGGATCGTGCGCGCCGATTCGGTCGACGACCAACGCCGCCGTGTCGCCGAGATCGTCGATGAACTCGAGCGGATCGCCACCCAGGCCGACTCCCTGGGTGAGCGCTACGCCGACACCCTGGCCGAGCAGGAGACGGTCGAAGCGAAGATCCGCGAGACCGAGGTCCGCATCTTCGACAAGCAGCGTGAACTCGCCGCCATGCAGGCCGACCTCTCGAACGCCGCGAAGCGCTCGTTCGTTTCGGGTGGCTCCGCGGGCAGCCTGTCGAGCATCCTCGGGGGCAGCAGCTCCATGTCCGACGCCGTGAAGAAGGCATACCTCGGATCGGTCGCGATGAACTCGGGTGCGGCCAACACCGACCGCCTTCAGGGTCTCATCGACGACATTGCGAAGGAGCGCACGGCTCTCGAGAAGCAGAAGCGTGAGCTCGCAACGCTCGGAACGTTCCTCGTCACCCGTCTGGCGGCGGCCGAGTCGCTCGTCGACCAGTACGAACTCACCCGATCCGATGCCCTGCGCCAACTCGGATCGCTGCTCACCGAGGAAGAGCGCCGGCGTGCGCTCGAAGCGGAGGGCCTCGCGCAACGCGAAGCCGACAAACTGCGCAACTCGATCAAGGTGACCGCACCGTCACCACAGGCGAGCGCGGCGATCAAGGCCGCATTGTCGCAACTCGGCGTGCGGTACCGCTGGGGAGCATCGAGCCCCGGCAGCGCCTTCGATTGCTCCGGTCTCACCCAGTGGGCGTGGGGCAAGGCGGGTGTGTCGATTCCGCGAGTGTCACGATCCCAATTTTCGGGGTTGACGCGCGTCTCCACATCGCAAGCACAGCCCGGCGACTTGTTGTTCTCACAGCAGTCGTTCTTCCACGTCGGCATCTACCTGGGCAACAGCCAGATGATCCATGCCCCGCGCACCGGTGACGTCGTGAAGATCAGCACCGTGACGTGGTCGCGCGTGCTCGGCGTCGGCCGACCGAAGTAACTTTCCGCTCCGGTTCGCCGGGGTCAATGCCCGCGCACGGTACATTCGGCGTCGTGGTTACGCCGCCCGATGCCGCGACACTGGCCGGTTGGAATGCCCGGACGTTCACGTTCGATGGTGTCACCCATGTGAGCTACCGCAAAGGGAGCGGACCCGGCGTCGTCGTCATCCACGAGATTCCCGGCATCACGCCAACTGTCATGCGGTTCGCCGATGACATCGTCGCAGCCGGGTTCACCGTCGAGATGCCGTTGCTCGTCGGCGAGGTCGGACGCGAGCCGAGCGGTGCGTACATGGCCGTGTCGGCGACGAAGCTGTGCGTGTCCAAGGAGTTCACCACGCTCGCCGTCGGCCGCACGTCACCGGTCATCACATGGTTGCGTGCTCTCGGTCGACGCCTGCACGTCGACGTTGGCGGTCCCGGAATCGGTGCCATCGGCATGTGCTTCTCCGGCGGTTTCGCGCTCGGCATGATGCTCGACGACACGATGGTTGCACCCGTTTTGTCGCAGCCGTCCCTTCCGTTCGCATTCGGATCGCGGCGGCGCAGCGACCTCGGCCTGTCACCCGATGATCTCAATCGCGTTGTGCAGCGCGCCGCCGACGGTTGCCAGGTGCTCGGGCTGAAATATTCTCAGGATCGCCTCGTCGGCAGCCGATTCGAGACGCTGAGCGATGTGCTCGGCGAAGCATTCATAGCCGTCGAGTTTCCGTCGCGCGCCAAGGCCGACCACTCGGTGCTCACGGAACAGCGTCGCGATGCGGGTGTGGCGGCGGTGGTGGCGTTTCTCTCCGACAAGTTGCAAGGTCGCCGCGCCTGACCGCGCGAAACGAGCCGGTCGAATCACCCCGCCGAACAGCCGCCAGGTAAAGTCGTGCGCGAGGGGGATGCCATGGCGGCAAAGGGCGAAAAGAACGCTGCCCGCGGAGGGCCCGCGACGGTGAACGACTGGGCGCGCGACTTTGACCACTTGCACCCCGCGTACAACGCCAACGTCCACGCCATCTGGGACGAACTGCGCGGCACGTGCCCGGTCGCCCACACCGAGCGGTACGGCGGCACGTGGTTGCCCGTGCGTCACGACGACGTGAGTGCCATCGCGTACGACACCACCCACTTCTCGTCGATGGCGGTCGTCGTCAGCCCGATCAAGCCGACGGGTGAGTTGCGTCCGATGGGTGGTGCACCGCCGATCACGTCCGATCCGCCGTTCCACCACCATGCGCGACGCGTCCTCTTGCCCGCGTTCTCACCGCAGAAAGTGGCGCGCATGGAAGACGAGGTGCGCGAGTTCTGTCACGACCTCATCGATCGCATGGGTGACACCGACGTCGTCGACGCCGCCGACCAGTTCGCCAAGCACATTCCGCCGGCGGTCATCGCCCACATGCTCGACCTTCCGCTGGAAGACGGCGAGATATTCCGCGACTTCGTCCACACCGCACTCGAGAGCCAGGCCGAGAGCGACGAGTTGCGCGAGGCGGGCTGGCAGCGCATGAACGACTACATCGAGGGTCACATGCGCGACCGCGCGGCGAATCTCGGTGACGACCTGCTCAGTTACCTGCTCACCGTGCAGTTCGACGGCAAGAACCTCTCGCACGAACACGTCCGCGGCACGATCGTGCTCATGCTCGTGGCGGGCATCGACACCACGTGGAGCGGCATCGGCAGCACGTTGTGGCACTTCGCCGGACATCGCCACGATCTCGAACGCCTGAATGCCGAACCCGAGTTGTTGCCCGTGGCCATCGAAGAAATGCTCCGCGCATACGCACCGGTCACCATGGCACGGGTCGTCGTCGAGGATGTCGAAGTCGGCGGGTGTCCGATGAAGCCCGGTGACTGGACACTGCTGCCGTTCCCTGCGGCCAACCGCGACCCTGCTGCGTTCGATCGTGCCGACGAGGTGATCATCGACCGCGAGATCAACCGCCACGCCGCCTTCGGGTTGGGAATTCACCGCTGCATCGGGTCAAACTTGGCGCGTATGGAAATGCGCGTCGCGCTCGAAACGTTCACCCAGCGCTTCCCGTCGTTCCGCCTCGACGACCCCGCCGCCGTCACGTGGAGTGTGGGGCAGGTGCGCGGGCCGCGCAGTTTGCCGATCCGCATCGAGCGTCGCGCCGCACGCCCGGCGCCACGGCGGTGAGTGCCGCGGCTCGCGCGCGGTCTCTCGACCTCTCGCAGCTCAACCCCGACCAGCGCGACGCCGTCGAATACGACGGCGGCCCACTGCTCATCGTTGCCGGCGCGGGCTCGGGCAAGACCCGCGTGCTCACGCACCGCATCGCGCACCTCATCGGTCGCGGAGTGCACCCCATGAACATCCTCGCGATCACCTTCACGAACAAGGCGGCCGAGGAGATGCGCAGCCGCGTGCGCAACCTCGTCGGCGAAGTCGCCGACAAGATGTGGGTCGGCACGTTCCACGCAGCGTGCGTGCGCATCTTGCGCGGCAACGCCGAGAAGCTCGGCTACCCGAGTGCGTTCACCATCTACGACTCGGCCGATTCGCAACGGCTCATCAGCTACGTCATTCGCGACTTCAATCTCGACCCCAAGCGGTACCCGGCGCGCGCAGCCCAGGCACGGATCAGCTTGTGGAAGAACGAACTCGTGTCACCGGCTCGGGCCAACGACGACGCCTTCGGCCCTTTCGAGAAGAAGTATGCCGAGGTGTACGCCGAATACCAGCATCGCCTGAAGCGCGCCGGTGCGATGGACTTCGACGACCTGCTCGTCAACGTCGTCACGCTGTTCCGCGAACACCCGGGGGTGCTCGCCTCGTACCAGGACCGCTTCAAACACGTGCTCGTCGACGAGTACCAGGACACGAACGTCGCGCAGAACGAGATCGTGCTGCTCGTTGGCAAGGAGCACCACAATGTGTGCGTCGTCGGCGACACCGACCAGTCGGTGTACCGCTTCCGCGGTGCCGACTTCCGCAACATCCTGCAGTTCGAGCGGGCCTTCCCCGATGTGTACACGGTGATCCTCGCCCAGAACTACCGCAGTACGCAGACAATCCTCGATGCGGCCAACGCCGTCATCATGAACAACATCGAGCGCAAGCCGAAGGAGTTGTGGACCGAGGTCGGCGCCGGCGACAAGATCGTGCGTTACTACGCCGACGACGAGTACGACGAGGCACGCTTCGTCACCGCCGAGTTGTCGAGGCTGCACAATCGCGACGCACGCAACTGGCGCGAGATGGCGGTGTTCTACCGCACCAACGCGCAGAGCCGTGTCATCGAGGAACACCTCATCGATGCCGACGTGCCGTACCGCATCATCGGTGGCACGCGGTTCTACGACCGTCGCGAGGTGAAGGACGCCATCGCGTACCTGCGGTGCATCGTCAACGAGTCGGACGAAGTGAGCATCCGTCGCATCATCAACGTGCCCAAGCGCGGTGTCGGCGACACAAGTCTCGACAAGGTCGGTGCGTTCGCCGCCGAGCGCGGCATCGGTTTGTCGGTCGGGCTGCGCATGGCGGCCGATGCCGGTGTGAGCGGTGCGGCGCTGAAAGGTATCCGCGCCTTCATCGCCCTCACCGACGCGCTGCGCAACGAGTTGACCGAGGGCTCGGCCCACGTGCTCGGTGAGGCGCTCGACCGCAGCGGTTATCTCTCCGAATTGCGCGCCGAGGACACGATCGAAGCGCAGGGGCGTCTCGAGAACCTCGACGAACTCGTCGGCGCGGCCGAGGAGTTCCCCGACGTCAACGACTTCCTCGAGAAAGTGTCGCTCGTCGCGGACACCGACGAGATCGCCGGCGACGACCGACTACACCTCATGACTCTGCACGCGGCGAAGGGTCTCGAATTCCCGGTGGTGTTCATCATCGGCATGGAAGAGGGCGTGTTCCCGCACAGCCGCGCACTGGCCGATCCGACCGAGCTCGAAGAAGAGCGTCGTCTCGCGTACGTCGGCATCACGCGCGCCGAGGAATCGCTGTACCTGTCGCACGCGTGGAGTCGCAACCTGTACGGCTCGAGCCAGTACAACCCGCCGTCACGCTTCCTCGAAGAGATCCCGGGTGAGTTGCTCGACCGGCAGGGGAACGTCGACACCGGTGCCGACGAGGGTCGCGGCCGCCATCGCGAGACGAACTCGTGGGGCGACCGGGAAGTCCCGGCATTCCGCGGCAAGCAGCGCAGCGTGAGTGCCGCACTCGGTGATGCCGTGCGCTCCGCTGCTGCGCGCGAGCCGCGTCGCGACCATGGTCTGCGCATCGGCGATGACGTGCACCATCCGGTCTTCGGTGAGGGAGTCATTCTCGACATCTCGGGTATGGGTGAGAACGCCGAAGCCACCGTGCGTTTCCAAGGCGTCGGCACGAAAGTTCTCGCGCTGGGATGGGCTCCGCTCACCAAGCGCTAACGCTTGGTGAGCGGAGCCCACACAAACACGTCTCCGCGAAGCGTTGACGCTTTGTCAGCGGAGCCCATACAAACACGTCTCCGCGAAGCGCTAGCGCTTCGTCAACGGTACCTATACAAACACGTCGCCGCGAAGCGCTAGCGCTTGGCTGTTTCTAGCGGTCGCGCATGCCGAAGACACTGCGCAGAGGCGGCACTTCGCGCACGACGAAGCGGTCGACGGCGAGCACGAGCAAGATCGACAATCCGAGCAGCGGCATCACCGTGCCGAGCACGACGGCCGTCATGATGACCGCGCGCGTGAGACGCGCATCGACGGGTCGGCGGGGGAAGCCGAGCGAGCGGCGCGGTCGACGGCGCCAGTACATCACCATCGCCGACAGCGACGACACGACCGCGGCGATGCACGCCACGCCGAGCACGACGCCGTTGACGACACCGAGTTGGCGCCCCATGTGCGAGTTCACTCCCCACACCGTGGCACGGGCGAGCGAACCGTGCGTCGTATTCCAGCCGAGTTCCTGCACGACGTCACCCGAGTACTGGTCTATGTGCAGCGTGCGCTCGTCCTGCGCCGGTGACGGCCATGCGTTGACGACGCTGTACACGCCGGTGGCGTCCCACGGAACGGCGATCGAAAACCCGGGCAACATGCCCTTGTCGCGGGCGATTGTCGCCACTTCGTCGATCGACAACGGCTGCGGCGATGTTGCCCCGCTGTCCGACGTCGGAACGGTGCTGCGCTTCGTCGCCCACGTCACGGGGAAACCGGCGGTTTGTCGCTCGCCGAGCGCGACGGGATTCGAGCGTGGCTCGGGCGGCGTTTCGTAGCCCGCCCCCGAACGTTCGAGCACGCTGCCCCAAATTTCCTCGCCCCAGAAACCCGACCATGGCAGGCCGGTGACGACGAGGTACACGAGAACGGGGGCGAGGAGTGCACCCGATCGACGGTGAATACTGCGCGGTACTTTGCGCCGCGATGCACTCGTGCGCGGCGTCGACTCGCGACGTCGCGGCCACCACAGGTACGTACCCGTGAGCGCCATGATGACGGCCCATCCGCCGGCCATTTCGACGAGGTAGTCGCCCCAGCGGCCCATCCACAACGTGCCGTGGATCTGCGTCGCGACGAAGTCGATGCGCGTGTCGTTGTCGATGTGGCCGCGAACGTCGGCAGTCGTCGGATCGACGTACACCGACAGACTGCGCCCGTCGCCGGCGGTGATGTCGACCTGCGTTGCGCGTCCGGCATCGCGCGGCGGTACGACACTGTCGACGACCGCATCGGGATGCGCGACGAGCACCGCGTCGATGAGTTCGTCGGTCGACAGCGTCGCCGTTGCGGGGGAGTCGAGGTACAACATGTCGCCGTACGCCCAGCGTTCGATCGTCGGCTTGAGCAGGATGATGAAGCCGGTGGAAGCGAGCGTGATGAGGATCGGCAGCACGAACCACGCTGCATAGAAGTGCCACCGCCATGCGGCGCGGAATCGCAGAGATCGATCGAGATGCGGATCGACCGCAACGAGTGTGTCGGTATCGGTCGCGTCGGTGTCGGTGACCGGGATGCTCACGATGCCGCCGACCGCGATCCGCCGGGCGCGTTGCTCCCGTGGCCCTCGCTCGTCTCAGCATTCACCGCGGTCTGTGTTCGCCTTGCATGAAGTGCCTTGAGGAATTGCCCGAGCATGTACGTCAGTCCGGCAATGCCGACGACAAACGTCACGAAGCTCGCCCATCCGAAGCCCGTCGGTCCACCGCCGGTCTCCGCAGCATGGGCGAGCAGCGAGATCACCGCGCATCACCATCGAGGAGAGTGAGTCCGACGTCGTGTCGTGTGGATCGGCGGGGACGCAGCAGTGCAGCAACGAGCACACCGATGATGACTCCGAGAACGTGCACGCTCTCGAACGCGCTCGTCACACCCGCGCCACGGCTGTCGACGACGACGAATGCGATTTGAACGAGCAGCATGAGGAACGCGAGCGGTAGGGCGAGAAATGCACGCGACGGACGGTGCGCGACGCTGATACCGACGACGGCGAAGACGACTCCGATGACTCCATCGCGAGTCAGGTGCGACTCGGTCGCCTCAGATACGGCCCACAGCGGTGAGGTGCCGAAGAGCCAAGGCGTTGCGATCGCCAACTGTGTGGTCGATGCGGCAAACAGGACAATTCTCAGCACGGGTGAACGCCGTGAATGGCGTCGTAGCTCGCCGATTGCGAAGTCGACGTCGCGGCTCATGATGCGCCCTTCGCGCTGTTGCGTGGAGCCCCGAAGTTCTTCCACGAATTACGAAACTCGCTGCGAGCGCGCGCCAGACGCGATCGAACGGTGCCGACCGGTACATCGAGGATGTCGGCCACTTCCTTGTAGTCGTACTCCAGGAGGTCGACGAGGAGGATGACCTCACGATGTTCGAGACTCAGTGCCGACAGCGTCGATTCGATGGCATCCCGGCGCAGCATGTCCTGCATCTCGTCGCGGTACGACGCCATGTGTTCGACGCTTTCGTCATTGATCCTCGGCGCGCGGGCGGTGCGGCGGAGACTGTCCAATGCGGTATGCCGTGCGATGCGTAGGAGCCAGGGAAGTGGGGAGCCCTCGCCACGTCGGGAATCGGCAAAGCGCCACGCCTTGACGAACGTGTCCTGGGTGATGTCCCGGGCGAGAACCGGATCATTGACGATGCCGGTCACATACCGCCGTACGTCGTGGTGGTACGAACGAACCCAATTCTCGACATCCCGATCGCTGGCTCGCACAATCAGAGTCTGGCAGGTGTCGGCCGCGCCGACACCTGCGTTACGAACGCGAACGAACCGTGAAGCGAATGACGCCGCTGATGTAGTGACCGTCGGCACTACGCACCCGCCAGGTGGCGCTGTATTCGCCCTTGGTCAGCGTCGTGCCGGGTCTGAACGCCACGATTGCCCCACCGGACTGCAACGTCGTTCGCCCGGGAATCGAGGACGATCGTGTCCTGCGCAGAACCACGCGTGGGTTCGAGACGGACTCGTTGAATCGCAACGTGATGATCGCCGGAGCGACGGAAACCACTGAGCCGTTGCGCGGCGTCGACTCATCGAGTACCGAGTGGGCCGAGGTGGTGGTGGCAACGAGCGACGTTGCCACCACCAGTGCTGCAACGAGTCGGCATGCGTGGCGTCCCAACTTCACGAACTGCACCTTACGGTCAGTGACCCGAGTGGCCGCCGGAAGTCGAAGCAACCGACGCTTCACCGAGAACGAACTTCGCCAGGACGACGCCATCGTTCTGCAGGGTGAAGACCGCTCCATCGAGAATCTCGTACTTTTTCCCGTGGACGGTCCTGCCGGTCAGCGGCACCGTCGTGCTCGCGTCCCCGCGTTCGTCGAGGCTGACGCGCATCTTGAGCACGGTCTTGCCGTCGACCGATACGGTCAGTTGCGGCTTCTTGCCGGTCATTGTCGCCGCTGCATCAACGACGAGATGTGCCTTGCCTTCGTGCGCCGCCGCGACCATATCCGCGGGGTACGTCACGATCGTCGGTGCGACGGAGACTTTCGGAATGTCGGCGCCGTCCCACGTTGCCGAGGACGAACCGCATCGCTGCACGACTTTCATTCCGTAGGTTCCGGGTTGCGCAGGGTACCTCACCGATACACCGAAATCGGCAAATTGCGTATCCGGTAGCGATCCTCCGCTCCACACCACACTCGTCACCGTCGTTCCCGTCATCTGTCGGGTTGCGTTCCATCCGGCAACTTGTTGGGGCCTTACCGACGTGAAGCCGGCGGGAATTGTGAGCTCGACGGTGTCGGTCGGGAGGCCACCGGTACAGCCGTGCGGGATGCGCACGAACAAGACGCCGTATCCGCCGGGTGTCGCCGACTCGCCGTAGAGCTGGAGACTTGCGTGCGCCGACGCCGGAGACGGAGCGGCGAGTGCAAGGGCGGTGAGTACTGCCGATGCAGTCGCGAACATGCCGCGACGAAGCTTTCGCGTGGGCAACGGATCGTGTTGGTGGTTGTGGTTCTGTGTCATGCCCTACAAGACGCGCGAACCGGGTGGGAAGTTCCCAGATTCTTCTCGCGATGCGCGCGGGCGGCGGCGGCAGGCCGTTTCGATCTCTATTCGTCGGCCAGGGTGCGCAGGTCGAGCAGCAGGTTCGTGCGGTTTTCGACGATCGGGCGGGCATCGACCGGGCGGTGCAGGGCCTCGACCTCGAGTGTGCGGCCCTCGCAGTCGGTGAACTGACGCGTGCCGACGACGTGCTCGACGAGGCACGTGGGTTCACGATCGGCGGGATACGCGTAATACACCTGCCAACCGCGGGTCGGATCGTCACCGACGTGATCGACGACGACCGAGCGTTGATAGTCGGTGTCGCGCAAGTCGGGGTACAGCACGGGTCCGTCGCGTTGGATGATGTCGGCGATCGCCTCGACCGGTCCGACTTCGAAGGTGTAGTCACCCGATCGTGGCGCCGTCTGACGCCGGTCGGTTGCCACCCCTGCAAGCAGCCACGTAACGCCGAAGAGAAGAGCGAAGAACACGAGCCCCGCCACCACCGGCACGACGGCGCGGGCGAAGGGAGTGCGCAACTGCGGTCTCTTCACGCTCCCAGTCTGCTCGTTCAACCCACCGCGAGTCCCCGTGAGCCCCTCCATTGCAGGTCCGACGAGCGGGGCGGACGTCACACCGGACTTCAGCCCGGCGGGCGTGCCTGCGTAGGCTTCGTACTTCGTGAAGCGCCCGTACCGCATCGTCGTTGCCAAGCCGGGCCTCGATGGCCACGACCGTGGAGCCAAGACGATTACGCGCGCGTTACGGGACCACGGCTTTGAGGTGATCTACACCGGATTGCACCAAACCCCCGAGCAGATCGCCGAAACTGCGCTGCAGGAAGACGCCGACGCCGTCGGTCTCAGCCTGCTCTCCGGCGCGCACCTCACGTTGTTCCCCCGCGTCATGGAAGAGATGCGTGCACGGGGACTCGGCAACGTGCTCATCTTCGGTGGCGGCGTCATTCCCGACGCCGATGCGCGCGCGTTGCGCGAACAAGGTGTGAGCGAAATCTTCGGTCCCGGATCGTCGTTGTCGACGATTGCCGGCTGGCTGGAGAAGGCGCTCGACGAGCGAGAGAAAGTGAGCAACTAATGGACCTGTTCGAGTATCAGGGCAAGCAGTACTTCGCCAAGTTCGGCATTCCGGTGTCGGCGGGTGGAGTCGCCCACACCGTCGACGAGGCAGTGAAGGTCGCCGAGTCGGCCGGTTACCCGGTCGTCGTCAAGGCGCAGGTGCAGGTCGGTGGTCGTGGCAAGGCCGGCGGCATCAAGCTTGCGAACAACGCCGACGAGGTGCGCCACCACGCCGGAAACATCATCGGCATGGACATCAAGGGCCACCTCGTCAAGCGGGTGTGGGTCGAGCATGCGTCCGACATCGCCGAGGAGTACTACGCATCGTTCACGCTTGATCGTGCCGCAAAGAAGCACCTGCTCATGTTGTCCGCGCAGGGCGGCGTCGAGATCGAGGAAGTCGCGGCGAAGGATCCCGACGCCATCGTCAAGTTGCACATCGACCCGCTCGCCGGTCTCGGCGAAGCCGTCGCCCGTGACGCTGCGCAGCGCGCGAAAATTCCCGCAAAGGCGCTCGACGGCGTGGCGAAGATCCTCGTCCAGCTGTACGACTGCTTCACGAAGGGCGATTGCGACCTCGCCGAAATCAACCCGCTCATCTTGAAGCCCACGGGCGAAGTGCACGCGCTCGACGCCAAGGTGAGCCTCGACGTCAATGCCGCGTTCCGGCACCCGGAGTGGGACGAGTTCCGCGCCACCGAGGAACTCGACGAGCGCGAGAAGTTGGCCCGTGAAAAGGGCTTGCAGTACATCGGTCTCGATGGCAGCGTCGGCATCATCGCCAACGGCGCCGGTCTCGCGATGAGCACCCTCGACGTCGTCAAGCAGGCCGGCGGGGAAGCGGCGAACTTCCTCGACATCGGCGGCGGAGCGAATGCCGAACTCATGACGTCGGCACTCGAAGTCATCAACTCCGACGGCAACGTGAAGAGCATCTTCGTGAACATCTTCGGTGGAATCACCCGCGGCGAGGAAGTGGCGAAGGGAATCGTCGAGGCGATGCGCCGTGTCGAACTGCGCGCACCGATCGTCATCCGTCTCGATGGAACAAACGCCGAGCAGGGTCGCGAGATCCTCGCATCGGCCGGCCTGTCCGCCGACAAGCTGATCTCACGTCCCACCATGCTCGAAGCGGCCCGCACGGCCGTCGACATCGCCAACGGAAAGGCAGCCAAGTAGTCATGGCCATCTTCGTCAACGAAAACACCAAGGTCATCGTCCAGGGTCTCACCGGCGGACAGGGCAAGTTCCACGGTCTGCGTAACCGCGCATACGGCACAAAGGTCGTCGGCGGCGTCACACCGGGCAAGGCCGGTCAGGACGTCGAGGGCATTCCCGTGTTCGACAGCGTTGCCGATGCCGTGAAGGCAACGGGCGCCGATGCATCGTTCATCGCCGTACCGCCGAAGGCTGCACCCGCGGCCATTCTCGAAGCCGCCGCCGCAGGTATCGGTTTCATCGTGTGCATCACCGAGGGAATTCCCGCCCAGGACGAAGCGCGCGTGTACTCCACGCTGAAGCGCGACTTCCCGAACTCGCGACTCCTCGGCCCCAACTGCCCGGGTGTCATCAGCCCCGGTCGCTGCAACATCGGCATCACCGCAGGTGAGATCGCACAGCCGCCGACACCCGGTGGCAAGAACGTCGGCATCGTGTCGCGTTCGGGAACCCTCACGTACCAGGCGTTGTTCGAGCTGAAGCAGCAGGGCATCGGTGTGAGCACGTGCGTCGGTATCGGTGGCGACCCCGTCCCCGGCACGTCGTTCGTCGACTGTCTCGCCGAGTTCCAGAAGGATCCCGAGACCTCGGCGATCCTCATGATCGGCGAAATCGGCGGTTCGGCCGAGGAAGAAGCTGCCGAGTTCATCAAGGCGAACGTCACGAAGCCGATGAGTGCGTACATTGCCGGTGCCACCGCACCCGCCGGAAAGAAGATGGGCCACGCCGGTGCCATCGTCTCCGGCGGCAAGGGAACCGCCACGGGCAAGATGGATGCGTTGCGTGCAGCCGGAGTCAAGGTGGGTGCGAACCCGACCGAGGCCGGCGCGCTCATGGCGCAGATCATCGCGTCGCTGAAGTAAGTCACCTCGCACCCTCGCCGCGAGGGTTGCACTTCGTAGAATTCGTCCGGATGTCGCGCATTGCCGATCTGCTCGCGCGCGGGCGCACGACGTCGTTCGAGTTCTTTCCGCCGAAAACCCCCGAGGCGATGGAGCAGCTGCGCGAGTCGATACGCGAGCTCGAACCGCTGCGGCCCAGTTTCGTGTCGGTGACGTACGGAGCGATGGGTAGTACCCGTACCCTCACGCGCGACCTCGTCGTGTCGTTGCGCGCAACCACGGCGATTCCGCCGATGGCACACCTCACATGCGTCGGTCACACCCGCAGCGACGTCGACGATCTCGTCAACGACTACACCGCGGCCGGTGTGGTGAACATCTTGGCGCTCGGTGGAGATGCGCCGGAGGATGGCACCACTCTGGCAAGTGATTTCCGTTATGCACTCGACCTCGTCGAGCATCTGCGCTCGCGACACGACGTGTGTATCGGCGTTGCCGCGCATCCCGAAGGCCACCCGCGAAGTGGGACGCTCGCAGCGGATCGGCAGCACCTCGCTGCCAAGTTGCGCCTCGCCGATTTCGCCGTCACGCAGTTCTTCTTCGAGGTCGGACACTGGCAGCGACTCGTCGACGACCTCGCCGCGCTCGGTGTGCACAAGCCGATCATCCCCGGAATCATGCCCGTCACGAATGCCGGTCAACTCGAGCGCATGGCAAAGATGTCCGGTGCCGACATCCCGTCGTGGCTCATCGAGCGTCTGCAACGGGCAGCGACCCCGGCCGACGTGCGCAAAGTCGGCGTCGAAGTGGCAACCACGCTTGCCGCCGACTTGCTCGCTGCCGGCGCACCTGGTCTGCACATGTACACGTTGAACCGCTCCACCGCGACCCGCGAGATCTATGCCGCACTCGGTCTGGGTGGAGCCGGCCGTGCCCCGGGGTCGTCATCGTGAGTGCGTCCGAGGGCACCGTGCCGGGGCAGCAGCGACGCCTGCTCGATTACCAGCCGACACTCGACGGTCTGCGCGCGCTCGCAGTTGCCGCGGTCATCGTGTACCACGCGAACAAGTCGTGGCTCGGCGGTGGCTTCCTCGGAGTCGAGGTGTTCTTCGTCATCAGTGGTTACCTCATCACGCTGCTGCTCATCGCCGAGGCACAGCAGACCGGGCGGATCAGCCTGCGCGACTTCTGGCTGCGCCGGGCGAGACGATTGCTGCCGGCGCTGTGGTTGATGCTGCTCGTCGTCACCGTGTACTGCGCGCTCTTCCACCGTGAAACGCTCGGCACATTGCGCGGCGAACTCGTCGCCGCCCTCGTGTACGGCTTCAACTGGTTCCAGATCTGGGTGGGAACCTCGTATTTCACGGCGTTCGACTTCGTTCCGCTGCGGCACTTGTGGTCGCTTGCGGTGGAAGAGCAGTTCTATGTCTTCTGGCCGGTCGTCATGCTCGTTGCCCTGAAGTTCGGGCGACGCCGACTGCCGATCGTCGGTATCGTCTTCGCCGTTGCGGCCGTGGGCATCACCGTGTGGATAGCCGCCACTTACCGCAGCGGTCACATCGCCACGATCGGCGAGACGCCGGAGCAGTTCATCGCCCTGTTCGGGCACCCCGTGTCGCGCATCGATCTGCTGTTTCTCGGCACCATCTCGCGGGCGGGCGGATTGCTGCTCGGCGCGGCACTGGCGATTTTCTGGCGGCCGTGGTTGCTCGAGACTTCACCGATCGGCGCGCGCGGCCGACTCTTCGACGGCATTTTCATCGTCGGCGCCGGAACCCTCGCGCTGTGCGCGGTGATCTTCCGCGACGTCGTCGACAAGATCGAAATCGGCACCACCGGGTACGACCCGCTCTTCCGCGGCGGCTTCTTCGTCGTCGGTGTCGCAAGTGTGATGGCGATCGCCGGTGCGATCCATCCGACGACTCTTCTGCCGCGTGCCCTGCTCGCCAACCGTGTGATGATCTACGTCGGACAGCGCAGTTACGGGCTGTACCTCTACCACTGGCCGGTGTTCCAGTTTTATCGTCGCTTCGCCGGTCGGGGTCTCACGCCGTACGAGTTCGTCGTGCTCGTGCTGCTCGCACTTGCGCTCACCGAGTTGTCGTACCGCTACGTCGAAACGCCGATTCGCCGTGGTGAGTTCGGTGCGTTCGTGCGCCGGTGGCGCGACTCGGTGCGCTCGTCGTCGCGCGGAGTCGCGGTGACCTTTGCCGCCGCCGTGCTGCCTGTCTTCGCGCTCGTCAGCGTCGCCACGGCGAGCGTGCAGTTGAACGACATCAGTCAGAGCCTGCAAGATGCGCAAGGCAGCGTCGTCGATGTGCTCGGCGGCGACACGGGAACCGCCGCCGATCCGGCTCCGGGTGCAACGATCATCACCGGGTCACCGGTGACACCATCGACGAGTCTCGACGGCCAGGTCATCGACATCCTCGCGATCGGCGACTCGGTGATGCTCGGTGCGGCGCCGAAACTCACCGAGCGCGGCATCACGGTCGATGCGATGAAGAGCCGCCCGGTGCGCCAGGCGCTCGAAATCGTCAACTACATGAAGTCGGTCGGGCGACTCGGCCCCGTTGTCGTCATCCATCTCGGTACGAACAACACGACGACGACCGAGGTGATGGACGAGATCATGGCCCCGCTCGCCGACACGCCGCTCGTGTTGTTCATCACCGTTCACGTGCCGAGCGAGCCGCGCCAGACACGCAACAACGCGATCATTCGTGCGCTCGCCGATCGTTACTCGAACGTGAAGATCCTCGATTGGTACGCGATTGCAGGCCAGCATCCTGATTACCTGTACTCCGATCGCACCCACCTCAACCCGGTGGGGCAGCAGGCCTACACAGACCTCGTCGTGCAGGCGATCGGTCGCCCCTGAACCCGTTGCACCGCGGGCGATGCCCCGGCGACGGACGCACACGCTCCGAGCGGGTTGCCGTCGGCGCGGTCGTCTATCGTCGCATGCCATGTCTTCACCCGTACGCGTTGCAGTGACCGGTGCCGCCGGTCAGATCGGTTACAGCCTCCTCTTTCGTATCGCCTCCGGCTCGATGCTCGGACCCGACACGCAGGTCATCCTCCAGTTGCTCGAGGTGCCCCAGGCACTCGGTGCGCTCGAGGGCGTGAAGATGGAACTCGACGACTGCGCGTTCCCGTTGCTCGCCGGAGTCGAAATGTCGAGCGATCCGAACGTCGCCTTCGGCGATGCCGAAGTCGCCCTGCTCGTCGGCGCAATGCCGCGCAAGGACGGCATGGAGCGCAAGGACCTCCTCTCGGCCAACGGCGGAATCTTCAAGCCGCAGGGCGAGGCGCTGGCGAGGAGTGCGCGCAAGGACGTCAAGGTGCTCGTCGTCGGCAACCCCGCGAACACGAACGCCCTCATCGCGATGAACAACGCCGCCGGGCTCGACCCGCGCCAATTCACGGCGATGATGCGTCTCGACCACAACCGTGCGATCTCGCAGCTCGCCGCTCGCGTCAATGCGCCGGTTGCGTCGATCAAGAAGATGACCGTGTGGGGCAACCACTCCGTCACGCAGTATCCCGATTTGTCGTACTGCGAAGTCGCCGGCAAGGCGGCGAAGGCGCTCGTCAACGACGATGCATGGATCGACTCGACGTTCATTCCCACCGTCGCCAAGCGCGGTGCTGCGGTCATCAAGGCGCGCGGTTCATCGTCGGCGGCGTCGGCGGCGAATGCAGCCGTCGATCACATCCGTTCGTGGGTGCTCGGCACCCCGGCGGGTGACTGGGTGAGCATGGCGGTTCCGTCCGACGGTTCGTACGGTGTGCCGGAAGGTCTCATCTCGTCGTTCCCCTGCACGTGCAGCAACGGCAAATACGAGATCGTGAAGAAACTGCCGATCGACGACTACAGCCGCGCGAAGATCGATGCGTCGGTGGCCGAGTTGCTCGAAGAGCGCGATGCAGTGAAGGGTCTCGGCCTCATCAAGTAGTCACCGCACCGACAGGTGCGAAGACAAGCGTGTCCATTGGCACGGTCGCGGAAGGCGAGTTGCATCTCCCGTAGGCTCCCGTGCTCATATGAGCGCTTCCACCATTCTCTTTCTCGTCGGAGGCCTCGTCCTCCTCGTTCTGGGAGCCGAATGGCTCGTGCGAGGTGCGTCATCGATTGCCACCCGCCTCGGAATCGCGCCGATCGTCATCGGTCTCACCGTCGTCGCCTTCGGCACCGGCGCGCCCGAAATGGCGGTGAGCATCGGTGCGTCTGTGTCGGGCAACGCCGACGTCAGCCTCGGCAACGTCGTCGGCTCGAACATCGTCAACATCCTCTTCATCCTCGGAGTATCGGCCGTGTTCGGCGGGCTCTCGATCGAGCAGCGCCTCATCCGCATCGACATCCCGCTGCTCACGGTCATCTCATTCGTCACCCTCGGCCTGGCGCTGAACGGCAGTTTCGGCCGCATCGAAGGCGCAGTGTTCTTCGTCAGTTTGCTCGTCTACACCGGATGGCTCATCCGCAACGCCCGGCGTGAATCGAAGGCGGTCGAAGCCGAGTACGTGAGCGAAGTGGCGTCGCTCGAAGGTTCGACGGTGCAGAAACCGCTGTTGCTACAGATTCTGCTCGTCATCGCCGGCCTCGCCCTGCTCGTGCTCGGCGCCCAATGGCTCGTCGATGCAGCCACCGAAATCGCGGTATCCCTCGGGGTAAGTGACCTCGTCATCGGTCTCACGATCGTCGCGGCGGGAACGTCGCTGCCCGAGCTCGCGACGTCGGTGATGGCGGCCATTCGTGGCCAGCGTGACATCGCGGTCGGCAACGTCGTCGGCTCGAACCTGTTCAACCTGCTCGGCGTGCTCGGTGCGTCGGCAGCCATCTCGAAGAACGGGGTCAGTGTCGCCGACGCGGCTCTGCGCCTCGACATCCCGGTGATGATCGCCGCGACGATCGTGCTCATCCCGATCTGCTGGAACGGCTTCCAGATCAAGCGCTGGGAGGGCATCCTTCTCGCCGCCTTCTACGTCGCGTACGTCGCGTATCTCATCCTCGAGTCGGGGGAGAGCACGGTGCTCGAGACCTACCGCACGATGATGCTCATCGTCGTGCCCGTCGTCATGATTGCCTTCGGTGCCGCCGGAGTACAGGGCTGGCGACGCCACCGCCGTCAGTCGTAGCCGTCGCGCTGTACGTCACCCGAGTTGGTGAATGACCCGGCCGTCAGCCGAGCCGTGAAGACAGTTGACCTGGTCAACGTGGTCGACGTCAGCCGAAGTCGACGCTGCTGCGCACCGTAGTGAACACGCGGTCGAGAGCGGCAAACAGCGGCTGGGCGGCGATCACCTTCGTGTGATCGCCGGTGAACCGCACGTGTCCGTTGATGAACGCTTCGGCGGCGTTGGCCACACCTGATGCGATCGACACCGCGGTGTCCCACGTTTGCGTGAATGTGATGTCGGGGTCGGCCACCATGCCGGCGGCGAACGCAACACCCGACGCACCTGTTACGAAGTGGTACGTGACGTCACCGTCCGGGCCACCGGTGACCATCTGCACGACTCGGATCGGATGGCTCGCGGCCAATGTCACGATGTCGGCGTCGGTGGCGATCACCTGAGCGACGGTGGAGATCCACTCGTCGCTCAGGTATCGCACACCCATGCGCCGCCGTCCTCGGCTACGCGGAAACGAGGCTGTTGCTCTGGCGGCTCGATCGCACGATGGACACGATGAGGATGAGCAACGACACACCGGCGATCGACAAGCGAGCAGCGTCGTTGTCGCGCAGGTTGATGACGGCCGGGAGGATGAGCAGCGCCACCAGGTTCATCACCTTGATGAGCGGGTTCAACGCCGGGCCGGCGGTGTCCTTGAACGGGTCACCGACGGTGTCACCGATGACCGCAGCCTTGTGGGCATCGGAGCCCTTGCCGCCGTGGTGTCCGTCCTCGATGTACTTCTTCGAGTTGTCCCACGCGCCACCGGCGTTGCTCAGGTAGTTGGCCATGAGCTGACCGGTGAGGATGATCGCCGCGAGGAACGCACCGAGTGCGAAGTAGTTGATGCCGAAGCCGATGATGACGGGGGTGAGCACCGCGAGCAGCGCCGGCGTGGTCAACTCGCGCAGCGAAGCCGCCGTGCAGATGTCGATGACCGGGCCGTAGTCGGGCTTCTTCGTTCCCGCCATGATCTTGCCGTCGGCGAACTGCTTGCGCACTTCCTGCACGACGACGCCGGCGGTGCGACCGACGGCGCGGATGGCGAGGGCGGAGAACATGAAGGCAATCGAGCCACCGATGAGCAGACCGATGAAGGTCTTCACGTCGGCAACGTTGATCTGCGTTTCGATCGCCTTGAAGATGTCGTCACCCTTCGCCTCGAGCTTCAGCTCGCCGGCGATGGTTTCGATGTACGAGGCGAAGAGCGCCACGGCGGCAATGACGGCCGAACCGATGGCGAAGCCCTTCGTCACGGCCTTCGTCGTGTTACCGACGGCGTCGAGACCGACCATGATCTTGCGCGGCTCACCCTCGAATTCGCCCGCCATTTCGGCGATTCCGGCGGCGTTGTCGGCGACCGGACCGAAGGTGTCCTCGGAGACGATGACACCCGTGGTGGCGAGCATTCCCATGCCGCACAAAGCGACGAGGTACAGCGAGAGCAGGATGTTGCCGCCGCCGAGCACCAACGTGGCACCGAGGCTGATGGCGATGAAGATGATCGCGTACACCGACGACTCGAGTCCCGCTGCAGTTCCCGAGAGAACGACGGTGGCCGGGCCGGTTTCGGACGACTCGGCGATTTCCTTCACCGGGCCGTATTCGGTGCCGGTGAAGTACTCGGTGAGTCGGCTGAGTGCCTGGGCAAGGATGAGACCGACGAGC